>Ga0209172_10003837_pt1 | contig 21806 bp, 19 predicted proteins | sample LarsenN4metaG_FD_184113 | JGI IMG/M metagenome (GOLD analysis project Ga0209172, IMG submission 184113) | Hot spring sediment bacterial and archeal communities from British Columbia, Canada, to study Microbial Dark Matter (Phase II) - Larsen... ... | reverse complement strand
TCTGCAGGCCCGACCCGCCCCGTCCGCCCTCCGGCGGGATGTGCCAGATCGTCTGGCCGTGCGAGCCGATGAGGTCCACGTCGCCGGCGCGCAGCCCGGCCCCGGCGACCGCCTGCAGCGCCGCGCCGGCGAACAACTCCCCCAGGCGGTAGTTGAGCGCACAGATGCGATCCACCGTCCCGGTCTGCGGGGAAAACAGCGCGAAGAGCTCGCGCCGCTCCTCCTCGGGGTAGGGCACCGTCGTGAAGTGGAGCAGCTCAGGCCGGGTCTCGGGACCGGTGCCGCCCACCCGCACCACCGCGGCGTCGATCCCGTCCGCGGATGTCCCGGAGATCAGCCCCACGATGGTTTTGGGATCCTTTCTCCGCAGCGTCTCCCAGCTCACGTTGCCCTCCAGTCGCTGCTTCCGTGGATCACCAGGCGCGGCTGCGGCCGGCTCCCTACCGCCCGGCCTCTGTGCCCTGGCTCCGGGCCGCAGCGATGGCCGCCCGCGCGTGGCCGCCTGATGCGGCAATGAGCCGCACGGCGTCCTTCCGTTCCACCCCGGAGGCGGCCATGACGATGGCGACCTTCAGGTTCCCCTCCGCCCGGCGCAGCCACTGCTGCGCCTCGTCGGACGAGAGGCCCGTGGCCAGCATGAACACGCGCTCCGCGCGCGCCCGCAGCTTCTCGTTGCGCGGCTGGACCTCGATCATCAGGTTGCTGTAGGTCTTCCCCAGCCGGACCATGGCGGCCGTGCTGAGCATGTTCAGCACCATCTTCTGCGCGGTGCCTGCCTTCAAGCGGGTAGATCCTGTGAGCACTTCGGGACCGACCTCGGCGACGATGGGGATCTCCGCGGCGCCGGCCAGCGGGCTGCCGGCCACGCAGCAGATCGCCACCGTGGCGGCGCCCTGCCGCCGGGCTTCCTCGACAGCCGCGAGCGTAAACGGGGTCGTGCCGCTGGCCGCGATCCCCACGACGGCGTCGTTCGAGCCCACAGAGCGCTCGATGACGGCCTGGCGGCCGAGATCGGCGCGGTCCTCGAGCTCGGCGGACGAGGAGACATCGCTGCCGGTGCCGCCGGCGACGATAGCCTGCACCTGCTGGGGATCGGTATTGAACGTCGGGGGACACTCCAGCGCATCCAGCAGCGCCAGGCGCCCGCTGGTCCCGGCGCCGACGTAGAAGAGCCGTCCCCCCTGCCGCAGCACCTGGGCGATGCGCTCCACGGCCGCGGCGATCTGCGGGAGCGCGCGCGCCACGGCGGGCGCCACCGACGCATCTTCCTCATTCATCACGCGCACGAGCCGTTCGGCCGGCATCGTGTCCAGCTCCATCGTCTTCGGGTTGCGCTGCTCTGTGGGAGGCAGCACGCGCTCATCTGTCATCTGGTCACGCCTCCATCCTGTGTCGCCGACTCACCGCTCCATCACTGCGCGGTCCGGACGCGGAGCTCGGGTGAGCTGCTCCGCCGGCCCGGACCGTTACGTTCCCGTCCAGGTCGGACGCAGCCGCGGATCGAGGATCTCCTGCAGCGCGTCGCCGATGAGGTTGAAGCTGAGCACGGCGGCCACGATGGCCAGCCCGGGAAAGACCGTCGGCCAGGGGCTGAGCTCCAGGTAGTTGCGGCCCTCGCTCACCATCAGCCCCAGCGAGGGATACGGCGGCTGCGTGCCGAGCCCCAGAAAGCTCAGCGCCGACTCGAACAGGATGGCCGTGGCGAGGTTGATCGTGGCCTGGACGAAGATCGGCGTGCTCACGTTGGGCAGCACGTGCCGGCCGATGATCCGCCAGGCGCGCTGGCCCAGCGCCCGCGCCGCCTCGATGTACGCCTGCTCGCGCACGACCAGCGTCGGCCCCCGGGCGATGCGCGCGAAGATCGGGACGTACACGATGCCGATGGCCAGCACCGTCGTCAGCACCCCCGGGCCGAGGATGACGACGATGGTGATGGCCAGCAGCAGCACCGGGAACGCGAAGAGGATGTCCATCGCCCGCATGATCGCCGTATCGGCCGTCCCGCCGCTGTAGCCGGCGATGACGCCGATCACCGTGCCGAGCCCCATGGCGAAGAGGACCGAGAGCCCGGACACCAGCAGCGAGGTGCGGAAGCCGAAGAGCACCCGGCTGAACAGATCCCGGCCGTAGAAATCCGTGCCGAACAGATACCGCGCGCCCGGCGGGGCGAACCGGTCGAGCGGATGCATCTCAGTGGATGGATACGGGGCGATCACGGACGCGAAGGCGGCCAATCCGACGACCAGCGCCAGGAGCCCGAGGCCGATGAGCGCCTTGCGCGAGCGGATGAGGTAGACGCCCAGCCCCCGCCGCCCGGGCGCGCCCGGCAGCTCGACCGCGGCCTCTCCCGCAGCCGCCCTAAGCATACCGGATCCTCGGATCGAGCAGCACGTAGATGACGTCCACGACGAGGTTCACCAGGACGAACAGCCCCGTGACCATGAGCACGACGGCCTGCAGCACCGGGTAGTCCCGCTGCGTGATCGCCTGCAGCCCCAGTCGGCCCACGCCGGGGATGGCGAAGACCTGCTCGACGACGATCGAGCCCCCCAGCAGGTAGCCGGCGACGATCCCGATGAGCGTGATCACCGGGATGAGCGCGTTCTTCAGCATGTGGCGGCGCACCACCACCGCCTCGCGCAGCCCCTTGGCCCGCGCCACCTTTACGTACTCCTCGCCGCGCACGGCCACCATCGAGGAGCGCACCATACGCGCGATGGACGCCGCGTTCGGCACGGCCAGCGTGAGCGCCGGCAGGAAGAAGCCGCGCAGGTTCGCCAGCGGCGCCTCGCCGAGTCCCGGATAGGTCAGGATGGGAAACCAGCGCAGCTCCACGCTGAACAGCAGGATGAGCATCGCGCCCACCCAGAAGGCCGGCAGCGACAGCCCGAACAGCGTGAGCGTCTGCATCGCGCCGTCGGCGAGCTTGGAGCGGGTCGTGCCGGCCAGCGTGCCCACCGGGATGGCGATGGCGATGGCCAGGACCAGGGCGTACGCCGAGAGCTCGAGCGTGAACGGGATCGCCTCGGCGATGAGCACGCGGATCGGCCGGCCGGTGCGCACCGAGGTGCCCAGGTCGCCGCGGAGCAGCTTCCCCAGCCACCGCCCGTACTGCACGTAGATCGGGCGGTCCAGCCCGAGGTCGCGCCGGACCGCCTCCAGCTGCGCCGGATCGGTGTTCTCGAAGCCCAGCAGCACCTGGGCCGGATCGCCGGGGATGAGATGCATGAGCGAGAAGACGATCGCGGAGATGACGAGCATCACCGGGATCAGAAGGAGCAGCCGCTGGGCCACGTAACGCTGCACGGTAGGCTCCGGAACAGCAGAGGACCGGGCCCGGAAGGCTGTCCTTCCGTCAGCCCGGTCCCATGATCTCCACCCGACGTCTTAGCGGCTCAGCCAGGTCTCGGCCAGCGGGGTCATGGTGCGCGTGGACGAGAGGACGAAGCCTGAAAGCTGCGTGCGGGCCACCGCGAACAGATCCGCGTAGGCGATGAACAGGAACGGCACCTGCTCCGCGATGAGCCGCTGGACGCGGCCGTACATCTCCACGCGGCGGGCCTGATCGGTGGTAACCCGGGCCTGGTCCAGCAGCTGGTCGATCTCGCGGCTGGTGAACTTGAAGACGTTGGTGCTGCCCGAAGAGTAGATGTGCCGGTACAGGTGGATGTCCGGATCCACCGCGCCGCCGTTCAGCGAGACGAAGGTGTCGAAGTTGCTGCCCCGCCACCGCGCCAGGAACGTGGCAAAGTCCACCTGCTCGAGCTCGACGTTGAAGCCCGCGGGCTCGAGCTGCTCCTTGAGCACCTGCGCCAGCTGCACCGCGTCGGGCACGGTGGGGATGGGCATCATCTTCACCGCCACGGTTCCCTGCCCGGCCTGCTGGAGCAGCTGCCTGGCGCGGTTCACGTCGCGCCGGTAGTTCGGCAGGCGCGCGCCGGGGATCGGCTTCCATTCTTCCAGCGTCGGCGGGATCGCTCCGGCCACCGTGCCGCGGCCGCCGTAGACGACCTGGATAAGCTGCTCGCGGTCCACGCCCAGGCTCAGGGCCTGGCGGACGCGGACGTCGTTGAACGGCGCCTTGCTGGCGTTGATGCCCACGAGGCTGTAGGCGAGATCCGGGGTGGACATGATCCGCAGGCCGGCCGCGCCCTGCAGCGTGCGCGCGGCCGTGATATCCACGCCGAACCCGATAATCAGGTCCACCTCACCCGCGCGGACCGCGGCCCGCAGCGTCGCCGCGTCGGGGATGACCCGGTAGACCACGCCGTCGGCGTACGGCAGCCGGCCCCCGGAGGCGTCCTTACGCCAGTACCGATCGTTCCTGGCCAACCGGACGGAGCCGGGCCCGAACTCCGCGAGGACGAACGGCCCGCTGCCCAGGGCTTTGACCTTCGGGTCGCCGACCTTGTCCTCGAAGTTTACGGGGATGATGCCGCGGCTGGGACCGGTGAGCAGCGAGAGGAACGAGGCGCTGGGCTGCCGCAGCGTGATCCGCACCACAAACGGGTTGACCACCGCCACCTCGCGGATCGGGGCCAGGAAGCTCGCCTGCGGCGACTTCGTGTTGGGGTTGAGGATGCGGTCAATGGTGTACTTCACGTCGGAGGCATCCACGATGCTCCCATCGGAGAACACGGCGTCGCGCCGCAGCGTGAAGGTGTACGTCAGGCCGTCGGACGACACCGTCCAGGACTGGGCCAGGTTGGGCTCGACCTGCAGCGTCCGCGGGTTCAGCCGCAGCAGGCTCTCGTAGATCAGGTCCATGACCTGGAACGAGGAGAAGGCGGTGGCCACGTGCGGGTCGAGGTTGATGATCTCCTGCGTGATCCCGACGCGGATCGTCCCGCCCCGCTGCGGCGCCGGCGTCTGCGCCTGCCCGGCGGACACTGCGAGGACGACCATCAGCAGCACTGCGAGGAGCGGCACACTACGCTTCACGTACGCACCTCCCGGAAGAGTACCGATGTCGTATTCCCCACTGCAGGCTCTCCCTCCCCTCACGGTCCTCCCCTCACGGCCGGCGCCGGTCAGACCTATAGACCACCGCGCCGTCCACCAGCACGGTCCGCACGCGCAGCCGCCGGTCGAGCACAACCATGTCCGCGCGGGCGCCGGGCGCCAGCACGCCGAGATCGCGGCGGCGCAGCAGCCGGGCCGGGACCGTCGAGGCCATCCGGACGGCATGGCCCACAGGCACGCCCAACCGGAGCACGTTGCGGATCGCCTGATCCATCCGCAGCACGCTGCCCGCCAGCGTCCCGTCCGGCAGCCGGGGGGCGTCCGTGACGCGGATCTGCCGCGAGGCGAGATGCGAGGTCCGCCCCGGGCTCCCGGCGGCCGCCACCGCGTCGGTAATCAGCGCGATTCGATTCACCGGCTTCGCCATGAGCACGAGCTCGAGGATCACGGGGTCAACATGGACGTAGTCGGCGATGATGCTCACCGTGACGCGCAGGTCCTGCAGCGCCGCCGCCACGATGCCGGGGTCACGGTGACGGAGCGGGCGCATGGCGTTGAACAGATGCGTGACGAGCCGCACGCCGCGCTCGAACGCCGCCCGCCCCTCGTCGTAGCTCGCCGCCGTGTGCCCCGCCCCCACGACGATCCCGCGCGAACGCGCCTCGCGGATAAGCTCCCCGGCTCCTCTCAGTTCCGGGGCAAGCGTCAGGATCTTCACCAGCCCCGGATGACGCGACAGGAGGCGGCGCAGCTCGCTGGCCCGGGGCGCGCGCAGGAAGCGCCGGTCGTGCGCGCCGGCATGGGCGGGGTTGAGGAATGGGCCTTCGACGTGCACGCCCAGCACCCGCGGGATGCCGCCGCGCTGCGCCTGCCAGCGGTCAAGCGCGGCCTCCAGGTGCGGCGGCGGCGCGCTGATCAGGGTGGGCAGAAACGCCGTGGTACCGGTGGACAGCAGGTAGGCACGGACCCGGTCGAACTCCCCCGGGTCGCCGGTGAGGAAGTCCACGCCCACGGCGCCGTTGATCTGCAGGTCGATGAAGCCCGGGGCGAGGATGCCGTCGCCGGCGTCGAGATCGGCGCGCGCGGCGCGTCCCTTGCGCACCCGGACGATCCGTCCGTCTCTCAGCTCCACCGTCCCGGGGGAATAGTCCTCGCCCGCTCCAAGCACCAGGCCGGCGGTCATCACCCGGATCTCGGTCTTTCGCATCCGTGTGCCCGATCTCCGCATCAGTGGATCGCCTCGTCATCGCGCGGGGCGGACCCGCGCATCAGCCGCGTGGACTGCCGCTTCAGCCGCCAGCGCCGGTACAGCGCGAACGGATTGAGCGTAACCCGCCGCTCGCGCTCTCCCATCCGGCGAGATGCCCGCCGGGCCCTCCTGCCGCCCACGGATCCCACCAGGAGGAGCCGCCCCCGTCGGACGTACCACCAGGCGCCGGCGCATCCCACCAGGGCGAACAGCCCCAGCGGGAACGGGAAGGAAAAGAAGACGAGCACGGCCACGCCCACAGCCAGCCAGCGTGCTTCGATCGGGAGGACGAAGTAGAGGAGGAGACGCTCGGACGGATTGATCGCCGCCCAGGCCACCGTGGCCGCGGCCAGTGGGAGCCCGAGACCCACCAGGGTTGCGCTGCGGCCCAGCAGGCTCGCGCCCGCCCAGAGACCGAGTGCCGTCGCGGCCGTCACGAGGATCAGAAATCGGATGTAATCGGCCCGCCCCCAGGCGCGCTCCAGGCTGCCGCCAAACAGCCACATCATGTAGCCTCCGAGCAGCACCCAGAGGATGTCCCCGCCGATCAGGGGATAGGTGAGCAGGGTCCAGGGCGCTGTAACTACCCCCGCGGTGTGGAAGACCAGCGGCCCCCACAGACCGCCGCCGACAAATGCCAGAACGAACGTAGCGGTGTGTGCGCCTATCACCGACCACGTGACCGGGCACGAGCCGGGAAGCTTCGGCAGGGGTCGCGGAACCATCGTCGCTTGACGTCACATATCATAGCACCCGTGCACGCCGCGACCGCCGCCACGGACCGGATGCACGCCGCGACCTCGTCGTTCTCTGCGTTGTCAACACAATGTTTCTCTCGGCGGGGCCTCTCGGCGGGGTGCGCCGGGGAAATGCTTTGACGCCATCGACTAATGATGCTACCGTAAGAGATGCAGCGGACGACTGCTGCAGCGGTCGTAGACCTTGCACGCTCCATCCATCGTGGTTCAGTCCCCCTGGCGATCGTAAAGTAAGCTGCACCCCACAGGGACAAGCGAATCGTTCTGGATGTTGCCCACTCTCCTACTCTGCGAGAGAGAGTGAGGAAATCTCCGAGGAGCATCACATGTCCCTGAACGAGAAACGCATGACACCGGAGGAAATCAAGATGCTCGGCCGGCGCATCGTGGATGCCATCAATACGGGCAACCTCACGGCCGTCGATGCCGTCTTCGCCCCCGGGTATGTCGACTACAGCCCGCTTCCCGGCACCACCCCGGATCTCGAGGGCCTGAAGCAGGGCCTGATGGCATTCCGGGCGGCCTTCCCGGACTTCCGCTACACGATCGAGGATGAGATAGTGGTGGAGGACAAGTTCGTGCAGCGCCTCTCCGCCCGAGGGACGCAGAAGGGCGAGTTCCAGGGGGTCCCCGCCACAGGCAAGCAGGCCGTGTGGTCGGAGATCCACATCGCGCGTCTCCTCAACGGCAAGGTCGTCGAGCACTGGGGAATCGCCGACGAACTCGGCATGTTGCAGCAACTCGGGCTAGCCCCGGCGACGAAGGTGCCTGCCGTACGGTAACGTGGCCTACGCTCACGGGCGATCCATTAGAGAGGATCTCCTCGCGGGCGAGAAGCCGCCAGTCGGACAAGGACGTAGGGAGAACGACGCCTACGTCCTTGTTGCAGATCACCGAGCAACTGGCCCTTGTGTATCCGGCACATCCATGAGACAGTAGGGAAGCGTCGCAGAAGCAAGTTCGTCTGTGATAGTCTGCAGGACTAGGTGGGGAAAGCACATGGCAACCGGCACCGTGAAGTGGTTCAACAGTGAGAAGGGGTACGGGTTCATCACTCCGGAGGATGGAACCAAGGACCTGTTCGTGCATTACAGCGCGATCGAGGGCGAAGGCTACAAGGCGCTGAACGAGGGCCAGAAGGTCGAATACACCGAGGGACAGGGACAGAAGGGTCCGCAGGCGACCCAGGTCCGTCTCATCGGCTAGCCTCCTTCCCAACCGCAACCGTTCTCTAACCGCCGGCCCGGGATTAGCGCCCGGGCCGGCCTGTTTCTGCCACCGCATGGCGGCGTTCGTGATTTCGTCTATAATGGGGCAGGATTGTGGGGACGTAGCTCAGCGGGAGAGCACCTGCTTTGCACGCAGGGGGTCAGGGGTTCGAATCCCCTCGTCTCCACCATAGAAAAACGCAGGCAAGGAGCGGGGTTTAGCCCGTCCCTTTCCTCGTCTCTGCCAAGTCGATAGCGGCCCGCGACCGGATGGCGACCGGACCGGGTCAGGCCGCCTCCGCCGCTATTCTCTCTCCGGGAAGCAGCCGCAGGATCATGGTAACCACGCCCAGCATGACGCCGATTCCCATGACGATGGCCCCCAGCCGCGAGCCTGTCGCGATCTGCAGGCCGAAGAAACCAGCCACCCTAGGTTCAGCAGCCACATGGCGGCCGCATCTCCCCATCGGAGGATCTCTCGGGCGTCTGTGTGCGGGCGGAGAACACACCCAGGAGAAGGTTAGCTACCCTCTGCTGGACGTGAAAGGGCTTACCACGGTGGGGGCTTTTCAACCGGCGACACAGGGATCATTGGACTGGCGTTGACACCTCGAATTGGAGTACTCGCAGGTTAGGAGTGCAGTCCCCTCGTATCCACACACACCAACCTTGGCATGCAGTTCTGGAGCTTCACCCTAAACCCAATTCGGAACATTCATGTCTTAGGATCCGGAGGAAGAGACGATGTCCTCATGTAACACTTTACATGCATGAGCAAAATGCCGATCCTCGTATCAATGTGTAGTCTTAGCGGAACTCTTGACGCCCCGATGGGATTCTGAAATGAAGCGCGTGACTCTTGAGTATGGCGATGGCTTCATGGATGTGGACGTCCCTGCTCATGCGGTGGTCATCACAGCCGGAGAGTTATTCGAGGATCTCCGACCGCAAGGTGATCCCGTTTCTCTGACTCGACAGGCACTTGATCGACCGCTGGGCGCGCCTCGGCTTTCTGAGATCGTAGGCGAGGGAGCCAAGGTTGTGGTCGCGTTTCCAGACCGAGTGAAGGGCGGGGCCCATGAGACTGCGCACCGTCGCATCACCGTGCCAATGGTGCTCGGTGATCTGATCGCAGCGGGAGTGCGGGAACATGACATAATGCTTGTCTGCGCGATTGGCTTGCACCGAAAGAACCATAAACACGAGTTCAATGCATACCTCGGGGCCGACCTTGTGGACCGGTTCCGGGGTGCGCGGTTGGTCAATCACGATGCGGAGGATCCGGATGGGATGGTTCGCAGCGCGGAGCGCGGCGATCTCCTGGTCCCGGCGCTCCACCCGCATGGCCGCTTCGCTCTTGGCCGAGTCAACCGCGCGCGCCGCCTTACGGGACGCTTCCGCCAGATGGTGCTGAAGCTGTTCGCGCATGCGGCGGCCGATCCACAACCAGACCCCGACTCCTCCGGCTGCGGCACCCACGAGCACGAGCAGAATGTCCGGCAAGGCGCCTCTCCCTTGCCGTCACCGTACCCCCGCCCGGCCGGCACAGAGACCTCCGCCGCACCCGCTGGAAATTCCCGCCGCGTCCGCGCCGAAGAAATCCTCCCCAGAATTGGGGGTCTCGCGTAGGCGTTGCGGGGGTGGGCGGCGAACTGTGCCGTATTCCTGAGCTGACTCAGCAGGGGGTGTCCGATGAGCATAGAACCGGCTTCGACCGACCAGTCGAACCGGCTGTTGGCCGCACTGGGATATCCGATCTGGATCATCGCTCTCGTCATCATTGTCACGGACATGAAGAAGGATCCGTTCATGCGGATCCACGGCTGGACCGCGTTGTTCTGGGGCATCGCCTGGATCATCATCTGGGTGGCGCTGCAGATCTTGCTGCGCATCCCGTTCCTGGGGTGGCTGCTCTTCCTCTTCACCGCCCCCATCTTCTGGCTGGTCTGGCTGGCGCTCTCCATCTACTTCGCGACTCAGGCCTATGCTGGCAAGGTCGTCAACATCCCGATCGTCAGCGACTGGGCGAAGCGGTACGCCAAATAGCCGCCCTTGCACCATTCGGGGGCTCGGGGGCATCGCGGTCGACTCAAGGGAGGAAGACACGTGCCACACTACATGGTCCTCATCAACTGGACCGAACAGGGCGCCAGGGACGCAAAGAGCACGGTGCAGCGCTACGATGCCGCGGAAGCGGCGGGGGCGAAGATGGGCGTCACGTTCAAGAGCTTCTACTGGACGATGGGCGCTCATGACGCGGTGGGGATCGTCGAGGCGGCCGATGACGCGACGGTGAGCCGCTTCATCCTGACCGTCGGGGCGCAGGGCAACATCCGGACCGTCACCGCGCGCGCCTACACCCGGGACGAGATGTCCCAGATCATGAAGGGGATGCCGTAAGGGAAACGCCCTTCTGGGTGCAGGGCTGAGAACCGTAGGGCCCTGCACCCAGGACGATCCTGCCGCTACTTATCGTCCGGAGGATAGCAGTATCCCGCTGTCCGGCACGATTCCCTCGCCGTTCCACGGCCGGCCGGGCACATCCGACGTCTCTGCTCGCAGGGAAGCGACCGCAGCGGATCGCACCCCTGGGGCACCCAGGGAGGATCCAGCCATGAGAATTTCTCTGCAACTTCACGTGAAGATCCTCGGCGCCCTCGTCATCCTGCTCTTCCCACCGATCGTGGGGATGGCGGACGCGGTCGCGGAGTAGATCTGCTCGAAGGACAGCGATCCTGCACCGTTCGAGCGCATCGACTCGGCCAGCTACAGCGTGTACATCTCCAGCCCGGTGACCAACGGCCCCTCCGTCGCCGGGTGCCCGCCCGATCCGACCTGCCCGCTGTACGTGGACCACCTCTCCGGATACGCCCGGCTCGAGCCCGGCTTCGTCATCGTCCCGGTGCACGTCATGGGGCATGAGGCCGACGCCTGCTCGGTGACGCCGCCGGCCGGCACACGCGCGTTGCACGCCGCACTCGTGGCCGCGGGGATCGACTCGCGCCTGGAGATGATCCGGGGCGGCTTCGCGCTCCCCGGTGAGGATGCGTGCGAAGCCCAGCACTTCCACGGATTCCTCGGCCAGGAGAACGCCGCTGTGAAGGCGCACACGAAGCGGATGGACGACATCCTGGCCCACTGGCGCCGCGCGTTCCCGGCCAACGTCAAGCCCGCGGCCGTCCCGGGCACCGTGAGATTCGCAAACGCCTACACCCTCGACCTGGCCACCCTCGTCACGGACCCGGGCGACACGCTGACGTACCGCCTGCCCCACCCGACGTCCTGGCGGGGCCACCCCCCCTCACCCTGGCGGGTTCCGTCGTCGCCTACGCCTCGCCCCCCCCCAACCCCTGCCCGACGGATTCACCTTCGTCGTCTCCGGCGGCAAAGGAGGGGTCACGGCATCCTTCGTCACCGTGACGGCTCCGTGAAATGAAGGGCCTAACCCGGTTGGACTTGAACCACTTCCCATCCCGAAGCGGAGGGGCTCCGTTGCTCGGTCGTGTCGCGCTGGTGGTCGCAGTCCTTGCCGTCATGTTGGTGGGGGGGGCCGCCGCGGCCCAGGCGCCGCGCAAAGCGGCGATGGTGGTGGACTTCGCCGACCGCGTGGGGGGGTGGACGTACACCCGTGAGACCGTCACGACCCGCATCATCAACCGCCTGCGCGACGACGCCAGCATCCGGGTGGTGTCGCGCGACCAGGTGCAGGACGCGCTGCGGCAGGCGCGCGTGGAGACCTCCGGCATGCTGGACGCCCAGGACGCGCAGAAGGTCGCCAAAGCGCTGGAGGCCGACTACGTGCTGATGGGCGAGGTCAGCACCTTCGACCAGCAGTACACCGGCGGCTGCGTGCCCATCGTTGGATGCGCGTACACGATCACCGCGACGGTCACCCTCCGGGGCAAGATCCTCGACGCGGCGGCTGGGACGTTCGTGGCCGATCCCACCGCGGAGTCGCGCAAGCAGCAGACCAGCGTGTCGGTGTGGGCCGGCTACTGGTGGGGCACCCTCACCGTCAACAACTTTGACTCCCAGCTCATCGGCAGGGCCACGCTGGAGGCCGTGGACGACTTCGTGAAGAAAGTCCGGCCCGCCATCAAGTAGCGATGACCGGAAGCAACCGCCGGCTGGCGGCGATCATGTTCACCGACATGGTCGGCTTCAGCGCCCTCACCCAGCGCAACGAGGCGCTGGCCCTTGAGCTGCTGGGACTAATGGGCTCCTATCCGCCTCTAGCCGGGGTTCGGCACACAGTGTTGTCTATATACGGTTGCCCGTCCCGGCGAAGGATTGCGGTAGGGGGAGGCGCTTCGGCACCGTATACTCTGGATAATGGAGAATCCAGCAGGCACCACCCACCGGCACCCTGAGGACCCCGCGGCGGAGGACGCCGGGGCCAACGATGAGCGCTTCTCCTTTGCCAAGTTCGCGGCTCATCCGTTCTTCAAAGAGGTCAACGAGTGGCTGGTGGCGCGCGCGGGCATCACGCCCGGCAGCGACGTGGTCGACCTCGCCTGCGGTCCCGGGGCCGTCACCGAGCTGATCCTGAAGTGGATGGGGACGCCCGCTCAGGGGTGCGTCTACGCCGTTGACCCATCGGCCTCCGCGCTGGTCCAGGCCGCCCAGCGCGTCCAATCGGCCATTGTCCGGGGCATTCAGGGCACGGCGGAGCGGCTCGGCCAGCTGGTCCCGCCGGTAGACACGGTCATCTTCTGCAATGCGATCCACCTGGTGCACGAGAAGGCACAGGTCCTGGCAGGGATCGGCAAGGTGCTCCGCCGCGGCGGCGTGCTGGCGTTCAACACGACCTTCTTCGACGGCGCCTATGCGCCGGGTACCCAGGGGTTCTACAAGCTGTGGGTCCTCCGGGCCATACGGTGGCTGCGCGAGCGCGGGTACGGGGTGGCCCGCGGCGTGAAGGCCACGGCGATGGAGTGGCTCACGCCGGAGGAGTACCGTCGGCTTCTACAGGCAACCGGCTTCGGCGAGACCTACATGGAGTTACAGGAAAAGCACCTCTCCTGTCAGGCGTGGGAAGACATCAGCGAATTCTCGCTGTTCATCCGGGGCGCGCTTCCGGGCATCCCCCTGGCCCAAGGGGCTGAAGCGCTAAAGATCGGCGTCCGCCAGGCCATGGAGGAACTCCGGCTGCAGACGGTTCCCCGGATCTGGTTGCAGGCGGTTGCGCGACGCGCGTGACGCTTGCGTCGAAGGCCGCCCTCGTCACCGGCGGATCATCCGGGCTAGGCCGCGCCATCGTCACCGCCCTGGTGCACGCAGGCGCGGCCGTGCTTTTCACCTACCGGACCCACGCGGATGCCGCCCGGGCGCTGGGCGAAGAATTGTCCCGGGAAGGCACGGTGGCAGCCGTGCAGGGCGATGTCGGCTCGGAGGCCGATGTCGCCCGGTTCGTCGCCGAGGCGGTCGGGCGGCTCGGGCGATTGGACATCCTGGTCAACAACGCGGGCATCATTCGCGATGGCCTCGCCCTGCGCATGCGTCCGGAGGACTGGGCGGCCGTCATCGAGACGGATCTCATCGGCGCCGTACGCTGCTGCCGCCATGCGGTGCCCCATCTGGCGGCCGGTGGGAAGGGCCGCATCATCAATATCGCCTCTGTAGCTGGGGTGGTCGGAAGCGCAGGGCAGGCGAACTACTCAGCGGCCAAGGCCGGATTGATCGGCCTGACGGAGGCTCTCGCTCTTGAGCTGGCTCCCCAGGGCGTGACCGTCAACGCTGTGGCACCGGGCTCTATCGATGCGGGCATAGTCGCGGGGCTGCCCGACGAGGCGCGCCGCCGGCTGTTGGCCATGATCCCGATGGGCCGTATGGGGACGGCAGCAGAAGTCGCCGCCTTGGTCGTGTTCCTCGCCGGGTCTCAAGCCGGGTACATCACGGGCCAGACGATCGTCATCGACGGCGGCGTGACGATCCCCGCGCTCTCTCCCACAGACACGGTCACGTTAGCCGGAACTGCGCCAACCCCGGGCTAGCGGGTCCTCCGCCTGGCCGCGCCTTTCGCCCGACGCGCGGGAGCTTTCGCTGCGCGCGTCTTGGGCGCGCGTTTCCCCGCGGTAGACCCACCGCTTGCGACAGGCCGCGCCGACCGTGCCGGTTCCGACGGACGCGGTACCTCGGAGTCGACCAGTGACCGGCTGGAGGGAAGAACGGCGCGGCAGGGAAGACCGGCATCCGCCAGCAGCCCCTGGGCGACCTGAACGGCGCGCGACACGTCTTCCGCCCACGTAATGAGCTTGGCCTGGAGAACGTAGCGCCCTTCCCGGTAGATGGCCGGAGGGTTGACCGCTGCCTGTACGACGTCGGGCCTGGCGCGCCGCGCCGCCGCGATCTGCTCGCTGACGCGGGCGACATCCGCTGTAGTAGGGAACCGTGGCATCTCGCATTCCGCCACGATCTCGAAAGGCTTTCGATCCATGACCATCCTCCCGGATCCGGTTTCAGGATCCCGGGCTACTCGGCATTGCCAAGGACCGGGGTCCGCGGGATCACTGCACTATTCATGGTACACAAGCGGTATCCTGGCGACGAGGGCTTCCGCTGCGCGTTCAGCCTGATCCAGGCCCATCCCGATCCTACGGGAGATCTTCCTCACGTCGGGAATCTTGTCATGTGAGGAGTGGTGCAGGTGACACTTTCCGGAGTGCACTTACTGCTCACCTATCAATGCAACCTGGAATGCGACCACTGCTTCGTGTGGGGCAGCCCGTGGCAGCGCGGGACGATGACGCTGCGGGCGGTGCGTACGGTGCTGTCTCAGGCGCAGGAGCTGGGCACCGTACACTCGATCTACTTCGAAGGCGGGGAGCCGTTCCTCTACTATGCGCTGCTGGTGCGCGCTGTGCGCGAAGCCGCGGCGCTGGGCTTTCAGGTAGGCATCGTCTCCAACGCCTACTGGGCCGAGGCGGAGGAAGACGCGGAGGAGTGGCTGCGGCCGTTCGCCGGCCTGGTGGCCGACCTCTCCATCAGTCATGACCTCTATCATTCGTCGGACCAGGACGATCGCCGGGCGGAGATCGTGGAGCGGGCGGCGAGGCGCCTGCACATCCCGCTCGGCGTGATCAGCATTGCCCAGCCCGCGGCCGCAGACGCTGCCCGGGCCCGGGGGGTGCTGCCGCTGGGAATCTCTGCAGTGATGTATCGCGGACGCGCCGCCGAGAAGCTCGCTCCCCGCGCACTCCCGCAGGCGTGGGACACGTTCACGGCCTGCCCGCATGAGGACCTGCGCGAGCCGGGACGCGTCCACGTCGATCCGTTGGGGTACGTGCACCTCTGCCAGGGGATTGCGCTGGGCAACGTCTTCGAGACCCCGCTGCGGGAGCTCTGCGCGCGCTACGACCCGACTACCCACCCAGTCGCCGGCCCGCTGCTCCGGGAAGGCCCGCGCGCGCTCTTCAACCAGTACGCGCTACCGCACGCGGATACGTACGCCGACGCCTGCCACGCCTGCTACGAGGCGCGGAAAGCCCTCCGATCGCGCTTCCCAGACATCCTCACCCCGGATCAAATGTACTCGGTCATCGAGGGCTGACTGCGGGAAAGCGCCCTCCGCCTTCCGTATAGGATCTATCGTGGCCCTATTCCGCAGGCTGGCGCACCTCTTCCGCAGCATCGGCACTGAGACACATCAGGCGGACGCGCTCATCTTCTACCTGCGCTGCGACCGGTGCGGAGAGGTGGTCCCCATCCGTGTCAACCGCCGGTGGGATCTGCTTCAGGAGCTCGACGACGGAGTCACCGGTTACAGCCTTCACAAAGACGTGCTTGGGGCGCAGTGCAACGCGTTGATGCGAATGCTCGTCCTCTTCGACAACACCTACACAATCACGCGGCAGGAAGCCGAGGGCGGCCGCTTCGTTTCCCAGGCGGAGTACGATGCTTACCGTGCCGGCCGGGGTGCCCCGGGGGACTGACGCGCTCCATCACGTCCACGCGATTCACCCTCCAGCGCCGCTAATCTGCGAGCGTAGCGGCTCGCGGTAGACAACCCGGAACCGCTCCATGACGAGGGCCATGCTCCGGCGGGGCTCCGGTTGATCCGGCGGCATCCATCAGCGTGAGGCGTCGGCCTTTCCAATGTCACCGCCCGGGCGACGCTGCGGACCATCCCCCTGAAAGCCAACTGGTGGAGCACCCCTCATGGGGGTTTCTGTCCGCGGTCGTCTCCGGCCCTTTCACCGGGGCCCCCTACGCGTAGAGTATGCGGACGGATGGCGAAGAGATTCGCGGCCGCAGCGTAGAAGTTACATCAGAAAGGGAGAACCGCATCCGTCTTCTTCCGCGCCGGGGTCGCACGCGGGCCGCCGTGCGCGATTCCACGACACAGGAAGCCCGGTCACCGCTTGGGGATCGGCGCCCGCTCCGCGACCAGTTCCTCAGCGTCGAAGGCCTCGAAGCGCTCGCCAAGACGCTGGCGGCGAGCCTCACGCCGACGCGGCCCTCGCGGCGCGGGACCCGGCGATTCTTCGCCCGTCTTGACGACAACGTCCGCGTCCTCCGCCGCGCCTACCGCACGTTCGGCTCGGACGTCCGGAACGCGGAAGCCGTCCTGTCGGCCGCCGAGTGGCTGCTCGACAACTTCCACCTCCTCGAAGCCGAGTTCCAGCAGATCCGGATCAGCCTGCCGCAGTCCTACTATCTGGAGCTGCCCAGCGTCATCTCCCCCGACCTGGGGGAGACCCCGCGCGTGCACGCCATGGCGGTCGAGCTGGTACGCCAGAGCGACGGCCGGCTCGACCTGCCGCGGCTGACCCGATTTGTCTCTTCCTATCAGACCGCGGCCCCCCTGACGATCGGCGAACTGTGGGCCTGGCCGATCATGCTCAAGGTGGCCTTGATCGAGAACGTCACGGGCCTCGCCGAAGAGATCCTCGCCGTCCGCGCCGGACGCATCGATGCCGATCACTATCTGGCCGGGCTGGAGGCCGCTCCTGAGGACAGCCCGCTTCCGGATCTTCCGGCCAGCTTACCGATGGCGGCCGTGGTGCGGCTGCTGGAACGCCTGCGCGAGTTCGGTCCGCGGGAGTCGCGTCTCCGCGACCAGCTGGGCGCAAAGCTCGGCGGCGCGGGCCTGACGCCGGAGGACGTCATCCGGGGCGAGCACCAGCGGCAGGCCGCGCGCCAGGTGGCGATGGGGAACGCCATCACGAGCCTGCGCTTCTGCACCACCCTCGATTGGAGCCAGTTCTTCGAACGCGTCAGCCTGGTCGATCAGATCCTGCGGCGCGATCCCGCAGGCGCCTACGCCGGCATGGACTTCGCCAGCCGCGACCAGTACCGCAAGACCGTCGAAGAGCTGGCGGCGCCGGCGGGCGAATCGCAGATGCGCGTCGCGCTGCGCAGCGTAGAGCGCGCCCGCCAGGCCGCCGACCGCTTCCCCCGCGGGGACCGCCACACCCACGTCGGCTACTTCCTGGTGGGCGCGGGCCGGAGCGCGCTGGAGGCCGATGTCGCCTACCGGCCCCGTCTGGGCCGGAAGATCCGCCGGTTCGTCCTGCGCCACCCGGCGCCGTTCTACCTGGGAAGCATCGGGGTCCTGACCGCCCTGGGCATCGCCCTGGCGGCGCTCGCGCCGGGACGGAGCGCCGATCTCTGGATCGCCGCCTTGTTTCTGCTCCCCGCCAGCGAACTGGCGACCGCGCTCGTGCAGTGGCTCGCCGCCGCGCTCGTGCCGCCCTCCCGCCTGCCGCGGCTCGACCTCCGAGCCGGCATCCCGGAGGAAGGGCGCACCATGGTCGTCCTCCCGGCGCTCCTGATCAGCGTGGGCCAGGTCCGCCGCCTCGTCGAGCACCTCGCCGTCCAGGCGCTGGGGAACGCGGACCCACGGATCCATTTTGCCATCCTCGGCGATTTCACCGACGCGGACTCGGCGGAGATGCCCGACGACGCGCTCATCCTGCAGACAGCCCGCGACGGGATCCAGGACCTCAACGCCCGCTACGGGCAGGGACAGAGCGACCGGTTCTACCTGTTTCACCGGGCGCGGCGATGGAATCCACGAGAGCGCCGCTGGATGGGATGGGAGCGCAAGCGCGGGAAGCTCGAGGAGTTCAACCGCCTCCTCCTCGGCGCGGCGGACACGAGCTACACGCTGCAGGTGGGCGACCTCTCCGTGCTGCCGAAGATCCGCTACTGCATCACCCTGGACGCCGACACCCGCCTGCCGCGGGACGCGGCGCGGGAGCTCATCGGGATCGCGCTCCACCCGCTGCACCGGGCGGAGGTGGACCCCGACCTCCGGCGGGTCACCCAGGGGTACGGTATCCTCCAACCCCGGGTGACCGTGACGACGTCCAGCATGGCCGGATCGTTGTTCGCGCGGGTGTACTCGGGGCACGCCGGCGTGGACCCGTACGCCACCGCGTCATCCGACACCTATCAGGATCTCTTCGCCGAGGGCATCTACACGGGCAAAGGGCTGTACGACGTCGCCGCGTTCAGCGCGGTGTTGGCCGGCCGCGTGCCTGAGAATGCCGTCCTGTCTCACGATCTCCTGGAGGGGCTCTTTGCCCGCCCCGCGCTGGTTTCCGACGTGGAGGTCGTGGACGAGTACCCGGCCAGCGTCGTGTCTTACACGCACCGGCACCACCGGTGGGTCCGCGGCGACTGGCAGCTGCTCCCCTGGCTCTTCCCGCGGGTCCCGGTCGAACGCGGCGTGGAGCGCAACCGCCTCCCGCTCATCAGTCGGTGGAAGCTGCTGGATAACCTGCGCCGCAGCCTGATCCCCTCGGCCCTCGTGGTGTTCCTGGCGGCGGCGTGGACCGTGCTGCCGGGCAGCCCGGGGAAGTGGACGGCGCTGGCGCTCGCGGTGATGGTGTTCCCGATCTACCAGCCGCTCCTGCGGCTCGCCCAGGGACCGGCGTTTCGTCAACCGTGGCGAGTGTTCGCACGGACCGTCGTGCGCGAGCTCGCCGCCTCGCTCGCCCAGGTGCTGGTGGCGATCATGATCCTCGTCTATCAGGCGTATCGCAGCGCGCATGCGGTCGTCGTGACGCTCATCCGGCTGGGCGCGGCGGAGGGCCGCCTCCTGGAGTGGGAGACGGCGGCGGGTGTGGCCCGGCACGTCCGGGGATACGGGCCGGTCCGGTTCGTGCTCGAGATGGCGGCCAGCCCTCTGGTCGCCCTGGCCCTGCTCGTGGCCATTCCCGCGGTTCGTCCGGGTGCGCTCCTCCCCGCCCTTCCGTTTCTCGCCCTCTGGCTCGCCGCCCCGGCGTTCGCGTACCGGCTGAGCGCGCCGATCGTCCCCCGGCGATTCGCTCTCAGCCCCGCCGACCGGCTGCTGCTCCGCAAGGTGGCCCGCAGGACCTGGCGATACTTCGAGACGTTCGCCGGGGCGGACGACCACGGGCTCCCGCCCGACAGCTATCAGGAAGGCCCCGCGGAGATGGTGGCCCACCGGACGTCGCCGACCAACATCGGGCTGGGATTGCTCTCGACGCTGGCCGCGCACGATCTGGGATACCTCTCCGCCGCCGACCTGGCCGCGCGCGTCGACCGCGCGCTGTCCACCATCGAAGCCGTCGAGCACTACGAGGGCCACCTCCTGAATTGGTATGATACGCAGGCCCTGGCGCCGCTTCTGCCGCGGTACGTCTCCACGGTCGACAGCGGGAACCTCGCCGGCGCGCTGATCGCCCTGGCCCACGGACTCCGCGCGGCGGCGGACGCGCCCTGGGATCCGACCGCGCAGTGCGAGGGCTGCGAGGATGCCGCCGCCCTCGCGCTGGAGAGCGTCGCCGCCTATGCCGCGGGCCGTCCGCAGGAGGATGAATCCGCAGCGCGCCTGCGCCGGCAGGTCGAGGCGGCCCAGGCCGTGCTGGCGGGTCCGGAGGATGCGGCGGCGAAGCTCGGCACCCTCGCGGAGCGGGCGGCGGACGTCGGGAAGGCCCTGGAGCGCTTCGAGGGGGCATCCGCCCCATCCCCGGAGCGCGACGAGGTCGTGTTCTGGACCGGGCGTCTCCTCCAGGCCATGGCGCCGCGGGAGGTGGAGGGCCGCGATGAGGGGCTCTCCCGGCGCCTGCGGGATCTGGCCGACCGCGCGGCCGCGTTCGCGGCCAACATGAACTTCGCCATCCTCTACGACCAGCAGCGGAAGCTCTTCCCCATCGGCTACCGCCTGCCCGACGCCGAGGGACCCGGCCGCTTCGACGCATCCTTCTACGATCTTCTGGGGTCGGAGGCGCGGCTGGCCAGCTTCGTCGCGATCGCGAAAGGCGACGTCCCGCAGGAACATTGGTTCCACCTGGGACGGCTGCTCGTCAGCGCGGGCGGCCGGCCCACGCTCGTCTCCTGGAGCGCCTCGATGTTCGAGTACCTCATGCCGCTCCTGCTGACGCGGACCTATCCCGGCACGCTGCTCGAGCAAACCTGCATAAACGTCGTGCGCGCGCAGATCGAGTACGCGGCCGACCGCGGCGTGCCCTGGGGGATGTCGGAGGCGGCCTTCAACTATCTCGACCGGCAGGGGCAGTACCAGTACAAGGCGTTCGGCGTGCCGGGCCTCGGGTTGAAGCGCGGGCTGGCCGACGACCTGGTCGTCTCGCCGTACGCCACCTTGCTCGCCGCCATGGTCGCGCCGGAGCAGGCGCTGCGGAACATGCGGCGCCTGGCGCGGCTAGGGCTCGAGGGACGCTACGGCTACTACGAGAGCATCGACTACACCGCTCCCGGCCCTGGGGCCGTCGTCAAGGCGTTCCTGGCCCACCATCAGGGGATGTCGCTGGTCGCCCTCGACAACGTCCTGCGCCGCTCCGTCATGCAGGCGCGATTCCACGCCGATCCGCGGGTCCAGGCGACCGAGCTGCTGCTGCAGGAACGCGTGGCGCCGCTGGCCACCGTTACCCAGGCCCGCCCGGCGGAAGCGGCGCGTCCTGCACCGGCGACGGCCGGGGCCGGGGCCCGGCGGTTCCGCACGGCCCACACGGTGTTCCCTCAGACGCACTTCCTCTCGAACGGGACCTACACCACCGCCGTCACCAACGCCGGCGGGGGAGCCTCGCTGTGGCGCGGCCTGGCTGTGACGCGATGGCGGGAGGACCGGACCCGGGATCCAGGCAGCCACTACATCTACCTGCGCGACGTGCGCAGCGGATCCGTCTGGTCCGCGGCGTACCAGCCGGTGCGGAGGGAACCGGACGACTATCAGGTCACGTTCTTGCCCGACCGGGCCGTCTTTCGCCGTCGTGACGAGGAGATCGACACGCACCTGGAGATCGCCGTTTCTCCGGAGGACGACGTGGAGGTGCGCCGGCTCTCCGTGACCAACAGCGGGGACCGGACCCGCGAGATCGAGGTGACAAGCTACGTCGAGCTCGCGCTCGCGCCCCCCGCGGACGATCTCGCCCATCCGGCCGCCGGCAAGCTGTTCATCGAGACCGAGTTCCGCCAGGAGAGCACGGCGCTACTGTGCCGGAAGCGGCCGCATCTGCCGGAGGGGTCGGAGTACTGGGCCGTCCACGCGCTGGCCGTGGAGGGGCCGATGCCGGGGCCGATCGAGTGGGAGACGGACCGGGCGGCCTTCCTGGGACGGGGACGCGAACCCGACGATCCCGTCGCACTCGACGGCCGGCCGCTGACCGGGACCACCGGCGCTCCGCTCGATCCGATCGCCAG
>Ga0209172_10003836_pt1 | contig 21808 bp, 17 predicted proteins | sample LarsenN4metaG_FD_184113 | JGI IMG/M metagenome (GOLD analysis project Ga0209172, IMG submission 184113) | Hot spring sediment bacterial and archeal communities from British Columbia, Canada, to study Microbial Dark Matter (Phase II) - Larsen... ... | reverse complement strand
GAAATTGTCCGAGCCGTCGGCCACGATGTCGTAGTCGGCGAGTATCCCAAGCGCGTTGTCCGCCGCAAGCCGCAGGCCGTGGCGCACCACCTGCACATGCGGGTTGAGCCTGCGGATGGCGGCGGCCGCGCTGTCCACCTTCAGCGCGCCGATGTCGGGCGTGCCGTGGATCACCTGCCGTTGCAGGTTGGACAGCGCCACCGTGTCGTCGTCGATCACGCCCAAGGTGCCGACCCCTGCTGCCGCAAGGTACAGCAACAGCGGCGCCCCGAGGCCGCCGGCGCCGACAACCAGAACGCGCGCCTGGCGCAGCACCGCCTGGCCCGGACCGCCGACCTCGCGCAGCACGATGTGGCGCGCGTAACGCTCCAGTTCTTCGCCGCTCAGCATGGAACTCACCTCGAACGCCATCATTGGCGCATCCGCGTCCTTTCGGCTAGGCTTGCGCGCGGGTGCGGACCGTCGAGCACGGTGGGGTTGGCATGCGCGTCATGGCCGCGGTCATCGTCGTTCTGCTTGCGAGCGCGTCGGCGCGCGCCGAAGGCGACCATAAGACCTTCTACGGTCCTCCGACGGCGCAGTCCAAGCCCGCCGCCAAGACGAAGGCATCCTCGCGTAGTTCCGGCAAGCCGTCCGCTGCCGCCACGGCCAAGCCGCGGGACGCAAGATCGCGGGACGCCCATGCGCGCAACGCCAAACCGCGGCCGGACAAGCCGGAAAACACCGGGGCCGTTGCGGGCAAGCCGGGCGGAAAGGCGCCGGCCGAGCCGGCGCGGGCAAAGCCCGGCAAGACCGACCCGGCCAAGCCGAAGCTTGCGAAGGGCGAAGCCGGCAAGCCCGATCCGGTCACGACCGGAACCGCCGCCGCCGGCGCGCAGCCGGCCGCGGCCGGGCTTTCCGAAGCCTACGCCGCCCTGCCGTTCGCCGAACGCATCGCCCTCCAGTCCGACCTGATCTGGACCGGCGACTATAACGGTCTGCTCGACGGCGCCTTCAGCGATCGCCTGGTCGAGGCCGTGAAGTCCTATCAGAAGCGCAACAAGAACAAGGTCACCGGCATCCTCGGCGCCCAGGAGCGCGAAGCGCTCGCGGCTGCCGTGCGGCCGATCCAGACGGAGGTCGGCTGGAGGCTCGTGGAAGATCCGGCGACCGGCGCGCGCGTCGGCATCCCCACGGCGCTCGCCACGCAGTCGTTGCCGGGCACCTCCGGCACGCGCTGGTCCTCGGCGCAGGGGCAGTTGCAGATCGAGACCTTCCGCATCGATACCGGCGCCACGCTCGAGGGGCTGTTCGAACAGCAGAAGAAGGAGACCGCGCGCCGCAAGGTCAAATACAGCGTGTTGCGGCCCGACTACTTCGTCGTGTCCGGCACGCTCGGGCTGAAGAAATTCTACACGCGCACGTTCACCAGGAACGGCGAGTTGCGCGGCCTGACGGTGCTCTACGACCAGGCCATGGAGGGAACCATGGACCGCATCGTGGTGGCGATGTCGAGCGCATTCATGCCGTTCGCCGGCTATACGGTGGCAAGCGCCGGCAACGGCTCCCAGCGCAAGGTCGAGTACGGCACCGGCGTGGTGGTGAGCGCGGCCGGCCACATCGTCGCCGCCGGGCGCCTGGTCGCCGGCTGTCACGTCATTGCCGTTCCGCGCCTCGGCCACGCCGAGCGCGTCGCGGAGGATGCAGACGGCGCGCTCGCGCTGCTGCGCGTCTATGGTGCGGCTGGCCTTGTACCGATCGGCTGGTCCGATGCCGCCGCCGCAGGAGGCGATGTCAGGCTTGTCGGGGTCGCCGATCCGCAGGCCCAGGCCGGCGGTGCGGCCGTGACCGCCGTGGCCGCGCGACTCGGCGCGGACGCGCACGCGCTTGAGGCGCCGCCCGTGCCCGGATTTTCCGGCGCCGCGGCGGTCGACCGGCGCGGCCGCCTACGTGGAATCACCGTCGTCAAGCCGGCGGTCGTGGCGGGGAGCGCCGGAACGGCCTTTGGTCCGCACGCCGTCGTCGTTCCGGCCGCGAGGGTGCGGGCATTCTTGCAACAGCACGGCGTGGATGCCGGCGGCGACGGCGCCGATGCCACCGCGTCGGTCGTGCGCGTCATCTGCGTGCGCAAGTAGGCCCGCCGCGCCGATGCGGATCGCTTGTGCGACTGCGCGCTTCGAGGTGCCTTCCGCCGGGCTGATCGGACCGCGGACGCGGCATCCGGCACTGAACGGCTACCTGTTCTTGAACGCGGGCGGCCGCTTCTCGACAAAGGCCGCCATGCCTTCCTTCTGATCCTCGGTCGCAAACAGGGCGTGAAACACGCGCCGTTCGAACAGCACGCCCTCGGCGAGCGAGGTTTCGAAGGCGCGGTTGACCGCTTCCTTGGCCACCATGAGCGACGGCAGCGACATCGCGGCGATGGTCTCGGCCGTCTTCATCGCCTCGTCCATCAGATTGGCGGCCGGCACGACGCGCGCCACGAGACCGGCGCGCTCCGCCTCGGTCGCGTCCATCATCCGGCCGGTGAGGATGAGATCCATGGCCTTCGCCTTGCCCACGGCGCGGGTCAGGCGCTGCGTGCCGCCGATCCCGGGAATGACACCGAGCTTGATTTCCGGCTGACCGAACCTCGCATTGTCGGCGGCAATGATGATGTCGCATTGCATCGCCATCTCGCAGCCGCCGCCGAGCGCAAAGCCGGCGACCGCCGCAATGGTCGGCTTGCGCGCGCGGGCGATGCGATCCTGGTCGGCGGCGAAATTGCCGAGCAGCACGTCCATGTAGGACTTGCTTGCCATCTCCTTGATGTCGGCGCCGGCGGCGAACGCCTTCTCCGATCCGGTGAAGACGATGCAGCGGATGGTGTCGTCGGCCTCGAAAGCATCGATGGCCGCGTTCAGCTCGGCGACGAGAGCGGCATTGAGCGCGTTGAGCGCCTGCGGCCGGTTGAAGCGAATGATGCCGACGGGACCTTTGGTTTCGACCAGAATGTTCTGATAGCTCATCGCCATGCTGCCTCAATCTCCCGCAACATTGTTGTGCCCGATGGCCGAGGGCGCCGGGCGTTCCGCCCCTGGTTGTAGCGGGGGCCGCCACATCGAGGGAGTCCCAAAATGCGAAAGCGATGGATCGGGGTCGCTGCCCTGGCCGCGGTTTTGGCCGGCTCGCCGGCGAGCGCGGGGCCGGGCGAACGCACGCTCTCGGGCGTGGCGATCGGAGCGGGTGCCGGCGCCGTGGTGGCCGGCCCGGTGGGCGCGGTCGCCGGCGGCGTCGTGGGTGCCGTCATCGGCGGGCCGAAGATCAGCCGGCACAAGCATTGCTGGCGCGACCGGCGCGGCCGCCGCCATTGTCGCTCGCGCTGACGCGGCCGCCCTTTCGTCATCTCTGGCAGGCCGGACAGTAGAAGGTCGAGCGGCCGCCCTGCACGATGCGCCGCACGGTGCCGCCACAGCCCTTGTTCGGGCAGCGACGTCCTTCGCGATCGTAGACGCGGAAATTGTGCTGAAAGTCGCCGAGCGAGCCGTCGGTGCGGCGATGGTCGCGCAGCGATGAGCCGCCAGCCGCGATTGCCTCAAGCAGCACCGCCTTGATCGCCGCGACCAGCCGCTCCGCCCGCTCGTTCGGAGCGCCATCGCGGCCGGCGATGGTCGAAGCGCGGCGGCGCGGCGAAAGGCGCGCGCGATTGAGCGCCTCGCAGACATAGATGTTGCCAAGGCCCGCCACGACCTTCTGGTCGGACAGCGCAGCCTTCAGACTTGTCTTCTTGCCGCGACAGGCGCGTGCCAGTGTTGCCGCATCGAAGGCATGGCCGAGCGGCTCGGGGCCGAGCGCCCGCAACAGCGGCTCTTCGTCCAGCTTCTCGCGCGGCACCAGCTTCATCGAGCCGAACCGGCGCGGATCGTTGAAGCTCACCGTCGCCCCCGACGACATTTCAAACACGACGTGGTCGTGCGCGCGCTGGGCGGAGCGCTCGCGGTAATACGCGCCCGGCGTGGTTTCGTCGCCCTTGCGCGCGACGCGAAACGAGCCTGACATGCCGAGGTGCACGAGCAGCACCTCGCCCGACGCGAGGTCGGCGAGCAGATATTTGGCGCGGCGGCCGAGTCCGGTGACCGTCTGCCCGCGCAGGCGCTGGGCGAAGTCCTTGGGCAGCGGCCAGCGCAAATCGCCGCGATTGGCCTTCACCTCGAGGATGCGCGCACCCTCGAACACCGGCGCAAGGCCGCGGCGAACGGTCTCGACTTCGGGCAGTTCGGGCATGGCGTGATCAGATTGCGACAGGTCCCAAAACGCGCGCAGGGCCAGCGCACCTGCCATCTGCCCGCGCAGGATCGACGCGCGCAGAGAAACGGCCCACGGGTGCCGTTCCGCCGCGCCGTCTCCCTCATAGCGCCCCCGCCCGCGTCGCGCTATGGTCCTGTCCCCAAAGGACGATTTTCCATGCCGGAGCCCCGGCCCGAGACCGATTTCGGCTTTCGTCGCGTGCCGCTTGCCGACAAGCAGGCCCTGGTGGACGACGTTTTTCATTCGGTCGCCCGCCGCTACGACCTGATGAACGACCTGATGTCGGGCGGGCTGCACCGCGCCTGGAAGGACGCACTGGTGGCCGCCATCAATCCGCCGCGCGTGCGACCCCAGACCGCTCACGCACAACCGATCGGCGCCTTGCCGTTCGCCGTGCTCGATCTCGCCGGCGGGACCGGCGATGTCGCGCTGCGCCTGGCCGAGGTCGGCGGCAGCCGGATCTGCGTCACCGTCGCCGACATCAACCGCGAGATGCTGGCGGTGGGGCGCGACCGCGCCCGCGCGGCAAGGAGCGAAATCGAATTCGTCGAGGCCAATGCCGAGGCGCTGCCGTTTCGCGACAAGGCCTTCGATATCGTCACCATCGCCTTCGGCATCCGCAACGTTCCGCGCATCGAAGCGGCGCTGACGGAGGCCTATCGGGTGCTCAGGATCGGCGGCCGGTTCCTGTGCCTGGAATTCTCCAGCGTCGACGTGCCGGGACTGGACGCGCTCTACGATCTCTATTCGTTCAACGTGATCCCGGCGCTCGGCCGCGCCGTCACCGGCGACGCCGACGCGTATCGTTACCTGGTCGAGTCGATCCGCCGCTTTCCCAAGCCCGAGGCGTTCGCGGCCATGATGGGCGCGGCGGGGTTCCGTCGGGTTTCATTTCAGCGCATGACCGGCGGCGTGGTGGCGCTGCATTCCGGCTGGCGGCTGTGACGGGGCGATCGTTCCCGCGCCACAGGGACGCGGCCCCCTTCCCGCTGACGGAAAAGGGAGAGGCCGGAGGCGACCGCGCCTGCGGGTGCCGTTCGCCTTCCTTTTCGCCGCGCCGGTGCAGGCACGGCCGCGCTTCGGCCGAGTGCCATGCCGGGGCAGCCTGCGGTGCCGATGCGGCCGACGGCGAGGTCGCCGCGTGATCTCCGCCTTCGCCCACCTCATGCGCCTGGGCCGCGCCGGCTTCGTGTTCGCGCGCGAAGGGGTGCTGGCGCTGATCGACCCGACACCGCTTCCGCTGTCGGCCCGGACCGCGATCAGGCTTGCCCGCCTGATCGAGCGGCCGAGCGGGCGGACCGCCGAGCACCGGCTGTCCGCGGCGCTGACCCGGCTCGGCCCGGCCTATGTCAAGCTCGGCCAGTTCCTGGCGACGCGGCCGGACGTGGTGGGGGTCGCGCTCGCGCGCGACCTCGAAACCTTGCAGGACAAGATGCTGCCGTTCCCGCAGGCCGAAGCCGAGGCGCAGGTGGCCGCGGCGCTGGAGCAGCCGATCGAGCGGGTGTTCGCGACCTTCGGGCCGGCGGTTGCCGCCGCCTCGATCGCGCAGGTGCATCGGGCCGAGGTGACGACCGCAGCCGGCCGCAAGGCGGTGGCGGTGAAGGTGCTGCGGCCCGACGTCGAACGGCGCTTCCGCGTCGACCTCGAGGCCTTCACCTTCGCCGCACGGCGCGCCGAGGCGCTGTCGGCGGAGGCCCGGCGGCTGCGATTGATCGAGGTGGTGGACACACTCCGCCGCTCCGTCGCCATCGAAATGGACTTGCGCCTGGAGGCGGCCGCACTCTCCGAAATGGCGGAGAACACCAAGGCCGACCCGGACTTCCGCGTGCCCGAGGTGGACTGGGACCGCACCGCCAAGAACGTGCTGACGCTGGAATGGATCGATGGCACGCCGCTGCATGACCGCGCCAAGCTCGAGGCGCGCGGGCTCGATCTCAAGCACCTGGCGCGCGCCGTGATCCAGACCTTTCTGCGGCACGCGCTGCGCGACGGTTTCTTCCACGCCGACATGCACCCGGGCAACCTGTTCGTCGATGCGCAAGGTCGGCTGGTCGCAGTTGATTTCGGCATCATGGGCCGGCTCGGGCCGAAGGAGCGCCGATTCCTTGCGGAAATCCTGTTCGGCTTCATCACCCGCAACTACCGCCGCACGGCGGAAGTGCACTTCGAGGCCGGCTATGTGCCGGCACACCATTCGGTCGAGAGCTTCGCCCAGGCGATCCGCGCCATCGGCGAGCCGATCCACAACCGCACCGCCGAGGACATTTCCATGGCGAAGCTGTTGACGCTGTTGTTCGAGGTCACGGGCCTGTTCGACATGCGCACGCGACCGGAACTGCTGCTGCTGCAGAAGACCATGGTGGTGGTGGAAGGCGTCGCGCGCACGCTCGATCCCAGGCTCGACATGTGGAGCACGTCGGAGCCGGTGGTGCGCGAATGGGTCGAGCGTTACCTCGGCCCCCTCGGCCGCATCGAGGATGCGGCGGGCAGCGCCGCCGGGCTGGTTTCGAGCGTGCCGTCGCTGATGACGCGCGGCGCGGTGCTGGTCGAGCAGCTCGACCGCATCACCCGCGACGGGCTTGTGCTCGCGCCGCAGACGGTCGCTGCCATCGGGGCGGCCGAGGCGCGGCGCAACCGCTGGCTTGCGGTGGCGTTGTGGGTGATCGCCGCACTGCTGGCATGGCTGGTCTGGCTGGTGAGCTGACGCAGCCGTGCGCCAACGGGTCGCACGCGCGGGGCGCTTCACGCCACGCGACCTTGACAATGCAAAAGGCATGAGCGGAGAATTCCAAAATGGCGAAGAGCGCGGAGCGGCTGCGCGGATCGATGCGCCGCATTCCGCCAATCACAACAACACGCAATCACAACAAGACAACGGCCGAAAGGCCACCGTGGGAGGGCGTCGTGAGGAGCCGATCAAGACACTGCATCGCTGCCGCAGTCTTCCTGCTGGGCATCGCGCCCGGCGCTTCCGCTGTTGAACTGCGGTTCGCCACCGGCTTTCCGGCGACCCATCTCATGCAGAAGCACGTATGGGAGCCCTGGGCGGAGGAGGTGGCCAAGCGCAGCAACGGCACGCTGACCATCCGCATGTTTCCCGGCGGGGCGCTCGGGCCCGCGCCCGCCACCTTTCAGCGCGTGAAGTCCGGCGTCGCCGACATCGGCTACAGCCTGCAGGGGTTCACCTCGGACCAGTTTCCGCGCACGCTGCTTGCCGAAATGCCCGATGTGGCGCAGGACAACGTCACCGCGACGCGCAAGCTGTGGGCCACCTTCGATCTCATCAAGGACGACTATCAGGGCGTGAAGGTGCTGGGCCTGCTCACCACCGGCCCCAACATCATCGCCACGCGCGACAAGCTCGTGCGCGTGCCCGACGACATCAAGGGCCTGCGGCTGCGCGTGCCCTCCAAGCTGCTGGGCGACGTGCTCAGCTCGATCGGCGCGAGCCCCGTGTTCATGAACATCACCGAGGTCTACAACGCGGTGCAGACCGGCGTGCTCGCCGGGGTCACGACCGGAACGAGCGCGCTGCGCGGCTTCAAGCTTGGCGAGGTGCTGCGCTACTACAACAGCTATGCCTTCGGCGTGTCGCCGCAGTTCGTGGTGATGAACCAGGCAAGCTACGACCGCTTATCGCCCGAGCACAGAAAGATCATCGACGAGACGACCGGTCTTGCCTTCAGCCTCAAGGGCGCGGAGGTCTATGACAAGGAGGCGGTGATCCAGCTCAAGGAGGAGGTGGATCGCGGCCGCGGCCAGGACATCCGGGTGACAGACGCGGAGCGCACCGCCTGGGACAGGGCGATCCGGCCGGCGCTCGACAAGGCGGCCGCCGAGCGGGCGTCCATCGGCGCCGCACGTATCCTCGACGCCATGCGCAAGGCGAAGTAGCGGTCGAGCGGCCGTTGTTTGGCATCGGGATGCCCCCGGTGCGGTCGGCATATCCGCATCATTCTCCGAATTGAACCGCCTCGGTTATGCGTGCCATCGCGAAAGGCCTCGGCATGATTGCGACCGGCGCCGGCGTCGTCGGTGGGGTCACGCTGGTCGGGCTGATGTTGACAACGGTGTTCGACGTGACGCTGCGGTCCACGCTCAATGTCGCCTTCCTCGGCGTGACCGAGATTACCGAGCTCGGGCTCGTGATCGTGGCGATCTTCGGCATCGCCTATTGCGGCTGGACCGACGGCCATGTCGCGCTTGAATTCGGCGAGCAGGTCATGCCGGCCGCGGCTTGGCGGGTGGTGCAACGGACGACGCTGCTGATTTCGTCCGCGGTCATCGCGGTTGTGGCCTACTACTGCTTCGTCGAAGCGGCCGCGGTGCATCAGCGCGGTGCGCACACCAACCTGCTACAGATTTCCGAATTTCCCTTTTATGCTCTCGTCGGGCTGGGCTTTCTGCTCTACGCTGCGGTCCTGCTGTTCAATGCCGTCGCGCACAGGCGTGCGGGCGGCAATGCCAGGCCCGGCTCATGAGTCCGACCCTCACCGGCGTCGTCGGGCTTGGCGTCCTCTTCCTGTTGTTCTTTCTTCGGATGCCGATCGGCATCAGCATGCTGGCGGTCGGTGCCGCAGGCTTCGCCTTGCTGGTCAATTGGCCGGCCGCCTCATCGCTGCTTGGCTCCGAACCCTATCACGTCAGCTCGGCCTATGCGCTGAGCGTCATTCCGCTGTTCGTGCTGATGGGCCACTTCGCCACGCTGTCGGGCATGGCGCGGGATTTCTATGCTGCGGCCTACGCCTGGATCGGCCATTGGCGCGGCGGGCTGGCCGCTGCCACCATCGCCGCCTGCTCGGGCTTTGCCGCGCTGTCCGGCTCCTCGGTTGCAACCGCAGCCACCATCGGCCAGGTGGCGCTGCCGGAGATGCGGCGCTATCGCTACGACAATCGTCTCGCCACCGGCGCGGTCGCCGCAGGCGGCACGCTCGGCATCCTGATCCCGCCGAGCGCGGGCATGGTGGTTTACGCGATCCTGACGGAGCAATCGATCGGACGGCTGTTCCTTGCCGGGGTTCTGCCGGGCCTGCTGCTTACCGTCATATTCCTGGTCACGATCACCATTGTCTGCACCTTGGCTCCGGGCTACGGCCCGCCGGGCGATCGCGTCGCGGCTGCCGAGCGCGCTCGTGCATCATTGCGTGCGTTGCCGATGCTGGTCATCGTCTTGCTCACCATCGGCGGGATCTATGTCGGCATCTTCACGCCTTCGGAGGCCGCCGCCGTGGGAGCGTTCCTCGCCATGCTGCTGGCTGCCTGGCGCGGCGCAATCAGCTTGCGTACCTTTGTCGACGCGCTCCTCGAAACCGTGCGCACGTCGGGCCTCATCTTCCTGATCCTGATCGGCGCCACGCTGTTCTCGCAATTCATTGCGGTGACGCGCATACCCTCGGACCTCGCCCAATTTTTGATCGGTCTCAATCTGCCCAAGCTCGCCGTGCTGGCGATGATCCTTCTCGCCTATATCGTGCTCGGCATGTTCATGGAGGGATTCGCCATGCTGGTACTGACCCTGCCGGTGGTGTTCCCGATCGTCACGGCATTGCAGTACGATCCGATCTGGTTCGGCGTCATCATGGTGATCGTGCTGGAAATGGGGCTGATCAGTCCGCCTGTCGGAGTCAACGTGTTCGTGGTGAAGGCCGTGGCCGGTGACGTTCCGATGAAGGACGTCTTTGCCGGCATCTTGCCGTTCTGGGCCGCCATGATCGTCACTCTCGCCGTGCTGGTGATGCTGCCCGAGATCGCGCTGGTCCTGCCGAATTCGATGATCCGCTAGCCCGGCCGTCCGGACGGCGCTTCGATTGCATTGCAGTCAATGCAATCAATGCTATACGATCACGTTGTTTTGCTGCGAGAAACGGCCATGCCCTCTCTCACCGTCCGGCAGCTCGATGAGCAGACCAAGAAGCGGCTGCGGCTGCGCGCGGCGCGCAACGGCCGCTCGGTCGAGGACGAGGTGCGCACCATCCTGCGCAGCGCGGCGGCCGACGCCGAGGCCTTCGCCGCGCCGCCGCCCGTCCCTGCACCGCCCCTCCCTGCACCGTCCGCGCCGGCGCCGGATCGGTCCGCGCCGGCAACGGCCGGCGCCGGCCGGCGCGTGCTGCTCGTGATCGGCGGCGGGATCGCGGCCTACAAGTCGCTCGATCTCATTCGCCGCCTGCGCGAGCGGGGGCTCTTGGTCCGCGTGATCATGACGCGCGCGGCCACCGAGTTTGTCACGCCGCTGTCCGCGGGCACGCTCGCCGGTGCGCCCGCGCATACCGACCTGTTCGATGCCAGGAGCGAGTTCGACGTGGGTCACATTCGGCTTGCGCGCGATACCGATCTCGTCGTGGTGGCGCCGGCGACGGCCGACCTGATGGCCAAGATGGCGCATGGCCTCGCCGACGATCTTGCCACCACCGTGCTGCTCGCAACGCACCGACGCATCCTGCTGGCACCGGCCATGAACCCGCACATGTGGCAGCACCCGGCCACGCGGCGCAATCTGGCGCAGCTTGTCGCCGATGGCGCGACCGTGGTCGGGCCGAATGCGGGCGAGATGGCGGAAAGCGGGGAGGCCGGCGTCGGCCGCATGGCCGAGCCCCTGGAGATCGCAGCCGCGGTGCAGGCCCTGCTTGCCGGATCGAGCGGCGCACTCGCCGGCCGCCGCGTCATCGTCACCTCGGGCCCCACCCACGAAGCGATCGACCCGGTGCGCTATATCGCGAACCGCTCCTCCGGCAAGCAGGGTCACGCGATTGCGGCCGCGGCCGCGGCCGCCGGTGCCGATGTGACGCTGGTGTCGGGGCCGGTGAACATCCCTGATCCGCCGGGCGTGAAGGTCATCAAGGTGGAAAGCGCGCGCGACATGCTGCAGGCGGTGGAAGCGGCGCTGCCGGCCGATGTCGCGGTGTTCGCGGCGGCGGTCGCGGACTGGCGGCCGGCGAAAGCCAGCGCCGCGAAGATCAAGAAGGATGGGCGCGAAACGCCCACGCTCGCGCTTCTGGAAAATCCCGACATTCTGGCCGCCATCGCCCGCCGCAAATCGCGGCGGCCCAAGCTCGTGATTGGGTTCGCCGCAGAGACCGAGCGGGTGGTGGAGCACGCCCGGGCCAAGCTCGCCCGCAAGGGCTGCGACTGGATCGTGGCCAACGACGTCTCCCCGCAATCCGGCGTGATGGGCGGCGACGACAATACGGTTCATCTCATCACCGGGGAGGGCGTCGAACATTGGCCGCCGCAATCGAAGGAGGCGGTCGCGAGCGAACTCGTCGCCCGCATCGCAAAGGCGCTGGAGCCGCAGCGATGAGGCGCGTTACGGTTCCGGTCGTACGGCTGCCGCATGCGCACGATCTGCCCCTGCCCGCCTACCAAAGTGCCGGGGCGGCCGGCCTCGACCTTCATGCCGCAGTCGCGACCGACGCCCCGATCATGCTTGCGCCAGGCGCATGGGCGCTCATCCCAACGGGCATTGCCTTGGCCTTGCCGCCCGGCACCGAAGGCCAGGTTCGCCCACGCTCGGGACTGGCCGCCCGGCACGGCATCACCGTGCTCAATGCGCCCGGCACCGTGGACGCCGATTACCGCGGGGAAGTGCATGTGATCCTTGTGAATTTTGGACCAGCGGAATTCCGCATCGAGCGCGGCATGCGGATCGCCCAACTGGTGATTGCCCCGGTGCTGCGCGCTGCGTTGGTCGAGAAGACCGCGCTTGGCGCGACCGAGCGTGGCGGGGGCGGCTTCGGCTCGACCGACAAACGGACGATTGACAAGCAGCGGGAACCTCGTCCGTAATACCGCGGCGTTATGCAACATAATCGACGCCGTTCGCATGGCATTGCTATCACGCAAGGGCCTTTTGGCAATCGCTGCCGTGCTGGACGTTGCCGTCCACGGTCGGGAGCGGCCGGTGTCGGCCAAGGCGCTGGCAAGCCGCCATGCCCTGCCGGCACGGCACCTGGAACCGGTGCTGCAAGCGCTGGTCCGCGAGGGCATCCTCAAGGGCGTGCGCGGGCCGCGCGGCGGCTACGAGCTTGCGCGCGAGCGTCGGCGCATCACCGCCGACGACATCCTGCGGGCGGCCGGCACCATCGACGACAGCGGTGAACCGTCGGTGGGCGGCTCGACGCTGTTGCGCGACGTGATCGTCCCCGCGGTATCGCAGGCCGAGCGCGCCTTCGCCTCTGCGCTTGGGCGAATCAACATGGATGACCTCGCCCGGCGCGCCGAGCCTTATCGCGACGCGGTGTGACCAGCCGAACAGGCCGACGCCCCGCCATCGTTTGCGTTCACGGTCTGGACTCTTTCGGCGCGAATCCGCTTGGGGTTAATGTTTCAATGATTCGCATGCGTTAGGGCGGCCATCGCAACGCCTGCGCAGGGGCAACGGGCATGCCGGAGACGATCCGGGCGACGGGCGGGAGACGCAGCGCTCATCCGCAGCGAGGGGGGTTGCTCGCGCTCGCGGCGAGTTTCGCGGCGAGCCCGGCCCGCGCCGACCCCCCCGACGAGCCGCTCCTGCGCGCCTATTTCGACGCCTTCGCCGCGCTCGACCGGCACGAGATCGCCGCGCTCGCACTCACCCTCGGCGTGTTGCTGTTCGCCGTCGTCACCGCCATCCTGCTCGTGCGAACGCGCGTGCGCGCGGCCGCCGCCGAGGCGAAACTTCGCGATCAGATCGGCGCGCTGCAAGCGGAATGCGACCTTTGCAATGCCCTGCTGCTGTCGGAGCCGCAGGTGCTCGTGTCCTGGGGCGCGGCCGACCTCGAGCCCGCCATCCTCGGCGATACCGCGCTTATCGCCCCGGGACCGGTGCCGCAGCGCGTGCTCGCGTTCGGGACCTGGCTTGAGCCGGACAAGGCGCAAGCCATGGAACATGCGCTCGACGCGCTGCGGGCGCGCGGCGAGCCGTGCTCGATGTCCTTGGTCACGCTGGCCGGCCGTGTCGTCGAGGCCGACGGCCGCGTGATCGGCGGTCGCGCCGTGCTGCGGCTGCGCGACGTGAGCGGCCTCAAGCGCGAACTGGCCGACCTCGCGGCCCGCCACGAGAAGCTTGTCGGCGAGACCGATTCGCTGCGCGCGCTGATCGAATCGATTCCGGCTCCCGTCTGGGCGCGCGACATTGCAGGCAGTCTTGTCTACGCCAACCCGGCCTATCTGCGCGCCGTCGAAGCGCGCGACCTGGCTGACGCGGTCGCACGTGCCGTGGAACTGCTCAACCGTCCGGCGCGCGAAGAGGCGGCACGCGCGCGCGCCGAAGGCCAACCCTATGCCGGCCGCGTGCCGGCCATTGTCGCGGGCTCTCGCCGCGCCTTCGACGTGATCGACATCCCGACCCGCCGCGGCAGCGTCGGCATCGGCATCGACGTGACCGAGGTCGAAGCCATGCGCTCGGCGCTGCAGCGCCTGGGCGAAGCGCACCGCCGCACCCTCGACCAGCTTGCCACCGGCGTCGCCATTTTCGGTGCGGACCAGCGGCTGACCTTCTACAACGCCGCCTACCGCGCGCTTTGGGGCCTCGACGCGGGCTTCCTCGATCAGCAGCCGACCGATTCGGCGGTGCTCGACCAGCTGCGCGCCGGCCGTCTCCTGCCCGAGGAACGGGACTTCCGCCAATGGAAAGCCGCCCTGCATGAGGCCTACCGCGCCACCGATGCCAAGGAGCACCTGTGGCACCTGCCGGACGGCCGCACGCTTCGCGTCGTCACCACGCCCAATCCGCAAGGCGGCGTGACCTATCTATTCGATGACGTGACGGAACGGCTCGAGCTTGCCCGCCGCTACGACGCGCTGATCCGCGTGCAAGGGGAAACGCTCGACAATCTGGCCGAGGCGGTTGCGGTTTTCGGCAGCGACGGTCGGATGCGACTGCACAACCCGGCCTTCCTGCGCCTCTGGCGGCTTGCGGCCGCCGACCTGGCCGAGCGGCCACACATCGAGGCCGTGATCGAGCGATTCCGCCCCCTCTACGCCGACGACGCGCTCTGGCAGCGCCTGCGCTCGGCGGTCACCGCCATCGACCGGCGCGAGAGCGTCACCGCTCGGCTCGAACGGCGCGACGGCAGCGTTCTTGATCTCGCCACGGTTCCGCTGCCCGACGGCGCGACGCTTGTCACATTCCTGGACGTGACCGATACGGTCAATGTGGAACGCGCACTGCGCGAGCGTAACGAGGCGCTGGTGGCCGCCGATGCGCTCAAGGTCGACTTCGTCCACCACGTCTCCTACGAATTGCGCTCGCCGCTGACCAATATCATCGGCTTCGCCCATTTCCTGGGCGAACCCAGCACCGGCCCGTTGAACGACAAGCAGCGCGAGTACCTCGGCTACATCAACACCTCGACCAACGCACTGCTCGCCATCATCAACGACATCCTCGATCTTGCCACCATCGATGCCGGCGCGATGCGGCTCAACCTGGGCCCGGTCGACATCCGCCGGACCATGGCAGCGGCGGCGGAAGGCATCCGCGACCGGCTGGTCAAGGACGGGCTTTCGCTGGACGTCCGCGTCGCCGCCGACATCGGCAGTTTCGTCGCCGACGAGCGCCGTATCCGCCAGATCCTGTTCAACCTGCTCGCCAACGCCGTGGGCTTCTCGCCGCCGGGTTCGGTGGTCACGCTGTCGGCGGAACGGCGCCTCGATTCGATCGTGTTTGCCGTCACCGATAACGGCCCCGGCATCCCGCCCGACATGCGCGACCGGGTGTTCGACTGGTTCGAGACGCATCCGCTCGGGTCGCGCCACCGCGGCGCGGGTTTGGGCCTGTCGATCGTGCGCTCCTTCGTCGAATTGCATGGCGGCACGGTAACGCTCGAATCGACCGTCGGGCACGGCACCACCGTGACCTGCATATTCCCGCTCGAGCAGCGTGCCGAACGGACGGCGGCGTGACGGTATCGGCCTGGCGGCTTGGGTTCCTCCGAACCGCGCGCGGCAACGGACAATCCTTGACCCGGGCGCGGCAAATGACCAGCCTGTGCCGCAACGCGCCCGCTGCTCCGCGCCCGGATCGTCGGCCCGCGCCAGACGTTGCCGCATGACGAGCCAAGCCGACTAGCGATGCTGCCCACCACCTCCGGCGGATGGAGCTACACGGTTACAATCGCCAACGAGGCGGCGCTGCAACGGCTCGTAGCCGACATCGCCGCCGCGCTCGAGCCGGGCGATCTGCTGACGCTGTCGGGCGATCTCGGCGCCGGCAAGACCACGTTTGCGCGCGCCATGATCCGCCACCTGGCGCGCGATCCGACGATCACCGTCCCAAGCCCAACGTTCACGCTGATGCAGTGCTACGACCTGCCGCAATTTCCGGTCGTGCATGCCGACCTCTACCGCCTCGAGAGCCCGAGCGAACTCGCAGAGCTTGGTTTCGACGATCTGCCGAAGAATGCCGTCGTGCTGCTGGAATGGCCCGACCGCGCCGCAGGCTTTCTGCCGTCCGACCGGCTGGACATCGCCTTCACGCTTGCGCCCAACCTCGGTCCCGAGCATCGCAACGTGCGCGTCACCGGTTACGGAGCCTTTGCCGCCCGCGCCGAACGAATGGCGGCGATCCGCCGCTTTCTCGATGCCACCGGCTATGCCGAAGCCGCGCGCGAGCGCATCCAGGGTGACGCCTCGACCCGCTCCTACGAGCGGCTGCGTCTCGGCGACAAGCGCGCCATCCTGATGAACGCTCCGCGCCGGCCGGACGGGCCGCCGGTGCGCCATGGCAAGCCCTACAGCGCCATCGCCCATCTGGCCGAAGACGTGGTGCCGTTCGTCGCCATGTCCAACGGGCTGCGCCAGTTGGGATTTTCCGCTCCCCAGATCTACGAGGCGGAACTCGCCGAAGGGCTGCTCATCATCGAGGATCTGGGTAACGAGCCCGTGGTGGCGGGCGACCCGCCGGCGCCGATCGAGGAGCGTTACGGCCGGGCGGTGGACGTGCTGATCCGCTTGCATGGCTACGAACTGTCCGACGTCCTGCCGGTGGCGCCCAACGTCACGCATCGCCTGCCGCGCTACGACATGGATGCATTCCTGATCGAGGCCGAACTCCTGCTCGACTGGCATCTGCCGCGATTGGGCATCACGGTGACCGACTCGATGCGCGCGGACTATTCGGCCCTGTGGCGCAAGATGCTGCTGCCCGCCGTCACCGCCAAGCTGACCTGGGTGCTGCGCGATTTCCACTCGCCCAACCTGCTCTGGCTGCCCGACCGGCAGGACATCGCCCAGATCGGCCTGCTCGACTTCCAGGACGCGGTGATGGGACCGCGCGCCTATGACCTCGCTTCGCTCCTGCAGGACGCGCGTGTGGACGTGCCCGAGATCATGGAGGTCGCTCTGCTGGGCCGCTACGTGCAGGCGCTGGGCGAAATCGACACGAGCTTCGATCCGGTGGACTTCGTCAGGCTCTATGCCACGCTCGCGGCGCAGCGCGCCTCCAAGATTCTCGGCATTTTCGCGCGCCTTGATCGCCGTGACGGCAAGCCGCAATATTTGCGCCATGTGCCGCGGGTATGGAGCTATCTGCAACGCTCGCTGGCGCATCCCGCACTGGCGCCGCTCCAGCACTGGTATCGCGACAACGTGCCGGCGCCGTGAGCCGCACGCATTCGGAGCTCCCATGGCGCAACCACGCCGTTCTGCGGTGCCACGCACCGCCATGGTTCTCGCCGCCGGTCGCGGCGAGCGCATGCGGCCGCTGACGGACCGTCTGCCCAAGCCGCTCGTCGCCGTCGCCGGCAAGGCCTTGATCGATCACGTGCTCGACCGGCTTGCGGCCGCGGGGGTCGAGCGCGCAGTGGTCAACGTCCACTATCTGGCCGAGCAGATCGAGCGCCACCTTGCCGCACGGCGGCGGCCGGCGATTGTCATCTCCGATGAACGCACGCAACTGCTCGACACCGGGGGCGGCGTCGCCAAGGCGCTCGGCGCGCTCGGCCCCGAGCCGTTCTTCCACGTCAATTCCGACACCATCTGGATCGACGGGGTGAAGCCCAATCTGGAACGCCTGGCCGAGGCGTTCCACCCCGATCGGATGGATGCGCTGCTGCTGCTCGCGCCCACCGCCTCCAGCATCGGTTACGAGGGGCGGGGCGACTTCACCATGGCCGCGGACGGCCGTCTTAGGCGGCGCGCCGAGCGCGAGATCGCCCCGTTCGTCTATGCCGGTGCGGCCGTGCTGCGGCCCGGCCTGTTCGACGGCGCGCCGACCGGGACGTTCCCGCTGACCGCGCTGTTCGATCGGGCGGCGGCGGCCGGGCGGCTCTTCGGGCTGCGCCTTGAGGGCGTGTGGATGCACGTCGGCACGCCCGACGCCATCGCCAAGGCGGAGAGCGTCATTGCCGGGAGCGCGGCCTGACGGCCGTAGCCGAAAGCCGTGTATGATTCGGCATGGCGACTCGACCGCGCGTCTTCACCATCCCCGCCTCCGCCCCGTTCCTGCCGGCGCTGATCGCGGCGCTGATGGAGGATCGGCTCGGGCTCGGCTTCCGGCCGGCCGCCGACCCGCTCGCACTGGCCGACGTGACGATCTATCTGCCGACCCGCCGCGCCTGCCGCCTGGCGCGGCGACGCTTTCTTGAGGCGCTCGGTACCGATGCCGCGATCCTGCCGCGCCTGATCGCAATCGGCGACATCGACGAAGACGAACTGGCCCTCGCCGAACCCGGCGAGGGGGAACTGGCTGCCGCGCCGCTCGACCTCCCCGAGCCGCTCGACGGTCTGCTGCGCCGCACGCTGCTGGCCGAACTGATCCTGAAATGGGCAGCGACGCCGGAGATGCGCGGGGACGGGGACTTCTCCCGCGTCGCCAACAGCCCGGCCACGGCGCTGGCGCTCGCGGGCGACCTCGCGCGGCTGATGGACGACATGGTGATGCGTCAGGTGCCCTGGGAGCGCCTGGACGACCTTGTTCCCGACGATCTCGACGAGCACTGGCAGAAGACGCTCCGGTTTCTGAAGATTGCCCACGAACACTGGCCGTCCGTCCTGCAGGAGCACGACGCCATCGAGCCTGCCGAACGGCGCGACCGCCTGATCAAGGCCGAGGCGGCGCGCCTCGCGCATGTCCGGACGCCCGTGATCGCCGCGGGCTCCACCGGCTCGACTCCGGCGACCGCGAGCCTGCTCGCCACCATCGCCCGCCTGCCGCATGGCGCGCTCGTCCTGCCCGGCCTCGATACCGATCTCGATCGCGAAACCTGGGAACTGATCGGCGACCACGACGGCAAGGCCGAGCCCGCGCACAGCCATCCGCAATTCGCCATGCGGGCGCTGCTGCGGCGCATCGGCATTGAACGCCAGGACGTCCTGCAGCTTGCCTCGCCCGCGGCACACGGCCGCGAGCGCCTCGTCTCCGAGGCCCTGCGGCCGGCCGCCGCCACCGAGCAATGGCAAGCGCGCCTCGTCGACGCGGATTTCGCTGCCCGTGCGGATGCCGCGGTGCGATCGCTCGCCGTCATCGAAGCGGCCAACGCCGAGGAGGAAGCGCTCGCCATCGCCATTGCATTGCGCGAGGTCATGGAAGACCCGCGCAGGACCGCAGCGCTGGTCACGCCCGACCGCGCGCTCGCCCGCCGCGTGCTGGCGGCGCTCGCCCGCTGGGGCGTGCCGGTCGACGATTCCGGCGGCGATTCGCTTGCCGACACGCCCCCCGGCGTGTTCGCGCGGCTGGTCGCCGAGGTGGCGCTCGGCGGCGTCGCCCCGGTGCCGCTGCTGGCCTTGCTCAAGCATCCGCTCTGCAGCGCCGACGCCCCCGCGGTCGCAGCGCTCGAACGGGCGATCCTGCGCGGTCCGCGGCCGCGGGCCGGCACGGCGGGCCTTGCGCACGCGCTGGACACCGTCATCGCCGAACTCGACCGGCTTCGCCGCGGGGAGGAATCGGCGCTGCATCGATCCGATCCGCGTCTTGCGCTGCGCGCCTCCGAGCTCGACGGCGCCCGCGCCCTGATCGATCGGCTCGGGCGCGCATTGGCGCCTTTGGAATCGCTGTCCGGATCCACGCTGGCCTTCCGGGAGATCGCCCAACGGCATGCCGAGGCCATTGCAGCCCTTGGCGGCATGACCGCTGAACTTGCGGACGCATTCGACGACATCGCAGGCACGAGTGCCCTCGCGGTCACGCCGGCCGACTATTCCGAATTGTTCCATGCCGCCATCGCCGACCGCATGGTGCGGCGGCCCGAGTCGGACGTGCGCGTGCGCATTTTCGGCCTGCTGGAGGCACGGCTGCAAACGGTGGATCGGCTGGTGCTGGGCGGACTGGTCGAAGGCGTCTGGCCGCCCGAGACGCGACCCGATCCCTGGCTCAGCCGGCCCATGCGTCGCGCGCTCGGTCTCGATCTGCCGGAACGGCGCGTCGGCCTCACCGCGCACGACTTCGCACAGGCGCTGGGTGCGCCCGAGGTGATTCTCACCCGCGCCGCCAAGATTGGCGGCACCCCGACGGTGGCCTCGCGCTTCATGCAGCGGCTTGCCGCGGTGGTGGGCGAAGAGCGATGGGCGGCCTGTCGTGCGCGCGGCGAACGCTACGCCGCGTTCGCGCGTGCGCTCGATACGCCTGAGGCGAAGCCCCGGGCTGCCGCGCGCCCATGCCCGAAGCCGCCGCTCGCGGCGCGGCCGATGGCGCTCAGCGTCACCGAGATCGAACACTGGCTGCGCGACCCCTACACCATCTATGCCAAGCATGTCCTCCGGCTCGTGCCGCTCGATGCCGTCGATACGCCGCCCGGCGCCGCCGACCGCGGCACCGTCATCCACGCCGCGATCAGCGACTTCACCCGGCGTTATGCCAGCGAACCGCCGGCCGATCCGCTGCGCGAACTGCTCGCACTCGGGCGCCGCCGTTTTGCGGCGCTCGAGGACTTTCCCGAGGCCCGCGCGTTCTGGTGGCCGCGTTTTGAGCGCATCGCCCGCTGGTTCGTCGGTTGGGACGCGGAACGACGCCGCCAAGCGTCCGCCCTGCATGCGGAAATTCGCGGCGCAATCGAAATTTCCCTCGGAGAAAAAAACTTTACGCTGCGAGGCATAGCTGACCGCATCGAACGGCTGGCCGACGGCAGCTATGCCATCCTCGATTACAAGACCGGCCGGATTCCCGGCCACGACGAGGTCAAGACCGGGCTCGCGCCGCAGCTGACATTGGAAGCGGCCATGCTGCGGCGTGGCGGCTTTCCCGACATTTCCCGCAACGCCGCGATTGCCGAACTCGGCTACGTCGCGTTGAAGGGAGGCGATCCCGCCGGCGAACCGCGCATCGTCAATTTCAAGGGCAGCACGCCGGACACCGAAGCCGATCGCGCCTACGAACAGCTCGTGCGGCTCGCCGAGGCATTCGCAAATCCGGATCAGCCCTATGCCTCGCTCGTTCATCCGATGTGGAAAACGCGCTACGGCGACTACGATCATCTCGCGCGGGTCAAGGAATGGTCGCTCACCGGCGGCGCCGACGTGGGCAGCGAGGGAGGCGAGGGAGGCGGGGAATGAGCGCGACCCGCACCGTTCCCGACGCCGTGCGCAGCCGGCAGATCGCCGCGTCCGATCCGTCGGTGTCGGCCTGGGTTTCCGCCAACGCCGGTTCGGGCAAGACGCACGTGCTCGCGCAGCGCGTCATCCGCCTGCTGCTGCAGGACTTCGACCCGTCCCGCATTCTCTGCATCACCTTTACCAAGGCCGCCGCCGCCAACATGGCCAACCGCGTGTTCGACACGCTGCGGCATTGGACCACGCTTGACGATGCCGCACTCGACCAGGCCATCCGCCTGATCTCCAACGAAACACCGGATGCGGCCATGCGTGCGCGCGCGCGCCGGCTGTTCGCCCTGGTGCTGGAGACGCCGGGCGGCCTCAAGGTGCAGACCATCCACGCTTTCTGCACGAATTTGCTGCACCTGTTTCCGTTCGAAGCCAACGTCGCCGCCCGCTTCGAGGTGATGGACGAGACGGCGGAAGCGCAATTGCTCGATCAGCTCACGCTGCAGGTTCTGCTGGAGGCGGCGGCGAGTCCTGAGAGCGCGCTCGGCCGCGCGCTCTCTGCGGCGATCTCCGCCGCGGCCGACACCACCTTTCGCGACATCGTGCGCGAGGCGATCGGCGAGCGCGACCGGCTGTGCGCCTGGATCGAGGCGGCCGGCTCGGTCGACGGCGCCGTCGCACAGCTCTCGCAGGCGCTCGGAATCGATCCCGCCGACAGCGAGGAAAGAATCGTCCGCGAAATGTTTGGCGCCTCGCACATTCCTCCGAGCGAGTGGGACGCGGTTGCGGCCGCGCTCGCCGGCGGACAGAAGACCGACGTCGAGCAGGCGAAGCGATTTGCGTCGCTTAAGAGACTCGCGGAGCCGGAGCGGCTCGACGTTTATCTGCAAATTTTCTGCACCAGCAAGCTCATGCCGCGCCAGCTCATCGTCACCCAGACGATCGGCAAAGCGCATCCCGCCCTGTTGCAGCGGCTGCTGGCGGAACGGGAGCGTGTGCGTGAGCTTGTCGCGCGCCGCCGTGCCGTCGCCGCGCGCGACCGCACCGCGGCGCTCGTGACCATCGCGCACGCGGTGATCGCGCGCTATCG
>Ga0209172_10003835_pt1 | contig 21813 bp, 18 predicted proteins | sample LarsenN4metaG_FD_184113 | JGI IMG/M metagenome (GOLD analysis project Ga0209172, IMG submission 184113) | Hot spring sediment bacterial and archeal communities from British Columbia, Canada, to study Microbial Dark Matter (Phase II) - Larsen... ... | reverse complement strand
TAACACCCGAACACCGTCCACGCTTCTTGTTGGTCTTTGTCGAGACCGTCGTAAATCGGATACTCCTCGCCCGTGGCTAAATTCCTGACACACAGCACTGTTTTTGTGTAATCGCGCCGAACGAAAGCGAGCCACTTCCCATTGCGGCTCACTTGCGGACGGCAAGCGCCGCCGGAACCGCCCGTCACTTCCTCGATTTTCCCTTCCTCGCGGTCGTAGCGGCGGATGGCAAAAATCTGCTGGTTCGGGTTTTTATTGTACTGGAAAAAACCGCCGGGATACATGTCCTCGCTGAAATAAATGTAGCGTCCGTCGGGGCTGACGCTCGGCTCGTTCACGTCCTGCTGGTCGTTTTTGCGCTTGGTGAGTTGAAGGCCCTCGCCGCCGCTGAGGTGGTACATCCAGAGTTCGCCGGCGCCGAGCGAGCGGGTGCTGGTGAAGTGTTTGCGGGCGACAATGTATTCATTGTCAATCCAAACGGCGTTGTTGAGCAGCCGGAAACTTTCTTTCGTGACTTGTTTGCCGTTTTTTCCGTCGGCGTCCATCACCCAGATGTTGTCGCCGCCGCCCGCGTCGGAAGTGAACAGGATTTTTTTGCCGTCGGGCGAAAAACGTGGCTGCACTTCCCATGCCAGGCCCTGGCGCAGGGGCGTCGCAGTGCCGCCTGCAATCGGCATCGAGTATATGTCGCCGAGCAGGTCGAACACAATTGTTTTGCCGTCGGGCGATACGTCGAGACACATCCACGTGCCTTCGTTGGTGGTAAATTCCACGTCTTTATACGGCACGCCGCCGGAAGGATTCGACACGTCCCATTTGGGTTTTTCCTGGGAAAAAAGGAGAAAGGGCGAGAAGAGGCCCGCCGCCGTTAAAACTATGGCGGGTAAAGAGGTTAAAAATTGTTTCATGCGTTCAAATACTTGAAAATGAATTTTTTAATCCAAACCGGCATCGAGAATTCTGCCGTAGTCGGGATGGATTGGGCCTTGAGGGTTCCTGAATTTATAGCGCACTCGTTCGCTGACCCGGTAACAAGCGTAGCAAGCGGCGAGGGTGATTAGTCCCAGCCCACCAATGAAAATACTCGGCAGATTGATGATGCCGACAATCCAGCAAAGTACGCGGGCGATGGCAGCGAGTCTTTCATTGCCAAACCAATGCGCACTCACCGCGCAAATAATCATGGCGCTGTAACTGGAAAGTGAAAGGATGGCAAAAACAAGTGCGAGCGTCAGCATAGCGTTTTTTTGAACGGCATATTTACGGCGAAAAGCGAATTGGCCGCTATGTTTGTACGATGCAAACACTGAATGGAAAAGCAAGGCGTCTTTTCAACCGCCTCTTCTATGGCAAACCGTACCGGCCCGCCACGCCCGACGATTTTATCATGCGATTGCCCAGTTCGGTCATCGGGGAGGGGATGTTGCATCCGGGAAATATCTACCTCATGGAAGAGGCTATTCGGAATATGCCGGAGGGTGGCTGTGTGCTCGAAATCGGTTCGCACGGCGGTTTGTCGGCCAACCTGCTGACCTACCTGCTCGACAAAAACGGGCGCGATGCCCCGCTTTTTTGCTGCGATGCCTGGGCCTTTGAGGGTTATCGTTACAACAAGGAACATCCCGAACCCTACATGGACGGGCGCAGCGATGTGTTGTGGACGGATTATGCGGCTTACATGAAAGAGGCTTTTATTCGCGCTGCTCACTTGTTCAGCCCGCATCGCCTGCCACACGCTTTTCACTTGTCATCCGACGATTTTTTTGATAACTGGAAACGAAAAGCCGCTCTGACTGACGTTTTTAATCGCTCTGTAACACTCGGCGGCGCTATCGCCTTCGCGTACATTGACGGCAATCACACGTATGATTTTGCTGTGCGGGATTTTGAAAACGTCGCTGCCGCGTTGTTGCCGGGCGGGTACGTGCTGCTCGATGACTCGGCGGATTACATGCCTTTCGGAAGTGCCCGGCTGGCGCGCGAACTGAGCCGTCGCCGGGATTTTGAAATCGTTGGCGTCAATCCGAATTATTTGTTGCGGAAAAAATGAAGCCTGCGTGAACTTCAGGAAAAATTCGATATTTGACAACATTATGCACTCGACCGATATTCTCGACGACTTCGATTTTGATGAGAACGTCCGGCCCGGCTTCGCAGAAGAAGGCGAGGTCGTAGCCAAGTTTTTTTCCCTGATGGAAGCCGAAGTCGCAGCGGCCCGACTTCGGGCAGAAGGCATTCATTGCTTTCTCGCCAATACCATGTCGCAAACGGTATTGCCTCATTTACAGACGATTATCCGTCTGCACGTGCGCCCGGTGGATTCGGCTCGCGCGCGTGAAATCCTCAATCAGGCAGCCATCGAGACCGTCGCGCCCAATGGCGTGTCGAGTGGCCGGGGCGTTTTGATAGCGCTGGCGATTTTGATAGGACTCATCCTTGCAGCCTTTCTCGTGCGCGCCTTAACCGTCATTCGCTGAATCCACGAAACCTTGTAACCTGTAATTTCCCATCATGCACACCCTCGTTTTTGCCACCAACAATGCCCACAAAGCCCGCGAAGTCGAGCAGATTTTAGGAAAAAATTTTTCCGTAAAAACCCTGCGTGACATCGGTTGCACCGAAGAAATCGAAGAAACCGAGCCCACACTCGAAGGCAACGCCCTGCTCAAAGCCCGCTACATGAAGGAAAAATACGGCTACGATTGTTTCTCCGAAGATACCGGCCTCGAGGTGGAAGCCCTGGGTGGCGCACCCGGCGTACACACGGCACGCTATGCGGGCGACGACAGAAATCCTGACGCGAACATCGCTCTGCTGTTGAAAAACCTGGAAGGGAAAACAACGCGGCACGCCCGGTTCAGGACGGTCATTGCCCTGATTTTCAACGGCAAAGAAACCTTGCTTGAAGGCATTTGCGAGGGGCAAATCGCCACCGAAAAACGCGGCGACGGCGGCTGGGGCTACGACCCTGTTTTTATCCCCGACGGCTATGAACAGACTTTTTCCGAACTGGGCGAAGACACAAAAAACAAAATCAGTCATCGGGCGCGGGCGACGGAGCGGCTGAAGTCGTCCTTACATCATTTGTCAGCAGAAATGTAAAACAATGTAAAATGATGTAAACCCCCGATGATGCAACCGCGAAAGAAGCAACCTTTGCCAACGGGGATTGACTTTCTCTCCCGTGCAACGAATTCCTGTTTTCCTGCACCTTACCAACGACGAACGGCGTCTGTAATCGTCGAGGCAACATTTGTAGCCCGTCTGCCCGTTTTGGTCTAAGTCCCTGAAAATGGCGACGATAGCCCGATACTTTCGACCCTGAAAAACCTGAATCGCGCTGACAAATTTTTTTCCCGGCGCATTCCCGACCCGGCAATCGCACACGAAACTATACCAAATCGCTCATGCAAAAACACATCTTCCTCGTTGCCTTTCTCCTGTTTTGCCAAATTCTTTCCGCACAAAATCCTTCCAAAGTCACCATCAAAGGCATGGTCATTGACACTTCCGGCGAAGAAGTCGTTTTGCCAACGGTCATGCTTCTCAACCCCTCCGACTCCACCCTCGTCAACTTCACGCGTGGCGACGACAAAGGCGCTTTTCAGTTTAAAAATGTAAAAAATCAGGCTTATTTGCTCAAAATCTCCTACGTCGGGTACCTGCCCCTGCAAGTTCACATCGAGCCTTCGAGCGATGCAGTCAAAGATTTGGGGACTTTGAAAATCAAGCCGATTACGACCGAACTGCTCGAAGTCGTCGTGAAAGCCGCCAAAGCGACCCTGAGCATTCGCGGCGATACCATCGAGTACGACGCCTCCTCTTTCAAAGTGCCGCCCGGCTCGACGGTGGAAGATTTGCTGCGCCGACTGCCCGGCATCGAAGTGGATGCCGACGGCAACATCAAAGCGCAAGGCAAGGACGTGCGGCGCGTGTACGTGGATGGAAAAACTTTCTTTGGCGACGACCCGAAGGCCGCAACCAAAAACCTTGGCGCCGAAACCCTCTCCAAAGTGCAGGTGTACAACGAAGCCTCCGAACAGTCGAAACTCACGGGCGTGGACGATGGCAAACGCGAAAAAGCGATGAACCTGGAGTTGAAAGATGAGTACAAAAAAGGCTCTTTCGGGAAAATTACCGGTGCAGTGGGCACGGAAGAGCGTTGGGCTGCGCGGGGTAACTACAACAGGTTCAATCAGAAAGAGCAGTTGTCATTCATCGGTTATGGCAACAACATCAACCAGACGGGCGTGAACTGGGAAGACTATGGCGAGTTCAAAGGCCAGAGTACGTTCAGCGATTTCGACAATGGCGATTTCGGATTCAGCAACGGCGGCGGGCGATATTTTGTTTTTGGCGGCGACGATTCGCCACTCAACAACTTCGACGGACGCGGTTTCACGGAAAACTACGGCGGCGGCGCGAACTATAATTTCGACAACAAAAAAGCCAAATTCAACGCCAGTTATTTTTACAACCAAACAGAACTTAACCTCGACCAATTCACCGAACGCCAGACGCTTGTGGGTGAAAACGCCTCGTTTTTCAACTCCGATACTTCGAGCAAGTACGAACTTCGACGCAACCACAGCCTCAACACCCGTTTTGAAAAAGACCTTGATTCCAGCAATCTTTTTATCGCAAAAGTCCAGACGCGCTTCAGCCAATCGGAGGCCGACAATTTGTTGTCGCAGTTTTTTTCCAATGAAAACGGCGCGCCGACCAACCGCCTCAACTCCGACAACGGCACAATTTTCGATTCCTGGCGCGTGACGAGTGCCGCGATTTTCCGCCACCGCTTCAAGAAAAAAGGCCGCTCGTTTGCTGCCAGCGCAGGCTACAACAACAGTCGTTCCGACGGCTCGGAGGATTTGTTCTCGGTCAACTACTTTTTTACTCCCGATTCGCTCGTGGCTATCACCCAGATGAATGCCAACGAAAACAACTCCTCGCAGTTCAAATCCAGCCTGCTCTATACCGAACCGCTCTCGAAAAAGTGGTTTTGGGAAACGTTTTACAACTTCAGCACCACGCAAAATGAAGTGGACCGCCAGGTCGCCGATCCCGAAAACAACGGCCAACGCATTGACAGTCTGAGCGTTTTTTACCACTACGACATCCTCTACAACCGTCTCGGCTCCAGCATTCGATACTCGTACGAAGGGCTCAACGTCTCGGTTGGTGTGGCCGGTCAGCAACTAAAACTGACGGGCGAATACTCCCGCGACCGCAACGCGCCCCTGATTGTAGACCCGGTGAAACGTGATTTCACCAACTTTATCCCTCACCTCGAGGCAGGTTACGAGTTTCAAAACAACATGTGGCTCAACTTCGACTACGGCTACTCCGTTCGCGAACCGCAGCCCAACAACCTGCAACCTGTACCCAACCTCAACAACCCGCTTTTCCGCACGGAGGGCAATCCGAACCTCGGGCCAGAACGCAGCCACAACCTTAGTCTCAATTTCAATCACTGGAATCCGGCCAGCCTGAGCAGCATCGGTATCGGCGCGGATTACGATATTTTTGATAGCCAAATCGTTTACAATCAAACGATTGAATTCGTTGACAGCATTGGTACCCGCACCACAACCCGGCCTGAAAATGCTTCGGGTGGCCGAAATTTCAACACCTACATCTGGTCGAATTTCCCGATTGTAAAAACCAAACTGACGATGAATATCAACCCCAGCATGAGTTTTTCAAACACGCCGGGGCTCATCAACAGTCAGGAAAACGAGACCCGCAACAATGGTTTTCGGGTTTATCTCGGCCTGAATTATACGCCCAGCACCAAACTCATCCTCGGCGCAGGCGGTAATTTGAATTACAACAACGTCACCTATTCGATTCGGGAGGACCAGAATCAGAAGATCCGGAACTATGGCATGAATGCTTCCACCAAGTGGCAATTCGCCGACAAATTCTTCCTGGAGAGCAATTTCAATTACAACATTTACCGCAACGACCGCTTCGATTTCGACCAGGATGTACCCATTTGGAACGCCTCTGTTCGCCGCCTTTTTGGCAAAAATAACCGCATCGAAGCCCGGCTCGCAGCGTTCGACCTGCTCAATCGCCGCGTCAGCATCACCCAGAACGGCACACAGAATTTCGTCGTGCGCAACATCGCCCCCACGCTGGCGCGTTATTTTATGCTCAGCGTGAGCTACAACGTGCGGGGCTACGAAAACAAACTGAACAAAAACAACTGGTGGTAAAAACGGTACACGGTTTACGGAAAAAGATTTGCGTAAACCGTGTGCCGTAAATCGTGTACCGTACGCCGTTTAAAATCAAACTTTTATGAAAAAAATACTGCTCTTTTTAACCCTCTTCATCTCAATTTCTGCCTTTGCACAGGATGGAGCGCCGCTCGAAGGTCGCGTCCGTTACCTCGTCGTCCACGACTGGGCCAAAAAAATGGCCGCCGTGGATTACCTCAGCAAACAGCGCAAAGAACGCATCGCCTACATGTGGGGCAACGATTCGGAGTGGAAAATGTACGCGAACCTTTATTTCAACGCCAACGAAACCCGCTACGAGGACTCGGAGGAAAAAGCCGAAGCCGACGACGAAGGCTATTCCTGGCGCAAAGACGCTTATCAAATCAAGCGGAACTTTGAAAAAAACACCACCTACGACGTCATCGAGATGCTCGGAAAAACCTACATCATCGAGGATTCACTATACATGCCGGAGTGGAAAATTCACAACGACCTCAAAGAAGTCGCCGGGCACATCTGCATGAAAGCGGCCTGGGAGGACACGGTGAAGCATCAGAAAGTCGTCGCGTGGTTTGCGCAGGACATCCCGCACAGCGGCGGCCCGGAGCGTTTTTGTGGCTTGCCGGGACTTATCCTCGAAGTGGATTTGAACAACGGCGCGATGGTCATCACCGCCGACCTCATCGAAATGAAAAAACTCAACAAGGAACTGGATTTGCCAAAAAAATACAAAGGCAAAAAAATCAAGGAGTCAGACTATCAGGACATTCTGAAAAAATACATCAAGGAAAAGACCGAAGCGGAGGAGCCGTATTTTTGGGGGATACGGTACTAAACGATGCTACCCCGCAACTTTCCGAAAGTTGGAAACTTTCGGAAAGTTTGTTTCATAAAGGACCCGCCCGGTGAGCCACGCGCTCGCTGGGCGGTTTTTTTGTACACTGTCTTCCCACTTTTCTCCACAACGCCGCAATCTTCAAGCGCGAGTTTCCACTTCTTCCCACCTCTTTGCAACTCCGGTTGTTTTTCTGAATAAAGACTGCTGTTTTTCTGATTTTTTGTTCTTGAGTTTCATCTAAAATCCGGTGTCGCTTCTTGCAAGCACCGACTCAGCCGGTTTTTTCTCAAATTTTAACACTTGTCCTTTTTTGTCTAAAATGTTGTTTTTCAGCGATTTAAAATTTTAACTGAAAAAATTGTGACAAAAAAATGAAAATTTGTGTCGTAAAATGGGAAAATGTGGGAAAAGCGGATACATTTGTGGCGGTGAATTGTAGGCGAGTTCCCACAAACAAGCGCCTGACAAGGCTCACCAAGCAGAAATAACTTTTAATGTGCGAATGAGAAAATGTGAGAATGTGCTAATGCGAATCAGCACATTGCGCTATTAGCAAATTAGCACATTAAGCAAGTCCCACACTTAAGTAATGCAACTCATAGGCGAATATCCCGTCGCTCTTGACGACAAAGGGCGTATGCGTTTGCCGACAGCGCTGCTTCGACAGTTGTCCGACCAAAAGGCGGACAATGGCGAAAGCCAGAACTATGAGTTTGTAGTCAACCGGGGGTTCGAAAAGTGTCTCACACTTTACCCCAAACCGGTCTGGGAAGGTATTACTGCCAAGTTGAGCCGACTCAATCGCTTCAATGACCGGAACCGCGCCTTTATTCGCTCCTTTTACCTCGGTGCTTATCCAATCGCAACCGACAGCGCGGACAGAATTCTTTTGCAAAAACCTTTGATGGATTATGCCGGCCTCTCGAAAGAAGCGGTACTCGTCGCGATGGACGACCGCATCGAAATCTGGTCGCCGGAAGAACATGCCCGCGTAGCCGCGATGGATTCCAACTCGTTTGCCGACCTCGCTAATGACGTGATGGGCGGCGGCGCAGAAGGGGTAGGGGATTTTGACACGGTTATGAGTGATAAGTTATGAGTGTTGCCAAACGCGACTTCATAACTCATAATTCATAATTCATAACTCAAAAAAGGTGTATCACGAGTCCGTCCTCTTGAGTGAATCCATTGATAATCTGTCGGTTAAGTCCGGCGGGATTTATGTGGATGCGACCTTCGGCGGCGGCGGGCACGCGCGCTCGATACTTGAAAAATTAGGTGGCAAAGGCCATCTATACGCCTTCGACCAGGACGAAGACGCGAAGCGAAACACGGAACAGCAGCCATTTGCAGCGAACCCTTCCTTCACGTTTGTCCACTCGAACTTCAGGCATTTGAAACGACAATTAAGAGCCGAGGCAGTGCGACCCGGCACGGTGAACGGCATTCTCGCCGACCTGGGCGTGAGCAGTTTTCAGTTCGATACGCCGGAGCGCGGATTCAGTTATCGCTTTGAGGCTGAACTGGATATGCGCATGAACAAGCAGGACGGCGAGCAAACGGCTGCGGACGTGCTCAATAATTACGGTGCGGAAGAATTGCAGCGCGTGTTCAGCGAACTCGGCGAAGTGCGCAACTCGAAAACGCTGGCGCAAGCGGCTGTTCGCCTCCGGGAACAAAAGCCGTTCCGCACGACGGGCGACTTGGTGGATTTGTGCAGCAAAAACCTCATGGGCGAGCGGATGCGCTACCTGTCGCAGGTTTTTCAGGCGCTGCGGATGGAAGTGAACGACGAACTCGGCGCCCTCGAAGATTTTTTGAAAGAAAGCCTCGAAATGCTCGCGCCGGGCGGGCGATTGGCCATCATCACTTTCCACTCGCTCGAAGACCGCATGGTGAAAAATTTCTTGAAATCCGGGAACATCGAAGGCGAGTTGCAGAAGGATTTTTATGGGAACATCACCCGGCCTTTTGAATTGGCGACCAAGAAACCTATTGAGCCAAGCGAAGAAGAAATCAAGCAAAACCCCAGAGCCAGAAGTGCGAAATTGAGAGTCGGGGTGAAAAATTGAAAATTTACAAAACATCACATAACTGCCTCGAAAGGGGCAAAACTTTGGAAAAAATGCGAACAATCTTCTTTTCATCCATCCTGCTGCTCGCCGCTGCTTGCAGCCAACCGGCCTCCAAACCCGCCGACGTCACCAAGACCATTTACCTCAATAGCAAGATGGCTGACTGCACTGGCGTCGCCCCCATGAAATGCCTCCAATACCGCGAAACCCCCGACGGCCAGTGGCAAAACTGGTATTCCGGCATCGAAGGCTTCACTTTCGAGGAGGGCAATTTTTACACCCTCGAAATTAAGGAAGAAAAAGTCGCCAATCCGCCTGCCGACGGCTCGTCCATCAAGTGGGTTTTGGTGAAAGAAGTGAAAAAGGAGAAAGACCCGGCAGCAGGCGCAGGTGAATTCGGTGTGCCGGACCTCGCCAGCGTGGAAAACATTGACAAATACCGCGACATCGTGCTCACTGGCATGGACGACTATAAAAAAACGACCGCCGATGTCAGTCGCGGCGATTCAGGCTTCGGTGTCACCACAGTTACCGACAACAACGGCGCAGCCCGCATGGTAAAAGCCGAGTTGAAAGCCAAAGGCCCCATCACGACTTGGGAATACTACCTCGCCGGTGGCAAAGTGGTACTGTTGCGCGAGACCATTATGGGCAAAGTCAATACAGAAAACCGCTTTTACTACGCCGACGGGAAATTGCTGAAAGCCATTGGCAAAGACGTTCCCGGACGCATGGCGCCCGAAGGCGTACCGTTCAAGGACTATGTGAGCAAGACACCTGACACCGATTTTCGACTGAAATACAGCGAAGTACAAAAATCGGCGGACGATTTTTTAGCAGGTAAATAAAGAGCAATAGGGGTCATTGAAGTAATTAAGAGTCACTTTTTAATTGTGCTTCAATGACCCTCCTCAATGACTTTTTTAATAACCCCAAGACCCTCGATTATGGCTAACAAACTTTTGCAAGCGCTCAACGTCAGCCAGCACACGACCAACCTCGTGTTCGGCAACTTTCAGTATGTGCTTTTCCTCGGCTTTTTGGGGATTTTGTACATCGCGAATGCTCATTTTGCCGAAAGAGGCGTACGGCGCATACAGTTGTTGCAAAGAGAAATCAAGGAGTTGAAATGGGAGTACACCTCCATCAAAAGCGAGACGATGTACAAATCCATGCAAAGCCAGATTGACGAAAGCCTCGAACCCGTCGGCCTCGATTTGGAAAACAAAGGGCCAAAAGTGATAGTCGTAAAATGAAAAGTTATAAGTTATGAGTTATCTCGCTCATAACTCACAACTAAACACTCATAACTCAAACGCCATGTTGAATGTCAAAAACGAAGTTTTAGTCCGTGTGTACCTGGTAGCCGCCCTGGTACTGCTGGCTGCGTTGTTGATATTCGGGCGTTTGTACCAACTCACTGTTGTGGATGCCGATGTCTGGCAAGCCAAAGCCGACAGCCTTTACATCAAATGGGTGGATGTCCACGCCGACCGGGGCAATATTCTGGCCGACGATGGCAGTTTGCTCGCGACTTCCCTGCCCTTCTTCGACGTGCACTGGGACGCCAAAGCGGAGGGCCTGAACGACGAAATTTTCAATCAACAAGCGGTGGACAGCCTCGCCTGGCTGCTCTCGACTTACATTGACCAGCAGTACACCCCCGGCGCTTATCGCGACTGGCTGATGCAATTGCGCGCGGCGCCGGCGAACACACGCGGCATTCGTTACGTCCCGATTGCCAAAGATTTGCCTTACAATAAAGCCTTGTTAGTCAAGACGTTCCCGATTTTTCGGGAAGGGCGCTACAAAGGCGGTTTTATTTTGGAACAAAATCCCCGGCGCGAGCGGCCTTTCAAAATTTTGGCGCAAAGAACCATCGGTTATACCCGCGAAGGCGCCTTACCCGTCGGTTTGGAAGGAAGTTTTGACAAAGTTCTGGGTGGTTCGCTCGGCAAACAGTTGCGCATCCGTGTACCCGGCGACGTGTACATTCCGGTGGACGATTTGGCCGAAATCGAACCCGAAGCCGGCGCCGACGTGGTGACGACACTCGACATCAACATCCAGGATGTCGCCGAACGCTCCCTGCTCGAGGCCTGCCAAACCCACGATGCCGACCATGGCTGCGCCATCGTCATGGAGGTAAAAACAGGTAAAATCCGCGCCATGGCGAACATTGGCCGGACGCCCGAAGGCTGGTGGGAAACATATAACTACGCCGTTGGGGAACGCGTGGAACCGGGTTCGATGTTCAAACTCGCCTCCTTCATGGCTCTGCTCGAAGACGGCTATGTGTCTGATTTTGAACAACAAATACCCGTTTTTAAAGGAAAAATAAAAATTTACGACGAAGAATTGGTGGACGCGGTGCCACACGGCATGGACACAATGACCATCAAACAAGTGTTCGCCATGTCGTCTAATGTTGGCACGGCCACGCTGGCCCAGCAATTTTACGGCAAAGGCAAAGCGGGCAATTTTGTAAGTCGTCTGAAAGATTTTGGCCTCGATTTGCCCACCGATATCGAAGTCGGCGGCGAAGAAGCGCCCATCATCAAAAACCCCAACGACCCCAAAAGCGAATGGTCGGGTACCACGCTTCCCTGGATGAGCATCGGCTACGAATTGCTGCTGACCCCTCTGCAATTGCTCACTTTTTACAATGCCGTTGCCAACGACGGGCGCATGATGAAACCCTACCTCGTGCAGCGCACCGAACGTTACGGCGAAGTGCTCAAGGAATTCCGGCCAACCATCGTAAAACGCAACATCGCTTCCAAAGCGACGATTGCGAAGGCCAAAGAATTGCTGAAGTCGGTCGTGGAAAAAGGCGGCACAGCTCAAAACATCCAGTCGTCCTACTTCGCCATCGCGGGCAAAACCGGCACGGCGCAGTTGAATTATCACAAATTCAAAGCCAGCAAAGGCATTCGCCACCAGGCCGGATTTTGCGGGTTTTTCCCAGCTGACGATCCCGTTTATTCCTGCATCGTAGTCATCAGCGAGCCGGAACGCGGCGGCTATCACGGCGCAGAAGTCGCAGCGCCGGTGTTCCGCAAAATTGCCGACAAATGCTTTGCCATGAAAGCCGAATTGCATCAGCCGATCAACTTGCGCAAACCGGAGCCTTTGAAAACTAATCAGTTGCCAGCCTACGACGCCGGCTCGAAAGAAGATATGGCCGAAAGCCTCGACTGGCTGGGTATCAATTTTTTTGAGGAAAAAGACCTGCCCGAATGGGTCGTGCTGACAGCCGAGCGCGGCGATTCGCTGGTCGTTCGCAACCGCAGCGTGTCCGACAAATCCGTACCCTCCGTCATCGGCATGGGACTGAAAGACGCGATTTACCTGCTCGAAAACCGGGGCTGCAAAGTGCGCGTGGAAGGTGTGGGCAAAGTGCGGCGACAAAGCCTGGCAGTAGGGACGAGGGCGAGCGGGCAAACGTGTGTGTTGTATTTGGAGTAAAATTTTGAATTTAAAATAAATGACACTCAACCATCTCCTCCAAAACGTCCGCATACTGGACACACACGGCGACCTCGCCGTCGAAGTCGGCCAAATCCGCTTCGACTCGCGCGCGGTGCAGCCCGGCGACGTGTTCGTGGCGGTGCGGGGAGCGCAGGTGGACGGGCATCAGTTCATTGACAAAGCGATAGAAAAAGGAGCCATTGCAGTAATTAGCGAGCAGTCATTGGGAGTCATTAAAGGGGCATTAGAGTCATTAAAAAAGGTCATTCTGCTGCAGGTTGAAGATTCGGCTGAGACTTTGGGAATCATGACCTCTAATTATTTTAATGACCCCTCGAATGACCTTCAACTCGTTGGCGTCACCGGTACCAACGGCAAAACGACGACCGTCACGCTACTTTGGCAACTTTTCACCCGGCTGGGTTATCGGTGCGGCCTCATCGGCACGGTGGAAAACAGGGTAGGAGAGGCGGTTATCGCCAGCACCCACACCACGCCCGACGCGGTACAACTGCACGGATTGCTCCGCCAAATGGCCGATGCCGGATGTTCGCACGTATTCATGGAAGTCAGCAGCCACGCCGTGCATCAGCGGCGTATCGCGGGGGCTACGTTCGCAGGCGGCGTGTTCACCAACCTGACTCACGACCACCTCGACTATCATAAAACATTCGCCAATTACCGCGACGCGAAAAAGAAGTTCTTTGACGATTTGCCCAAAACTGCTTTTGCCCTCACCAACGCCGACGACAAAAACGGCGCGGTGATGCTGCAAAACACAAAAGCCGCCAAACACACTTATGCCCTCAAAAAGTCGGCGGATTTCAAGGCGAAAATCCTGGAAAACAGCCTGAATGGCCTGCATTTGGAAATGGACGGCGCCGAAATACACGCCCGTATGATTGGCGAATTCAATGCTTACAACCTGGCGGCGGCCTACGCGGTAGCGCAGATTTTAGAGGGCGACAGAGATTCTATTTTTTCAAAAAATGGAATTTCTAAAAATGAAATCCTTGCCGCCCTCAGCGATTTGCGCGGCGCGGAAGGCCGGTTCGATTACGTCAATCACCCTACAAAACCCGGCTGCATCGGCATCGTGGATTATGCCCACACCCCCGATGCGCTCGAAAAAATACTCGAAACCATCCAAAAACTCAAGAAAAAAAACTCCCGTGTCATCACTGTGGTGGGAGCGGGTGGCGACCGCGACAAAACCAAACGACCCCTCATGGCGCAGGTGAGCGCCCGGCTGAGCGACCAACTTATCCTGACCAGCGACAACCCCCGTACCGAAGACCCAACTGCTATCCTCCGCGATATGGAAGTGGGTTTAGATACTGACGGATTGAAAAAAGCACTCACAATTCAAGACCGCGAGCAAGCCATTAAAACGGCCGTTCGCCTCGCCGGAGCGAATGATGTGATTTTGATAGCGGGCAAAGGCCACGAAAAATACCAGGACATCAACGGGGTGAAACACCCCTTCGATGACAAACAAGTTCTTTTGAAAATGATGAGTCAGGAGAAATGAGTGATAAGCGATAATTCATAACTCATCTCTCTTAACTCGATAAAGACATAATAGTGGAGGGACTATTATTTTGAGCAGGTTGCGGGGCGATGCAATATCGCCCCACAGCCAAATTTAAAAGGCTGTTTTGGTAATTAAAGCCATTAAAAGTAATTCTTCTAATGAACTTAAAGACTCTTAATAACCCTTGATACCACTAATGATCACAATGACGAAGCAATGCTCTACTACCTTTTTAAATATTTAGACGAGGCATTCGACGTTCCCGGCGCGGGGCTGTTCGGTTACCTCTCATTTCGGGCAGGATTGGCCATGATATTGTCGCTGGTGATTTCTATCATCATTGGCAAACGGATTATTGACTGGCTTCGCTCCTTGCAGATTGGCGAGACGGTACGCGATCTAGGACTGGCAGGTCAGACTTCCAAAGCGGGCACCCCAACAATGGGTGGAATCATTATTGTGGCTGCTACTTTGATTCCGTGTCTTCTATTGGCGCGGCTGGACAATATTTATATCATATTGATGATAGTCAGTACGGTCTGGATGTTTGTTATTGGGTTTATTGATGACTATATCAAAGTATTTAAAAAAGATAAAGAAGGCTTGAAGGGTATTTTTAAAATAGCTGGTCAAGTCGGCTTGGGTTTGATAGTCGGCATTACGATGTTAGTGAACGATGAAGTAGTAGTTCGTATGGACCCTTTGGTGGCTGAACAAGGAGGTTACACTGTCACTCAACAAATTTTTGTGAAGGACAGGGAGGAAGCAAATTCATACAAAGAAATGGTGTATGTGAAGGCGCCGATTACCAATGTGCCTTTTTTTAAAAATAACGAGTTGGACTATTCGCGACTGATGTGGTTTTTGGGGGATAACGCAGGGGGATTGAGCTCGATATTATTCGTAGTGATGGCAATTTTCGTAATTACGGCAGTCAGTAACGGAGCGAATTTGACAGACGGACTCGATGGACAAGCGGCAGGGGTCTCGGCAATTGTGATAGCCGCTTTGGGAATTATGACCTATATGAGTGGCAACTCGGTTGCAGCGGATTTTCTGGGCATTTTTTATATCCCGTTTAGCGGCGAGTTGGTAGTTTATATTGCATGTCTACTGGGAGGGTGTATCGGGTTTCTGTGGTACAACGTATTTCCTGCCCGCGTATTCATGGGCGATACAGGTAGTTTGACTTTGGGAGGGATTATCGCGGCATTAGCGATTATCATTCGGAAAGAATTGCTGATTCCTGTGTTGTGCGGTGTGTTTTTGATTGAAAATCTGTCGGTGATTATTCAGGTATGGTATTTCAAACACACGAAGAAAAAATACGGCGAAGGACGGCGAATTTTCCTGATGGCGCCGCTGCATCATCATTATCAGAAAAAAGGCTATCACGAAGTCACGATTTCTATCCGCTTTTGGATTATACAAATCCTGCTGGCAGTTTTGGCAGTAATAACCCTAAAAATCAGATAAAGTATAGCGGAACGCTGTTCCGCTGCCGGAACAGCGTTCCGGCGTACACAAAAAATGAAAAAACGCATTGTCATACTCGGCTCCGGCGAATCCGGCACAGGCGCGGCTCTCTTGGCCCAACGTCAGGGTTTCGACGTGTTCGTGTCCGACAAAGGCGCGATAAAAGACGAGTACAAAAAACAACTCGATGCGCACGGTATCGCTTGGGAAGAAGGGCAGCACTCGATGGATAAAATCCTGAAAGCCAGTGAAATCATCAAAAGTCCCGGCATCCCGGAAAAGACCGAAGTGATGCAGGCGGTGCGGGCCAAAGGCATCAACGTCATTGGCGAAATCGAGTTTGGCTGGCGCTACGCGGGCAAGTGCAAAATCGTCGCCATCACTGGCTCCAATGGCAAAACGACGACAACAGAATTGACTTATCACTTGCTGAAAACTGCGGGATTGAACGTGCGCAAGGGCGGGAACGTCGGGAACAGTTTTGCAACGATGGTGAATGTGAATGAGGATTTGGAAAAGGGCGAAGGGAAAAATGGAGAAAGGATTTTCGTGCTGGAAGTGTCGAGTTTTCAATTGGACGACATTCAAAAGTTCCGCCCGAACATCGCCATGTTGCTGAACATCACGCCCGACCATTTGGACCGCTACGACTACAAATTAGAAAACTACGCCCGCGCAAAGTTTCGGATTACGATGAATCAAAAACGCGGCGACGTGTTCATTTTCAACGCTTTCGACCCGGTCGTGAAAGAATTTATGACGGGAACGAAGGCAAAAAAAGTCCTTATCCGCAAAGGTTTTTTCAAAAACGGTCAGATTCGGATTGGCAGAAAATACGCTTTCGACATGACGCGCGGCAACCTGCGCGGCCCGCACAATATGTTCAATGCCACCTGCGCCATTCGCGCCGCGCTGTTGCTGGGGGCTGAGTCGGGCAAGATTCAGGAGGGTTTGGACACTTTCACGCCGCCGCCGCACCGCCTGGAAAAAGTGGCCGTCGTGAATGGCGTGACCTACATCAACGACTCCAAAGCCACAAATGTGGATTCGGTTTTTTATGCCTTGCAAGCGATGGACACACCGACGGTTTGGATTGTGGGCGGGCAGGACAAGGGCAACGATTACAGCCCGCTGTTCAAACTGGTTCGCAAAAAAGTGAAAGCCATCGTGTGCATGGGTGTGGACAACTCGAAGATTGTCAGTGCTTTTAAGAAATTCAAAAAGCCGATGCTGGAGGCACGGAGTGCGGAAGAGGCGGTGAGGGTAGCGGCTGGTTTTGCGGAAAAAGGGGACACCGTTTTGCTAAGCCCGGCCTGTGCGAGTTTTGATTTATTTAAAAATTATGAGGATAGGGGAGAGCAGTTTCGAGAAGCAGTTTTGAAATTAAAAAATTGATTTTCAATGCGATTAGGAGTTTGGGCAAGTACGCTTTTGTTTCTGATTTCTTGCCAAACGAGGCAAGAACAAGGCAAATCTGGAGCGGATATTTTGGCGAAAGTTGACTCGCTCCAACGTGTTCGACGAGACTCCATCGCGGTTGTGGAGAAGAAACTTCAAGAGAAAATCCGGCTCGATTCGCTGGCGGCCATCGTAAAATCAAAACCTGTTTGGGGCGAGCGAATGACGGTAGCAGGAGACTTCGACGGGGATGGAATACAAGATACTTTGATTGAGCAGTATATCAGCCGACTAACAGGCAAAGAGACGAACAAGGACTACGATTTTGGTGACAGCGAATTAGGCGAAGGATGTTGCGACTGGCTTGACTACAAGCAAAAGTGGATAGCGGAGAAAGACCCATTGGTGCGACTGGTAAGCAAGAACCCAAATATAAAACCCTTCGATGTCGAGTGGGGCGGCGCGCAGAATGGATTTGACTACCTGAAAAATGTGGGAGATCTGAACGGAGACGGAACTGACGAAATCGCTTACTACATCTACGACGTGGATTTTTCCAACTTGAACTCTTGCGCTCTGGTAACTTACAAAAATGGGAAATGGAAAGAAGTGCATCATTGGAACATTCACGAAAGTGATTTTTACTATAACGAGAAAGGGGAAAAGCCTAATCCCGTATATTTTAAAAAGAAAAATGGAAAAATCTATTGCAGGGAAATGGCGGACGATTGGGGTGGGTATGTCTGGAAACGCTTGAACACCAACTGGTAACACCCCAACTAGCAACTATCAACCAACAACCAACAACCAACAACAAAAAAATGTCACTCGGCAACCGCATTGCAGCAGAATTAAAAGGCGACCGCACCATCTGGATGATTATCGCCGTGCTGAGCCTGTTCAGCCTGCTGGCCGTGTACTCGGCCTCGGGGTGGGAGGCGTGGCGCTCGCGCGGCGGCAACACGACGGTGATGTTTGTGTCGCACCTCGTGCGGTTGACGTTCGGGTTGTTCATTATTTACATGTGTCACCTGCTGCACTACCGGCAGTACCAGCGCGTGGCGCCGATTCTGATTTTGGCGAGTATTCCTTTGTTGGTGTTCACCCTGTTTTTCGGGCAAAACATCAACGACGCCAACCGCTGGATAAACGTGCTCGGCATCAGTTTCCAGCCCTCAGAATTTGCCAAAATCGCCCTCATCATCTACATCGCCCGCGAACTGACGCGCAAGCAGGACTACATCACGAGTTTCAAAGATGCCTTCTTGCCCATCATCGTTCCGGTATTGATAATCTGTGGGTTAATCGCTCCGGCCAACCTTAGCACAGCGGCTTTGCTGTTCGTCACCTGCATCCTGTTGATGTTCATCGGACGGGTGAGTTGGAAGTACATTTTCCTGTTGGGCTTGCTCGGTTTGGTCGTTTTTGCCGGGTTGGTTGCCATAGGCCAACTCTATCCCGAATCCGGTCTTGTACGAGTAGACACGTGGATTTCGCGCGTCAACGAATTCCTCCACAGCGAGGACGGCGGCTTCCAGGTACAACAGGCCAAAATCGCCATTGCCAAAGGCGGCATCATCGGCGAAGGGCCGGGCAACAGCATCATCCGAAACTTCCTGCCCTACGCCCACGCGGACTTTATCTATGCCATCATTTGCGAAGAATATGGCCTCTTGGGCGGCACGGTGATACTCGTGCTGTATGTGCTGCTGTTCCTCCGCAACGTGAAACTCGTGACCAAAAGCCCCAAAGCCTTCGGCGCGTTTCTCGCTATCGGTCTCAGCCTCATGCTGACCGTGCAAGCGTTGGCGAACATCGCCGTGAACGTCAACCTCGTGCCGGCCACAGGTTTGACTTTACCCCTCATTTCGATGGGCGGCACGAGCATGCTCTTCACCTGCGTGGCGCTGGGAATGATATTGAGTGTGTCGAAATTTATAGAATCGTTGGAGTAGATTAACGAACACCGATTACACCGAAAAGCTCCGAAAACACCGGAATTTTGAAAATAAAATCTTGACCTGTGGAAATACTTCACAAAGAACTGAGTGATAAAATTCTGGATGTCTTTTTCGAGGTTTACAACGAACTCGGTTATGGCTTTTTGGAAAGAGTTTATCAAAATGCACTTTATCTCGAATTGATTGCACAAGGGTATAAAGTCGAAACGCAGAAGGAAATAAAGGTTTATTACAAAGGGCGAGAAGTGGGTTTGTATTATGCCGACATGATTGTGGATGACTTGATAATTTTAGAATTGAAAGCGGAAGATGCTATCAGCGATGCGCACGATGCCCAATTAATCAACTATTTGCGTGGAACGGACAAGGAGGTTGGTTATGTACTGAATTTTGGTCCAAAACCTGATTTCTCTCGAAAAATCTATACTAATGACCGTAAAAACCTAAAAAAGTAATCTTCGGTGACCTCGGCGCTTTTCGGTGAAAGCCGTGTTCCATCACACTACTGAAATCAATGACAAGCGACAATAAACAACTGCGAATCCTCATCACCGGCGGCGGCACGGGCGGCCACGTGTTCCCGGCTATCGCCATCGCGGACGCCATCAAGAAGTTGCGGCCCGACACGGAATTTCTGTTCGTTGGCGCCAACGGGAAAATCGAAATGGAACGTGTGCCAAAGGCAGGCTATGAAATCGAGGGTTTGAACATCGCCGGGTTTCAGCGGAGCGCGAGTTTGAAAAACCTCTCGTTCCCGTTCAAATTGGTGAGCAGCCTGTGGAAAGCCCGCAAAATTGTCCGCCGCTTCCAGCCGGACGTCGTCGTCGGCACGGGCGGCTACGCCAGCGGGCCGGTGATGCGGGCAGCGCAACGGGCGGGTATTCCCACGCTCATTCAGGAGCAAAATTCCTACGCGGGCGTGACAAATAAGATTTTAGGCAAAAGAGCCTCGACGATTTGTGTCGCTTACGACCACATGGAGCAGTTTTTCCCGACGGAGAAAATCGTATTCACGGGAAATCCGGTTCGCTCCGATATTTTGAATTTGGAAGGAAAACACCAGGAAGGCGTGAAACACTACGGTCTTAATCCCCGGAGAAAGACAATTGCCGTCATCGGGGGAAGCATGGGCGCACGGACGCTGAACGAAGCCATGCGCGACAACGCCAAATTTTTTGAAAAATACGAAGGTGTGCAGGCGCTCTGGCAGTGTGGAAAATTCTACCAACACGAGTTTGCAGAAAGTGACACGGCCAAATTGGAGAATGTTCACCTCGCGCCATTTATTGACCGGATGGACTTGCTTTTCGCGGCGGCGGATGTAGTGATTTCCCGCGCAGGCGCTCTGACCATCAGCGAGTTGTGCCTTGTCGGGAAACCCGTAATCCTCGTCCCCTCGCCCAACGTAGCCGAAGACCATCAAACCAAAAATGCCCTCTCGCTCGTGGAAAAAGGCGCTGCCCGCATTGTCCGCGACGCGGAAGCGAGTGAAAAAATGCTTCAGGAAGCGCTCTTGATTTTGGAAAACGAAGCCCTCGGGTTCAGTCTCAGCGAAAGCATCCGGCAACTCGGAAGGCCCAACGCGGCGGAGGCGATAGCGCGAGAGGTTCTCAAATTGGTTGATAAAGTTGATAAGAGTTTATGAGGTTGATAACTTAGAGTGCGCCGCGATTTATCAACTTTCATAAACCCTTATCAACCTTCATAAACAAAAAAAGAAACATGAAAATCAAATTCTTAATCCTGATTGCAATCGCGTCTTTGACCGCTTGCCAAAGAGCCAACGACAAAAACCCCGCTCTGCTCGGCTCGTGGCAAGGCACGGAGTGGCTCATTTTTGACAAACCCAGCGGCATGGACGCAACGCAAGTGCGGTTCGAATTTCGGGAAGACGGCACTTTCACCGCCGACTTCGGCGACCAAAAGAAGCAGGGAACCTGGCGTACCGACAAGGATAAACTTTACACGACCGAAACTGGTATGCAGGAAATCATGGTAAAACTCCTAAAAGCCGACGGAACAAACCTTGATTTTGAAATGAACCGGGGCGGACAAAAGGAGACTTTGAAAATGGTGAAAAAGTAAATCCGTGCAATCGGCGCATTTCGGTGTTTGCCGTGTTCGATTAAAAAGAACACCGCTACGACCGAAAACACTGAACACACCGAAAAATGAATTATGACTTTTGATTCAATAAAACGCATCTACTTCATTGGCATCGGCGGCATCGGGATGTCGGCACTGGCACGTTTTTTCAAAAAACACGGCGCCGACGTGCATGGCTACGACCGCTCCGAAACTGATTTGACCCGCGCGCTGGCCGCCGAAGGGATGCACGTGCATTATGACGACGACGTAAGTTTTATTCCTGAAAATATTGATTTAGTGGTGTTTACCCCAGCCGTGCCGAAAGACCACGCAGAGTTGAACTGGTTTTTGGAACGCGGCTACCCCGTGAAAAAACGCGCCGAAGTCCTCGGCATCATCAGCCGGGCCAAACGCTGCGTCGCCATCGCCGGGACGCACGGCAAGACCACTACGAGCACGATGACGGCTCACTTGCTCCGTGCCTGTGGCGTGGACGCGACGGCTTTCGTGGGCGGCATTTCGCTCAATCTCGGCAGCAACTTCGTGGAAGGCGCCAGCGACTGGGTCGTGGTGGAAGCCGACGAATACGACCGCTCTTTCCTGCACCTGCACCCCGAAGTCGCCGTGCTGAACTCGCTCGACCCCGACCACCTCGACATCTACGGTACGCCGGAGGCAGTGGTGGAATCGTACAAGCAGTTCGTCCGCCAAATCAAACCCGGCGGCAAATTGATTTACCGGCACG
>Ga0209172_10003832_pt1 | contig 21822 bp, 21 predicted proteins | sample LarsenN4metaG_FD_184113 | JGI IMG/M metagenome (GOLD analysis project Ga0209172, IMG submission 184113) | Hot spring sediment bacterial and archeal communities from British Columbia, Canada, to study Microbial Dark Matter (Phase II) - Larsen... ... | reverse complement strand
GACGACCAGGTGCGGATGACCGTGCGGGTCGTGGAGAGTTCCTCCTGATGCGCCGCTACCGCGGATTCATGCTTCTGGTGGTCGTGGGGCTGGCGGCCGCCCTCGTCGTCCTGGTGGGGCGCTGGAACGTAGAGCGGTCGTCGCGCACCGTCGGGGTGATCATCGACGGACCGGTGTGGCGCGACATGGCGGTGCGGGAGGGGCGCGACCCGCAGGAGTTCTTGACCGCGGTGCGCGCGGCGGGGGCGACCTCGATCGCGATGTACGAGAGCACGCTGAAGGACCTCCAGGAGCAGGGCCGGGCAACCTACCTGTCCGGCGGCGAGATGCTCGCGCGGGTCCGCCTCGGCACAATGGCGTCACCGTTCCAGGAGTTCGTGGCGGCCAGGAGGGTGCGAACCGAGGCGGTCTACGTCCAGGCTGATGGACCGATAAAGGACTGGGTCGATACGAGCTTCCGGGGGATTCTCGGTGAGGGCCGGGTGCGGCGGGTGGATGGACTGCTTGAGGTCCTGGGGACGCTCGCCGACCTGGAGGAACTCGGGCTGGGCTTCTACCCGCCCGACGTGGCGGCCGCGGCCGAGAGCGGATTCTCCGTCGTCCTGCGGCCGCGCAACTACCGGGGTCTGACCGCCGAGGGACTGGCCTGGAAGCTCGAAGCGATGCGACGTCTGGAGCGGCCTTCCGTTGTCGTGTTTGAAGGCGCCGACGTCCTCGGCTTCGAGCGCCTGATCGATGAGGCGGCGGCCGGGCTGCGTGCCATCGGGTATCGCTACGGCCGGGTCGAAGCCTTCACGGCCCGGCGGAAGCAGCGCGGGGAGGATGCCCTGACCGCCCGCATGCGTCCGGCCGTCATCCGCCTCTTCAGCCTGACGCCCGAGGAGATGGCCACCACGGCATTGCCCGCGGTCGTGGACAAGTTCGTGCGGGCGGCGCAGGAGCGCAACATCCGGTTGCTCTACGTCCGGCCGCTCACGCAGACCCCCGCGGGTATCGACGCCATCGAGGCCAATCTCACTCTTGTGCGCCAGATCATCGGAGGATTGCGCCGGCACGGCTTTGCCGTGGGCCGGCCCGAGCCGCTGCCTGATGCCTCGCCCTCCCGGGTGCTGCTCCTGCTGACGGCGGCCGGAGGTCTCGCCCTCGGCGCGATCACCCTGGCGGAACTGCTGCGCGCGGCAGGCTTCGCGCTGCGTCCGTCTTTCCTGTGGGCGCTGGTGGTCGCCGGGGTGGCCGCGACCGCGGCGGCGGCCTGGGGTGGGGAGGGGGTCTTCCTGTTCTGGCGCCAGGTCCTGGCCCTGGGGATTGCCGTGGCCGGGGGGACGGTGGCCGTCGCGGCTCCGCTCACGCGGACTGGCGGCCGCGCCCTGTTCCGCGGGCTTTCCTCGCTGTGGATCGGCGCGGGGCTGGCCGCGGCTGCCGGCGTGCTGGTCGGCGCGCTTCTCACGGGGTGGCCCTTCATGATGGCGGTGCGGACCTTCGTCGGCGTGAAGGTCGCGCAGGTCTTGCCGCCCGTGCTGGTCGGATTCCTCCTAGCCTTTGGGGGCAGGGCCGGCGATGTGCGCTCGACCCTCCGCCAGATCTGGCAGTGGCTGGAGCGGCCGCTCCGCCTGCAGTACGCCGTGGTGGCGGTGCTGGTGGCGGTTGTGGCCGTGATGCTGCTGGTGCGCAGCGGTAACTTTGGGCTCCCGGTGCTGGGTCCGGAGGTGCGCCTGCGCGAAATTCTGGAGGATCTGCTGGTGGCCCGCCCGCGGACGAAGGAATTCCTCATCGGCCATCCGGCCCTCGTGCTGGCCGCCGCCGCCGCGGCCCTGGGCCTCCGCGCTGCAGTGATCCCGCTGGCGATGGTCGGCGCCGTCGGGCAGGCGGGAATCATCAACTCTTTCTCCCACATCCACACGCCGCTGGTGCTTGTGATCCTGCGCACCTTCTACGCGCTGGTCATCGGGTCGGTGCTGGGCGGCCTGGCCGTGCTGGTGCTGGCGCCGCTGGTGCGGCGGTTCGGTCCCGCGCCGGCTCCCCTGCGCCGGCGCGTCGGCGCCCGCGTCCCCAGTCCGGCGGCCGACGACTGAGGTGGGCCCGGCCGAGCGGCTCGCGATCCTCATTTCAGGGTTTTACGGCTTCGGCAACGTCGGCGACGAAGCCGTGCTCGCGGCGACGGTGCAGAGCCTGCGCGCACGGTTGGGATCGGTTCCTCTAGTCGTACTGTCGGCGGATCCCGCGGCCACCGCTGCGGCGTATGGGGTCGAAGCGGTGAGCCGCACCAGTCTCCCCGCGATTCTGGCGGCCCTGCGCCGTTCTCGCCTCTTTCTCTCCGGCGGAGGGTCTCTGATTCAGGACGCCACCAGTGCTCGCAGCGCTTTGTACTACCTCGGACTGCTGCGGCTGGCGCAGATCAGACGGGTGCGGACTATGGTCTACGCCGCGGGGCTTGGTCCCCTCCGCCGCCCGCTGATTCGACGGCTGGCCGGGTCGGTGCTCGGACGGACGGACGTCGTGGCCGTCCGGGACCGCGATTCCGCGGCGCTCCTGCCGGCGATCGGCGTCCGGCGTCCCCCGGTGCTGGCCGCGGATCCGGCGGCGCTGCTCCGACCGGGGAATGCGCCGCCGTCCGGGGGCCCCGTGATCGGCGTTGTCATCCGCCCGTGGGGCGACGACGCCTACGTCACACCCCTGGCCGCGGCCCTCGTTCAGGTCGCCACTCGGCGCAGCGCGCCGATACTCGTGGTCCCCTTTCACCGCGCCCTGGACCTGGCCGTCTCCCGGCAGCTCGCGGAGGCGTCCGGCGGGCGCCTCATCGACCGGGACCTGGCACCGGCCGATGCCCTCGCGCTGATCGGAGGGGTTCAGGTGGTGGTGGGCATGCGGATGCATGCGCTGCTCTTTGCGGCGATGGCCGGGGTACCGCCGGTCGGGCTGGCCTACGACCCTAAAGTCACGGCTCTTTTTGGGGATCTGGAGGTCGGTGACCCGCTCCCCCTGGGGGCGGACACCACAACCATGGCGACGGCCATAGAACAGGCCTGGGAACACCGGGAGGCCCTCCGGCCCACCCTTTTGGCCGCTTCAGCACGTTTGCGCACCCGAGCAGAAGTCGCCGTAGAAGAGGCGGTACGCCTGTATAGCGCGGTTTAGAGAGGACTTCCAGGCCTCTGGACGGAATAACCTCCCTTTACCGGACCTCTATCGCAGCATTCAAGGAGGCGCCTTACATGCCGGAGGTGCTCAAGGTGTCTGCGGACTCCAAACCCAAGGCGGTGGCTGGCGCGCTGGCCGCCGTGCTGAGAGAGAGGGGATCGGTCGAGCTTCAGGCGGTAGGGGCCGGGGCGGTGAATCAGGCGGTGAAGGCCATCGCGATTTGCCGGGGCTTCGTGGCACCCAACGGGATCGACCTGGTGGCGATTCCCGCCTTCACCAAGGTGGAGATCGAGGGCGAGGAACGGACCGCCATCAAGTTCCTGGTGGAGAAGCGCTAGCACCGTCTGGTCGTCGGGTGCACTCGACGGGGCGCCGAAAGCGCCCCGTCAGCATGCGATAATGGGACCTGCGATGGACGAGGCACGAGTGGAACGGCTGAAGCTCTTCTGCGGAACGGCCAATCCGCGGCTGGGGGATGAGATTGCCACCTACCTGGGCATACCCCCGGGCCAGCGCACCATCACCCGCTTCGCCGACGGCGAGACGTACGTCCGCTACGAAGAGAACGCCCGCGGCGAGGACGTCTTCGTCATCCAGCCGACCAGCCCGCCCGTCAACGAGCACCTGATGGAGCTCCTGATCATGCTGGACGCGCTGCGCCGGGCGTCTGCGGGTCGGATCACGGCGGTCATCCCGTACTACGGGTACGCCCGCAAGGACAAGAAAGACGCGCCGCGCGAACCGATCACCGGCCGCCTGGTGGCCGACCTCCTGGTCACCGCAGGGGCCGACCGCATCCTGGCCGTAGACCTGCACGCGGGGCAGATCGAAGGCTTTTTCAACATCCCGGTGGACCATCTGCGGGCGATGCCCCTGTTCGCAGACTACCTGCGCGAGCGGCGCCTGCAGGACGCCGTGGTCGTGGCCGCCGACGACGGGGCGGTGCGCCGCAGCAAGCAACTCGCCGACCGCCTGGACCTGCCCCTGGCCATCGTCTTCCAGCGCCGCGTGGGCCAGGACACGAAGGAGGCGGTGCAGATCGTGGGGGAGGTAGAGGGTCGCCGCCCCATCATGATCGAGGACATCATCGATACGGCCGGCACCGTCTCCAACGCCGTGGACGCTCTTGTCGAGCACGGGGCCCGGCCGGAGGTCTACGTCTGTGCTACGCACCCCATCCTGGCCGGGCCGGCCCTGGAGCGGCTGGGCCGCGCGGAGATCCGCGAGGTGATCGTGACCAACACCATCCCGATCGCGGCCGAACGGAACCTGGAGAAACTACGGATTCTCTCCGCCGCTCCCCTGCTGGCCGAGGCGATCCGGCGGATCCACCTGAACCAATCGGTCAGCATCCTGTTCACGTAGCGGGGAGTCCGCTTCCCCGGCCATGAAGGTGAACTCCGTGACTGTCCGCACCCGGTACGCCGGCAGCCCGACCGGCCTCCTGCACGTGGGGGGCGCCTGGACCGCCTTCTTCAACTGGCTGTTTGCGCGCCATCACGGCGGCGCGTTCGCGCTTCGGGTGGAGGACACCGACCGCAGCCGCTCCACGGAGGCGTCCGAGCGGGCGATCCTGGAAGACCTGCGCTGGCTCGGCCTGGACTGGGACGAAGGGCCCGATATGGGTGGCCCGTATGGCCCCTACCGGCAGAGCGAGCGCTTTGACCTCTACACGCGGTACGCCCGCGAACTGCTCGAGCGGGACGCGGCCTACAATTGCTACTGCACTCCGGCGGAACTGGAGGCGGAGCGGCAGGCGGCGCGGGCAAGGCACCTGCCCTACCGTTATTCGGGGCGGTGCCGGGACCTTTCCGCCGCGCAGCGGGCCGCGTTCGTGGCCGAAGGGCGCCGGCCGGTCATCCGCCTTTGCGTCACGCACTTCGGCCGGACCATCGCCGTGGACGACCTGGTGCGCGGACGGGTGGAATTTTCGCCGGAGCACCTGGACGACTACATCATCGTCCGGTCGGACGGCTCGCCCCTCTACAATTTCGCCAACGTCGTGGACGATCACCTGATGGCGATCAGCCACGTTATCCGCGGCGCCGAGCACCTGTCCAACACGCCCAAGCAGCTCGTGATGTACGAGGCGCTGGGATGGGCGCTGCCCCGGTTCGCGCATCTGCCCGTCATTCTGGGAGCGGACCGGAAGAAGCTCTCCAAGCGGCTGGGCGACACGGCCGTCTCGGACTACCGCCGGCGAGGCTATCTGCCGGAGGCGCTGCTCAACTTCTTCGTCCTGATGGGCTGGTACCCGGAGGAGAACCGTGAGGTCTACACCGTGGCGGAACTGGTCGAGAAATTCCGCCTGGAGGACTTGCGGGGCGCCTCGCCGATCTTCGACCTGGCCAAGCTCAACTGGCTGAACGGCCTCTACATGCGCCGCGCGCTGGAGGATGATCCCGGGCGCGTCGTGGACATCGGCGTCCGGGTGCTGGCGGAGCATGGCCTCCTAGGCGAGCCGGTCGGTCGCGAGCAGCGGGCGTATGTGGACCAGGTGGTGCGGGTCCTCGGGGAGCGGCTGAAAGTGGGGGAGGACATCCTGACGGTTGGGGACTTCTTCTTCCGCGACGTCGTCTTCGACCCCGCGGCGGAAGAGAGATATTTGCGTCAACCGGAGTCCGCGGGGCTGCTCCGTTCACTGGCCGAGCGCCTGGACGGTGACGGCGCACTGAGCCGCGCGGCGGCGGAGGCCGCCGTGCGCGGGCTGGCCGAGGAACGCGGGGTGCACAGCCGGGAGATCATCCACCCGGTGCGCGTGGCCCTCACCGGCAAAACCACCGGACCAGGGCTGTTCGAACTCATGGAGGTTCTAGGCCGAGAGCGCGTCGTCGCCCGCCTGCGCTCCGCCGCTGCCCGCGCCGCCTGAGGAATGGGGCTCGTTTCCGCAGTCGGTACGACGGTCCGGTTCGCGGCGGAATTGCCCGGGTTCTTCCGCAGCGTCATTACGGCCGACGAGGCCGCCGCGCTCGTCCGCCGGGGCATGGAGCGCCGTGAGCAGGCCTTCCAGGAGATGGTGGAGCAAGCGATTCTCCCCCACTCCACCAGCCCCTATCGCGTGCTCCTGGCGAACGCGGGTGTTGAAGCCGGGGACATCAAGCACCTTGTGGCTCGGCAGGGGGTGGAAGGGGCGCTGGAGCACCTGCGCCGGGCCGGCGTCTACGTCACCTTCGAGGAGTTCAAGGGGCGCGCGCCGGCGCGGCGGGGCAGTCAAACCTTCTACTTCCGTGACCGGGACTTCGACAATCCGCGGGTCGGCGCCCATCTCCAGGCGAGCAGCGGCGGCAGCAGTGGCCGGCCCACCCACCTGCGCATCGGTCTGGCGCACGCGGCGCAGCAGGCGCCCCACTGGGCGCTGTGGTTTGCCGCGCACGACGTGCTCGATAGCCCGCTGATCTTCTGGACCCCGTTTCACGCCGGCATCGCCTCGCGGCTGCTGATGTGCGCCAGATTCGGCCAGCGCTACACCAAATGGTTCACGATGGGGGGTGGCGGCAGCCTCAGAGATCGCACCCGTACCGCCGTCGTCATCGCGCTTGTCCGCGGGGCCGGCCGCCTCCCGGCGCCCGAATTCATTCCCTTGAATCAGGCAGGGCGGATTGGCGTATACCTGGTGCAGCTCCTGGAGACGGGTGCCCGGCCCGCGGTCAACACCGCTCCCAGCAGCGCGGCGCGGATCGCCCTGGCCGCGCAGGCCCGCGGCCACTCCCTGGCCGGCGTCACCTTTCTCCTCGGCGCCGAACCCCTGACGCTGGCGCGCAAACAGACGATTGAGGCCTCAGGGGCGCGGGCGATTCCCTGCTATGGCTTTTCGGAGGGCGGAGGCGTCGGGGCGCAGTGCGTGACGCCGCGGGTCGAGGACGACGTCCATGTGTTTCTCGACGCGTTTGCCGTCATCACGCATCCCCGCCCCGTCGTCCAGGAGGTCACGGTGCAGGCCTACCTGCTGACCTCCCTTCGGCCGGCCGTGCCCAAGGTCATGCTGAATGCCGAGATCGGCGACTTCGGTGCGCTGGAACGACGACAATGTGGATGTCCCTGGGATGCTCTCGGCTACGCCGCCCACCTGCACACGATCCGGAGCGTCGACAAGTTGACCGGGGAGGGCGTGACGTTCGTGGGCGCCGACCTGGATCACTTGCTGGAGGAGACCCTGCCCCGGCGCTTCGGCGGCGGGGTCGGCGATTACCAGCTCCTGGAAGAGCAGGATGCCCGCGGGATCCCGCGCTACGTGCTGGTCGTGAGTCCGGCGGTCGGCCACGTGGACGAGGATGCGGTGCGGAAGGCCTTCCTCGATCACCTGCGCGGCCTGCGCGGGTGGAGCCACTACGCTCTGATGGCCGATATGTGGCGGCAGGCGGGGATCCTGCAGGTACGGCGGGCACAGCCGCAGACGACGGCCCAGGGCAAAGTTTTCCCGTTCCGGACACTGGTGTCCCGGTGAGACCGGGCCCCCTGGATATTCTCTTCGTCGGGATATTGCCGCCGCAACGGGGCGGCGGAGGCATTTCCTGCGGCGAACTGGTTTCGGGGCTGGGCCAGCTCGGCCATCGCGTGCGGGCGCTGGCCCCCATCCCTGAGGAGGCCCTGCGGGCGGGCGATGCGTTCGCGTCTGCCCACCCTGAGGTCGAGGTACGGCGGTTCCTCGTGCCCGCGTACACGATTGACCCGCTGCTGCCGCCGCCCGCGGGCTACCGGGAACGCGAGCACCGCCAGATCCAGGAGATGCTCCCAGCGATGGTAGGGGCGGAACGTCCAGATGTGATCCTGATCGGCCGGGGGGCGTTTGTGCTGGATGTCCCCGACATTGCGCGGGCGCATGGGGTGCCCACGGTCCTGCGCAGCGCGGGGGCCACGTCCATCGGTATCCTGGACGGCCTCTTTCCCACCGGGCATGCGGCCGAACTGCTGCGTCAGTACCACAAGGTGGACCTGATTGTCTGCCCCGCCGTCCATCTGGCGGAGCGGCTGCGGCAGGCCGGACTCTCTCGGGTGACGGTTATCCCCAACTCCGTGAATGACCAGCTGTTCACGCCTCAGCCCAAGAATCCGCAACTCCTCCGTCACCTCGCCATCCCCGCCGGGCATGTCGTCGTGCTGCATGCGTCAAACCTGAAGCCCCTGAAGCGACCCTTCGATCTGGTTAGCGCCGCCGCGCGGGCCGTCGGCCGGAGCACCGGACTCACGTATGTCATCGTCGGCGACGGGCCGCTGCGGGCGGACATCGAGCAGGCCTGTCGGGTGGAAGGGGTGGCTGAACACTTGCGGTTTGTGGGGTGGGTTGACTACGCCGAGATGCCCATGTACGTGAATCTTGCGGACATCGTGGTGATGCCATCCGAGGGAGAAGGTCTGTCCCGGGTCTACCTGGAGACGATGGCCTGCGGTCGCGTCTTGCTGGCCAGTGACATCCCGGCGGCGCGCGAAGCGATCAGGGACGGACAGACCGGCGTACTGTTCCGGAAAGGTGATGTGGCTGATCTGACCGCAAAACTCCTGTGGTTGGCGGGTAACCCGGAATTGCGAACGGAGATCGGGCGGCGCGCCCGCCAGCACGCGCAGACCAGGGAGCTCGGTCGGACGGTGGCCCAATACGCGTCTGTGCTCCGGGAAGTGGCACGCTGACCACGCGCTGAGCATCCCCGGGCAGCCCTGCCCGCCTCGACCCTCTTCATATATAATGAGTGCACTGCTGGGGGATCGTCTAACGGTAGGACGACGGGCTCTGGACCCGTTAGTGGGGGTTCGAATCCTCCTCCCCCAGCCAGGCTGAAACACCCGCATGATGCGGGTTGTCGCGTGCCCCAGGTGTTGCTCTGTCACCCCTCAGAGCGTCGGATCTCGATGTCATCCAGATGTAATCCTCTAGTCGGTGATCTCGCGACAGGCGAAGAGTCCGGGGTCCCCGTAGCAGGCGATGATGAAGGCATCGAAGTCATCCCGACGTCGCGCCACCTCTTTGACGGTCGCGGCCGCCGCGATGTAGTCTTCGTGGATGCTTCCCGTTATTGAAGAGCCTGCCCTCGGCTCCGGAGGGGTTGACGGATTCTATGGTCGCGCCCGATTGTCGTGCCAGCTCCTCCTTCGGTGGATACCAGAAGCCCGCGAGATGCGCGAGCGGAGTGACCGCGCGGGTTGCTCACAGCACTGCTCCAACATTGGCTTGGCCCGTCCGCATGACCCACGGCGCGCTCTCCTGACAGGTGAAGCGCCGAGCGTCGCCCGGAGGAAATTCTACGTCTCCGTGCGGCCCTGCCCGAACATTTTGGCCCAGGGGTCCCGCAGGGTCACGATGCGGTTGAAGACGAGTCGATCCGGCCGGGAATCTACCGAATCCTGCCAGAAGTAGCCCAGCCGCTCGAACTGATAACGCACGTCCGGCGGATCCTGGAGAACGCTCGGCTCCACGTATCCTTGCCTGACGGCCAGAGACTCCGGATTCAGCAGATCGGTAAACTCGCTCCCGCCCGCCTCCGGGTCCGGCACGCGGAAGAGGCGCTCGTACAGGCGCACCTCGGCGGGGATGGCCTGCGCCGCCGCGACCCAGTGGATGGTACCCTTCGGGGGTCCTGCTGCGGGATTCCGCCCCAGGGTGTCGGGATCATAGGTACAGCGCAACTCCACGACCTCGCCGGAGGCATTCTTGACGACCTCATCGCAGCGGATCACGTAGGCGTGGCGCAGACGCACGCGGCCGCCAGGTGTCAGGCGGTGGTAGCCTTTCGGGGGCTGCTCCCGGAAGTCGTCCCGCTCGATGTAGAGCTCCCGCGAGAACGGCACCGGCCGGGAGCCCTCCCGCGGCACGTCGCGCGGCCAGGAGGGGGCGTCGATCTGTTCGGTCTTTCCGGCCGGGTAATTGGTCAGCACGACGCGCAGCGGCCGAAGGACGGCCAGCACGCGCGGCGCGCGATAGTTCAGGTCGTCGCGAATGGCGGCCTCGAGGATGCCCGGGTCGACCCGGTTGTCCGCGCGGGCCACGCCGATGCGCCGCGCGAATTCACGGATGGCTTCCGAGGTCACGCCGCGCCGGCGCAGGCCGGAGAGCGTGGGCATCCGGGGGTCGTCCCAGCCCCGGACGTAGCCCCCGTCGACCAGCCGGACGAGCTTGCGTTTGGAGAGCACGGTGTAGTCCAGGTTCAGCCGCGCGAACTCATACTGGTGGGGCCAGGGCGACGCCGGCAGGCCGCATTTCCCGCGGAGCTGCTCGACGAGCCAGTCGTAGATGGCCCGGTTGTTCTCGAACTCCAGCGTGCAGAGGCTGTGCGAGATGCCCTCGAAGAAGTCGGAGAGGGGATGCGCGAAGTCGTAGAGGGGGTAGATGCACCAGGCATCGCCGGTGTGATAGTGGGTGGCGTGCACAATTCGGTACAGGACCGGATCGCGCAGTTTCATGTTGCGGCTGGTCAGGTCGATGCGTGCCCGGAGCACGTGCGCGCCGTCGGGGAACTCTCCCCGCCGCATGCGCTCGAAGAGGTCCAGGTTCTCCGCCACGCTGCGGTCGCGGTACGGGCTCGGTTTGCCGGGTTGCAGCACGGTACCCCGGTAGGCGCTGATCTCCTCGTCGGAGAGGCTGTCCACGTAGGCCTTGCCCTCCTTGATGAGTTGCACGGCGCACTGGTAGAGGCGCTCGAAGTAGTCGGAGGCGTACCGTTCCCGGGCCCACCGAAACCCGAGCCACTGCACGTCGCGTTTGATCGCCTCAACGTATTCGAGGCTCTCGGTCTCCGGGTTGGTATCGTCGAAGCGCAGGTTGCACTCGCCGCCGTAGTCGAGGGCGAGGCCGAAGTTCAGGTAGATGGACTTGGCGTGGCCGATATGCAGGTAGCCGTTGGGCTCGGGCGGAAACCGCGTGAGGATGCGCGGGTAGCGCTGCCGGCGGAGATCCTCGTCGATGATCTCCGTGATGAAGTTGGGGCCGACCAGCCGCACCGTCGTCGGGATGTTGGGCTCGCTGCTCATGGCAACTCCTGGGCATAAGGATACAAGATGAGCCTGCGCTGGTGGGCCGTTTTCCTTGTCCTGGTCGGGGCGCTGCCCGCTCCCGGTGAGGCCACCACCCCGCTTCCGGACCGACGGGCCGTCCCCTTGCTCGTGTCGCAGAGCGGAAATCTCCGCAAATACGGAACCGGTGTCGTGGTGGGACCGGATGTCATCCTGACGGCCCGCCATGTGCTGGGGCAGAACATCCAGATCCTGCTGCCGCAGTCCCCCACACCCGGACGGCCTGCCTGCGGGACCCGGTATGAGGGGCTGGCCGTGGTGAAGGCCCGCCTTCCCCGGGGAACGCCGCGCTACCGGCTCTCCTCAAGAGTGCCGGCAGTCGGACAAAGGGTGACCGTCGCCGGATACCCTCTTCGTCGATGGCGCGTGGCGACCGGGCGCGTCACCAGAATCATCCACTCGGCCCGCCTCAGCGGTCGCGTGGTCCGCGCGACGATGATCGTGTTCACGCCGGCTCTGGACTACGGGGCCAGCGGAGCGCCGCTCCTGGATGGGCGCGGGCAGGTGGCGGGGATCACGCTGGCGTCCAACCGCCAGGCCAACTACAGTATCGCCCTCCCCGTGGCCACCGGCCTGGGCGCCTGCCGTCGCTTCATCCCGTGACGGACCCGGCCGGCGCGGACGCCTAGCGAGGCGCGCAGACCGGCCGCCTTCTCCCGGATGGCCGCCAGCCCGCCTACCACGCTCCCGCCCGGGTGGTCAGGTGGGCCGGCGTCTCCGCGGCGGCGGGATCGGGTCGCGCGGCCGCCAGAGATACCGCGCCAGGTCCACGGTATCGTCCTCTCGCACGCGAACACCGTCGCGTTTCAGGTCACGGCGGTGGCCGTCGCGACCTCCCGTGTAGCCGCGGGCCAGACCGCCGAAGCGGTTGACGACGCGTTGCCAGGGAAGGGAGGGGTGGCCGGCGTGCGCGATCCAGCCGACCTGACGCGCCGCCCGGGGCCGGCCGGCGAGCAGCGCCACCTGGCCGTAGGTGGCGACCTTCCCCCGGGGAATGTGGGCGACGACGGCATAGACGCGCTGCCGGAAATCGGCCCCCGGAGATCGGAGATGAGAGGCGCCGGCTGCCACGCTGCGCACAGATTCGCACCGCACCGCCGCCGACCCTTTCTCCGGGCGGGAGGAACGCGCTATCATCACCAGTGGCCGCCAGTGGCCAGGAGGAGAGGGCCGATGAATATCGCCCACGTTCTCGCCCGCAAGGGGGGCCACGTACACACCATCCGCCCCGAGCAGACCGTCCGCGAGGCGCTGGCCGCGCTCGCCCGGCACAACATCGGCGCGCTGGTCGTTGTGGAGCAGACCGATCGCCCCATCGGGATCATCTCTGAGCGGGACATCGTGCGGGCCCTGGTGGAGGACGAGGCTATGTTCGCCCGCGCCGTGCGAGACCTGATGACGCGGGACGTCATCGTTGCCACCCCCGAGGACGACCTGATGTCGGTGGCCCACACGATGACCGAGCGGCGCATCCGTCACCTCCCGGTGGTCGTGGGCGGACGCCTGGTGGGCATAGTGTCTATCGGAGATGTTGTGAAGGCGCAGCGCGATCAGTACGAGGGGGAGATCGCGACCCTGCAGATGCAGATCACCGACATGCCCTCCTGAGGCTGCCCGAAGGGACGACTGGATGCCCCAACCCGGCACGGAGGCGCAGCCCCTGCGCGTAGCGATCATCGGCGCGGGGCCCAGTGGTTTCTACGCCGCGGAGCAACTGCTCAGCTCACCCAAACTCGTCGCCACCGTGGACCTCTTCGACCGGTTGCCCACGCCGTACGGGCTGGTGCGCTACGGCGTCGCTCCCGACCACCAGAAGATCAAGGCGGTGACGGCCGCCTACGACAAGACCGCCGCGCACCCGCGCTTCCGCTTCTTCGGCAACGTGGAGTTCGGCAAGCACGTCTCCCGGCGGGACCTGGCCGCCTACTACCACCAGATCCTGTTTACGACCGGCGCCCAGACCGACCGGCGCATGGGCATCCCCGGCGAAGACCTGGGGGGAAGCTATCCCGCGACCGACTTTGTCGCCTGGTACAACGGTCATCCCGACTACGTCCGCCACACGTTCGACCTGCAGCAGGAGAGCGCCGCGGTGGTGGGTGTCGGGAACGTCGCCGTGGACGTCGCGCGCATCCTGCTCCGGTCCCCCGACGAACTGGCTACCACGGACATCGCCGACTACGCGCTGGATGCCCTCCGCGAGAGCCGGGTCCGGGACGTGCACCTGCTGGGCCGGCGCGGCCCGGCGCAGGCCGCGTTCACCAATCCCGAGATCCGCGAACTGGGGGACCTTTCCTCCAGCGACGTGGTGGTCCGGCCCGAGGAGGTGGCGCTCGACGACCTGAGTCGCGCCGCACTCGACCGCACCCAGGACCGGACGACGATGCGGAAGGTGGAGATCCTCCAGGGCTTCGTGACCCGGCCCCCGGCCGGGCGACCGCGGCGGCTGCACATCCGGTTCCTGGTTTCCCCGGTGGAAGTTCGGGGCGCGGACGGCCGCATGACCGGTCTGCGGCTGGTGCACAACGTGCTGCAGGCCACGCCGGCCGGCACTCTTGTCGCGCGGGCGACCGACCGCTTCGAGGACCTGGCGGCCGGCCTGGTCTTCCGGTCGGTCGGCTACCGCGGCGTCCCGCTCCCCGATGTCCCGTTCCACCAGGACTGGGGGGTGATCCTGAATGAGAAGGGCCGCGTGCTGGACCCGGACTCCCGCCAGCCCGTGGTCGGGCTCTACGCGGCCGGCTGGATCAAGCGGGGACCTACCGGCGTGATCGGGACCAACAAGCCCGACGCCGCCGAGACGGTGGACGCCATGATCGAGGACGCCGCGCAGGGGAGCATCCTCGATCCGACTGAGCCTTCCGCCGCCGCCGCGGAAGCGTTCGTCCGCGGCCGCCAGCCGCAGGTCATCTCTTACCCGGACTGGCTGCGCCTCAACCAACTAGAGGTCGAGAAGGGGCGGGCGCTGGGACGCCCCCGGGTCAAGTTCACCCGGGTTGAAGAGATGCTCGCTGCACTCGGCCGCTAGGCTACCGGCGATCCGGGATGGTGCCCGGCTCATCTTTCAGGACCGCGATGTAGGGCAGGGTGCGGTACTGCTGGCGGAAGTCCAGCCCGTAGCCCACCACGAAAACGTCCGGGATCTCGAACCCCCGGTAGCGGATGGGCAGCGTGGGGACGATGCGGCGGGCGGTCTTGTCCAGCAGCGTGCAGATGGCCAGGCTGGCCGGGCTGCGGGTGCGGAGGACCCGCAGCAGGTACGCGGCGGTCAACCCGGTGTCGATGATGTCCTCGACGAGCAGGACGTCCCGGCCGGTGATATCCTCGTCCAGGTCTTTCAGCAGGCGAGCCACGCCCGACGGGCTGTCCGCCCGGTAGCTGGTAATTGCCATGAAGTCGATCGCCGCCGGCAGCGTCAGGTGACGGCTCAGGTCGGCGAGGAAGTAGAGTCCGCCTTTCAACACCGTCACCAGGAGCAGGTCCTGCCCCGCGTAATCCTGGGAGATCTCGGCGGCGAGTTCGCGCACCCGCGCCTGGAGCTGTGCTTCCGAGACCAGGATGTCGCCAAGCGCGGGGAGAGCGGTTTCTGTCTGGGACAGGGACCGCACCGCCCTAGCTAACCTCCAGAGCCCGCAGGCCGTACTTGGCCAGGAGTTTCCGGAAGTCCCGCGCGTAGAGGATCTTCAGGTGCACGCCCGGGTAGAGTTCCCGGAGCCGCCGGACTTTGCGGTTCTTGCGGGTAACCAGGTTCTGCTTCAAGGTGGTGAGTTCGATGTACAGGTCGAGGTCGGGGAGGTAGAAGTCCGGGCTGAAACTTTCGGTGATGTGTCCCTCGCTATCCTTCTCGAGCGGGAAGGAGCGCGGCTCGTATTCCCAGCGGATCGCGTAGAAATCGAGGAGTCTGGCGAACTCCCTTTCGCTGGCGTGCGCGAACCTGACTGGCGGGCGGGGTCCGTTGGTACTGTGATGGCCCACCGAGGCGCTCTCACCTCCCGAAGAAACGCGGTTGGGGCGCCGCTATTAAAAGTAGTATAACAGGAGTAGGGTTTTTCCGTCCAGAATTGGTGACCCTAAAGGGAGACAATTGATGGCTCAGGCTCCGGGCGACGAGGTCCCGCGCTACATCCGACAACTGAAGAGCGCCGACGTCACAGTGCGCAGCGACGCTGCCCACCACCTGGGCCGCCTCCAGGACGAGCGCGGCGTGCCGGCGCTGGCGGAGGCGCTGCAGGATCCGGATGAGTACGTCCGCAAGAGCGCGGTGGCCGCCCTGCGCCGGATCGGTGGGCCCGAGGCGATGGCCGCCCTGCGCGCGGCGCTCACCGATCGCTCCGAGCAGGTTGTGCTGCAGGCCGTCAACGGTCTCCGGGATATGCGGGACAAGGGCGCGGTGGAGATGCTGATTCGCGTCCTGACCCGGCGCGAGCGCTCCCTGGTCAACGCCGCCACGGAAGCCCTGGCGCGGATCGGCCCGGACGCCGTGAAGCCGCTGATGACGGCCTTTGAGGATCGAGGGCTGCGCCGGCGCATCGGCAACCAGGTTTGGAAGATTCTGGCGGAGATGGGCGTGAAGGCGGTCGACCCGCTGCTGGAGATCCTCGACCACGACAACCAGTTCGTCCAGGTCACCGCGGTCTCGGTCCTGGGCCGGGTGGGGGACAAGCGCGTCGTGGGGCCCTTGATGACCCTCTTTCTCACCGATCCGCCGATGCAGGACGCGGTGGTGGGCACACTGGCCCGGCTGGAGGAGCGGGGTGTGATCGAGCATCCCGAGAGCCACCACGGCGACCGGGAGATCTACCTCCCCCGGAGCGTCACCGAGACCTTCGTCGGCCGGCCACGGGACGAGATCGTGGAGCAGCTGCGCACGGCGCTGGAGAACCCCTCGCCGAAAGTCCGGCGCTTCGGGCTGAAGGCGCTCTTCTCGCTCTTTGGTGAAAGCTCCCTGGACCAGTTGATCACCTCGCTGGAAGACGAGGACGTGGACGTCAAGCGTCTGGCGGTGAAGATCCTGGGCCGGATGCGGGACAAGCGGGTGATCGAACCGCTGGTCCAGCTGCTCTTGAAGGATGGCGAGCAGATCGAGGACGCCGTCTGGAACACCCTGAAGGTGCTGACCGACCTCCGCGAGTACGAGAGCCTGCGCGCCCGCGTGGCCAAGGAGAAGGCGGGGGGACAGCCCACGGTGCGGAAGCTGCGGCGGGAGCGGGACGTATCGCCAGACTGGTGGAGGGAGCAGGACTAGGCGAGGGGGGATCGCGGGCCCTCCCCGAGCACTACACGGGGGCCCCTTGGCCCGCGATCCCCCCTCGCCGACTTCTGGTCGCACCGTATGCAGATACGCCTCGCTGACACCACCATCCGCGTCGAGGCGGTGGACATCACCACGCTGGCCGTCGACGCCGTCGTGAACGCCGCAAACTCGCAGTTGTGGATGGGCGGCGGCGTGGCCGGAGCGATCAAACGCCGGGGCGGCGAGGCGATCGAGCGGGAGGCCGTTGGGCAGGGTCCCATTGCGGTTGGCGACGCGGTGGTGACCACGGCGGGGGCGCTGCCCGCCCGGGCCGTGATTCACGCGGCCACAATGGGCCCAGACCTGGTCACCAGCGAGGAGGCGATCCGGCGCGCGACGCGGAGCGCCCTGGCGCGGGCAGCGGAGCGGCGGTTTGTCTCGGTCGCGCTCCCCGCGTTTGGCACAGGGGTAGGGGGATTCCCCCTGGACCGGGCGGCCGCGGTTATGGTCGGGGAGATCCTCGTCCACGTGCGAGGCGGCACCACGCTGCGGGACATCGTCCTGGCCGTGCGGGGCGAGGATGCGGAGCAGGCATTCGTCGCGGCGCTCCGGGACGCCGCTCCCGCGCCGCCCTCGTGATCGGTCGCGGAGTCCCGGCGTGAGCCACGTGCTCGTCTTCATCACCACGGCGACCCGTCAGGAAGGAGAACGCATCGGGCGGGCCCTGCTGGACGAACGGCTGGCCGCCTGCGTGAACATGACGCCGGTGCACTCGGCCTACTGGTGGCAGGGGCGGGTCGAGGAGGCGGAGGAGACGCTGCTGGTGGTGAAGACCGCGGCGCGCCTGGTGGGGGAGGTCACCGCGCGGGTGCGGGCGCTGCACTCCTACACGGTGCCCGAGGTGATCGCGCTCCCGATCCAGGACGGGAATCCCGAGTACCTGCGCTGGATCGACGAATCGGTGCGCGCGCCAGGGGAATGACCGTCCTCATCACCAACGACGACGGTGTGTCCGCGCCGGGACTGCACGCCCTGGCGCGGGCGCTGGCCGAGGTCGCGTCGGTGGCGGTGGTGGCGCCGGAGCACGAGCGCAGTGCGACCGGGCACGCCATCACGCTGCACAAACCCCTGCGCGCGCTGCGCACGACGATTCCGGGCCTGGCCGGACCGGCCTGGGCCACCAACGGCACCCCCGCGGACTGTGTCGTCCTGGGCGTGCTCGACCTGCTGCCGGAGCGGCCGGCCGTGGTGGTCTCCGGCATCAACGTCGGCCCGAACATCGGCCGCGACCTCACCTACTCGGGGACGGTATCCGGGGCCATGGAGGGAGCGATCATGGGCATTCCCAGCATCGCGATCTCCGTGGCGGCCTTCGGGCCGGTGACCTTCGACGTCGCCGTGGACGTGGGGCGGGCCCTCCTGGATCTGGTGCAGCGCCACGGCCTCCCCGCGGACACGCTCCTCAACGTCAACGTCCCCAACCTCCCCCGGGGGCAGGTGACGGGCATCGCCGTTACCCGGCAGGGGGCGCGGCGGTACATCAACCGCCTGGAGAAGCGGGCCGATCCGCGCGGGCGCCCCTACTACTGGCTGGGGGGCGAACCGGGCCCCGGGCCGGATGAGGAAGGCACCGACTCGTGGGCGTTGGAGCGGGGGATGGTCTCCGTCACCCCGATCCATATGAACATGACCGCCGAAGACGTCCTGCCCGAGCTCACGCGACGCCTGGGCGCCCTGCGCCTCTGAGCGCGGACCGCGGTACGGGGCGGCGGCAGGGAAAGCTGCGTACCCCGACGAACACTCAGCCCGCTAGATAGACGCAGCTGAGACGCCGCGCCACTTCGGACCTTTCGACGGACCCTTCATCGATGATCCGGCTGCAGGATGTCACCAAGCAGTATCCCAACGGGCTGGTCGCGTTGCGCGATATCTCCCTCTCTGTGGACGAGGGGGAGTTTGCGTTTCTGATCGGCCCCACCGGCGCGGGGAAATCGACGCTGCTACGCCTGCTCTACCGGGCCGAGGTCCCCTCCCGGGGCCGCGTCTTCGTCGGCGGCCGCGACATCACCCACCTTCCCCCCGGTCAGGTGCCGCCGCTGCGCCGCAGCATGGGCGTGGTGTTTCAGGATTTCAAGCTCCTGCCCCGGCGCACGGCTTACGAAAACGTCGCCTTCGCGCTCCTGGTCACGGGCACGCCGCCTGAGGAGATCCGGCCGCGCACGCGGCAGGCCTTGGAAATCGTCGGCCTGGACGGGCGCGCCGACGCGCTGCCCTGGCAACTCTCCGGCGGGGAGCAGCAGCGGGTGAGCATCGCGCGGGCGCTGGTGCACCGGCCCGCGCTGCTGCTGGCCGACGAGCCGACGGGGAACCTGGACCCGCGCACCTCCTGGGAGATCATCCAGCTCCTCAGCCGGATCAACCTGCGCGGCACCACGGTCCTGGTGGCGACCCACAACCGGACCGTCGTGGACATCCTGCGCCAGCGCGTGATCGAGCTCGCCGGTGGCCGGATCGTGCGCGATGAAGACTACGGCCTCTACGCCCACGATGCCTGAGCGGCGCCGGCGCCGGACTCTGGCGACCCTGCGGGCCGCCGCCAGCTATGCCGCGGGTGAGGCCCTGGCGGCGTTCCGCCGCAACGGCCTGATGAGCGCGGCGGCCGTGACGATCATCATGGTGACCCTGCTGCCGGTCGGGGCGGCCGCGGCCCTCGCCGCGAACCTCCGGCTCATGGCGACGGTGCTGGAGCGCCAGGTGCAGGTCGTGGCCTATCTGCGGGATGACCTGGATAGCGCAGGGCGCGACCGGGTGCTGGCGGAGGTCCGGAGCCTGCCCGCCGTCCGCGGCGTGACGTTTGTCAGCCGGGACGAAGCCCTGATTCGCCTCCAGGGGACGCTGGGGAACCGCGTGGTGCTCCGCGACGTCATCGCCGCCAACCCGCTGCCCGACACGCTGGAGATCGCGCTGCGCGATCCGCGGGAGGCCCGCCCCCTCGCCGCGGCCGTGCGCGGGCTGGCCGGGGTGGAGGATGTGACCTTCGGCGCGCAGGTCCTCGACCGGCTGCTGGCCATCACCGCCCTGCTGCGCCTGGGCGGCGTCGGGGCGGCGCTGCTGCTGGGGGCCGTGGCGCTGATCATCATCATGAACACCATTCGTCTCACGATCCTGGGTCGCCGGCAAGAAATCGAGATCATGCAGCTGGTCGGCGCCGGGAACTGGTATGTGCGTTCACCGTTCATGCTGGAAGGCGTGCTGCAAGGCACCGTGGCCACCGCCCTCGCCGCACTGCTCCTGGCCCCCGGGTACCTGCTCCTGCTGGATCGCCTGCACCTCCTGCTGCCCTTCCTGCCGGTCGTCGCGGCCCCCGACCTCCTCCCGACGCTGGTGGCGGTGATGGCGGCGAGCGGTGTCGTGGTCGGCCTCGGCGGCAGCTATCTGGCGCTCCGCCGCTTCCTGTCGCCATGAGATCCCGCGTCGCTCTCGATCCCGCGCACCGCGCCGTGATGCGGCTGATCATGATGCGCCTGGTCATCCTGGGGCTGGCCGTCGCCCTGGCATCGCCGGCGGGCGCGACGCCGGTCGTGCCCACGACGGCCCCCAAGGCGCAGCAGCAACTCCGGCAGGTCCGTCGTCAGCTCCGCGAGACGCGCGCCCAACTCCGTGCCGTCAAGCGCCAGGAGCGGCACGTGCTCCGCGACCTCGAGGTGATGGACCGCCGCCGCGAGACGCTGGAAGGCGACCTGCGCCGCCTGGAGCGGAGGCTGCAGGAGACGCAGAGCCGTGCGCAGGCGACCGGGACCCGCCTGGCGGTGGTGCGGCGCCGGCTGGAGAGCCAGCGCGCCCGGGTGGACGGCCGGTTGCGCGCCATCTACAAGTGGGGACAGCAGGGCTACGTGGACCTGCTGCTGGAGGCGGCGGACTTCACCGAACTGGTCACGCGGGCCCATTTCCTGGGCGCCATCATGCGCGCCGACGCCCGCCTGCTCGACGCCTACGAGGCCGATGTCCAGGAGTACACTGAGCTCTACCTGGAACTGGAGGCCCAGCAGGAGGAGATCGGTACCCTGATCCTCCAGACCCGGGCCCGGCAGGGGGAACTCCGGGGGGAGGTGGTCGCCAAGCAGACCCTCCTGGCGCGGACCCAGCGGGAGCGGGCCCTCTATGAGCAGGTGGTGGCGGACCTCGAGCAGACCGACCGCGACCTGGAAGCCCTCATCCGGCGAATGCAGCCGTCGGGGCGCGCGCTGCGCGGGCGGTTCCGGGGATTCCTGTGGCCGGCCCGCGGTGTCTTCACCTCCCGATTCGGGGTGCGCACCCACCCGATCTTCCGCATTCGCCGCATGCACAGCGGCGTGGACATCGCCGCGCCGCGGGGCTCATCCGTCGCGGCCGCCTGGGACGGGACCGTGCTCTACACGGGATGGTTCGGCGGGTACGGAAAGATTGTGATCATCGACCACGGCGACGGGATCTCCACACTGTACGCGCATCTCTCGGCCATCCTCACCGCGCCGGGGAGATCCGTGCGCAAGGGTCAGGTCATCGGCCGCGTCGGCAGCACCGGCTTCTCCACCGGACCGCACGTCCACTTTGAGATCCGGGTGAACGGCACGCCGATCAATCCCGCCGCTCCCTAGTCCGCCGCGGTGCGTGGCGCCGCTCTGCCCCCTTGGCTATGCTGGGAGGCGAGGTGACACCTGTGGGAACCCGCAACCGGACACTCGTCGCGCTGCTCCTGCTGGCCCTGGTCGGCGGCGCCTTCCTGGCCGGCTACGGCTACGGCACCGGACGCTCGGCTGCCGGCGGTAGCGCCGACAGCGAGGGCTTTGCCCTGCTCCGCAACGTCCTCCAGCAGATCCGCACGACCTACATCCAGCGGCAGGTCCCGACCGACCAGCTCTTCTACGGAGCGGCCCGGGGAATGCTCGACGCGCTGGGCGACCCCTACTCCCGGTTCATGGATCCCGCCGGCTACCGGGAATTCCGCGAGAAGGAATTCAGCGGGGTCTTCACCGGGGTGGGAATCTTCGTCGAACTGGAGGAGGGCTGGCCGACGGTGCTGCAGCCCATCCCCGGGACACCCGCGGCGCGCGCAGGGCTGCGGCCGGGCGACCGGATCACTGCGGTGGACGGGCGGTCGACCGAGAAGCTGTCGCTGGAAGAGGTAGTCTCCCGCATCCGTGGCCCCGCCGGCACGACGGTCCGGCTGCGCCTGCAGCGCGGCGGCCGGACCTTCGAGGTTTCCCTGGTCCGCGCGCGCATCCGGCATGTCACGGTCCAGGACGATCAGTTCCTTGACGCAGATCAGCGCAGCCGGCTGCAAAGGGCCGGGGCCGGGTATCTGCGCATCATCCAGTTCGACCAGCCGACGGCGGGCGATTTCCGAAAAGCGCTGGATCGTGAGCTGGCGTCGGGCGTCCGGGGCATCATCCTCGACCTGCGCGGCAATC
>Ga0209172_10003830_pt1 | contig 21835 bp, 20 predicted proteins | sample LarsenN4metaG_FD_184113 | JGI IMG/M metagenome (GOLD analysis project Ga0209172, IMG submission 184113) | Hot spring sediment bacterial and archeal communities from British Columbia, Canada, to study Microbial Dark Matter (Phase II) - Larsen... ... | reverse complement strand
CAGAACCCGCCGATATCGAGGCTGTCCGCAAAGCCTTCACCCAACGCGCTCACGGCCTCGCCCTGTCCGGTGACATTGTCCGCCGCCGCGAGATTGTACACGAGAGTCGCATTCGCAACCCGCGCCCAGACATCGCGCATCAGATAAAGCCGCAGTACCACGCCAAGCGCCAGCGCCATGATGACATAGCCGGCGCCCATTGCGATCAGGGTGGCGGGGTGCTGCATGATCTGCAGCATCTGCTGCTCGGACGTACCGCCGCCCATCGCCGCCGCAATACCCACCACCGCGCCGATCCACACGGAGAGCAGGACCAGGAGCAGAGCGCTCCAGCCGATCACTTTCCAATAGAGGCCGATCAGTGCTCCGTCGGACAATTTGGACTCAAAACGGACCTCGCCGAAGCGGATGCCTGACACCCACCAGCGCCACTCGATGGACTTGTAGGCGCCGTAGATGAACGGCAGCGGCACGATGAATATCGCGGCCGGCCATGTCAGCAGCCACAGATGCCAGGCTTCCTTGAAGAACTGGCCGCCGGTCGCCGTGAAGCGGCCCTGCAGATTGCCATAGGAGGTGTGCTGCATCTTGTAGCGTTCGAGCGCCGCCGTGCGCCACGGCAATGCGAGCCCAAGCGTCACGGTCACGAATATGCCCCACAGGGCCGCGCGCCAGGCGTAGCTCCAGCCGGAGCCCGCCATCCAGAAACGCACGCCGCGCCAGATGGTGCGCGTCAGCCGGTAGCGGCGCGCGCGATACATCGCAAACTGCGCGAACAGATAGAAGAACGCGACAAGGGGGATGCTGGCGAAAGCCTGCCACCGCTCCGCTTCCAGGCCGATGAAGAAATAGGCCAGATAGACCGGCGCCAGAATCGCCATTGCGAACAGGAAGCCGATCAAGAGTTCCTTGGCGGTGCCGGTATATTCCGGCGCGTCGCCGCCGACCGACGTGTGCGACCACAGATGCCTGCGCATGTCGGTTGCGAGCCAGAAGCGGTAAAAGCCGACCGTAACCAGTTCGAACAGCGCGCCGCGCATGATCAGGCGGCGGAAGTCGCTTCGCTTGCCGTCAAATGTCACGCCGTTGGCCGGACTGTCCGCGGGTATGGATGGAACGGAGGTCTTCACCATTTCGTTCATGGCAATCGCTCGCAAATAAAAGAGAAATGAGAGTGACGCAGGCAAGCCAAAGCTCGCCGGCACTCTATCTGAGAATATGTGTCAGCGAACCGGCGAACGGTTCACCAGAACCACGATTCAGCCGGCATCCGGCGGTAAAATCAGGGCTCGTTGGCGAAGCGCAGCCGCCCGGCCGGCTGCAGGCTGCGCGCGTCGAAGGCGCGGATTTCCGTCTGGCCCTGCACGTCGATGGTCACCACGATGCGTTCGCCGGCGGTGGCGGTGGAGATCACCTTCGCGCCCTTCGGCAGCATCGCCACGATTTCGGCGGAGGTCGCGACACTTCCCTCGCTCCGGAAAATACGATAGCCGACGACCCCGATGACCACGGCGATGCCGATCAGGGTGGCGACCCCCGACAGCATCGACATCCAGCGCACCCGCGCCACCAGGCGCTCCTGCTCGGGATTGAGTGGCTTTTCGTCGTCATTCGCAGGATGGGCCATGGGTCTCACGCAGAAGCAGGTGGAAAAGGTGGTCGCCGCCGACACGGATGGCGGCGAGCGGCTCGACCGCCTGCTCGCCCGGCAGATCGCGTCGCTGTCGCGGACGCGCCTGAAAGCCTTGATCCTGGACGGCGCGGTCGCGATCGGCGGGCGGACCATCCTTGATCCCGGCCATCGCGTCAATGCGGGCGACACAATCGAGGTTACCGTCCCGCCCCCGGAGGAGCCCGAGCCGAAGCCCGAAAACATCCCTCTCACGATCGTCTACGAGGACGACCAGCTCGTCGTCGTTGACAAGCCGTCCGGCCTCGTCGTCCATCCCGCTGCCGGACACGCCACCGGCACGCTGGTCAACGCCCTGATCGCCCATTGCGGGGACAGTCTCTCCGGCATCGGCGGAGTGAAGCGGCCGGGCATCGTCCATCGCCTCGACAAGGACACCACCGGCCTGATGGTCGTGGCCAAAACCGACCTCGCGCATCAGGCGCTGGCCGAGCAATTCGCCGACCATGGCCGCACCGGGCCGCTGCAGCGGGGCTATCTCGCCTTCGTCTGGGGGGCGCCCGACCGGCCGAAGGGCACGATCGATGCCCCCATCGACCGGCATCCGCATGCCCGCGACAAGATGGCGGTGCGGCCGAACGGCCGCGAGGCGATCACGCATTGGCAGGTGCTGGAACGCTATCCCGGTCCGGACAGAAAGCCGCTGGCCAGCCTGATCGAATGCCATCTCGAAACCGGGCGCACCCATCAGATCCGGGTACATCTGGCGCATCTCGGCCATCCGCTGATCGGTGATTCGACCTATGGGCCCGGCTTTCGCACCAAAGCCGCCCTGCTTCCGGCCCCCGCCCGGCAAGCCCTTGAAGCCCTTGGCAGACAGGCTTTGCATGCCTATCTGCTCGGCTTCGAGCATCCCGCCTCAGGCGAGGAGCTGGAGTTCCGGTCGGAACTCCCGGCTGACCTTGCCCGTTTGCGTAGTGCCTTGAGCGATCACGGCACGTCCGGTAATCCCGCCGGGAAGACGCGCTAAAATCTATATCCGTCAAAGGCTTGGCTGGCAGCGGCCGGGTCACGACGAGGTGACAGGAAGTTAACTTTCTTTCGCCGGGTCGGTCCCATATGCTGCACCTGCGGCTGGGATTTCGCAGCCGCAACATGCGTCGCCTGCTGCTGAGGGGGCGATCCATTTGCCCGCCGGATGTTTCGGGGGCATGAAAGGAATGGAGGGCAAAATGGCCCGTGCTACGGCTCTGCCGATTGTGACCGCCGAAGGCGGTCTCGCCCGTTACATGGAAGAAATCCGCCGGTTCCCGATGCTGGAACCGCAGGAAGAATACATGCTGGCCAAACGCTGGCGCGAGCACGGGGACCGTGACGCCGCGCACAAGCTGGTCACCAGCCATCTGCGTCTCGTCGCCAAGATCGCGATGGGCTATCGCGGCTATGGCCTGCCGATTTCCGAAGTCATTTCCGAGGGCAATGTCGGCCTGATGCAGGCCGTCAAGCGCTTCGAGCCGGAAAAGGGCTTCCGCCTCGCCACCTACGCGATGTGGTGGATCAAGGCGTCGATCCAGGAATACATCCTGCGTTCGTGGTCGCTCGTGAAGATGGGCACCACCGCGAACCAGAAGAAGCTGTTCTTCAATCTGCGCAAGGCGAAGAGCAAAATCTCCGCCTTGGGCGAAGGCGATCTTCGCCCCGATCAGGTGCAGAGCATCGCCAAGCGCCTTGGCGTCACCGAAAAGGACGTCGTCGACATGAACCGGCGTCTGTCCGGCGACGCGTCGCTGAACGCGCCGATCCGCGACGACGGCGATTCCGGCGAATGGCAGGACTGGCTTGCCGACGAATCCGCCGGCCAGGATGAAGTGCTCGCCGAGCATGAAGAGATGGACAATCGCCGTCAGGCGCTGACCCACGCCCTCTCCGTGCTGAACGAGCGCGAGCGCCGCATCTTCGAGGCGCGGCGGCTCGCCGACGACCCGATCACGCTGGAAGAGCTCGCCGAGGAATTCGGCGTCTCGCGCGAACGCGTGCGCCAGATCGAGGTGCGTGCCTTCGAGAAGGTGCAGAAGGCGGTGAAGAACAAGGTGGCGGCGATGGAAACCCCGTCCGGCACCGAACGCGCGCCGCTGCCGGTGCATTAACTCGGACGCAATCGCTGATTTGAAATCGCCGGGTCAAAAAACCCGGCGATTTTGTTTTCGTCCGCGCCCCACATTCAGCGTCGTTCCCGCGCACGCGGTTGATGGAGATCAAGATCGCACGGCCGCGTCTGCGCTTAATATGAAATATGAATGTTCTTTTCATCGTCAACGATCCGCCCTATGGCACGGAGCGCGTCTATAACGCGCTGCGGCTGGCACAGGCGCTCGTCAAACGAGACCCGGCAACGCAGATTACGCTCTTTCTGATCGCAGACGCGGTATCGGCCGCAAAGGCACGGCAGAAAACACCGGAGGGCTACTACAACATCGAGCGCATGCTGAAGCGCGTGATCAGCGGGAAAGGCGTGGTGCTTCTTTGCGGCACTTGCCTGGACGCGCGCGGCATCGGCGACGCCGAGCTCCTGGAAGGCACCCGCCGCAGCACGATGGACGAACTGGCAACCGCAACCGCCGAGGCGGACCAGGTTCTGGTGTTCTGAGGCGCGGACAAACCGCACTTTCACACCGGCAGCCCGCTCCTCGCGATCGCCTCCAGCAATCTGAGCGCGTCGGTCGCGCCGTCCGCCTCGCCCTTTTCAAAATCACCCTCGGTCTGCGCCATGGTATTCGTCACATGAGCGATACAAAGAATCTTCACATTCGCAGCCTTGGCGAATGTGTAGAGCGCAGCGGCCTCCATCTCGACGGCCAGAATTCCTTTCCCGCGCGCATGGACAATGGCCTCGGCCGTTTCGCGAAAGGGGGCATCCGTCGTCCAGCTTGCGCCCACGATTGCAGATATCCCCGAAGTTCGAAGGGCAGAAACGGCCAAGTTCACCAGCGCGGCATCGGCAACAGCAAATTCGGCCGGAGGCGCATAGTGATAGCTCGTGCCTTCATCGCGCAAGGCGCGGTCGATGACGACAAAATAGGGCGCAGCACCGGCCGCGACGATTTGCCCGGCCGAGCTGATGCTGATCAGAAGGCGGCACCCGCTCGCAAACAACTCCTCTGCCACCAGAACTGCAAACGGCGCGCCGACCGCGCAGCCGACAATTCCGGCTTCCATGTCCGCGGCAGAGAAGACATCGAGCGTGGTGTGATAGCAGGGCCATTCCTTCATCGCTCTCGCCTGCCCCGTCCGGCGCAACCGACGGACGATGTCTCCATCCGGATCGAGGACACATAGGGGTGGGACATTTCCGGCCGGCAGCCGCTTCTGCCGCCGCGCTTCCCGCAACAACGCGGAAGCGGCAAAGACCGAAGGCGAATTCGGATGCTTGTTGTCGAGGATCGGGGGCATACCCATATGGAACCGCAGATTGGGGGCAAGATTGGGGGCAAGGATGAACGGATCATGAGTATCCAAGAACAACAGCACTGGGAACACGTTCATCGCACCAAGGACGAACGTTCGGTGAGCTGGTTTCAGGAGGCGCCGAGCCTGTCCCTCGAACTCGTCGGCAATGCCCGGCTGGCGCCGGGATCGTCCATTGTCGATATTGGCGGCGGCACCTCGCCCCTTGCGGACGCGCTGCTGAAGGCCGGATACCGCGTCACGGTGCTCGATATTTCGGAAGCGGCGCTGTCCGTCGCAAAATCACGGCTGGCCGATCAGGCGTCGAAAGTCACATGGGTCGCCGCCGATGTGAGGGCCTGGGAGCCCGCAGCGGCAGCCTACGACCTCTGGCACGACCGCGCCGCCTTTCACTTTCTGACCGCACCCGGGGACCGCGCCGCCTATATCGCGCGCCTGAAAACGGCGCTGCGTGCGGGAGGGACCGTGATCATCGCCACATTCGCGCTCGACGGCCCGGAGAAATGCAGCGGGCTGCCCGTAATGCGCTACAGCGGAGAAAGCTTGGCGCAGACGCTGGGCGCCGATTTCGAATGGATCGAAACCCGCGCGCATGACCACACCACGCCGTCAGGCGCGGTGCAGAAATTCCAGTTCAGCACATTCAGAAAGCGCCATCCGGCCTAGGGGCGACACGCATCGTTGCACGCTGCCCGCAGATTACTGCTTCCACGCCGCAAAGGCTTCGGCAAACGCCTTCTCGCCGGGCGTGCCTTTCTCGATCGCAAGGATGGCGCGGCGATTGTTCGCGTAGACGATCGGAATGTCGAACCACGAGCGTTCCTTGAGCAGCGCGATGTTGCGCTGCAGATCGGATTCCACCGCCGACAGGCCGATCAGGAAGAAGCCGTTGGTGACTTTCACCGCAAGCCCGGCCAGCGGCGTGCCCCGCGTCTGCTCCGCCTGCTTCATCAGGATGCCTGGAACATTGGAGATGCTGCCGCCGGCGAAATCGGCCGGCAGGTTGAACATGACCTCGACCGTATGCGAGGCCGGCAAGGTCTGGTCGGTGTTGCGCCGGATGGTGAGCGTCATGGTCATGCGCCGCTCGGGAATCTCTACATCGGCGCGCACGGCGAGATCAGCGGGCTGGCCGGGACCGGAGGAGACATTTTCGGTGCGCCAGATCGCCGACCCAATGAAACGCTTGCCCTGCGGGTCGCTCGGCTCTTCCTCATAGAGCACGACGCGCTGCGCCACCGCCGGTACCGCCGCCTGTTCTTTCTGCGAAGTGGCGCCGATGCGGTCGGAGATTTTCGGCCGGCCCTGCTGCTGCGGCGTTTCGCGCTGCGCCTGCTGCTGCTGCGGCGCGCCGCGGAACGCCTGGAAGAGCCCCGCGATCGTGTGGCGCTGCCAGTAGAAGAAGCCGGCAAGGCCCGCCACCAGCACAAGCGCGACCGCGATCTTGATCAGCCCGCCATAGCTGCGCGGCGCGCCACGCAATTGCGGCGGTTCTTCATCGCCGTCGGGCGGCCGGCGGCCTCTGAAGGGTAATTCCTCCGGCTCCTCGAGTTCCTTCACGGATTGGATGAGTGCGGCATCGCGGCGTTTCGGACGCAAGGCCGCCTCGTCGAGCCGCGGCTGCGGCCTCGTCTCGAGCCGGTCGAAATCATGCGCGGCGGAAATCTCCGCGAAGGGATCGCGTGCTGGCGCTTTCGGCGATGGCGGAGCGGACGGCCGCGGCGCCGGCGCGGCATTGCCGGCCGTCTCGCGGAAGCCGCGCATGGCTTCGTCGGTCAAGGAGGGTTTCGGCGCGGGCGGCGGCTGCAGCGGCGGCCGGCGCAGGACCGGAGCGCCGGGCTCGGCCGGCCTTTGCGGCGCGCCGAACGGCTTGGGCGCCGGCGTCACCTGAGGCCGCGTGATATCCGGCCGCGGCGCGGCCGGGCGCTGCTCCGGCGCAGAAGGCTGCTGCGGACGCGGTGTCGCGGCAGGCGCGGCCGGTGGGGGTGGCGGCGGTGGCGGGGCGGCCACCTCCTGGCGTGCGCGCCGCGCGGCCTCGGTCTCGACCTTGCGAATCGCCTCCTCCAGCGCCAGCCGCTCGCGGGTGATTTCGGCCTCGTCGAGCGGCGGTGTGGTCGCCCTCAATTGCGCGACCAGAGCGGTGCGTGCGCGCTCATAGAGCGCGCGACGGGCCTCGCCGGTGTTCCTGTCAAGGCCGGCGACGGCACGCGCAACGAGGGGGTAATAATCAGCCATGTCGTCCTAGCGTCTCACGCCTCGAACGGATTCTGAACCAGGATTGTGTCTTCGCGCTCCGGAGACGTGGACAACAGGGCCACCGGGCATCCGATCAGTTCCTCGATCCGGCGCACATATTTGATCGCCTGCGCCGGAAGCTCGGCCCATGAGCGCGCCCCCGCAGTGACATCTTGCCAGCCTTCGACGGTTTCATAAACCGGCTCCACGTGCGCCTGTGCATGTTCGCCCGCCGGCAGATAGTCGATTTCACGGCCGTCGAGGCGATAGCGCACGCAGACCTGAATTTCCTCAAAACCGTCGAGGATGTCGAGCTTGGTCAGCGCGATGCCGTTGATGCCGCTGGTGCGGACAGTTTGCCGCACCAGAACCGCGTCGAACCATCCGCAACGGCGCGGCCGCCCGGTGACCGTGCCGAATTCATTGCCGCGCTTGCCGATCTCGCGGCCGAGGTCGTTGTCCTGCTCGGTCGGGAATGGCCCCTCCCCGACGCGCGTCGTGTAGGCCTTGCAGATGCCGAGCACATAATCGATCGCGCCCGGACCGAGCCCCGAACCGGTCGCCGCCTGCGCGGCGACGGTATTGGACGAGGTCACGAACGGATAGGTGCCGTGATCGACATCGAGCAGCGCCCCCTGTGCGCCTTCGAACAGGATGCGCTTGCCCTCGCGCCGCTTCTCGTCGAGCAGTGACCAGACCGAATCGACATAGGGCAGCACGCGCGGCGAAAGCTCCATGAGTTCCTTGTGCAGGTCCTTGCCGTTCACTTCGGGCAAGCCGAGACCGCGTCGCAGGGCGTTGTGGTGCGCCAGCAGCCGGTCGATCTTGTGTTCCAGCGCCTTTCCGTCGGCGAGATCCATGACGCGGATGGCGCGGCGGCCAACCTTGTCCTCATAGGCTGGCCCGATGCCGCGCTTCGTGGTGCCGATGCGGGTGCCGCTGGTCGAGGATTCGCGGATGCTGTCGAGTTCGCGGTGGAGCGAGAGAATCAGCGAGGCGTTTTCCGCAATGCGGAGATTCTTCGGCGTGACGGCGACGCCCTGGCCGGTCAGCCGGTCGATCTCGTCAACCAGCGCGCGCGGATCGACCACGACGCCATTGCCGATCACCGACAGCTTGTTGGGGCGCACCACGCCGGACGGCAGGAGCGACAGCTTGTAGGTCTTTCCGTCGATGACCAGCGTATGGCCGGCATTGTGTCCGCCCTGGAAGCGGACCACCACATCGGCCTGCTCCGACAGCCAGTCGACAATCTTGCCCTTGCCTTCGTCGCCCCATTGCGAACCGACGACCACCACATTCGCCATCAGCTACCTTCCCTCGCAGGACCGCTCCCCGGCCCCTGCACGCACAACCGGGAAGCCCGGCCGAAGCGCGGGGCTTCCGCCCGGGGATAAAGGATGACGGCCGGGGAGGCAAGGCAAAGCGATCCGCCATCCGGCACAAAGTGCTGGATTATCGAGGTTTTTGCCTTCCGCCGCAGGTGTGGACGCCGGTCTCCCGGGCGGGAACCTCAGAAGGCCAGCGGCTTCGCCTGCTTCACATGCGGCAGCGCCTGCACCTTCTTGAGCACCTCGGCCGGCACCGCGCCGTCGACCTCCACCAGCGCGATGGCGTCGCCGCCCTGCTGGTTGCGGCCGAGATGGAAGGTGGCGATGTTGATGCCGGCGTCGCCCAGGATCGAGGCGAAGCGGCCGATGAAGCCCGGCTTGTCCTCGTTGGTGACGTAGATCATCGAGGCGCCGAATTCGGCGTCGACGCGGATGCCCTTGATGTCGACGATGCGGGGGCGGCCGTCGTGATAGACCGTTCCGGAGACCGAACGCGTCTGCCGCTCGGTGACCACCGTCACCGTGATCAGGCTTTCATAGTCGCCTTCCGCCTCGCGCGTCGTCTCCTCGACCACCATGCCGCGCTCCTTGGCGATCACCGGCGCGGACACGACATTCACCTCGCCCAGCATCGGCCGCAGCAGGCCCGACAGCGCGGCGGAGGTGAGCGCCTTGATCTTCATCTGCGCCACCGCGCCTTCATAGGTGATCTGCACCTTGGCGATGCCGGTCTCGGTGAGCTGGCCGGCAAAGGAGCCGAGCTTCTCGGCAAGCGCGATGAATGGCTTGAGCTTGGGCGCTTCTTCGGCGGTGATCGAGGGGAAGTTCACCGCATTCGATATCGCTCCGCGCAGAAGATAATCCGACATCTGCTCGGCGATTTGCAGCGCCACATTCTCCTGCGCTTCCGATGTGGAGGCGCCGAGATGCGGGGTGCAGACGACGTTGGGATGGCCGAAGAGCGGGTTTTCTGTCGCCGGCTCGGTCGAGAACACGTCGAAGGCGGCGCCGGCGACATGGCCTGAATCGAGCGCCGCGCGCAAGGCGACTTCGTCCACAAGGCCGCCGCGCGCACAATTGATGATGCGCACGCCCTTCTTCGTTTTCGCGATGGCGGCTGCGTCGATGATGTTCTTCGTCTTTTCGGTCAGCGGCGTATGCAACGTGACGAAATCGGCGCGCTTGAGCAACTCGTCGAGTTCGACCTTTTCCACGCCGATGTCGCGCGCACGTTCGGGCGACAGGAACGGATCGTAGGCGATCACCTTCATCTTCAGGCCCTGCGCGCGGTCGGCCACGATCGAGCCGATATTGCCGGCGCCGATGAGGCCCAGCGTCTTGCCGGTGATCTCGACGCCCATGAAGCGGTTCTTCTCCCACTTGCCGGCCTGGGTGGAGATATCGGCCTGCGGAATCTGGCGGGCCAGCGCCAGCATCAGCGTGATCGCATGTTCGGCGGTGGTGATCGAATTGCCGAAGGGCGTGTTCATCACGATGATGCCCTTGGCGGTGGCGGCGGGAATGTCGACATTGTCGACGCCGATGCCGGCGCGGCCGATCACTTTCAGGTTCCTGGCGTTCTCCAGAATCTTCGGCGACACCTTGGTTGCCGAACGGATGGCAAGCCCGTCGTAATTGCCGATGATCTCGGCGAGCTTGTCCTTGTCCTTGCCGAGCGCAGGCTGGAAATCGACCTCGATGCCGCGATCCTTGAAAATCTGCACTGCGGCGGGAGACAGGGCGTCGGAGATGAGAACTTTCGGAGCGGTCATGGTTTGTGTCCGGATGTGACGTGTCAACGTGTATTGTTGCCATCATCCGCGAAAGCGGATGATCCAGTAATCGCCGACCTTGGTTATGAAAAACTGGCGCCTGCGATTACTGGATGCCCCGCCTGCGCGGGGCATGACAGTGAATGTCAGGCCGCTTTCGCCAGCGACTCTTTCGTCTTGGCGTAGGCCCAGTCGAGCCAGGGCAGCAGCGCCTCGACGTCGCTCTTCTCGACCGTGGCGCCGCACCAGATGCGAAGACCTGGCAGCGCGTCGCGGTGATTGGCGAAGTCGTAGGCGACGCCTTCCTTCTCGACCAGCGCCACGAGATCCTTCACGAAAGCCCATTGCGCATCGACCGAGAGCGCGGTGACCGCGGGATCGACGATCTTCAGGCAGACCGAGGTGTTGGAGCGCGTTCTTGGATCGGTCGCGAGATTCTCGATCCAGGGCGTCACTGCGATCCAGTCCGCGATGACCTTGGTGTTGGCGTCGGCGCGCGCGATCAGGGCTTTCAGGCCGCCGACCGATTTCGCCCACTGCAACGTATCGAGAAAATCCTCCACGCACAGCATCGACGGCGTGTTGATGGTCTCGCCGACGAAGATGCCTTCGTTCAGCTTGCCGCCCTTGGTGAGCCGAAAGATTTTCGGCAGCGGCCAGGCCGGCTTGTGGCTTTCGAGGCGTTCCACCGCGCGCGGGGAGAGGATCAGCATGCCATGCGCGGCTTCGCCGCCGAGCGCCTTCTGCCAGGAGAAGGTGACGACATCGAGCTTCTTGAAATCGAGCGGTTGCGCGAAGGCGGCCGAGGTCGCGTCGCAGATGGTCAGGCCCTTGCGGTCGGCGCGGATCCAGTCGGCATTGGGCACGCGCACGCCGGATGTGGTGCCGTTCCAGGTGAAGACGATGTCGGTATCGGAATCGACCTTGGAGAGATCGGGGATTTCGCCGTAGCCGGTTTTCAGGACCGTGACGTCTTTCAGCTTCAGCTGCTTCTCGACGTCCGTCACCCAGCCTTCGCCGAATGATTCCCAGGCGAGCATGGTGACGGGGCGCGCACCCAGGAGCGACCACATCGCCATCTCCACGGCGCCGGTGTCGGAGGCCGGCACGATGCCGATGCGGTAATCCGCCGGCACTTCCAGAATTTCACGGGTGAGATCGATGGCGCGCTTGAGCTTCGCCTTGCCGGGTTTTGACCGGTGCGAGCGTCCGAGCAGCGCGTCTGTGAGAGCTTGCAGGCTCCAGCCGGGGCGCTTGGCGCAGGGGCCGGAGGAGAAGTGCGGGGTCACCGGGCGCACGCCGGGCATCTTTGCGGTCATCGTCTATCCTTCCAGATAGCTGCCCCTCGTTGGGGAGGGGTGTCCCGCGGATGGGGATAAGGAAGGAGATGCCCGGCGTCAAGCACATCCGGGAATATCTTTTGTAGCGCGTGATCCGGCAACGCTCGTCCGCGCGCCGGATCAATGAATTAGCGCGGCATTAATCGAGATTATAGCGCAGGCCGACGCGGAATTCGTGCGCGGTCACGTCCTTGACGGTCAGCTGATTGCCGGCGGAATTGACCGACGACACGATGTCGCCGAGTTCGAGCCAGCGATAGCTCGCATCGACCAGCAGGTTGGCGCCGATCCGATAGCTCACGCCGCCGATCGCCGCCCAGGCGAAATTCCATTTGTCGTTGCGATGCGCGGCCTCGCCCGGAATCGCCGCGTCGTACAATTCCATCGAGCGCATATAGGCGGCGCCGACGCCGGCGCCGACATAGGGCGTGAAGCCCCACCAGGTGCCGAGGTCGACATACATGTTGGCGAGCGTGGTGATCATTTCCGCCTTGGTGGAAATGCCCGGCTGCCCGGCCGCGAGCGCCGGCAGGACGTCGGCCTTCCATGTCGCGCGGCCGCTGTAATCGATGGTGACGTCGGCGCGGAACCATCCCGCCTTGTAGCCGCCGCCGATGCCGAATACGGCGGTGTTGTCGATCGAGGCGTTCGACGTCGCATAGCCGAGCAGATTGCTGGCGCCGTCGGCTTCGTTCAGCCGGTAGCCGATGTCGCCGCGGATATACCAGCCGGAGGCGAATTCCTGCACGGGAATGGCAGGCGCCGGCGTGAAGAACGGCTCGGGCGCGTCGGCCGCGTGAGCTGCCACAGCGACAACAGAGGCTGCCGCCCCGACAAGAACGAAGATGCTCAGACGACTCATGACCTGTCCTCGACGCCACTTATGGAATGCGAAGAAGACAATGCCGCAGAGAGGTTAAACGCCGATTAACCATAGATATTCACGAAGCTGACCGCGCGCGTAACCCTAACGACCGTTAAGAAAGATGAACGCGAGCGTCAGCGCTGCGGCGCGAGCCGCATGTCGGGCTTCAGACGGAACGCGGCCGGACGCTCGAACAGGAATCGGAGCCGCGTGTGGCGGACAAGCCGCTCTATGATCAACGGCACGACGACCGCCGCGACGGTGACGATGGCTGACATCGTTCCGACATCGGCGATGAGGCCCGTCCGCAGCAGAGCCTCGCGCGCGATCACCATCGGCAGGAAGAACGCGAGATAGATGATCAGCGAATTCTGTCCGCACACGCGCAACGGCGGCGCGAGATCGCGCGTTGCCAGAAGCGCCGAGGCAGCAATCAGGCCCGCCGAGCCGGTCATTCCGAGCATGAGCGAGACGAAGGGGCGTTCGGCCCAGCCATAGGCGACCAGCAAACCATTGAGGACGCCCCAGGCCAGAAGACCGATGACGGCCAGCGGCGCACGCTTCTCGACCTCGCCGGCGAAGTCGAACACAGCCGCCGCCATGAGATAGCCGGTATAGAAATAGACGAAGCGCGCGGCGAATTCGTCGATCACGATCGAGCCGGTTTCAATGGGCGCGATTTCCAGCGCGGCGGCGACGAGCCACACCGCAAGCGGCGGCAGCGGCCGCGTCAGCTTGGTGACGACAAAGAAGATCGGCAGCAGGTAGATGAACCAGAGCGTCCCGAACGGCTGCACAAAAGCTTCGGCATAGGACCACAGCGCCGGCCCCAGCCCCTGCGCGTGCGCCATGGCGGGAAACTTGAAGGCGAACTGGATGGTCAGCCACAGCGCATAGAAATAGACGAAATGCAGGACTTTCCGGTCGAGATAGCTGCGCCAGTCGCTGTCGATGCTGCGCGAGAGGAAAAGCCCGGCGATGAGAAAGAAGGAAGGGATGCGGAACGGCTTGGCGAATTCGACCGCCGCATGCAGCCAGCCCGTCTGGCCGGCCGCCGCCTCGACGCCCAGCACGGAATGCATCATCACCACAAGGATGATGCAGAAGCCCTTGCCGTAGTCGACGAAGGCGATGCGGGAAGCCTTGTCCGCGGTCACAGCAGGTTCCTCTCCGCCATCTCTCTCCAGGCGCCGCCGCTGCCAAGATCGTGCGGCAATTGCGTCAGCGGAAGGGCCGTCCCGATAAAACACCGCACTATCGTTAATGCGGGATGCCCAAAAGACGGCGGCGCGGAAGGTTCCGCGCCGCAGTCCGAATCTCAGCCATGCGTCGGCCTTGGCGCCGGCGTCAGCCGCGGCGCATCAGTGGCGGCTGTTCCTGCTGATACGGCGGCGGCGGCGCGTATTGCGGCTGCGGCTGATAGACCGGCGCCGGCGGCGCCGTGATCACCTGCTGCGGCGGCGTATAGTAGGACTTCGACACCGGCGGCGGCGCATAGAAGGCCGGCTTCACACCCGGCGCCGAGTCCTGCAACGACCAGCGCACACCGAATTTGAGATCGTGCGAGGTGATGTCCTTGAAGGTGAAGACCTGTCCGCTGGTCGAACCGTTGAGATTGTATGCGATCCCGGTTTCGCCGTCGCCCATGTTCAGGTAGCGATAGGCCAGTTCGACCGTGAAGTTCGGGTTGACCTTGTAAGCCAGACCGGCGTGTAATGCCCACGCAAAGTTGGTCACAGTGCCGGAATCCGCATAACCACCACCGGCGAGCGTCACGTTTGTGTCGCGGAAGTGGTCAATCGTGATATTCGCGAAACCCGCACCGGCACCAATGAAGGGCGTCACGCACCACCACGTGCCAAGATCGACATAGGCGTTGGCCAGGAAGAGCCATTCGCGTTTCGTTGCCGTATAGTCATTGGTGCGCTGGGTGCCGCCATCATTGTAACGATCCAGCGCATGAAATTCGGCCTTGCCGCGGTACTCACCAGTCAGGTCGAAGCGCAGCCAGTCGTTATATTGATAGCCGATGCCGAGCCCGAACAGCGGAGACGACGTGAAGCCTCCTTCATCAAGCCAAGCGAATCCAGACGTCTGCGAGAAACGAAAATAGTCGAGATTCTTGAGCTGCTGGTTGGTCATCCCGATATCGCCGCGCAGATACCAGCCGCTGAATTCCTGCACCGGCACCGGCTGATAGATGACCTGCTGCACGGGCGCGGGCATGTCCGCTGCGTGAGCAATAGTGCCGAACATCGCGAGGGCTGCGACGCTGGCGAGTAATCCTGTCTTGACGCTGCTCATTACACAATCCTTCCGTCACAAGGCGGAGTTGGTCGTGAGCAGACGATGCCAGCGAAACGTTAAATGCCACTTAACCGTGTTTTTTAACGACGTTCTTTAACCGTAAAATTTGCGCGCCGGCTCCCGGCGGAACGCGGGAACGCCGCGCGGCACGCCATTCGTTAACGCACGGCAACGATGGTTAACGATATCTGCATGCCGAGAACGCAAACGGCCGCCTCGCGCGCGAGACGGCCGCCACGCAATCCTGCAGCGACGCGATCAGTCGTCCTTGAGCTCGCCGATGTGATGCTGCGAGTAGAGCTCGACGCCGATCTTGCTGACGAGATCGAGCTGCGTCTCGAGGAAGTCGATGTGGCCTTCCTCGTCCGCCATCAGTTCCTCGAACAGGTCGCGCGAGACGTAATCCTTCACGCTGTTGCAATAGGTCGCGGCCTCCTGATACAGCGCGCGCGCCTCGTTCTCGGCGGCGAGATCGCATTCCAGGATTTCCTTCACCGACTGGCCGATGCGCAGCGGATCCAGCACCTGCAGATTGGGGAAGCCGTCGAAGAACAGGATGCGCTCGATGAACTTGTCGGCGTGCTGCATCTCCTCGATCGATTCCGCGCGCCATTTCTTGGCGAGATCTTTCAGGCCCCAGTTGTCCAGCATCCGGTAATGCAGCCAGTATTGATTGACGGCCGTCAGTTCGCTGCGAAGCCCGCGGTTGAGATATTCGATGACCTTGGCGTCGCCTTGCATGCCCATTCTCCGCAATTTTCGGGTCCCAAAATCCTATTTAGAGTTTTTCTAAACAAGAAGAAGGGGCGGGACAAGGGTCTTGCCCGCCGGAATTCTCGAAAACCGGGATGAAATCAGGAGCGGTCGGGGGCGCGCGCTGGCAGCAGATTGCCGGTCTGCGGGCAGATGGCGCAGCCCGCGGCGCAGGCGCTCAGCGCCTCGTCCATGATCTTCTTGATGCTGCGGGCGCAGCGGCCGCATTGCGGGCTGCAGCCCAGGCACCCATAGACCTCGCCGGCCGTGCGCGGCGGCGCCTTGCCGCCGCAGGCGCGGCGCACGTCCTTGTCGGACAGAACATTGCAGGAGCAGACGATCATCTCTCGGCCCGGCAGCAATTGGTAGCCAATTGCAACTACCGTAATCCGGGCGCCGTACCTTGTGCAAAATCAAAAAGCCGACCTTACACGTAATCTAATCTGCAGATTACATTGGCTCTAATGTAGGGCGGGTTAGGCGCGTAGCGCCGTAACCCGCCAAAGTGACTCACAAGCGGCGAAGGGCGGCGGGTTACGCGCCGGAGCCTGCGCCCCGCCCTACGATGTGGAATTGCAAAATCACGCCGCCGCCTGGGTCAGCGCCTCGACGATCTCGTCGACGATTTCCTCGACCAGATCCTGATCGTCGCCCTCGCCCATCACCCGGATCACCGGCTCGGTGCCGGAGGGGCGGATGACCAGACGGCCGTTGCCGTTCAGCCGCGCATTGGCACCGCTGATCACGGTCTTCACCTTCGCGTCCTCGAGCGGCTTGCCCTTCTTGTAGCGGACATTCTTGAGCACCTGCGGCAGCGGTTCGAATTTGTGGCAGACCTCCGACACCGGCCGGTCCTGCCGCTTCACCACCGCCAGCACCTGCAAGGCGGCAACGAGGCCGTCGCCGGTCGTCGTGTAGTCGGACAGGATGATGTGGCCGGACTGCTCGCCGCCGACATTGAAGCCGTGCTCGCGCATATGCTCCAGCACATAGCGGTCGCCGACCGGCGTGCGTGCGAGCGTCAGCCCGAGCGACGTCAGATGCCGCTCGAGGCCGAGATTGGACATGATGGTGGCGACGATGCCGGGCTTCGACAGCCGGCCATCGTCCTTCCAGCTTTCGGCGATCACCGCCATGAGCTGGTCGCCGTCGACCAGACGCCCGCGCTCGTCGATGATCAGTACGCGGTCGGCGTCGCCGTCGAGCGCGATGCCGACATCGGCGCGCAATTCGCGCACCTTGGCGCAGAGCGCGGCGGGTTCGGTCGAGCCGCATTCGCGGTTGATGTTGAAGCCGTCCGGATCGACGCCGAGCGGGATCACTTCCGCGCCCAGTTCCCACAACGCCTCCGGCGCGACGCGATAGGCCGCGCCGTTGGCGCAATCGACCACCACGCGCAGCCCGTCGAGCGAGAGGTCGCGCGGCAAGGTCCGCTTGGCGAATTCGATATAGCGGTCCTGCACGCCGTCGATGCGTTTGGCGCGGCCGAGATCGCCCGACGCGGCGAGCTTCTTCGACACATCGCCGTCGAGCCATTGCTCGATCTCGCGCTCGACCTCGTCGGAGAGCTTGTAGCCGTCCGGGCCGAACAGCTTGATGCCGTTGTCGTCGTAGGGGTTGTGCGAAGCGGAGATCATGACGCCGAGGTCGGCGCGCATCGAGCGGGTCAGCATCGCGACCGCCGGCGTCGGCATCGGACCGAGCAGCAGCACGTCCATGCCGACCGAGGTGAAGCCGGCGACCAGGGCCGTCTCGATCATGTAGCCGGACAGCCGCGTATCCTTGCCGATCACCACCCGGTGGCGGTGGTCGCCGCGGTGGAAGACGAGGCCCGCCGCCTGCCCCACCTTCAGCGCCAGCTCCGGCGTGATCGTGGCGTTGGCCCGGCCGCGGATGCCGTCCGTTCCGAAATACTTGCGAACCATGAACCCAAAACCCCCTGCCGCCCCGTGGGCGCAGATACCAGACCCGGCGCCCGAAGGGCGCGGACTATAAAAGCATCATAGCGCAGAAGGCTTCAAAATATGTGAGCGGGCGTTTCAATAGCGAAGCGTTTGTTTAATATGATGAATTTGTCCCCAGCCACCGCTGCCGCCTCCGGCGGGGGCCGCATCAGACCTTCTTCTTCTCGTTGCGGTCGGGCACCGATTTGGGCGGCTGGGTCACGTTGACCGGATCGGAGGCCGGAAAGGTCTCCTCCAGGCCTTCTTCCAGCGCCTCGTCGAGCTTCTTCTTTTCCTTCCGGGCGATGTCCGCCGCATCCTCTTGCCGTTTTCCGGTCACCTCGCCCATGCCTGCCTCCATATCAGTCGCCTTGCCAAATCCGTCTTGATCGCCATCAATCTTTGTCAACGCGACAACCGGTAGCGTGTTCCCTTGACGGGACCGGGACAACAAGCTGCATCCGGCGAGGCAACCCCAAGGCAAGGACTTCAAGCGTGTGGCCTTCATGACCCCTCTGACCTGCATTTCCGATCTGCACGACCTGGCGAAGCGGCGGGTGCCCCGCGCCTTTTTCGAATACGCCATGAGCGGCTCCTACAACGAGGAAACTTTGCGCGCCAACCGCGCCGACCTCGAAGCCGTCAAGCTTCGCCAGCGCATCCTGATCGACGTCGACAAGCGCGATCTCTCCACGACCATCGTCGGCCAGAAGGCGTCGCTGCCGGTGGCGCTGGCGCCGGTGGGCCTGCTCGGCATGCAGCACGGCGACGGCGAAATTCTCGCCGCGAAAGCCGCCAACGACGCGGGCGTGCCGTTCTGTCTGTCCACCATGTCGGTCTGTTCGATCGAGCAGGTAGCGGAGGCGACGGGCAAGCCGTTCTGGTTCCAGGTCTATGTGATCCGCGACCGCGCCTTCATCGAAGATCTGATCCGCCGCGCCAGGGCGGCGAAATGCTCGGCGCTGGTGCTCACGCTCGACCTGCAGATTCTCGGCCAGCGCCACCGCGACGTGAAGAACGGCCTCACCGTGCCGCCGCAGATCAAGCTGTCCAACATCATCGACATCGCCACCAAGCCGCGCTGGATCTGGAGCATCCTCAACAGCCGCAGCAAGACCTTCGGCAATCTCGCCGGCCACGTGAAGGGCATGGAGAACGTCAATTCGCTCGCCGAATGGACGGCGAGCCAGTTCGATCCGACACTGAGCTGGAAGGATGTGGCCTGGATCAGGAAATTGTGGCCCGGCAAGCTGATCCTGAAAGGCATCATGGATGTGGAGGACGCCAGGCTCGCCGCCAAATCCGGCGCCGACGCGCTCGTCGTCTCCAATCACGGCGGGCGTCAGCTCGACGGCGCGGCATCGTCCATCTCGATGCTGCCGCAGATCGCCGACGCGGTCGGCAAGGATATCGAGATCATGTTCGACGGCGGCGTGCGCTCGGGCCAGGACATCATGCGCGCGCTCGCGCTCGGCGCCAAGAGCTGCATGATCGGCCGCGCCTATGTGTATGGCCTCGGCGCCGCCGGACAGGCGGGCGTCGCCAAGGCGCTCGACATCCTGCGCAAGGAGCTGGATGTGACGATGGCGCTCTGCGGCGTGAGCAAGGTCAGCGAGATTGGGCCGCATGTTCTCGTGAACCCGCCGCCCACGACAGGCGAGAGTGCCAAGCCGAAAGCGGCGCCGCGCAGCAAGGCCAAAGCACCGAAAGAAACGGCCAGGGCGGAAGGCTGAGGGCTTTACAAAACTTTACATCGCGGAGAAGCCCGCGAAACGGAGCGCGCTCATCTTGTCGGCGTGGCAAGCCCCAAAGCCACATGCCAAAGGAGAGCCCCGTGAGCGAAGAGACCCCCAACACCCCCGATTCCACGCCCCAGCCGCAGGCGCCCCGGCGCAAGCGGCGCGGCCTGATCATTGCGGCCGTCGTCGGCGCAGTCGCGTTGACCGGCGTCGCTGTGACTGCGGCCACCAGCCAGCCCTACGGCTTCGGCGGCTGGCATGGCCGCATGATGCATGGCGGTCCGATGATGCGTTTCGGCTTCGATCCGGCGCGCGCGGAAGAACGCCTCGACCGCATGGTGCGCCACCTCGCGGTCGAGATCGACGCCACCAATGAGCAGCAGGAGAAGCTGCGCAATGTGGCGAAGGCCGCGATCAAGGAGGTGCTGCCGGCGCGCGAGAAAGTGATGGCCGCGCGCCAGCAGGCACGCACGCTGCTGAGCGCGCCGACCATCGACCGCGCCGCCATCGAGAAGCTGCGCGCCGAGCAGATCGCGCTCGCCGACCAGGTCAGCAAGCGCATCGTGCAGGCGATCACCGACGCGGCGGAGATCCTCACCCCCGAGCAGCGCAGGAAGCTCGACGAGAATTTCCCGCCCTTCGGCGCCTTCGGCCATGGCATTGGTCGCGGCTGGCGGCATGGGTAGGACGCTACGAGCGCTGCCGCAAATTGGTGTACCTCCCCCTGAAAGGGGAAGGTCGTCCGCCGAAGCTCGCCAACGGGTCCGCGCGAAGCGCGGCCCGATGGTAAACTCCGCGAGCGAAGGCGGGCGGGTGGGGGTCAAACATCTGCATTTGACTGCGCATGACCCCCTCCCCACCCCTCCCCCTGACAGGGGGGAGGGAGCAGTCCAGTTTGCATCGCCGTCTTGCCCTTCTTCACCACGATTCACATTAAGATACCCCCGTGTCCGAACGCATCCTGATCATCGAAGACGACAGGCGGCTCGCCGAGATGGTGATGAACTATCTCGGCGAGGCCGGCTATCGCGCGACCGTCGCTCCGACCGGCGGCGGCGGCATCGCGCTGCATGACCGCGAGGCCTTCGACGCGCTCATTCTCGACCTGATGCTGCCGGACATGGACGGCCTCGAAGTCTGCCGCCGCATCCGCAAGCAATCCACGACGCCGATCCTGATGCTGACCGCGCGCGGCGACACCATGGACCGCGTGGTCGGCCTGGAAATGGGCGCCGACGATTATCTGCCGAAACCCTTCGAGCCGCGCGAATTGCTGGCGCGGCTGCGCGCGCTATTGCGGCGGGCGAAGAGCGAACGGCCCGCGGAGATTTTGACATTCGGCCGGCTGGAGATCGACACCGGCGCGCGGCAGGTGCGCCTCGACGGCGAGGAGCGCGCGCTGACCAGCTACCAGTTCGCGCTGCTGCTGGCGCTGGCGCAGCATGCCGGGCGCGTGCTTTCACGCGACACGCTGATGGACATGGTCAAGAACGAGAAGCTGGAAGCCTTCGACCGCTCCATCGACGTGCACATCTCGCGCATCCGCGCCGCCATCGAGGACGACGCGAAGAAACCGCGCCGCGTGATCACCGTGCGCGGCGCCGGCTATGTGTTCGCCAAGGCGCAGGATTGAAGGGATGACGCCGGACATTTACTCCGTTCATTCCCGCGCAAGCGGGAATCCAGAGCGAGCGGCATTGGGTCCCCGCCGGAGCCTGGGCTCGGGCCAGCCGAAGGCTGAACCCGAGTACGGGGACGAACGGTGGCTTGCTGAGCGCGAGAACACATGAAACGCCTCTACCTCAAGATCTATCTCACCATCATCGTCAGCCTGCTGCTGGTGGCGCTGGTCGGCGGCGCGATCTGGCGGATCGGCGTCGACACCACGCCCCTGCACGACACGCTGGAAGCCGCCGCCGAGCTCGTCGCCTCCAACCTGCCGCCGCAGGGCGCGCCGCGCGAGGAGCAGCAGCGCGCGATCGAGCAATTGTCGCGCCGGCTCGGCGTCGATGTCGCGCTGTTCGATTCCGCCCGGCAGCTCATCGCGCAGGCCGGGCGGCCGTTGCCGCCGCCGCCGCCGCATGGCCAGAGCGGCGCATTCCTGTTCGGTCGCGGTGGCCCGGCCTGGGCGGCGCAGCTTGCCGACGGGCGCTGGATCGTGGCGCGCGCGCCGCCGCGGCACCGCCATCCCGCGCTCGGTCTTGCAATGGTGCTGGGCGGGGTCGCGCTCGCCATCGGCCTCTGCGCCTATCCTGTGGTGCGCGGGCTGACGCGGCGGCTGGAGCGGCTGCAGCACGGCGTGGAGACGCTCGGCGCCGGCCAGTTGTCGTCGCGCGTGAAGGTGGAAGGCCGCGACGAGGTGGCGCGGCTGGCGACGAGCTTCAACCGCGCCGCCGGCCGCATCGAGGAGCTGGTGAGCGCGCATCGCCTGCTGCTCGCCAATGCCAGCCACGAA
>Ga0209172_10003829_pt1 | contig 21848 bp, 21 predicted proteins | sample LarsenN4metaG_FD_184113 | JGI IMG/M metagenome (GOLD analysis project Ga0209172, IMG submission 184113) | Hot spring sediment bacterial and archeal communities from British Columbia, Canada, to study Microbial Dark Matter (Phase II) - Larsen... ... | reverse complement strand
CGGAGCAGATCGCGAGCCGGACCGGCCAGGAGGCGATCGCGCTGCCGTGGCTGATGCTGCCGACGCTGATCTTCCTCGGCATGGCGCTCGTGACCTTCGTGCGCCCGGACCCCAAGCAGATCGGCCTGCAACTCGAGCGCTATTACCCCGACCACGTGCCGGCGCCGAAGGCGGAACCTGGGCCGCGCAGCGCCTTCCGCGCCCGCACGCTCTGGGCGTTCACCCCGACCCGACTGGCGATCATTTCCAACTGCGCGGGCCAGGGCAACATGTCGATCGTGATGGTGCTCACCTCGCTCGTGCTCGCCCATCACGGCCATTCGCTCACCGCCATCATGATTTCGCACACGTTCCATTCGGCGGGGATGTTCGCCTTCAGCATTCCGCTCGGCCGGCTCGCCGATCGCATCGGGCGGCCCTGGGTGATGTATCCCGGCGTCGGCATCACCGTGATCGGCGCGATCTTCGTCACCTTCGTGCCGAGCTTCTGGGCGGTGACGCTCGGCACGTTCCTGGTCGGGCTCGGCTGGTCGGCGGCCTATGTCGCTTCGACCGCGCTGATCGCCGACCACGCCGAGACCGAGCATCGCGGCCGCGCCATCGGCGTCAGCGACAGCGGCGCCGGCGCCATGGCGGTGCTGGCGGCGGCGGCCACCGGACCGCTGGTCGAATGCACGAGCCTGGAAGCGGCGGGTGTGGCCGCGGCCCTGATCGCGGTGGTGCCGCTCCTCATGCTGGCGTGGACCGCGCTCGCGCAGGGGGGCGCCGGTCTGCCACCGCGCTCGCGGCAGGACGAAGGCGTTTCGCAATCGGACCGGGCCTGCTCGCGCGAGCCGAACGCCCCGCAGGCTTGAGGGCGCGATCGGCCGCCCTCAACCCGGCCCGCCCGCAGACGTCGGGGCTGCGGCGCCTTCAAGCACGAGCCGCGCCACCTGGCTGCGCTGGGTCTTGCCGTTGGCGTTCTTCGGCAGCGAATCCATCACCACGACGCGATGTGGAAGCTTGAACGCTGCGATGCGACCGGCAAGCGCGCGCGCCAGCGCGGCCGCATCGCCCGGTATCTCCGCAGCGCCGGCGCGCGGGACGACCGCGGCGCCGATCCGGTTGCCGATCTCCCGGTCCGGTATCGCAAAGACGCAGGCCTCGGCGAAGACGCCAAGCGAGAGGATCGCATCCTCGAGCTCACGGGGAGCGATCAGGACACCCTTGCTCTTGAAACAATCGTCGGCGCGGCCAACGACATAGACGTATCCGTCGGCGTCCATGCGCGCGAGGTCGCTGGTGACGAAATAGCCGCCGCGCAGCGCCGCGTTCGTCGCCGCCGGATCGCCGAGATAGCCAAGGAAGAATCCGGGATAGTCCGCGCCGAACGCGAGCGTGCCGATCTCACCGGCTGGGAGCGGCGCAAGCCGTTCATCGAGGATCGCCACGCGCACGCCCCACGGCCGCCCGCAGGAACCTTCGCGCTTGTCGATGCCGGGGCCGTCGCCGATCACCATCTGCGCTTCGGAAATGCCGTAATGCTCCCAGATCGGGCAGCCGAAACGGGCCTGCCACTCATGGCGCACCGATTCCTCCAGCGGCTCGCCGGTGGAATTCGCCCCGCGCAGCGAGGTAAGGTCGTAGCGGCGTTCGATCCCGGGCATCGCCAGGATGCGGCGGTAGAGCGTGGCGACGCTGTGCAGCAGCGTGACGCGGTCGCGTTCGATTGTCTGCAGAATCCGCTCGGGACTTGCGCGCTCGGCCATGATCGAGCCCGTGGTGCCGTTGCGCAGCGGAAACAGAACATTATGCCCGAGCGCGCTGATGAAGCTCCACTCTCCGGTCGCCAACACCACGTCGCCCGTGCGCGGCGGCACGCGCGCACGGTTGGCATCGCCCAACGCCTCAAGCCATCGATGCGCGTGCACGACGCCCTTGGGCTTGCCGGTGGTGCCGGAGGTGAACACGACAAAGGCCGGGTCGTCGCGGCCGGCGTCGTGCATCGGCGGTAGTTCGGCCAGACCGGCCGCGCGCGCAACGCCGCCGCGCTCGAATGCAAGGCCTTGGGCGGTCGGCTGCGCGCGGCGCAGGCGCGGATCAAGCGCGCCCATGACGGCGTCGCGCTCCATGCCCTCGCCGAGCAGGATCAACGCCGGGTTTGACAGGCTGACGATGTGCCGCAGCTCGCTGCTGCCGAGTTGCGAGTTCTGCAGCACCGGGATCGCCCCGATCCAGATGCAAGCAAGGAAGGCCGCCGCGAACTCGGGCGAATTGGTCATGCGGAACAGCACCCGGTCGCCAGGCTTGATGCCGTCCCGTGCCAGATCGATGGCCAGGACCGCGACCATGCGGCGGAACGCGCTGCTGCTCAGGGAACCGCTCGCGGTGCGGAAAGCGGCGTGCTCCGCCCAAGCGGGGTCGGCGCTGCGCCGCAGCGCAACTTCGGCGAGATTCATCGGCCCGTCTCACGATAGTCCGGCCCGCGGTAATGCGGACTGCGCTTGTCCAGGAACGCGCGGATGCCCTCGCGGCAGTCGCCGGTGCGGGTGATCTCCATCACGGCCTCCAGTTCGGCCTGCGCTCCCTCGGCGCTCTTGTTGTGGTCCCAATAGCGGCGCACCAGCGCCTTGGCATGTCGTACCGACAGGAACGGCGCCGCCGCGATCTTGCCCGCGAGCCGAAAGGTTTCCTCCAGCAGCCGGTCGTGCGGGAATACGCGCTCGACCAGGCCGATCCGCTCGGCCTCAACCGCGTCAATGATCTCGCCGGTGAGGATCATTTCCATGGCGCGGCCGATGCCGACGAGCTTGGGCAGATTGCGCGCGCCGCCCGATTCGGGAACGAAACCCGCCGGCACCGCGACTTCGCCCAACCGCGCCCGCTCCGAGGCATAGCGGATGTCGCAGGCGGTGGCCAGTTCAAGCCCGATGCCGACCGCGGGCCCGTTGATGGCGGCGATCGTCACCGCCTGCAGCTCCTCCAGTTTGCGGATGGCGCGTTGGATGACGACGTGCCGCAGATCGTTGAAGAAATAGTTGGCAAGTTCCTTGTAGGGACCAAAGGCACCGAAGTCGTGCTCGGCATCAAGCGCGCCGAGCGGCGCGGCCTCGCTGCGCAGATCCCCGCCGGCGGAAAAACCCCGGCCCTCGCCGGTGATGATGATCACCCTCAGCCGGTCGTCGCGCCGGATCTGGTCGAGGATCAGATCGAGTTCGACCCGCATGCGGACGTCGATGGCGTTGAGCGCCTCCGGCCGGTTGAGCGTGATCAGCCCGATGCAATTGTCGGCGGGCGCGCCGTCCGGCGCATGCAGCGACCACTTCAGCGTCTTGTACTCGAACATCGCCTTCTCCTCGTAAGTTCGAAAATGCCCTATGCGCTCGGCAACCGGATCGCCGGCGCCGCCACGCTCTCGATCATGACGTTGACGCAGGCCGGCTTGCCGCTCGCAAGCGCGCGCTCGATGGCCCCGGGCAGATCGGCGGCCTGGTCGACGAATTCGCCGTGACCACCGAGTGCTGCCACCGCCAGGTCATAGCGGGCGGGCAGAAGCTCGCAGGCGTGCATGCGGTTGGCCCCGTATTCGCGCAGCTGAATCTGGCTCTCCGCGTTCCATCGCCCGTCGTTGCCGAGAACGGCAACGAACGGCAGCCCCCGCCGCACCGCAGTCTCGAATTCGGCGAGATGAAATCCGATCGTGCCGTCGCCCAGCACGACAAAAATCGGCGCGTTTGGCTCAAGCAGCCGGGCCGAGAGCGCAAACGCGAGCGACCCGCCGATCGAACCGGCCACCCCGTTGATCAGGCGGTGCCGCACCGGCAGCATCGCCTGGCCCCATTGCGCGAACTCGCCGCCGTCACAGATCAGCACGCTCGCCGGATCGCGTTCGAGCAGCGGTCGCAAGGCGTGAAAGACCTCCGCCGGATGCAGACGGCCGCCGCTGCCCGCGCGGATCGTTGCCCATTCCGCCGGCCGGCTGTCGAGCGCTGTGCGCGCCCGCGACAACCAAGCGCCGTCGGATTGCGCTTGGCCGCTTGGTGCGGCGGCGGCCGCGAGCAGCGCTTCGGCGGCGGGCCGTGTGTCGGCGAGGCAGGCGTGCAGCACGCGCGCCCCCTTCTCGCTTTGCGCGTGCGCAAGGTGGGCCGCATCCGGGTCGATCACCACCAGCCGAAGCTCGGGATCGAAGGCCGGGCCGGACGCCCATTTCAGGGTGAAGTCGAGCGCCTTGCCGAGCAGCACGAGAAGGTCGGCCTGCCGCATCACCTCGGCACAGGCGCCGAGCGTGGCATCGGCCATGCCGCGTGGACTTTCCAGGACGATGGCCGGCGCCCGCGTCGCCGTCTCCAGCCTGGCAAGGAGCGCGCGGCCACCGGCGCTCGAAAGCTGCGGGCCGGCGACGATGACCGGCCGCGCCGCGGCGCGAATCGCGGCAAGGATCGAACGTGCGCCCTCAGGTGTGAGGTCCGCCACGATGGCCGGCTCCGGCTGCGGCCAATGGACGGCCTCGATTGCCACGCGCTGTTCCAGCAGATCGGACGGCAGGCTCAGGTGGACCGGACCCGGCCGGCCGGCCGCGGCAATGCGGAATGCCCCACCGAGCTCGCGGCCGAGCGTTGCTGCCGCTTTCGCAGTCCAGGACGCTTTCGTCACCGGGGCTGCCATTTCGGCCTGGCGGATTTCCTGGAATCCGCCCCGCCCCAGTTCCCAGGTCGCCGCATGACCGGACAGCAGCACAAGGGGCGATTCTGCGCCGAGCGCCGTATAGAGGGCTCCCATCGCATTGGCGTGGCCGGGCCCTCCGGTGACGAGCGCGACGCCGGGCGTACCGGTGAGCCGGCCGTGGGCGTCCGCCATGTGCACGGCCGTCGCCTCGTGGCGCACATGCACCAGATCGAGGCCGGCGTCGAGCGCGGCATCGAAGATCGACATGATGTGGTTGCCTGAGAGCGTGAAGACCTGCCGGCAGCCGAGGCGGCGGAGCGATTGGGCGACAATGTCGGCGCCCCGCAGCGTCTGGCTCATGGCGATACTCTTTCGGATGCCGTCGCGTGCCGGTGTTGCGGCGAGGATCGCGCCGCGCCGGTTTTCATCGACTGTCTTTAGTCGAATTTCCGTGGCCTCGCCATTGCCGCCCCGGCCATCGGCACGGGTCTGTCGCAGACGGCCGACCGATTGATCGAAGTCAATGACCGGCGCGGCCGCACGGGTCTGATGGCACCATGTCCCTGCACGCCCATCTGCTCGCCGAACGCAACGTCCCGCGCTACACGTCCTATCCGACGGCGCCGCACTTTTCGCCCCGTGTCAATGCCGAGGTCCATGCACGCTGGCTGGCCGAAATGCCGGATACGGCGCGCCTGTCGCTCTACCTGCACGTGCCGTTCTGTCGCGAGCTCTGCCACTACTGCGGTTGCCATACCAAGGCGGTCAGGCGGCGCGAGCCGATCGATGAATACGCTGCCGACCTGGTCGCGGAAATCCGCACGCTTGCGCAACGTCTCGGCCCGCACGCCGTCTCGCAGATCCATTGGGGCGGTGGCACGCCGTCGATGCTCGGACGCGAACTCCTGCTTGCCGTCACCGCCGAACTCGACTGTGCCTTTGCCATCGGCGACCTGCGCGAGCATGCCATCGAGCTCGATCCGCGGCATGTGGATCGCACGCTGGCGGGCACCCTGTTCGAGATGGGCGTCTCGCGCGCGAGCCTCGGCGTCCAGGAATTCGCCCCGCATGTGCAGCAGGCGATCGGCCGCGTCCAGCCCTACGAGACGATCCTGCGCGCAGTCGAGGTGCTGCGCTCGCAGGGCATCGTCGATCTCAACTTCGACCTCATGTACGGCCTGCCGCGGCAGCGCATCGACGACGTGCGTGCGAGCGCGGAGACCGCCTGCCGACTGGCACCGCAGCGCATCGCGCTCTTCGGTTATGCGCATGTGCCGTGGATGAAGAAGCACCAGCGGCTGATCGATATCGCACAACTGCCGGGACCGGCGGAACGGCTGGCGCAGGCAGAAGCCGCGCGGCAGGTGTTCCTCGCGCACGGCTATGTGGCGATCGGGTTCGATCATTTCGCGCTGCCGGGGGATGCGCTCGCGCTTGCGGCGCGCGGCGGCACGCTGCACCGCAATTTTCAAGGCTACACCTGCGACGACGCCGACGCCCTGATCGGAATCGGGGCCTCCGCGATCAGCCGGTTGCCGCAGGGCTATGCGCAGAACGCTCCCGACCTTGCCGGTTATTCGCGCGCGGTGCAGACGGGCGCGTTGGCCACGGTGCGCGGGATTGCGCTGACGGCGGACGACCGGTTGCGGGCCTCCATCATCGAGCGGATCATGTGCGACCTGCGCGTCGACCTGCGCGGCGCAGCCGGCGGCGCTGGCTTCACCGGTTTCGCCGCTGAGCTTGCGAGCCTGCGGCCGCTCGCCGACGAAGGTCTGGTGCGGATCGATGACGGGTCGATCGAGGTGACGGAATATGGCCGGCCGTTCGTCCGTCTGGTTGCAGCCGCGTTCGACGCCTACTTCCAGCCCGAACGCCAGCGCCATTCGCTGGCAGTCTGAACGGGCCTGCCGCAACGACAGTGAGATAGCAGTCGCCGCGGATCGATCGCGCCGCTCCAGGTTGTTGCCTATTGGCCGAGGGGCGGAGTGGACTCGCCGCCGTGGGCGCGCAGCGCCGACAGTTCCCGTTCCAGGAAATAGCTGAGGAAGGTGCGGATCGCCGCGACCGCGCCGAGCTTGCCCAGGTCCTCCCAGGTGGGCGTGATCGACGTCTCGATGATGTCGGCGGCAAGCTGGAAGGTGAGTCCGGCGACGAGCCAACCGCCATAGCGCAGCGTAACGCCGCGGAACTCGCGCTCGCTGGCCGAGGCTGCCAACCAAGCCCGCGTTCCGACGATCAGCGCCTCGATCGTGCCCGCCACGACCACGATCAGCGCCACGGCGTTGATGGCCAGGATCGCCTGCTTGGCCACCAGATGCAGCCAAACCTCCATCGTCCCTGATCCCGGTTTCGCGCTCTATCGCGCAGTGCCCTGCATGCCGATGCGCTCGATCACGGGCTTCCACAACGCCTGCTCGGTGCGGATGTAGGCGCGCAACTCCGCCGGCGTCATCGGATTGACGTAGCTTGCGATGTCCTCGAGCTTCTTCTTCATGGCGGGATCGGTCAGCACCGCGCGCAGATCCTCGCTGATTTTCTGCGCAATCGGTTCGGGCGTGCCCGGCGTCGCCATGAACGCAAACCAGCCGAGCGCGCGCGGGATCCCAGGTAGCGTCTCGGCGATGGTCGGCGTCTCGGGTCGGTTGGGCAAGCGCTTGGCCGAGCCGACCGCGATCAGCTTGAGCTGGCCGCCGGCGATCGGACCGGCAAGGCTCGGCAGGCCGTCGATGATCGCCTGCATGCGCCCGCCCATCACATCGGCAAGGCCGGCCGGCGTGCGTGGATAGTGAACCGAGGAGTGGTCGATCTTGGCTTCCGCCTTGATCCATTCGGCGAGCAGATGCGGGATGCCGCCGCGGCTCAGCACCGCGACGTTCACTTGGCCGGGCCGCTGCTTCACATAGTCGATGAATTCGCCGAGCGTGTTGACGCCGAGCGTGGCCGGCACCGCCACCGCCATCGGCTGTTCGCAGACAAATCCGATCGGCACGAAATCGCGCGACAGATCGTAGGGAAAGCCCTTGGCGACCTCCGGCAGCGCCACGAAGCTCGACGACATGGCAAACAGCATGGAATAGCCGTCGGGCGGCGCCGTGCCGGCGACCTTCATGCCGATGGCGCCCGCGGCGCCCGGATGGTTGGTGACGAACACCTGCTGGTTCCATTTCTTCGACAGCGCGTCGGCAACGATGCGGGCGATCACGTCCGGCGAGGCGCCGGCGCCCGTGGTGACGATCAGTTTCACCGGCTGGTTCGGATAGTTCTGCGCATCGACCCCGAGCGGCATGGCCAGCACGGCCAGGAGCCAGAAGAACGCGCCGACATGACGAAATCCCATGGGATAGCTCTCCAGATGTGCAGGCAGCGGGAGCCTCACCGCAAGGTCCTGGCGGTCTCCGCGATCACCGGCCGCCAGATGCGCTGCTGCTCTTCCACGTAAGCCGTGAGTTCGGCGGGCGTGGTCGGGCGAACGTAGGTTCCGAGCTGGTAGAGCCGGTCCTTCAATTCGGGCGTGGTGAGGACCGCGCGCAGATCGTCGCTAATTCTTCGCGCAATCGGCTCGGGCGTCTTCGGCGGCGCCATCAGCGCCATCCAGCCCAACGATTCGAAGCCCGCAAGCGTCTCCGCCACCGTGGGTATCTGCGGGAAATTCTCCAGGCGCTGCCTGGTCGTGACCGCCAGCACCTTGACATGAGCGCCTTCGGCAGCCGCGCGCATGGTCGGGATCGCGTCGATCGCGGCCTGGAGGCGGCCGCCGATCAGGTCCGGCAGCGCGCGGGCCCCGCCGGCATAGTGCACGAGCGTAAAACGCGTACCGGTGGCCACGCGCAGCCATTCGCCGGTCAGATGCAGGATGCTGCCCCGGTTGCCCGCAGCGATATTGAGCTCGCCCGGTCGCTGTTTGAGCAGCGCGATCAGTTCGGAAAGGGTGTTGATGCCGAGCGAGGAGACCGCCGCAACCATCAACGGCTGCTCGCCGACGAAGCCGATCGGCACGAAATCGCGCAGCACGTCGACGGGGAAATTCTGTTGCAGCTCGGGCAGCGCGATGAAATTGCTGGCCAGGGCCATGTAGAGCGTGTGGCCGTCGGGGGCGGCAGGCGCCACCGCCTTGATGGCGACGGCGCCGGCGCCGCCCGGCTGATTGACCACGATCACCTGCTGGCCCCAATGCCGCGTCAGATGATCGGCGACGAGCCGGCTGATCACGTCGGGCGAAGCGCCGGGTCCCACCGAGCAGACGATCCGGACCGGCCCGGCGGGAAAGCTCTGGGCGCGCGCGCCGCGCGCGGCCAGAAGCGAAATGCCGCCGGCAAGAAGCGATCGCCGCGTCGGGCCGGCGCGACGATCCGTGTTCCGATCCGCCATCGCCGCCTCCCAGGCTCAGGCAAGCCCCATCTGTTCCAGCACCGCGCTGCCGAGCAGGCTCAGCGGATTGCCGATCATCTCCGCCATTTCGAAGTGATTATAGCCGGACCCGACCAGCAACGTGACCGGTTTGCCGGCGGCCTTGACCGCGGCGGCGAAATCGCGCGACTGGCGCTGGAACTCGGGCGTCTCGTAGGTGCCGTAGGCAACGATGAGCGGACAATTGAGCCGATCGAGACGGCGTTGCGCGGAGAGCTTTTCCTCGACCTCGTCGGTAAACGCCACGTATTCGGAGCGCTTGGAGAGCCGCACCGGTTCGAGATCATACATGCCCGAGCACAACAGCGCGCCTTTGACGATCGTGTTCGGCACGCCGTAGTCCTCTTCCCAATCGGTGGTAACGACGCAGCCGGCAAGATGCGCGCCCGACGACTGACCGGAAACATAGAGCCGGTCCGGATCGCCGCCGAAGCTGCTTGCGTTGCGGTAGACCCAGGCCACCCCGCGACGCACCTGGTCCGCCATCGGCATGAGATCGCCCTTGGTTGCCTCGACCCCGGCAAAGTCGAGCAGCACGCAATGCGCCCCCGCCCGCACGAACATCTCGGCAAGAAAGGCGTAGTCCTTGGCCCAGCGCTGGCGCCAAGCGCCGCCGTGGATGAACACGTTGATCGGCGCCTTGGGCTTGTCGGTCGCAAACAGATCGAGCTGCTCGACCGGCGTCGGCCCATAGGCGAGGCGCTTCGGCGTGCCGAGCCGCGCGCGCACGCGCTCGGAGTTGAACACGTTGCGCTCGTGCACCTGGTCGCGGTTGGGCGCATAGACCAGCTGGTCGTAGGCGTCGTCGAGCGCCTTCTGGTCCATGTCGAGCCACACGAGCGGACCCTTGGTGCGAGCGGCGGCCGTTTGCTGCATCGCGTTCTCCGTTCAACTATCGCGGCGTCAGTTGCATCTGCTGGAGCATGGCACGGCCGGTCAATCCGTAGGGATTGGCGAGCGTCTCCAGCAGTTCGAAGTGATTGTAGGCCTGCCCCTCGATCAGTTCGACCGGCTTTTCACGGCTGCGAAGCGCGGCCGCGAAGTCTCGCGTCTGGCGTTGAAATTCCGGCGTCTCGCGGGTGCCGTAGGCCAGGACGAGCGGCGTGTGGAGCGTCTCGATGTGGCGCTGCGCGCTCAGCTTCTCCACCATGTCGTCGGTGAATTTCACGTAGGCCGAGCGCTTGGACAGCCGCACGGGATGCAGGTCGTACATGCCGCTGAGCAGAACCGCCCCCTTGAAGGCGTCGGCCGAAAGCCCCTCCTCGCGCCAACCGCGCGCCAGCACGACGCCGGCAAGATGCGACCCGGAGGAATGGGCGGAGACATAGACCCGGTCCGGATCGCCGCCGAAGGAGCCGGCGTTGCGCACCACCCAGGCGAGCGCACGCCGCACCTGCTCGTACATGGGAAACAGATCGCCGCCCGCCTGATCCACGTTGATGAAATCGATGATCACGCTATGGGCACCCGCGCGCACCAGCGGCTCGGCCTGAAGGGCGTAATCGGCGGCCTGGTTGCGCCGCCAGGCGCCGCCATGCACGAACACGTTGACCGGCGCGCCCTTCGTTCCGCAATCGAAGATGTCGAGCCCTTCATGCTCGCTCGGCCCATAGGCGACGCGCCGGGGTGGGCCGAGCCGCGCGCGCGCCCGCTCGCTTGCAGCCTTCCTGCGCTCGACAATCAGCGCCCGGTTCGGCGCATAGACCTCCTGGTCGTAGGCGTCATCAAGCGCCTGCTGGTCCATGTCGAGCCATACGAGCGGACCCTTGGCGCGCGGCGGCGTGGTCGGATGCACATTCATGCCGCAACACTAGCGAGAGCGGCCCGCCGTTTCCAGCCGCTAGCGCCCGCGGGCAAGATTGTCGTAGATCTGCGCCAGCAGCCGCTTGAGCACCGCGATATCCCTGGCCGGCAAGCCGGCGCTCGCCGTCTGCTCGAGCCGCTTGGCGATCGGGATCAGGCGCTGCACCAGGGCCCGCCCCTTCGGGCTCAGCGCCACCACCACCTCGCGGCTCGACTTCTCCGAGCGGCTGCGGGTGACGAGGCCGAGGCGCACCATGCGGCTCACCAACCGCGACAGCGTGGAGGCATCGATGGCGGTCATGTCGGCGAGATCGACCTGGCGCTGCCCGCCGTTGTTGGAGAGCGCCGCCAGCACCCGCCACATGGCGATGCTGAGCCCGTTCTCCTTCAGTGCCTCGGCGGTGAAGCTCTCCACCAGCGCAAAGCCGACGCGATTGATGAGATAGGGCAGATAGTTGCCGAGTTCGAGCTGGGGGCGTTCGGCCACGGGAACGAATCCTCAAGCGGCCCCGCTGGGGCAGCAAGGCTGACATAATTATCGCGCCGAGGCGACCGCCACAACTATTGCATTTTCAACAATTGCATGTGCAAGATATTGCCAACAGCCGGGCCCCGCCGCACAATGGGCCCGTGACGGGAGGACGGCCATGGAATTCGGCTATTTCACGCTCAGCGACAACCACTACGAAAACAACACGCGCGACGCCAACCAGTTCATTGCCGACATCGCGGATGAGGCGCTCTATGCCGACCAGATCGGCATGAATTCGGCCTGGATCGGCGAGCACCACTTCAATTCGCTCGGCGTGCTGTCCTGTCCCGATCTCGTGCTCTCCTACATCGCCGCGCGCACCAAGCACATCCGCCTCGCGCCGGCGGTGACGGTGACGCCGCTGCACCACCCGATCCGCGTCGCCGAGCAGTGGGCGACGCTCGATCTGCTCTCGGGCGGGCGTGTCGATTTCGCCGCCGGCCGCGGCTACGACGCGCGCGAATACGCCCCGTTCAAGGTGTCGTTCCGCGACAACCAGAGCATCTTCGAGGAAGGGCTGGAGGTGATCCAGAAGCTGTGGACGGCGGAAGGGCGCATCTCCCACCACGGCCAGCACTACCAATTCGACGACGTGCGCATCACACCCAAGCCGCTGCAGCAGCCGGTGCCGGTCTATGTCGCCTCCTTCTCCAAGCCCTCGATCGAACTCGCGGCGCGGCTCGGCTGCGGCCTGATCGTCGCCCCCTTTGCCGCCGCCATGAGCTACGGAGGACTGAAACAGGTCGCCGACCTCTACAACGAGACCTGCGCCAAGCACGGCCGCACACCGGGTCGCCTAATGTGCAGCTACTTCACGCATTTCTACGACAATGCCCAGCAGGAGGCGGCGCAGCGCGCGCGCCAGATCCGCTACTACAAGGAATGTGTGATCCCGGCGCTGCCCGGCGATCCCAAGACGGCGCCGCCGAGTTATACCTATTTCATCGACATGGTGGCCAAGCTGCAAAAGGCGCGCCCCGAGGACCTGACCGAGAACTCGGTGCTGCTCGGCAACGCGCAGGCCATCACCGACACGCTGAAGAAGGTCGAGGCGGCAGGTTTTGCCGAAGTGATCCTCTACTTCAATGTCGGCCTCAAGCCGCACAGCCAGGTCAAGGAGGAGATGGATCGCTTCATGCGCGAGGTGGCGCCGAATTTCAAAGGCAAGCATAACGAGCGCCGCAAGGCGGCCTGAGCGCCATGCCGCCGAGGCGGTCGCAGGCTGCCGTGCGTTTCCCGGGAATGAAAGCCCGCCCGTGAGCCGGCTGCGGCTCGAATGCTAGCGCGGCATGCGCGGCGCGCGGGGACGCAGCGACAGCATGTAGGCGATGATGTCCTCGGCCTCGCGCGGACCGAATTCGAATTGCGGCATGCCGCCATGCGAGCCGCGAAACGCGCGGCGCAGCGATTGCGCCGTGGTCGAACGCCGTCCCGCAATGGCAACAAAATCCGGCGCATAGCGGCCGACGCCCGCGCTCTCGCGCGATGCCGCATGACATTCGGTGCACAGGGCCTCGGCAAAGAGCCGGCCCGATTGCGGATCGCCGCGCCGCTCCTGCGCAGCCGCACCGTGCAGCCGGATCGCGATCAGGACGATCACCACCAGCACAGCGAGAATGACAAGGCGAATGAGCGTGGCCTGCGACATGGTTGGGCGCGAAGCTCTGCAATCCGGCGCATGCCTAACGCCTGGCGCCACGAGCGCGATTGACCTGGATCAACGCGCGCAGGCGATCTACGGGTCGCGCGCGATCGGCCGCGACAATTGCATCGGGCATGGTTAGGCTTCCGCCGCACCGCGGAGTTCCTGCCATCGATTATCTCTCCCCCGTCGCGATCGTCTACGCCTGCGTGGTGATGGTTGCCGCCTATTCGGCCCGCGGGGCCTCGGGCTTTGGCGCGGCGGCCGCCCTGCCGCTGCTCGCGCTAGTCATGCCGGTGAAGGTGCTGGTGCCGGCCTGGACGCTGCTTGCCCTGGTTGCGGGCAGCGCGCTAATCGGCGCCGACCGGCGCCGCATCGCTTTTGCGGAATTGTTGCGGCTCGTGCCCGGCACGCTCGCGGGCGTTGGCGTCGGCCTCTACGTGTTCACGCGCCTTGATTCGCAGACGCTGGCCCGATGGGTCGGCGCGTTCATTCTGGCCTACGGACTGCATGCCCTGTGGAGCACGTTCGGCCGCAGGCACCCCTCGCAACTGCCGCCGCGACTCGCCGCGGCGATCGGCGGCTTCGCCGGCGGCATGACCGGCACCGTGGTCGGCACCATGGGCAGCACGTTCTTTGCGATCTATTTCGATGCAATCCGGCTCGCCAAGGACAACTACCGCGCCACCATGACGGCGATCCTGCTCACGCTGTCGGTGGTGCGCGGGGCGGGCTACTGGGCGGTCGGCGAATTCACGCGCGAGGCGCTGATCACAGCCGCGATCCTGTTTCCGCCGATGCTGATCGGCCTCTACCTCGGCAACCGTTTTCATCACGGCATGGGCGAGATCGCCTTTCGCCGCACCGTCTCCGGCGCCCTGATCGCAAGCGGCCTCGCGCTGGTGATCAAATAGCGGCCGGGGGCCTGACGAAGACGGCGGCAGCGCGTCGTGTTAGAGATCGAGGGGTCGGCGGGCGGCTGCCCTGCGGCAAAGCCGATGGCGAAGACTTGGGCGGAGGGAACGACATGAAGCGGTTTCTGGTCTCGTTTGCGGTCGCCGCAGCGGCGGTGGCGGCCTTGGTTGCGGGTGCGAACGCACAGACCTATCCCTCGCGACCGGTCACCGTGATCGTGCCCTTCCCCGCCGGCGGCGCGACCGACACCCTCGCGCGCTTTCTCGGCGAGCGGATGCGCGGCCTGCTTGGCCAGCCCATCGTCATCGAGAACGTGGCCGGTGCCGCCGGCACGATCGGCGTGGGCCGCGCCGTGCGCGCGCCCGCCGACGGCTACACCCTGAGCATCGGCACGTCGACCACGCACATGCTGACCGGGGCGCTCTATTCGCTGCAGTTCGACCTTCTGGGCGATCTCGATCCGGTGATTCTGCTGGCGAGCGAGCCGCTCTTGATCGTCGGCCGCAAGAACCTGCCCGCCAATGACTTGAAGGAGCTGGTCGCTTGGCTCAAGGCCAATCCCGGCAAGGCCACGGTCGGCATCCCCGGCGTCGGCTCGACCGGTCACCTCGCCGGCATCCTGTTCCAGAAGGAGACCGGTACGCAGATGCAGGCGGTGCCCTATCGCGGCAACGCGCCGGCGCTGCAGGACCTGATCGCCGGCCAGATCGACCTGCAGATCGAGCCCGCCTCCAACTATTACGCCCAGGTGAAGGCCGGCACGCTCAAGCCCTTTGCCATCACCGCCAGGAACCGGATCGGCGCCGCGCCCGACATCCCGACCGCCGCGGAAGCCGGCGTACCGTTCGAGGCCTCGCTCTGGTACGGGCTCTGGGTCCCGAAGGGCACGCCCGAGGAGATCGTCGCCAAGCTCAACGCCGTCATGGTCGCTACCCTCGACGATGAGGCGGTGAAGAAGCGCTATGCCGAGCTTGGACTGCAAGCCCCGCCCGCCGACCAGCGGACGCCGGAGGCGCTGCGCACATTCCAGAAGGCGGAGGCCGACAAGTGGTGGCCGATCATCAAGGCGGCCAACATCCGCCCGCAATGAGCGCGCGGGCGCGGACGTCGCGCATGTCTTCCACCGATCCGCAGGTGCGCCGACTCGCCTGAGCGGCGCACGTTCTTTGCGCAACGCCCCTTCCCTCCTCGCCGGGACACGCGCTAGCCGAGATTGAGCTCCTTGAAGAAGTCGTTGCCCTTGTCGTCGATGACGATGAAGGCCGGAAAGTCCTCGACCTCGATGCGCCAGATCGCCTCCATGCCGAGCTCGGGATATTCGAGGCACTCGACCTTCTTGATGCAGTGCGCAGCGAGGTTTGCCGCCGAGCCACCAATGGAGGCAAGGTAGAAGCCGCCGTACTGTTTGCAGGCGTCGCGCACGGCGGGCGAGCGGTTGCCCTTGGCGAGCATGACCATGGAGCCGCCGGCCTTCTGGAAATCGGCGACGAAGGAATCCATGCGCCCGGCCGTGGTCGGGCCGAAGGCGCCGGAGGCATAGCCCTCCGGCGTCTTGGCGGGGCCGGCGTAATAGACCGGATGGTTCTTAAAATAGTCGGGCAGCCCCTGCCCCTTTTCCAGCCGCTCGCGCAGCCTGGCATGGGCGAGATCGCGCGCCACGATCATCGGCCCCGTGAGCGACAACCGCGTCTTGATCGGATGGCGGGTGAGCTGCGCGAGGATGTCCTTCATCGGCCGGTTGAGATCGATCCTGACCACCGAGCCGCCGAGCTTGGTCTCGTCCACCTCCGGCAGATATTGCGCCGGGTTGCGCTCGAGTTCCTCCAGGAACACGCCCTCGCGCGTGATCTTGCCGAGCGCCTGGCGGTCGGCCGAGCACGACACGCCCAGACCGATGGGCAGGCTCGCGCCGTGGCGCGGCAGCCGGATCACGCGCACGTCGTGGCAGAAATACTTGCCGCCGAACTGCGCGCCGACGCCGAGCGCCTGCGTCATCTTCAGCACCTCGGCTTCCATGTCGAGATCGCGGAAGGCGTGGCCGGCCTCCGAGCCCTGTGTCGGCAGCGCGTCGAGATACTTGGTGGAGGCGAGCTTGACCGTCTTCATCGTCAGCTCGGCCGACGTGCCGCCGATGACGATGGCGAGATGGTAGGGCGGGCAGGCGGCGGTGCCAAGCGTCAGCACCTTCTCCTTGAGAAACGCCAGCATGCGCTCGCGCGTCAGAATCGACGGCGTCGCCTGGTAGAGGAACGCCTTGTTGGCGGAGCCGCCGCCCTTGGCGATGAACAGGAACTTGTAGGCGTCCTCGCCCTCGGCGTAGATTTCCACCTGTGCCGGCAGGTTGTTGCGCGTGTTCCTCTCCTCGAACATGGACAGCGGCGCAAGCTGCGAATAGCGCAGATTCTTCTTCAGGTACGCGTCGCGCGCGCCCTCGGCGAGCGCGGCCTCGTCCTCCCCGTCGGTGAAGACGAGCCGGCCCTTCTTGCCCATGATGATGGCGGTGCCGGTGTCCTGGCACATGGGCAGGACGCCGCCCGCGGCGACGTTGGCGTTCTTGAGGAAGTCATAGGCGACGAACTTGTCGTTGTCGGAGGCCTCCGGGTCGTCGAGGATGGCGCGAAGCTGCTTGAGGTGCGCCGGCCGCAGCAGATGGTTGATGTCGACGAAGGCGGCCTCGCTGAGCGCCCGCAGCGCCTCGCGCGCGACGATGAGCACCTCGCGGCCCATGATTGTATCCACCCGCACGCCGCCGTTCGGCAGCGGCTTGCCGTCGGCACCGACGAGGTCGAGCCTGCGGTAGGGCGTCTCGTCCTTGCCGAGCGGAAACAGCGGGGTGTGGGTGTAGGGGGCAGTGATTTGGGCAGGGGCGTTCATGGGGACTCCAAACAATCGGCCGGACGCTCATAGCGCCTCTCGCCGCGCAGAGAAAGATGCGTGGCGGCAATGCGCTTCGAAAGCCACAGGCGGTTGCGCGGATTCGGGAAATAAGCGTAGCCCGGATGAACCGCGGGCGAAATCCGGGATCATGCCGGCCGCACACTGCGCGCGCGATCCCGCATTCCACTCTCGCCCCATCCGGCTCGCCCCATCCGGCTACGGCGATGCTGCGGCCCTCGTTTCGCTTGGCTCCGCACCACAAATGTCGCGCCCGCCGCCGGCATGCCATGAGGCGCATGCACCTCCACAGACTCGCCGAAAAATCGATTCAAATGCGAGGAGGCCGAGTGAGCGCCTGCAAGCGCTGTCGGCAAATTGCCGCAACCCGTACCGCGCACGTTAACCCGCGCTTGAGGTGATGGCGGCAACACGCTTGCTTGCAACTCTGAGACGGGGAGCAACGGAGTGTGAAGATGTTGCGACGTGCCTTGATCCTGTTGGCCGGCGGCCTTGTGGCGCTGCCCCTGCTGAATGAACCCGCTGAAGCGCAGAGCGCGCGCTGCGGCTTCTATGCCGGAATGGGTTATCGTTGCTTCGGCACCGCCGGCGGGACGGGCGGACGCGTGTTCCGGCAGATGGACGCCAACACCCGGCGCTGCGGCTATTTCAACCCCGGCTGCGTCGGCCGGTCCGCACGGCCGTTCTCTTGGGTTCCCGTTGTTGGCTATGCGCGGCCGGTAAGCCCCGGCCACTTTGGACGCCCGAGCATTGGTCCGGGCTATGTCCGGCCGAACGTCGGCCCCGGCTTTGTCCGCCCGAGCGTCGGTCCGGGCTTTGCGCGACCCAGCATCGGTTATCTGCGTCCGAGCGTCGGGCCCGGATACAGGCGGCCGGCAACATCCTAAGACAAGTGTCACGGCCCTTCCTCTTGCCTTGCCGCCTTCCCCGTTCCGGCCCATCATCGGAGCGCGGGAAGGCTCGCACCGTTCAGGGAGGAAGCCATGCCGTTATTCGTCGTCACCATCAATTGGACCGACCAGGGCATCCGCAACGTCAAGGACGCCCCCAGGCGCGCGCAGGCCGCACGCGAGCTAGCGCGCAAGCTCGGCGTCGAAATCAAGCAGATCTATCTGACGTCCGGCGAAAGCGATCTGCTGGCCATCCTTGAAGCGCCGAGCGGCGACAACGTCGCGAAACTCGCCATGGCGCTCGGCTCGCAGGGCAATGTGCGCACCAAGACGGCGCGGGCGTGGACCGAAGAGGAGTTCGCAAGGCTCGTCGCCGAACTGCCCTGACCCGCCCCTTGCGTCTGCCGAGGCAGGCGCAGGCCGGCGAAGCAGCAACGCGCGGGCCCCCTACACACGCGGGATCGTGTTCCGCGCGCCGTGCGGCGCGAGCACAGCGAAGCGGTGCACCGCAGATGCGGGAGCCCGGTTGCCTGCCCTTGCAGGGGAAGGACACCGGGGTCGGAGGTCGGCACCGCAGCACGTCGTGCCGCGCTGTGTCCGGGACCCGGCCGGTCATCGTCGGCGAAATCGGAAAAACCGCTTAGCCGCCGTAGAAGACGTTGTCGCCGAGGTCCTTCATCTCCAGGATCGCCGTGTCGGGACGGCCCTGCGGCGGCTTGTGCAGGTGCGCCTCCACCACCTCGCCCACCACGATGTGATGGTCGCCCTGCTCGACGATCTCGGTGACGCGGCATTCGACCGCGCCCGGCGCCTCGTTCAGGATCGGCGCGCCGGTCACACCCTTGCGATAGACCTGCCCGCTGATCCGGCCGTTGCTCAGGTCGGGCGGGCGGAAGAAGGTGAAGGCGAGCGCCTTCTGATCCTTGCCCAGCATGTTGAGCGCAAACTGGCGCGCCGCCTTCACCGTCTGGTAGGTGCCCGAATCCGCCTTGACGCCGACCACGATCAGCGGCGGGAAGAACGCCGACTGCGTGACCCAGTTCACGGTTGCGGCCGCGATGTTGCCCTTGCCGTCGTCGGCGGTGAGCACATAGATGCCGTAGGGGATCATCCGCAGCACGGTCTTCTTGTAGTCGGCGTTCATCGTGATCGTCTTCCCTCTGCCTCCGCGAACGTCTGCCTGCACCGACAGGGTGCGCCGCAAAGCCTAGCCGCAACAAACGACGACGGCAAAATCTTTCGTCGGCCCGCGGCCGCGCCGGCCGCGGGCGCTACTGCGGCTCCACGCCCGCTTCGCGCACGATGCGGCCCCATTTGCTGTGTTCGGCGCGCACGAAGTCGGCAAACTCGGCCTGTGTCATCGCGATCGGGTCGAGCTTGCTTGTCGTCAACACCCGCTGCGTCGCCGTATCCTTGAGCATGCGGCCGACAAAAGCGTGGATGCGCTCCACCGTGGCCTTGGGGGTGGCCGCGGGCGCGATCACCCCGACCCATGCGCTCATCAGGTAATCCGGCAGGCCGATCTCCGGCGAGGCCGGAACGTCAGGCAGGTAGGACAGGCGCCTCTTAGTGGCCGCGAGCAGGATGCGGACCCGACCGGAATCGATGCCGGCCTGCAGCGAGCCGATCGAACTCGAGACGATGTGCACGCGCCCGGCCATCAGATCGGTGATGGCCGGCGCGTTGCCGCGGTAGGGCACGTGCACCATGTTGATGCCCGCCGCGCGCGCAAACTCGGCTGCCGAAAGATGCGGGTACGAGCCGCGCCCGGCCGAGCCGTAGCTGAACTGGCCGGGCTTGCTCTTGGCCAGCGCGATGAATTCCTGCGCGGTCTTGGCCGGAACCTCGGCACTCATGGCGATGAGCTGCGGCGCATCGACCACGGCCGCGACCGGCACGAGGTCCTTGAGCACGTCGAGCGGCATCTGCTTCTGCACGAAGGGATTGATGATGAGCTGGCCGGCGATCACCACGCCGATCGTGGCGCCGTCCGGCGGCGCTTTCGCCACCGCATCCATGGCGATGGTGCCGGCCGCCCCGGTGCGGTTCTCCACCACCGCCGTCTGCCCGGTTTCGCGCGTGACGAAGTCGCCGAACAGCCGGCCGATCTGGTCGGCGAGTCCGCCCGGTGAAAAGCCGACCACGATGCGCACGGGCTTGGCCGGCCAGTCCTGAGCGGCCGCCCCCTGGCCCGCCAGGCCGCCCAGCAAGCCAAGGCCGATCGCGGCCGCCATCATGGTTCGATTGATCGTCATGCCTTGCTCCTGTGCCGATCGCAACGTGTCCAAAGCTTAGCGCGAAACGGCAGGAGCATGCATGCGGATTTCGGCGCGGGCCGAACGCGCGTCGCGTCCAATCCCGCGCTGGCACGACACGCGGTTGCCGCCGGCGGCCCGGACGCTTGCCGTCCGCGGGCATCGCGCCGGCATCAATTCAAAAGGTCGGAGCCGTCGTCACCCTCGAACTCGATCACCACCTCCGTTGTCTCGGGCGCGTGGGGAGCAAGGCTGGTCGCGCTTTCGTCTGTCCAGCTTGCCAGATTGACGACCTTGCCTGCCGGCACCCCGGATTCGAGCGGTTCGACGATGTTGAGCCCGTTCGGCGCGAGAAAGAAGGTGTGGTCGCCGAACAGGCCCCTGAGCTGCTCCATGGCCGGATGACTGTCGGGAATGGCCTGGGCCTCGAATTGGCGGAGCGCTTGTTCCACACGTGCGGGACTCAGTCTCATGACACACTCCTTTGGATTGGGTTGGCACGCACGCGCATGGCGCCTGCGCACCGTGCGCGCTCCCACCACACGGTGGTTCACGCCGCGCGGGCAAAATCGCGGCGTCAGTCCGTCAATGACGAGGGGCGGAATGGGTTCCGGTCGACGTTGCGGCACGACGGCTCCGGGCCGGGACACATCTGTGACAACGCCGCGCCGCGTGCGAGAAGGCCGTTGCGTTCGGCCCGTCGAATCATGTTGATGGATGCGGGCTGCATTGGGACGGTCGGTTGAGCATCGGTGAACTTGTCGATATGCTTGCCGCCATTCTCGACGCAGCGGCGTTTCAGACCTTGTGCATGATCCGCACGGACATGAACAATGCGCGCATGATCAGCCCGCGCGCGACCCGGGGCGGCACGAGCGCGTCGCGCATGGCGCTTGCGTGCAGGCGCAGGGCGCGCCCGGCTGCCGGCGCGAAGGATTAGCAACCCGACAATTCCGCATTAACGTCCCGCCGTGTCCAGACGTCCATACCGCGTCGGCCGCTCGAACACCGGGCTTGGCCTGTTTGCGATGAAGCCGTTCAAGAAGGGCGAGTACATCGTCACCTACCGCGGCCGCAAGATCACGAACGCCGAGGCCGACGAGCTCGAGGCGCGGGGCTCTCGCTACATGTTCGAGATCAACAGCCGCTGGACCATCGACGGATCTTCGCGCCGCAACATCGCGCGCTACGTCAATCACTCCTGCCGGCCGAATGCCGAGGCGGTCGGACGCAAGGGCGGCATCGTCTATATCGCGCGCCGTCGGATCAAGCCGGAGGAGGAGATCACCGTCGACTACGGCAAGGCCTACTTCGACGCCTACATCAAGAAGTCCGGATGCCGCTGCGAGAAATGCATCGAGCAGAGGCGCAAGCGGCGCGCCGCCAAGCGAAAACGCCTGCCGAAGCGCCGCAAACGCTGACCGGATTGACGAGGCGGCGCCGGCGCACGGCCTGAGCCGTGCCGTGAGCGGACGCTCGATCGGTTACTAACGTCGAGTCTGCGCCGGTGCCGGCTCCGCGGCCTGGCGCGGCAGCGTCGGCACACGCACCTGCGGGTGAACCTGCGGCTTTGCGCCGGGCTGGGCCGCATCGCGCCCCTGGCGCGGGATGGCGTCGCTTGCGCCGGTCTTCGCCAGTGCCTCCGTCGCCTCGCGCGGATCCTGCGCGACCGCAGCCGGCTGTTGCTGCCTGCGCTCGCCGTAGATCTTTTCGGCGCACTGCTCGTTCTTGCCCTGGCAGGCTTCGATGCAGCGATCCTGATAGGTCTTGCCCGGATGCTTGAGGCACACATCGATGCAGGACACGTAGCTCTTGCTGCAGGCATCCTGCGCCCACACCCCTCCGGCCGGATGCAACGCCAGCAT
>Ga0209172_10003822_pt1 | contig 21890 bp, 22 predicted proteins | sample LarsenN4metaG_FD_184113 | JGI IMG/M metagenome (GOLD analysis project Ga0209172, IMG submission 184113) | Hot spring sediment bacterial and archeal communities from British Columbia, Canada, to study Microbial Dark Matter (Phase II) - Larsen... ... | reverse complement strand
GGCGGCGTTGGCCGGATTCGACGGCGCGGCCGAAGAGCAGCCCCTTCAACCGCGCCGGGACCCAGCGCGACACCTGCCGTGCCAGCCACTGCAAACGCCGCAGCGTCGCGACCTCGCCCCTCCAGTGCTCGAGCAGGATGGCGTCGTCCACCTGGTTGAGCACCCCGTCCACAAAAAGCAGGATGGCCACGCCGTCGTCGAGCTGCCCGAGCACGGGGATGAAGTCGGGAATGATGTCCCAGGGCGAGGCCAGGTAGACCGCGAGGCCCCCGAGGGCGAGCTTGATGCGCAGCGGCACGCGGTCGTCCGCCGCGAGCTTCGGAATCATCAGCGCCACCCGCGGCAGCGCCAGCAGCGCTTCTTTCATCCAAGCCATTGGCTCAACCCCGCCGAGCCGCCAGGCCCCTGCCTGGGGGGCGTGTCCTCCGATTCCCCAGCGGCAGGGGCCGCTGGGCTGAGCAAAGTGAGAAGCACCATTCTCTAACCGGGCGGGGACTTTTGCAAAATCTTTTCGTAGGCGGCGGGGCCTGCCCGCCGGAGCCCGCGGGCGTAGGCGGGTCGTTGCTCGTCAGTCCGGCGGCCGAAGTCGCAAGATTCTTTCGTAGTCCTCGCGGTTATTCGTGTTGAGGAGGATGCCTTCCTCGTCGGTCGGGACTTCCAGGACGTCGCCCGGGTGCTGCCGGACAACGTGGCGGGCGCCGACCGCGAGCGGAGCGGCGCGCAACTCGTCAAAGAGCTTCGCGACAAACAGCACCGGATGGCCGCGGCGGCCCTGGTAGGTGGGCAGGACGATGAGCTTGCCGCTGGTGTGGAACTTCTCAACCAAAGTTCGGATGAGTGCGCTCGACACGCAGGGATGGTCCACCAGGCAGACGAGGGCGGCGTCCACCAGGCCGCGCGGCAGGCTATCGAGGCCGGCTACCACGGAAGTGAGCATGCCCTGGTGCCACTGGCGGTTCAGGACGACCTCGACAGGGGGAAGGCGAATCTGCTTCAGGACGCCTTCGGCGTTCGCGCCGAGTACCACTCGCACCAAACTGACCCCGGCGTTTTTCAGCACCGCGCGCAGGTGTTCGAGGAATGTGGTGTCGCCCCACTTGAGCAGGGCTTTGTCCGCGCCCATGCGGGACGATTCCCCGGCGGCGAGGATGATGCCGGCGATTCTTTCCAAGCAAGTGACCCCAGGGGCTAAGCTCCGGCCCTTTCCGAGTGGCACAGGCCTCTGGCCTGTGGACACCGGCCCCTCGGCTTCGCTCGGGACAAGCGAGACGCCGGTGCCACTACTGCACTACTGGCCGCCCATCTTGGCGAAGAACTCCTCGGAGCGCCGGCCCATTTCTTCCGGGCCCACGTCTTCCTTGTGGGTGGCGATCTCCCAGCGGTGGCCGAAGGGATCTTGGACTTCCGACCAGCGGTCGCCCCAGAACATGTCGGCGGGCTCCATCAGCGAAGTGGCGCCGGCCTTGAGCGCGCGCTTGTAGACGCGGTCACAGTTGCGGACGTAGAGGACGAGGCGCAGCCCCGTGCCGCCGATGGTTTTGGGGGAGCGCACGTTGCCCTCGGGCCATTCGTCCGACAGCATCACCATGGTGTTGCCGATCTTGATTTCGGCGTGCGCCAGCCGCTGCCCGTCCGGGTACATCATCCGCGCGATTTCCTTGGCGTTGAAGGCCTTCCGGTAAAACTCCAGGGCGCGGGTGCCGGCGTCCACGGTCAGGTAAGCGTTCACGCTGCGGAAGCCCTTGGGCACTGCTTTCACTTTGTCGGCCATGCGTCTCTCCTTTGCGGTTGGTTTTTACAATCTCTTCAGCTCGGCCACGGTGCGCTCGTTGCGGACGTTGCCGGTGTTGAGCGTGGACTTGGGCTCGAGGAGGATGACGTGGGTTTCTTCCTCCGCCACCGGCAGGTGTTCCACCCCGCGCGGGATGATGATGAACTCGCCGGCGTTCACTTCCACCGTCCGGTCCCGCAGCCGCATGGTCAGCTGGCCGCGCACCACCAGGAAGAGCTCGTCTTCGTTTTCGTGGTGGTGCCAGAGAAACTCCCCCTGTAATTTCACCGCCTTGACGTAGGAGTCGTTCAGCTCTCCCACAATCTTCGGGCTCCAATGGTCGGAGAAGCGCGAGAACTTTTCCGCCAGGTTGACCTTTTCGATCGCCCCCATGCGCCCCCCTCCTAGGTGAGCGTTCCCGCCGCCTCGAGGATAGCGCGGCGCACCAGGTTTTTGGCGAGCGGGACTTTGTAAGCGTTGTGCGACATCGGCCGGGCGCCGCGCAGGGCCGCTTCGGCGGCTTGCCGGGCGACGGCCGGAGTAATCCGCGCGCCCGCCAGGACTTTGTCGGCTTCGGGCGCCGGCCAGGGCACTGGCGCCACCGCGCCCAGCACGACGCGGGCGCGGCGGCAGACGGCGCCGTCCATCTCGACGAGCGCCGCCGCGCTCAAGGTCGAGAAGTCCCAGGTCGAGCGCTCGCGGACTTTGAGATACACCCCGCGGGCGTTCGCCGCCGGCGCCGGCACCGAGATTTCTTCCACCACTTCGTTCGGGGCCAGCACGGTTTCGCGGGTGATGTCCTTCTCCGGCCCGAGGAAGAACTCGGCCAGCGGAATCGTCTTGCGCCCGCCCGGCCCCGCGAAAGTAATCCTGGCCTCGTGGGCGATGAGCGCCGGGGCGAGGTCGGAGGGATGCACGATGAAGCACAGGTGCCCGCCCAGGATGGCGTGGTACTGGTTCTCGCCGCTCACGGCGTAGCAGATGGGCCCGCCCTTGCGGGCGCAGTCGAGGGCGTCGTTGCGGAAGTACCAGCAGCGCGGGCGCTGGCAAAGGTTGCCGCCGACGGTAGCCATGTTGCGGATTTGGGGCGAGGCGATGACGCGCACCGCCGCAGCCAGCATCGGGTAACGCTCGCGCACTGCCGCGTGGGCTTCGAGCTCGCTCAAAGTCGTGAGCGCGCCGATCTGCAAGCCGTTGGCGGCGCTCGAGCGCAGGTACTTGAGCGCGGTGTTGGCCTTGAGATTCACCAGCCGCTCGGGCGCGATGAGGCCTTCCTTCAGCTCGTCGAGCAGGTCGGTGCCGCCGGCAAGAACCTTGGCGCGGTCGCGCTCGGTCCCCAGCAGCTCGACGGCCCGCTCGGTGGTGGCGGCGTTGACGAATTCAAAGTTGCGCACGACTGTTCCTCCGCTTTCCTCAGGGGCTAAAGCCCAAAATCTTATGCCATCCTCTTGGCGGGGCTAAAACCCCGCCCCACCAGCCCTTTCGCTGGGGTCATCCCTTTAGGGATGACATCCAGCCCGCTCTTCCTTTCCGGGCCTTTAGGCCCTGAGGCCACAGGCCGGAGGCCTGTGCCACCAGGAAGCTTCTCTGGTGGCACCGGCGTCTCGCCGGTGTGACCTAGGGGCTAAAGCCCAAGAAAAAAACCTCCAGCGGTGCTGGCAACCCTAAGCCTTCGACAGGCTCAAGGCGAGAGGGTTGTCCCGCCAGTCCTTCCTTTCCGGCGCGCGAGCGCGTCCAGGACGCGTTGCGGCGTGATGGGCGCCTCGAAGACGCGCACGCCGAGGGCGTCGGCCACGGCGTTGGCGATGGCCCCGGCCGTCGGAATGATGGGCGGCTCGCCCAAGCCCTTGATGCCGACGGAATTCGCGCGCGGGTCGGGCATCTCCACCATGATGGCTTCAATCTCCGGCATGTCTTTCGCCGTCGGGATCTTGTAGTCGTGGAGGTTCGCGTTGACCATGCGCCCGCTGGCGTTGTTCAAGACGCGCTCCTCGTAGAGCGCGAAGCCCATCCCCTGGATGACCCCGCCCTCGATCTGGCTCGAGCCGGTGAGCGGGTTGATGATCCGCCCGGTTTCGTGGGCGGCGACGACCTTGACGACGCGGACTTCGCCGGTGTCGGTGTCCACTTCGACTTCCGCGAACTGCGCGCCCCAGCACTGCACGCTCACGTCGTCGGGGTTCGGCCCGCGCCAGCCCTTGCCGATGAGCATGTTCTCGACCACGCCCTGCCCGGTCAGGCCGGCGCGGGCAACCTCGGCGATGGGTTTGCGAGTTGAAGGGTTCGCCGTGTCGAAGACGAAGCCCTCGCGAGTCGCGAGGCGGTCGGCCGGCAGGTTCATTTGTTTGGCGGCGAGCGCGAGCAGTTGCCGCTTCACTTCCGCCGCCGCCATCCGCACCGCGGGCGCCTGCGAGGGCGTGGTGCGGCTGCCGCCGCTCTGCCCGCCATACGGCGTCCCTTGCGTGTCGCCCATGGTGATTCCGATTTTGTCGGGCGGGAGGCCCAGCTCTTCCGCCGCGACCTGGAGCATGCTGGTGCGGCTGGCGGTGCCGATGTCCTGGCAGCCGGAAAAAACGTGCGCCGTGCCGTCCGAGTAGAGGTTGACGATGGCGTAGCCCGGCGGCCCGCCCGAGCCGCCCCAGACCTGCGCGGCCAGGCCGAAGCCGCGCTTCTTGGCGCCGCGGCTCTGGGCGCGACGCGCGGCGCGGTCGCGCCAGCCGAAAGCGGCGGCGGCGCGCTCGTAGCAGTCGCGCAGGCCCTTGACGGAGTAAGGGAGGTTGCGGACCTGGTCGGTGTCGCTGTAGTTGCGCAGGCGGAAGTCGAGCGGGTCGAGCCCGCACTTCGCCGCCAGCATATCGAGCGCCTGTTCCAGCGCCCAGGTGCCCTGCACGTGCCCGGGAGCGCGATGCGGCCGCGCCACGTCGGCGTTGATGTAGACCGCCGACTCCTCGGTCTTGACGTTCGCGCACTTGTAGATCTCGCGCAGGGGCGCGCCTGCGCCCGCCCCGGCGTTGTAGGCGCCGACGGCGCCGATGCTCTTGAGCTGAAGCGCGGTGAGGGCGCCGTCGCGCTGGCAGCCGGCGCGGATGGTCATCACGTTCAGCGGGCGGTTGCCCATGGCCAGGGCGTCTTCTTCGCGGTCGAGCGTGACCTTGACGGGCCGGCCGAGCTGGCGCGCCGCGATAGCGGCGGCCACGGTGTACTTGTTCAAGCCGAGCTTGCTCCCGAAGCCGCCGCCCGAGTACAGGCAGATGACGCGCACGTCGGCGATGGGCAGGCCAAGGGCGCGGGCCAGGGCTTCGCGGTTGGGGTGGACGGCCTGGGTCGAGTCCCAGACGGTGAGCCGGTCGCCCTGCCACTGCGCCACCGAGCAGTGGGTCTCGAGGCAGGCGTGCACCTGGCAGGGGGAGCGGAAGGTGGCCTCGACGATGTGATCGGCTTCGGCGAAGCCTTTGTCAACGTCGCCGCGGCTGTAGACGAACGGCCGGCCCTGCATGAGGTTGCCACCCTCGTGGATGGCCGGGGCGTCGGGCTGGAGCGCAGTTTCGGGGTCGAGGACGTAGGCGAGCTCGTCGTACTCGACGTCGATCAAAGCGAGCGCATCGGCGGCGATGTGCTCGTCGGCGGCCACCACCGCCGCCACCTCGTCGCCCACGAAGCGCAAGGTGGTGTCGAAGAGTTTGGAGCGGCCGCCGTACCAGGGAATGTCGGGGGCGTTCTTGTGTGTCAGCACCAGCTTGACGCCCGGGAGCGCCTCGGCCTTGCTCGTGTCAATGCTCACAATGCGCGCGTGCGGGTAGGGGCTGCGCAGCGTCTTCATCCAGAGCATGTGCGGGAGGTTGAGGTCGTGCGTGTACTTGGCGCGGCCGCTGACTTTCTCGTAGGCGTCGACGCGCGCCAGCGGCTTGCCGAGCACGGCCAGCTCGGCTTCCGGCGGCCAGGCGGCCGGCTCGTTCTCCGGGACTTCCACCCAGACGTCGCTGGCGATGCCGTCAATCTCGACCGTGGTGAGCTTCTTCATAACCAACTCCCCTCTTGCTTGGCAGTCGTGGCACAGGCCTCCGGCCTGTGAACACCGGCGAGACGCCGGTGCCACCTCAATCGGGATGGTTGTGCCATGTGCAAATCAGGTCCTCCGTAGCGCGCGGGCGGCGTCGCGGACGGCGCGGAAGATTTTCGGATAGGTGCCGCACTTGCAGAGGTTGCCGGCGAGGCCGTCCTTGACGTCGTCGAGCGAGGGGTCGGGGTTGCGGTCGAGCAACGCCTTGCAGGCCATCACCATCCCCGGGGTGCAGAAGCCGCACTGCAAAGCGTCATGCTGGACGAAGGCTTCCTGGATGGGGTGGAGCTTGCCGCCGGCCGAGAGGCTCTCGATGGTCTGGATGTCCGAGTCCTGGGCGTCGAGGGCAAGGGTCAGGCAGGAATAGACCAGCAGCCCGTCGCGGAGCACCGTGCAGGCGCCGCACTCGCCGCGGTCGCAGACGCGCTTGGTTCCGGTCAAGTCGAGCTGGTTGCGCAAAACGTCGAGCAGGGTCCAGCGCGGCTCGACCGAGAGGCGATAGGTGCGGCCGTTCACCCGCAGCTTGATGGCGACGCGCGGCTGGCCGCTGATTTCCTCATCCACTTGCAGTTGGGCCTGGCCGAGGTCGGGGGCAAGCACGGCGGCCGTGGCGCCGGCCGCCACGCCTTGCAGGAACCGCCGCCGCGGCAGGGGAAACAATGGAGAGTTGTCTTTGGAGGGCATGAACGCCTCCCTAAGGTGGAATGACCGCCCGACGAACCCTTCGGCCTTCGGCCTGCGGCCTCAGGATAAACCCTTAGACGCAATCCGCGGGCGGCGGTTGCCTCGCCCGACTCCTACCAACGTATCAGTCCGACGAGACCGTAGGGCCGACGAGGAATCTCTTAACTGCGACAACGCGCCCGGTTCTGCCGAAGAGATTCCTCGCTTCGCTCGGAATGACAGCCCTAGTGTGCCGCTATGACTCTTCCCGCAGCGCTTGTTCGCGCTGCACGCGGCCGATTGATTTCGGATTTGGCACGGGGACGTTGCGCCGCACGGCGATGAGCTCGGCCACGATGCTGACCCCGATTTCTTCCGGCGTGAGCGCCCCGATGTCAATCCCGATGGGGGCGTGCACGCGCTCGAGCTTCTCCCGCGGGACGCCCTCGGCCTCGAGAATCTTGTAAATCTCGATGACCTTGCGCTTGCTGCCGATGAGCCCGACGTAGCGCGCCGGGGTCGCGACCGCCCAGCGCAGCACCCGCATGTCGTCCTTGTGGCCGCGGGTGACGATGACGAGGTAGGACGACTCGTTGACGGCAAGCTGCGGGAAGACTTTTTCCCACTCGTCGGCGTAGACGGCGGCGGCTTCGGGGAAGCGCTCGCGGTTGGCGAAGCGCGGCCGGTCGTCCACCACCACCACGCCGAAGCCCGCCTGGCTGGCCAGGCGCGCCACCGCCAGCGAGACGTGCCCGCCCCCGAAGAGGTAACAGACCGGCTGGGGGAGAATCGGCTCGACGTAAATCTCAAGCGTGCCGCCACAGGTCAGCCCGGCTTCGTAGCGCGGGTCGGAGTTGAGGTTGAAGGTGAGCTTGCGGGGCCGCTCCTCGCGCATCACTTCCTGCCCCGCCGCCCAGACTTCCGCCTCGACGCAGCCGCCGCCCACCGTGCCGGCGAAGGAGCCGTCATCGCGCACCAGCAGCTTGGAGCTCTGGTAGCTGGGGATGGAGCCCTGGGTGTGGACGATGGTGGCCAGCGCGCCCTTGCGGCCCGCCTGCCGGAGGCGAACGATCTCTTCGTAAATGTCCATGGCGCCCAGTGAGGCTAGGCTACCGCCCCGCCGCCGCTGCTGTCAACCGCGAGCGTTGACCCGCCGGAAGTGTTGACGTAGTCTAGGTGGGAGCGCATGGGAACTACGCCGAACCCGAAGGCCAGAGCTGCTACGCCGAGGACGGAGGCCGACGTCGCCCGAGCGCGGCGCGACGCCGCCCGGGTCGAACGAGCCGACGCCCGGAGTCTCCGCCGCTGGGGAGTTTTTCTTGCCATTGCCGGCGTAGTGCTGGCCGTGGTCGTGGCAGGGCTGCTCCTGGGCTGGTTCGGGGGCGGGTAAAGCTCCGCACGCCCCGGTTCATCCCGCCATTCCTTGACCCCGGGGGCGGGGTTCAGGTAGGCTAGGCCAGCCTTTTCGATGCACACAGGCCAGAGGCCTGTGCCACAAGAGGGCGCGCGACCATGGGCATTACACCCGATTTCAAGCCCCGGCCCAAGAAGCCGAAGACCGCCGCTGAAGCGGCGGCCATGGCGCGGGAGGAGGCGGCCGCCGCCAAGAAAGCCGTGGGCGCCGCCAGGCGGCGCCGCCGCTGGATGATCTTCGCCGCCGTGGCGGCGGTGGCGGCGGTGATTCTGGTTCTGCTGAACCTGGGCCTGTTCACGCCGGGCGGCGTGGAAGCCCAGGGGAACGCCCTGCGGGCCATCGGGATGATTAATACCGCCCAGTTCATCTACTCGGCGCGCCACCCCGACCGGGGGTTCGCCGCCTCGCTCGCGCAGCTCGAGGGCGACCGGCTGATTGACGGGCGCCTGGCCAGCGGCAGCGTGAGCGGCTACACGCTGCGGCTGACCGCCGGCGACGCGGGCCAAGACGGGCGCATCACGAGCTACATCCTGACGGCGCGCTCGCTCACGCCCGGCCAGCCCAGCTTCTACGCCGACCAGACCGGCGTCATCCGCTCGACGACCACAGGCCGCGACGCCACCGCCGACGACCCGCCTCTCGGCTCGGGGACCCCCCAACCACCCCCGGCCGAGTAGTAGGGCCGAAACCCTTCGGCTGGGCTTAGAGCAGCCTCGAAAAGCGAAAGTCGAAACACGGCTCCGAGCGGCGAGCGGGGGCGAGCGTCGAAATTTCTTCGTTTTGTTTTCAAGCACATAAAACCGCAAAAACCGCAAAAACCGCAGAAACCGCAAAAACCGTAGACACGGCGTGGAGAATAGGTGTGGAGGTGTGCCGGGTGCCGCTGGACGGGCAGGAAAACGAGCGGACTGCAGTGGGGAGATTCGAGGGAATCTCCCCCCTTAAGGCCAATAGAATCAGGACGATGAGTACCCCCCGGGGGGGGCGGATGAAGGAAGTGGCTGAAAACAGGAGACTTAAGAAGGGAGATTCCCGACAAATCTCCCCGAACGACCGCTGCAGGCACGTGCGGGAAGACGGGAAGCGGTGCAGGCAAAAAGCGTGGCGAGGGAAGAAGGTCTGCTACCAGCACGACCCGGAGATGGCCGAGCTGCGCCGGAGCGCGGGCCGTCCGCAAGACCTTGGGCGCCTGGCGACTGTGGTCGGCGTGAGAAGGCGCGCCCTTCGGCTTCGCTTCAGGAGGAAGAGGCACAAGAGGCAGAGGAGAAAGGGGAAGAGCCCGAGGAGGATGACAGCGGGGGAGAGTCGGTGGTAAGGTAGCGCAGCTTCCCGCAAAAGGCAGCTCACCACAGAGGCAGAGAGGACGCAGAGGAGCCGAGAGATGAAGGCCATCGTTTTTTCCGAGCACGGCGGGCCCGAGGTGCTGCGTTACACCGAAGTCCCCGAGCCCAAGCTCGGTCACGGCGAGGTGCTGGTGCGGGTGAAGGCCTGCGCCCTGAACCACCTCGACCTCTGGGTGCGCAAAGGTCTGCCGGGCGTGCAGATCCCCCTGCCGCACATCCCTGGCAGTGACATCGCCGGGGAAGTGGCGAAAGTCGGCGAGGGCGTGACCCGGGTCAAAGTCGGACAGAAGGTGGTGCTGGCGCCGGGGCTTTCCTGCAACGCCTGCGACGACTGCATCGCCGGCCACGACAACCTCTGCCGGCGCTACACCATTTTCGGATTTATGGTGGACGGCGGCTCGGCCGAGTACGTGCGCGCGCCGGAGGTGAACGTTTTGTTTTACCCGGAGGGCTTGAGCTGGGAGGAAGCGGCCGCGACCCCGCTCGTCTTCCTCACCGCCTGGCACATGCTGGTCGGGCGGGCCAAGCTCCAGCCGGGCGAGGATGTTTTGATTCTCGGGGCGGGCAGCGGCATCGGCAGCGCCGCGATTCAGATCGCCAAGCTGCACGGCGCCCGCGTCTTCGCCACCGCCGGCGCGGACGCCAAGCTCGAAAAAGCCAAGCAGCTCGGCGCCGATGAGCTCATCAACCACGCCAAGCAGGACTTCAGCGAAGAGGTTAAGAAGCGTACGGGGAAGCGCGGCGTGGACGTTGTCTTCGAGCACGTGGGCCAGGCCACCTGGGAGAAAAGTTTGTCCAGCCTGGCGCCGGGCGGGCGCCTGGTGACCTGCGGGGCGACCACGGGCTTCGACGCCAAGATTGATATCCGGCGGCTGTTCGTGCAGCAGTGGTCGCTGCTCGGCAGCTACATGGGCTCGCGGAGCGAACTGCTCACCGTGCTGCGCCTGGTCGCCCGCGGGCGCTTGAAGCCGGTGGTGGACAAAGTCTTTCCGCTCGCCGAGGCCGCGCGCGCCCACGAGCATCTGGAGAAGCGCGAGCAATTCGGCAAAGTGGTCCTGAAGGTGTAGCGGTGAGTTAGGAAAAACACTAGCTCAGCCCAGCGGCCCCCGCCGCTGGGAGCCCACGGGCAGGGGCCCGTGGGCTGAGCAAGGTGCTGGGTGTGGTATTGAAGGTGTAGAATAGCGACATGGGTGAGGCGCAAGCCAGAATGAACGCAGGGGAAGCGGGCGGGGAAGGGATCATCCTGGCCCAGCTGGACAAGGCGGTGAACTGGGCGCGGAAGTCGTCGATCTGGCCGATGTCGTTCGGCCTGGCCTGCTGCGCCATCGAGATGATGTCGATGAGCGCCAGCCGGTTCGACATCGCGCGCTTCGGCGCGGAAGTTTTTCGCGGCTCGCCGCGCCAGGCCGACCTGATGATCGTGGCGGGGCGGGTGTCGCAGAAGATGGCGCCGGTCATCCGCCGGCTCTACGAGCAGATGCCGGAGCCGAAGTGGGTGATTTCGATGGGGGCCTGCGCCACCTCGGGCGGCGTCTTCAACAACTATGCGCTGGTGCAGGGCGTGAACCAGATTGTGCCGGTCGACGTCTACGTCCCCGGCTGCCCGCCGCGGCCGGAGTCGCTGCTCTTTGCCATCCTCCAGCTCCAGAAAAAAATCGAGCGGGAGCGCGGCAGCTTCAAGCGCGCTATGAACCTCGGTTAGGCTGCTTATGGTTCCCTCCGGCGCGGAAGATTCCACCGTCAAGGCCGCCTCCTTCGGCCGGAATCTGCGCTTGCCCGCCGGCAAGCGCGTTTCCCTCTACGTGGCCAGCGGAGCGGAAAAGGGAAGGACTCATGTGTGCGCGCAGCCGCTGGTGGCCATCGGGCGGGGCAACGTGGATTTTGTGTTGGACGACCCGCAAGTGTCGCAGTCGCACTGCGTGGTGGAGATCATGGGGGAGCGGATCGTGCTGCGGGACTTGGGCAGCACCAACGGGACCTACGTCAACGGCCGCCCGGTTCGCGAGGTGGCGCTGGAGCACATGAGCGAGTTCCGCGTCGGCGACCACACCATCGTCTTGCTGGTCAGTCCCAGCGAGGCGCCGGGCTAGGACCCGCCGGTCCGAAGGCGGGAAACAAAAAAGGCGCCCGCGAACGGACGCCTCGCGAAAAAAAGAAACCTACTTCTTGGCCTTGGCGGCGCGCCGCGCCGGCTTCTTGGCTTTCTTCGCCGGCGCCTCGTCGGTCAGCTCGAGCACAACCATCGAGGTGACGAACTTCTTCGTGCCGTGCTGCACGAAGTCAATCGCGGTGCGCTCCTCGTCGCTCGTGAGGATCGTGCCCAAGCCGTATTGGCCGTGCTTGACGTGCTGGCCTTCTTCGTAAGTGGTCGTCATTTTCACCCCGCCATTATAGCACCTTATGCCTGGTTTAGATGCAGAAAAGGAGCGGCGGGCTGCCGGGCGACGACCTTTCCCCTCAATCGGTTAGAGCTACTTCTGCGCGGTGAGCTGCAGGCCGACGATGCCGACGACAATCACGGCGATGCTGATGAGGCGAATCGCGTGGCGCGGCTCGGCAAAGAGCATCATGCCGAGCAGCGCTGTGCCCACCGCGCCGATTCCTGTCCACACCGCGTAGGCGGTGCCGATGGGCAAGTGGTCGGCGGCGAGCGTCAGGAAATAGAAGCTCGCCAGCCCGAGCGCGAAGGCGGCCAGCGCCGGCCCGAGCTTGTTGAAGCCCTGCGAGTACTTCATCGCCACCGCCCAGGCGATTTCGAGCAGGCCCGCGACGATCAGGTACGTCCACGCCAGCGTTGTCGGTTTCACCGATGCGCCTCCACGGGAAAAGATTCGGATCAACTCGCGCGGCGGTAGAACGGCAGCTCAACCACTTCGGCGCCGCCGCCGCCTTCGACCTCGAGCCTCGTGCCCGCGGCCAGATGCTCGCGCCGCAGGTACCCGAGCGCAATGGCGCGGCCGAGCGTCGGCGACTCGACCGCCGTCGTCAGCACGCCGACTTCCTGGCCGCCGCGCACGAGCTTCGCGCCCGCCGCCGGCAACGGCCCGCTCACGTGGAAGCCGGCCAGGCGGCGGTTCACGTGCCCGCGCGAGCGGATGCGCTCGATGATTTCCTGGCCGACGTAGCAGCCCTTCGTGTAGCTGATGGCGCGCGCCTCGAGCGCGGCTTCCGGCGGCAGCGTCCGCTCGTCCATGTCCGCGCCGTACCACGGCAGGCCCGCTTCCGTGCGCAGGATGTTCCACGCCGCGTGCCCGACGGGCTTCCAGGCCACGGCGGCGCGCGCGGCCACGAGCGCGTCCCAGATGTTCTGCGCGTACTCGACGACGAAGATGAGCCGGTAGCCTTCCTCGCCGGTTTCGCCCACGCGCAGGACGAGCGCGGCGGCCTCGCCGAGCTTCACCCAGGCGTGGTCGAGCTCCGCGCCCGGCAAGGCGCCGGCGCCCGCGGCCGCCAGCAGCTTGGTCGCCTGCGGGCCTTCGACGCCGAGCGCCGCCATCTGCGCGCCGCGGTCTTCGACGGTGACGTCGTCGGCGATCGTGTATCTCTCCAGCCACTCCCGCGCGCGGGCCGCGGCCGAGACGTCGGTCTCGAGCAGCAGGTGGTCGTCCATCTGCAGTGCGTACAAATCAGCCAGCATGTGCCCCTGCGGGTTCAAGAGCGTGGCGTAGCAGCCCTGGCCGGCGGCCAGCCGCGCCACGTCGTTCGAGAGCATGCGGTGGAGAAAGGCTTTGGCGTCGGGCCCGCTCGCGGTCAGATGGACGCGGTCGCTGCGGTCGATGACGCCGGCGGCGCTGCGCACGGCGCGGCATTCATCGGCTGTGTCGCTGAAGCGCTCGGGCAAGCGCGCCCCACGCACGCCGGTGAAGCGCGCGCCCAGCGACTGGTAGGTTGCTTCGAGCGGCGACCGCCGCTCCGCGCTCACATCCAACCTTTCCGCCATACCTCTAGGATAACAGACATCCGGAAACTTCGATGTCTAGGCGTGAGCAACACTACAAAGGTCTGTCATCCTGAGCGAAGCGAAGGATCTCAATCGAGCCCGCTGGCATCGCTGGGATTCTTCGCTCCGCCCTGCGGCTTCGCGCTGAACGGCCTCTGGCGACAGGGCTCCGCTCAGAATGACATGGAAGGGCGATTAGCGCGGCGGCGCGGCCGCTTTCTCCCGCAGCGTGCGGACTTCCTGCTTGAGGGTTTCAACCTCGCGGGCCAGGTCGTCGGCGGTGCGCTTGGCGGCCTGGGCGCGACGGAGCTTGTCGATGGCGATCTCCGCCTCGCGTTGCAGCCGCCGCTCGAGCTCGTTGGCGGCGAAGGCCTCGAGCGTCGGCAGGGCGCGGGCGTCGCCCAGCTCGCCAAGGGCCGTCAGCGCCGCGCGCCGCGCCCAGACGTACGGGTCGGCGAGCAGGGAAGTCAGATAACGGAAGACGTTGTCGTCGCCGCGGCCGAGCTTACCGAGCGCCTCGATGGCGGCCTCGCGCACGCGCGGCGGCCGGCCGTAGCGCGCCCACTCCAGCGCCAGCGGCAGCCCGCGGGCGTCGCCCAACTCGGCCAGGCCTTCGAGCGCCTTCTGGCGAATGACGTCCCGATGCGAGTCGCGCCCGAGCGCGCCGCGGAGCGTCTCGAAGGCTTTCGGCGCCTGCATCTTCCCGAGCGACTTCACGGCGGCGGCGACGACGTACACTTTGGGTTCGCTGCGCACGATGCCTTCGAGCGCAGCGGCGGCGGTGGCGTCCCCCGCGAACTCGCCCAGCGCCTCGGCGGCGGCTTCGCGGACGCGCGGGTCGGCGTCGCCGAGCGCCTCGATGAGCGCGTTGCGGGCCACGGCGCTCTGCGTCTTACCGAGCGCCTTGGCGGTTTCCAGGCGCACGCCGTAGAAAGGATCGCGGAGCAGGACGTCGCGGGCGGTGGCGAGCGCCACCAGGTCGCCCGCGCGCTCGGCCAGCCGCTGCGCCGCCCAGATGCGCCCGGCGACGTTCGGGTCGTTCGCCGCCAGGTCCATCAGCTCCTCGCGCGACTTCGCGAACTCGAGCGTCTTGAGGATTTTCTGCGCGGGGTCGAAGCGCACGCGCGTCGGCCGCGCCGGCAGCGGGAAGTGGAAGTCGTCGCGGGCGTGCGCCACCTCGACGCGGAAGGTCTGCGCGCCCGCGTCGGTGGTGAACTCAATCTCGACCGGCATCCGGAAAATCGGCGTCCTCTCTTTGAGCGCCTGCTTCTGCTCGACCACGAGGTGCGCGGTGCGCGTGGCCTCGTCCCACTCCGAGCTCACGGCGAATTCGGGATAGCCGGCGCGGTAGAGCCACTCGTCGAAGAACCAGCCGAGGTCCTGGCCGGTCGCCTCGGCGATGGCCTTGCGGAAGTCCTCGGTGTCGACCGGCTGGCGCGCGTGCTTGGCGGCGTAGTGGCGGATCGACTGTTGAAAGGCGGCGTCGCCAAGCAGGTCTCGCAGCATGGCCAGCACCGCCGCGCCTTTGGGATAGGTGTGCGAGTCGAAGAGGTCCATCTCGTCGACGTAGACCGGCATGACGATGGGCCGGCGGTAGTCTTCTCGGTCCTCCTTGAAGTAGTCCTGCCAGTCCCGGTAGACGCGGTAGTCGTACTCCTCGCGGCCGTACTGGCGCTCGAACCAGAGGTTGGTGAAGAAAGTGGCGAACGATTCGTTCAGCCAGAGGTGGGACCAGTCGCGGCAGGTCAGCAGGTCGCCCCACCATTGATGGGCGAGCTCGTGGGCGACCAGCCCCTCGCTGGTGAAGTTCGGCGCGGCCGCCTCGTCGTGCAGCGTGTCGGTGTAGAGTGTGGTGGCGCTGACGTTTTCCATCCCGCCCCAGAGGAACTCTTCCACCGTGTCCTGCGCGTACTTCTCGTAGGGATAGGGCGTCGAGCTGTAGTCGGCGAAGAAGCGGATCATTTCCGGCGTCAGCGCGAAGGAGCGCTTCACCGTGGCGGCGTCCGTGCCCGGCGGAACGTAGTACTCGACCGGCAGCTCGCCCAGCATGTCCACATGCCGGTCGAAGCGCCCGGCGACGAGCGAAATCAGGTAGGTCGAGTGCGGCACCTCTTCGCGCCAGTGATAGGTCTTGGTCTTGGCGGCTGCATTGTCGGTCACGCCCGCGAGCCGGCCGTTGCCGATGACAATCATCTCGGCCGGCACGGTCGTGAGCGTCTCGCTGGTCGCCTTGTCGTTCGGAAAGTCGTACGTCGGGAACCAGTAGTGGTTGTACTCGCTCTCGCCCTGCGTCCAGGCCTGGCGCGGCTTCGAGGGATAAGCGGCGTCGGGCGCGACGAAGTAGAAACCTTTGCGAGGCCGGGCGCGGTACCGGATGGCGAGTGTCACCGACTCGCCCGCGGCGTAAGCGCGGTCGAGGACGATGGTCAGCTCTTTGGCGCCGGCGGCGAAGTCGAGCTTCTCGCCGCCGCTCGTCGTCACCGCTTCGATGGTGAGCTCGGCGGCGTCGAGCGTGACGCGCGCGAGGCCGTCATTAAGCGGCGCGAGCGTGAGCGTGGCCGTGCCGGCGATTTCTCGCTTCTCCCAGTCAATCCCGAGCTCGAGCTTGACGTGCTGGAGGTCGAAGGCGCGGTCGCGCGTCCAATGGTGCACGGCGCGCGGGTCGTTGAACGGCGGCCGCAGCTCGTCGGTCCCGAGGCTTCGGGACTGCGCCGACGCCGCGCGCGGCGCGAGCAGCGCCAGGAGCAGAAGCAAAGGAAGCAGAAGAGGCAGAGGAAGCAGAGGAGACAGACGGGGCCGCGGCGTATGCATGAAGCGTTTCCTCACTGGGAATTTGTGCCCGCGAACAAGAGCGCGGATTCTATCATCCCCGCGCGCGAGCGGCAACGCGCCGCTGTGCTAGAATCGTTGACAAATGGCGAGCTACATGTTGAGCGTAATGCTGCTGCTGGCGTCTTTCGCTTTAGTCGCCTACTGGTTCTATTCAGCGTGGCGGGAGAAGAAGGTAAAGCGCTAATGTACGACAGCGCCGAAAAGAAGAAGCCGCCGGAGCGGCGGCGGTTCCTGCGCGAGTCGCTGACCGGTTCGCTGCCGCTGCTCTTCGATTGGGTCACGGGCCGGGCGCGCGAGCTGGCGCGGCTCGTGCAAGAGCCGACCGTGCCGCGGCGCACCTCTTCGCCGCCGGCCGCCAAAGACGCGCCGCCGGCGCCCGTCAAAGAGAAGCTCGACGAGCACTACTCCGACTTCGCCCGCGAGAACCCTGATTCGGACCCTTACCGTTCGTGAGCCAGTCGCCGAAGCTCATCCACGAAATCCTGCCGGTGGGCTGGTTGCAGTGCAACTGCTCCATCGTGGGCGACGCGGAAACGCGCGAGGCCGTCGTCCTTGATCCGGGCGACGACGCCGAGCAGGTCTTGAGCGTGCTGCGCCGGCACAGCTTGACGACAAAATACATTGTCGTCACCCACGCCCACATTGACCACGTCGGCGGGCTCGAGCGCCTGAAGGAAGCCACCGGCGCGCCCATCCTGATGCATCCCGACGACCACTGGCTCTACCAGAACGTCGCCATGCAGGCGGCCCTGATCGGCCTGCCCGCGCCGCGCGTGCCGGAGGTGGACCAGCCGCTCCAGGCCGGCGACGAGCTGCGCTGGGGGAAGAAGCTGTGCGCGCACGTCCTGCACACGCCCGGCCACACGCCCGGCAGCGTCTCGCTTTATATGCCCGAGCCCGACAAGCGCGTCTTCGCCGGCGACACGCTCTTTGCCGGCTCGATCGGCCGGACGGATTTGTGGGGCGGCTCCTACGAAGCCATCCTGCGCTCGATCCACACGCACCTGCTCGCGCTGGACGATGCCACCGCGGTTTTTCCCGGCCACGGGCCCGCCACCACGATTGGCGAAGAGCGCGAGCGCAATCCCTTCCTGCAAGGGCGCTAAACGGCGGAAGCAGAGGAAGCAGAAGAAGCATAAGAGGCAGAGGAAACAAGGGAGCGGATTTCCCGCCGTTTCCTGTGCTTCCTATGCCTCCTCTGCTTCCTTTGCCTCCTTCCTGCCGCGCAGCTCCTCCATCACGCTCTGGATAAGCTCCTTGGCCTGGCCGAGCCCCTGGCCGATGAGGCGGATGTCCATCGGCGGCTGCTCCGGCTGGCCCCGAAGCCTCGGGGCGCTGCGGCAGTAGACCGCGTGCTGGCCGACGAGCACCATGGCTTCGGTCAGCAAGTCGAGGCTCACCGCCAGCCGTCCCCGCGGCGTTCCCATCATGAACTCGTGCTTCTCCAGCTCTTCTTTACGGTCTTTGAAGACGGACATGCGCCCCGCCTTTCGGTCTCGGTGGGATTCTCTTTTTCGCCCGGAGCCGTTACTATACTCCACTTCTTTTCGTTCGGGCAAACACCGCAGGAGGAAGGAATGCACTGGGCGGGGCTTGTTGTCGCCGGCGTGCTGGCCGCCGTGCTGGGGACGCTCGTGGTGCGGCGCGCGCTCCGGCAGCGCGCCGCGGGTCAGGAAAAGCGCGCGCAGTTCCGCGCCGAGCTCGCCAACATCCGCCGGGCGGTCGAGGAGTTCGAGCAGTGCGCCGACTTCCACGAGCAGATCCGGATTCTCGCCGACCTCAACCGCTACTGCGCGAAGGGCTTCCGCCTCTACCCCGACCAGCCCGACATCATGACCATCACGCGCTTCTCCGACGACGAGCGCCGCAAGCTCACCCAGCAGTGGGCGGTGGCGGAGTCGGAGCGGCTGATGAAGTTCGTCGAAGAGAGCACCAACCTGCGCTCGCGCGCCGGCCGCGCCGACCAGGTGGCCGAGAGCCTGAAGGAGGCCTCGCGCTACCTCTTCCCGCACGAGAAGATCACCAGCGCCATGCGCGCCGTCACCCAGTACCAGGAGGCGCTGGAGGGAATCCTCGAGCTGCCGGAAGACCAGCGCGCCGCCGCCGCCGAAGGCGCCCGCACGCTGCTGGCCCCGTACTTCACCATCATCGAGGAACTCAAGCGGGAGAACCAGGAGCTCGCCCGGGTCGCCTGGCCGGGCGAGCGCCTGCGCGAAATCCTGGCGCGGTTGGAGAAAGCTTAACGCTTATCTTGTCATCCTGAGCGAAGCGAAGGATCTCAATCGGCGCAGTTCGGCTACGTTTGAGATTCTTCGGCCTGCGGTCTCACAATGACAGGCTCGCTTTGCGCTTGCTGGCTGTACAAGGCATAATACGCGCTATTGCGGGGCGAGAGTTCTGATGAGACGAGTGGACACGCAGCGGCGGCTGGGAAGCTTGCCGCGCACCAGCCAAATCCTCTTCGGCGAGCGCCAGAGCCTGCAGAACGCACTCCGCCTGCTGCGCAGCACGCGCCTGCCCGCGTCTCGCCGGCGCCTGGAAGAAGGCGTCCTGCGGCAAATGATCGCCCTGCGCACGCGCGAGCTCAACGCCATCCAGCCGGGCTGGGACCGGCGCGTGCGCCGCGCCGCCCGTCGCACCACCTCCGCCGCCGAGCTGCGCCGCCTGACGCGCCGCGCCCCGCGCGAGGACTACTACCTCATCCGTCTCATCAGCGACCATCCAAATGCCCCGGCCGACGTCTTGGCGCGGCTGGCGCGGCATCCTTACCGCGCCGTGCGCGAGAACGTGGCGCGGCACCCGCGCACGCCGCTCACGACCCTGCGCGCCCTCTGCCGCGACCGCCGCGAGCCGCTCTGGTACCTGGTGGCCTTCAACCCCGGCGCTCCCGAAGAGCTCCGCGAGCGGCTCCGCGCCCGCATCCGTCGCCAGGGCGAGCGGCGCTGAATTAGAGAGAGAAGCACAGGAAGCACAGGAAGCACAGAAAGCACGGAGGAACATCAGGGGCTGAAGCCCCTTTGGTTTTTGACTGGTTTCTTTTGTCGCGGCTAAAGCCACGACCCCACAGGGCCTCATGCTGTGCGCTTTCGCTGGGGTCGCGCCTTCAGGCGCGACATCAGAGGCGCTGTTAAAGTGATTGGGACTTTAGCCCCTGAGGAAAGTTGACCCGCCAAGCACTGAACGTCGCCGACTGGTTCCTCGACCGGCACGTGCGCGAAGGCCGCGGCGGGCGCACGGCCGTCGCGGGCGTCGGCCCGCCGCTCACCTACGAAGAGCTGGCCGAGCGCGCGGGACGCGTGGCCGCGGCCTGGCAGGAGCTCGGCGTCCGGCCGGGCGACCGCGTGTTGCTCATCCTGCCCGACTCTCCCGACTGGCTCGCCTGCTTCTTCGGCACCATCAAGATGGGCGCGGTGGCGGTGCCGGTGAACCCGTTCACGCGCGCCCCGGACTACGCCTACTACGTCGGCGACTGCCGGCCGCGCCTGGCGGTGGTCGAGGCCGAGAGCTTCGCCGAAGCCCTCCGCGTCTTGCAGGTCGCCGACCCGGCCTTCCGCGTCGTCACCGTCGGCGGGCGCGCTCCCGGTTGCGAGGCGCTGGAAGAAATCCTGGCTCGCACGCAGCTGCTGCGGGAAGCGCACGCGACCCGCGCTGACGATATCGCCTTCTTCCTCTACACCTCCGGCAGCGGCGGCCAGCCCAAGGCCGCCATGCACCGCCATCGGCACATGCTCGCGACCTCCGATAGCTTCGCCCGCCAGGTGCTCGGCCTCCAGGCGGACGACGTCGCCTTCTCCGCCTCCAAGCTCTTCTTCGCCTACGGCCTTGGCAACGCCGGCTACTTCCCGTTCAGCGTTGGCGCGGCCACCGTGCTGCTGCCCGAGCGGGTGACCCCGGAAAAGCTCTTCGAGGTGCTCGAGCGCCACCGCCCCACGCTCTTCTTCTCCGTCCCCACCATCTACGGGGCCATGCTGCGCGCCGCCGAAGGGACGCGGCCGCGGCCCGCCGGCGCAGGCAGGCTCGACCCGGTCCGCGCCTGCGTGTCGGCGGGCGAGGCCCTGCCGGCGGAGCTCTTCGCGCGCTTCCGCGAGCGCTTCGGGCGGGAAATCCTCGACGGCATCGGCACCACCGAGATGCTCCACATGTTCATGTCGAACCGGCCCGGCGCAGCGCGCCCGGGCAGTTGTGGGCCGCTTGTGCCCGGCTACGAAGCCCGCATCGTGGATGACGAGGGCGGAGACGCCGAAGAGGGCACGATGGGGAACCTCTGGGTGCGCGGCGCGAGCGCTTTTGCCGGCTACTGGGACAAGCCCGAGCTGACGGCCCGCGCCCGCCAGGGCGACTGGGTCGTCACCGGCGACAAGTTCACCCGCGACCCCGACGGCTTCTACCGCTACTGCGGCCGCGGCGACGACATGCTCAAGGTGAGCGGCCTCTGGGTTTCGCCGCTCGAGGTGGAGAACGCTTTGCTCGCTCACGCCGCAGTGGCCGAGGCCGCGGTCGTGGGGCAGCGCGATCCGGACGGTCTGACGCAAATCGTGGCCCACGTCGTCCCCCGCCCCCACGTTTGTCATCCCGAGCGGAGCCTCGAGCCCATCGGGGATCGAGGCGAAGTCGAGGGACCTGCTTTTTCCGGGCTAGGCGAGCAACTGCGCGCTTTTGTGAAGCAGCGCCTGCCGGGCTACAAGGTGCCGCAGCGGGTCGAGCTCGTCGCCGAGCTCCCCAAGACTGCGACGGGGAAAATCCAGCGCTTCAAGCTGCGGAAGTAGGGAATGAAGTCTGCTCAGCCCAGCGGCCCCTGCCGCTGGGGGCGTGTCCCCTCACATTACCCCCAGGCAGGGGCCTGGGGGCTCGGCGGGTTCTGCGGGGCGCTTCAAGCAGCGGAGGCAAGCGACCACGGCGGGCCGCCGGCATCAAAAGACCTTGACCCACGGGTTGTTTACTCTAGGATAACCAGTCCGAGCAAGGCCGAGCCCAGCCGCATGGAACCGTCCGCGCCGCCGCCGTGGCGGAACCCGCGCAAGCACCCGCGGGTGACGCTGGTCACGCAGGTGGAGAGCCACGCCCGGGGGCAGACCTGCCTGGGGCGGGTCGAGAACATCAGCGTGGGCGGGATGCTCGTCCTCACCCGCGACACCTTCGAGGCGGGCAGCGAGGTGGTGGTGCGCTTCAACCTGCCCGGCGGCGGCCACGTCGAAGCTGCGGCGCGCGTCATGCACACCCAGCCCGGCGCGCAGATGGGCGTCCAGTTCCTCAACCTCACGGAGGAGGACCGGCGCGCCATCGCTGGCTTCGTCCAGGAGGTCAAGCCCTACACCCGCCGCAGCGTGCGTTTGGTGCGCCGCATCTCGCTCTTCCTGCGCTGGCAGGACTCCGAAGGCAACCAGCGCGAGGCGGTCGTCGAAACCCGCCTCTGGAGCCGCTACGGGGGGATGCTCCTGGCCGAGATCCCCCTGAAGCCCGGCACCGATGTCGTCCTCGCCTGGCCGGACGGGAAGGAGGCCCGGGCCCGCGTCGTCTTCCGCCGCCTGGGCGGCGAGGAAGGCCTGGCCGAGCTCGGCTTCGAGTTCCTCGAGGCCGGCAACTTCTGGGGCATCGAGTTCCCGCCCGACCCCAAGCTCTGGGAACCCATGTAGGCGCTAGCGGCCCGGTTTCACCTTGGCTGCCGAGTACTCCCAGACCTTGCCTTGGCAGCCGACCAACAACCGCTCTGCCGCGCCGGCAGGAATCGCTGCCACGGCGCCGCACTTCTCTCCCACAACCTCATGGTAGACAAGTCGGCCTTCGGCGTCGTACACGTAAAGGACCGCACGGTCCCAGAAGTAAGAAAGCAGAGCTGCATAGTAACGGGTGCCGTTTGGGAGCCGGAC
>Ga0209172_10003821_pt1 | contig 21892 bp, 19 predicted proteins | sample LarsenN4metaG_FD_184113 | JGI IMG/M metagenome (GOLD analysis project Ga0209172, IMG submission 184113) | Hot spring sediment bacterial and archeal communities from British Columbia, Canada, to study Microbial Dark Matter (Phase II) - Larsen... ... | reverse complement strand
CCGTGCTCGGCGGGCCTGGCGCCTGGTGGCGGCCCTGCCGGTGGCCTTCGCGGCCCTGCACTTGGCCTACGGCATCGGGACGTTGGCGGGTCTGGCCCGGGTGGTGGGCCGCGGCGCGTTCTGGCGAGTGCTCATGAGCGCGAGTCCAGGTCGGGCCCCGGTTTTCGAGCGCTAACATAAAGTACCTTGAACCCCCGCACCGGACCGGGAGCCACCGGCTGCCGGGCCGCCTCCTGGGCGAAGCCCTCACCAAGTTCTGCCGGCACCGCGACGAGCTTGCCGTGGATCAGCCGCTTCAAGCGGGCACGTCCGCGCAGCGTGGTGGGAACCAGGTGCAGGCGGTCGAGCACGCGGCGCGCCAGGGAGAAGATCGCTCCCACGATCCGCCTGGGCGCGCCCGCGGTTCGAACGTCCAGCGGGAAGCCAGCTGCGACCTCAACCTCCATCCCGAGACTGCCCAGGGCCGCCCGGAACTCGTCTGCCGTGTGGTAATGCGTGCTATGTGGGCTGCGGATGAAATCCGGCCGCTCCGGATTAGCATTGGCGAACAGCACAGTCCCGCCCGGCCGGAGTACCCGCACTATCTCCTTCAGGCCCCGGGTCATGTCGGGCACGTAGTAACTGGTCTCGAAGCACAACACCAGATCGAACGCCGACCCGGCGAACGGCAGGTAATCCGCGGACAGGCAGGCTAGAGGGAAGCGGCGCCCGTAGTGCGCGCGAGCGCTGGACAGCAGCGCCCGTGAGTAGTCCCCACCCACGACCGCCGTCGCCACATCTCCGAGCAGGCCCAGCCCCTGGCCCGCACCGCAGCCCAGCTCCAACACCCGCTTGCGCCCGGCGGCTCGGGCGGCCATGCGGTAGCGGGTGTACATCATGTCGGCAGCCTCCCGGGAGATGGGAATGCCGGTGGTCTCGGTGAGGTCCTGGAAGCTGGGCGTCCTAGCCATGGTGATGACCGGCCGTGGCGAAGTGGGGTGAGGATGCTACACGGGGCCGTGCGGGCGGCGCAATCCGGTGACCTGCACCCTTGTTGCTGGCGTGGTTCCTGGTTAGCTTGGGCCGCTCCCGTCACTCCCCAACCCGTTCTGGCCGAAGGTGTTGGACCGCTGATGACGCAGGCAGCCCCGCTCACCCGGATTCCGTTCTTCCGCTACCCGCACATCTTCGCCCAGGAGCGCGATGAGCTTCTGGCGGTCGTGGCGGGGGTCCTGGAACGGGGAGCCTACATTCTCCAGCGTGATCTGGAGGAGTTCGAGCACCGGTTGGCTGCACTGGTCTCGGCCCGGCACGCCGTGGGCGTGGGCAACGGCACCGATAGCATGCTACTCGGGCTTCGAGCCATGGGTGTGGGCCCTGGAGACGAGGTGATCCTGCCTTCCCACACCTACGTGGCGACGGCAGCGGCAGTGCATTTTGTCGGGGCCACGCCGGTCCTGGTGGACTGCGGTGCGGATCACCTGATGGATCCCGAGGCCGTGGCGGCGGCGGTGACGTCACGCACGGCAGCCATCCTCCCGGTGCATCTCAACGGGCGCACCTGCAACATGGACGCGCTCCAGGCGATTGCCGACCGCCACGGGGTGCGAATCGTCGAGGATGCGGCCCAGGCGTTGGGCTCCAGGTACAAGGGTCGTTATGCCGGGACGTTCGGGGTGTGGGGTTCGTTCAGCTTCTACCCCGCGAAGGTGCTGGGCTGTTTCGGCGACGGTGGCGCTGTGACCACCAACGACGACGGCATCGCCCGTACCCTCCGGCTGCTGCGCGACCACGGCCGCGACGAGCGAGGCGAGGTAGTGACCTGGGGATTCAACTCCCGGTTGGATAACCTCCAGGCCGCCATTCTCAACGTGAAGCTGCGGCACCTGGCGGGTGAGATCCGGCGCCGGCGCCAGATCGCCGGCATCTATCGCGAGCGGCTCGCGAACCTGGAGGACCTGACGCTGCCCCCCGGGCCCGACGGCGATCCCGATCACTTTGACGTGTATCAGAACTATGAGGTCGAGGCGGGGAAGCGGGAGGCATTGCGCGAGCATCTCAGGCGAGACGGCGTGGGGACGCTGATCCAGTGGGGTGGCAAGGCGGTGCACCAGTGCGAGGGGCTGGGCTTCGCGCACTCACGCCTCCCGCGCACGGACCTGCTCTTCCGTCGCTGCTTCATGCTCCCCCTGAACACGTCCCTCACGGACGACGAAACGCACTACATCTGCGACAGTATCTGCCGCTTTTATGGACGCGCCGCCTAGCAGCTCGGTGGATCCCCGGTCGCGTTTGGGACCGCTGGCCGATCCCGAGTGCTGCCACGGGCCCGTCGAGCTGACGGAGGGGGATCCGGCGTGGTGGGTTCATGCCGTGCAGCGCATGATCCTGATTCGGGCGGCGGAGGAGAAGATCGGCGAGATGTGCGCCGAAGGCCGGATTCGGTGCCCCTGTCACCTGGCCATCGGTCAGGAAGCACCAGCCGTGGCGCTGGCGGCCCACATCGGGCCCGGCGACCGCTTGTTCGGCGCCCACCGCTCCCACGCCCACTACCTGGCCCTGGGCGGCCCGGTGCGCGGCTTGATGGCCGAGGTCCAGGGCAAGGTCACCGGGGTGTCCCGTGGCATGGGTGGCTCCATGCACCTCATGGATCTGGAGCGGGGACTGTACGGCACCGTCCCGATCGTGGGCGCGACCATCCCGATTGCGGTGGGCGCCGCTCTGGCCGCCCAGATGGATGGGAAGGGCCAGGTAGCCGTGTCGTGCTTCGGGGACGGCGCCACCGAGGAAGGCGTGTTCCACGAGTCCATGAATCTCGCGGCCGCGTTCAAGCTTCCGGTCTTGTTCTTCTGCGAGAACAACCTGTTCTCCAGCCATCTCCATATCAACCTGCGGCAGCCGAGCGATTCCGTGGCGCGGTACGCCGAGGCACACCAGGTGCCGTGGGTGCGGGTGGACGGAAACGACGTCGTGGCCACGAGGCGCGTGGTGCGGGAAGCAGTTGACGCTATGCGGAAGGGCGGGGGACCGCGGTTCGTGGAAGCGATCACGTATCGCTGGCGCGGCCATGTGGGTCCCCGTGAGGACGAGGACGTCGGGGTCAAGCGAAAGGAGGATCTCGCCCGCTGGAAGCTCAGAGATCCCATCCGGCGCCTGGCGGATGCGTTGCTCGATGCCGACGTCTTGAGCGAGGGCCGGTTGGAGGAGTTGTGGGCCGAGGCTCGCACCGAGGTCGACGACGCCTGGCGCGCGGCGGCGAAGGATCCCTACCCCGCGGCCGAAGATTTGCTCAACCCCGTCTACACCGGGCCACCGTGAAACTGGCCTACGGAGCGGCCATCCGCGACGGTTTCCAGTACCTCCTGGGGCGCTACCCCAACGTCTTCGCTATCGGCCAGGGGTTGTGGAGCCCGTGGTACGTGGGCAACTCGATGACCGATCTCGACGTGCAGTTCGGGCGGGATCGGGTGATCGATACCCCGGTCTCGGAAGCGGCCTGCACCGGGGCGGCACTGGGCGCGGCGCTATGCGGCTACCGCCCCATCATGGTTCACCCGCGCATCGACTTCATGCTCCTGGCGATAGACCAGATCGTGACCCAGGCGGCCAAGTGGCGGTTCATGTTCGGTGGACAGATCACTGCGCCCGTGACCATTCGGGGCATCATCAACCGCGGCGGGGAACAGGGGGCCCAGCATTCCCAGTCGCTGCATTCGTGGTTCGCGCACGTGCCGGGCCTCCGAGTCGTCCTGCCCGCGCGGGCAACCGACGCGCGTGATCTGCTCATTGCCAGCGTCCTGTGTGACGATCCGGTGATCTACATTGACGACCGCTGGCTCTACGCCCAGGAGGACGATGTCGGCCCCCCAGAGGAACGCGATCTCCGGCTCGAAGGGCCGCGGGTGGTGCGAAACGGGCGCGACGTGACGCTGGTCGCGAGCGGGTACTCGACCCACCTCTGTGTCGAGGCCGCGGAACGGCTGCACGTCAGCGGAGTGGAGGCCGAAGTGGTGGACCTCAGGGTCATCAATCCGTTGGACCTGGACGTGGTGGCCCGGTCGGTTCAGAAAACCGGCCGCCTGCTGGCGGTAGACGGGGATTGGGCCACCTGCGGGTTGGCGGGCGAGGTGATCGCCGGCGTGGCTGAGGCGATCGAGCCAGCCCGGCTGCGGGCGCGTCCCGCGAGGATCACGTTGCCGCCAGCGCCGGCGCCCACCAGCAGTCCCCTGGAGCGGATCTACTATCCCACGGTGGACCAGGTAGTGCACCGCGCGCGCGCCCTGGTGGGAGCCGCTGGCGTCGAGGAGGACGCGGGGTGATGAAGCGCTTGTTCGAGGTTGTCGCGGCGGCGCTCGGGCTCGTCTTGGCGAGCCCGCTCTTGTTGGTGGTCTCGCTGGCGATCTGGTTGCAGGACTTCCATCCGCCCTTCTATCTGGGTTGGCGCACGGGTCGCGGTGGCCGGCCCTTTCGGATGGTGAAATTCCGCTCCATGGTGGCGCGCGCCGACCGCACCGGCGTGGACTCCACGGCGGGCGACGACCCGCGCATAACCCCGGTGGGCCGGCTGGTCCGCCGGTTGAAGCTGGACGAGCTGCCCCAACTGTGGAACGTGCTGGTGGGAGAAATGGCGCTGGTGGGCCCCCGGCCCAACGTTCCTCGCGAGACCGATGTCTACACCGCCGAGGAGCGGCGGCTGCTCGAGGTGAGGCCGGGCGTGACCGATATCGCCTCGATCGTTTTCGCGGACGAGAGCGAGATTCTACGAGGCAGTCCTGACCCGGACCTCCGCTATCACCAGCTGATCCGCCCCTGGAAATCTCGCCTCGCGTTGCTGTACGCACGGCGGCCCCCGGCGCTCGGACTCGACCTGCACATCCTGTGGCTCACACTCTTGAGCGCGATTGACCGTCCTAGGGCGCTGCGCGAATGCGCTCTCCTGGTACGGCGGTTGGGAGGTGACGAGGCGCTAGCGCGCGTGGCTCAGCGCACCGCACCGCTGGTCCCGACTCCACCCCCGGGGGCCTTGCACGTCGTCCAGAGTCGAGTCGCTTAGGGCTGCACGATCAGCGCCACCAGGATGGTCGTCGCCGCGGAGACGATGGGGGCCATCGCGCCCAGCACCATCAAGAGCGTCGAACCGCGCTCGGTCGGGTCTTTTTGCGGCACCTGAATCACGGCGCCGGGCTGGGGCTGGCCACCTTTCTCGATCAGTCCATTGGGCTGGAGTACGTAGGCTCGCTTCTTGTCCGCTCGCGCCGTGTAGCCACCGGCGGCATCGACGTAGTAGCCCAGCCCGGCCCCCGGCCGGTAGGTGACACTGGCAGGTGCGTGAACCGCGCCCTCGACCTTCACGACCGGAATGAATCGAGGGATGTAGATCGAGTCGCCCGGCTCCAAGGCGACGTTGTCCCGGTGACCCGGGTTGCGGAGGACCCGGGGAAGATCCACAGGGATCCGTCCCGCCTGGTCTTTGGAGCGCCGGAGCTGGATGCCGCCGGGATACGCGTCGCTGGTGAGCCCCCCGGCCCGCTGGAGCACGTCCAGCAGCCGCTCATCCTGACGGGTCAGCGTGTAGGTGCCCGGGAACCGCACCTCGCCCGTGAGAGTCACGTTCCGCTGAAGCGCCCACCCGGGCTGAAACCGGACGAACACGTGGTCGTGGGGCTGGAGCTGGACGGTGACCGCCGGCGGGCGAGCGAGCCCGTCGCGCGAGCCGGTCCCTTCCGCCGGGTACGACGAATCCAGGGGCACCCGCAAGATCAGCGCCAGCGAGTCCGTTGCCGCCCCGGTCCGGGCACCCAGGCGCGAGATCTCGGCCTGGGCAAGGTAGGCCCCTTCACTGAGTCCGCCGGCCAGCATGATGGCGTCCCACAGGGTCATGGAGTCGGCGAAGGCCACCCGACCCGGGCGATTGACCGCTCCGTTCACCTCTACGTAGCGGGCGGGGCGGAAGTCGGTGGTTGCGAACACGGTGATCTCGTCGCCCTCGACGAGGAGCGGGTCGTTGGTGCCTCCTGCAGGAGCGTCCCGATCCAGCGCGAACCCCAGGATTTGCCGGGTGGAGTCGGGCCGAGTGCGAAGGATCTGGACCCGTCCGAGGTAGGCCTCGGGCTTGAGCCCGCCAGCTTGCTCGATCGCGTCTCGCAGCCGCATGTCGGCCGCAAGCGCGTAGGTCCCTGGCTGCCAGACGCTCCCGGCGACGGTGACGGCGCCGCGCCGTCCGCCGCGAATGGAGAAGATGGTGACGCTGTCCTCTGCCATAAGCGGCACACCGGCAGACGCGCTCCGGAGCGCCTCCCCCAGCTTGACGGTGACGACGGTGCGGTTGTGTCCCGGCGCGGGCCGCGCCTCGGGAGGGAGCACCCGGTCCACCGTAGCCGCCTCCAAGGAGGCATAGGCGGTGACCCCTCCAGCCAGCTGGACCAGATCCCGCAGCGTCTCGCCGGGTCGTAGCTCGTAGATCGCGGGGCGTGGCACTTCGCCCGCGATCCTCACGTGCGGCCCGTGCACCGGTACGAACACGACGTCGCCACCACGCAGGCGGATTTCGTTGGACACGACCCCCTTGAGCAGGTAGTCGTAGAGATCCACCGTCCCCACCAGTTCCGTCCCCCGCCGGACTTCCACGCGTCGGAAACTGCCGGACGGCTTGAGACCTCCCGCTTCGTACAACGCGCTCAACACGCCCCCGGTCGCCGCCACGGAGTAGGCCCCGGGGCGCCGGACCTCGCCGATCACCCGGAGCGTCTGGGCCCGGACCCGGGCGACCGAGATGTCAAACCGGGTCTTGGCCTTGGGGCTTCGTGAAATCCCGGAGTATGCCTGTGCCAGGCGTTCGTACAACAAGTCGCGGAATTGATCGAGCGTGACGTCATTGACCCAGACCTGGCCGATTCGGGGGACCACGGCGAACCCCTCTCGCGTGACCTCGAGGATGTCGGCCCGCTGCACGGCGCCCGTCAGGAACAGCACCAGCACATCTCCCGGTCCCAACACGTAGGACCCGTCCACGGGGCCAGTCACCAGCGGCTCGAAGGCGGTGCTGGGCCGGCGGAATGCATCGAGCCCAAAAAGGGCAAGGGCACCTGACGGCGCGGAGGTGTCCGGCATCGCGGCGGGCCGTTCCATCACCACCGGCTGTTCGAAGTCCTCCGGCAGGAACGCGTTGACCCCGAGCACGGAGATCGCCCTCATGGTCTTGAGGTCGAGCGTGGCGGCGGCCGCGTCGGGGTCGAACAGATACGAGTCCAGCAGGTCGCGCGGGAAGCCAGCGTTGAGCAACCGTTGCTGAATGTCGGTCGGGCTCAGGCCGGATCCCAGAATGCGTTGGCGGACCTGTTCCTGGAGCTGGGGGTTTTGCTGTAGCGTCTCCAGTGCCTGTTGCTCCGAGACGCCCGGTGGGAGCTGCGGCACCACCTGTCCGTACGCGGGCGCCAGGAACAGCGCTGCCGAGGCGAGAAGGCTGGAGCTGCAATGCGCGATGAAGGGACGGGCCCACGGCCCGAGACGGAACTTGGTCATCTCTGCTTCCCAATGTACTTTGTAATGCAAAGTGGTGTCAAGCGAACGTCCAAAACCTCACCAGCAACCTCAAGGAAATCAAGCGTTTCCACTAATCCAAGTGTAGATTCTGCGGCCATGTGCGCTCGCCGAGCACTCTGGCCGGCGGCACGCTCCGCCAGCCGGCGTGCCCCGGCCGCCTTCCTGTCTTGCCTGGTCCTGGGGCTGGCGCTGCCGTCCGCCGCCCGCGCGCAAGGCTCCGGTTCGCGACTGCTCGAGACCGAGCACTGGGCCAACGAGTACCTGCGCCGGCTGCGGAGCGCCGGGTACCTGAGCGGGCTGGACCCTCTGGCCCAGCCGTATCGGTGGGCCGAGGTCGCCCGCTCCCTTGCCGCCCTGGGACCGGACAGCCTGCGCGAGCCGGTCGCGTCCTGGGTTCGGCTGCTGCGCCGGGAGTTCGCCGTGGGCGGCGAGCAGGGTCGCGCCCGGGCGGGGGCCGTACTGCTCGGCGGGGCGCGCGGTGCCAACAGCCGGCGACTGGATCCGTTGCGCCCCCTGGGGCAAGGGGAGTTCTGGCCCCGCGGCGCCGCCGGCGCCTGGTTTACCACTGGAGCGCTGGCCGCGGAGACCAGAGTCCTATTCGATGCCTACCTGCCCGACGATCCCGATGGCCGGCGCCCCTACCTGCGGGTGGGGGGACTCAGCGACCACACCTACGTGTCGCTCGCCTCTGGGAGCTTCGGTGCCTCCCTGGGACGGTTCGCTCGCAACTGGGCCCAGCCCGGCGCGCCGGGGCTGATGGTGTCCGACAACCCGCTCGCCTACCCCCAGATCGGGTTCCAGGCCTCCATTGGCCGGTTCGCGATTCAGGCCTTCACCGGTGAGCTGGACACGCTGGGCGCTCGCAAGCGCTACCTGGCGGCGCATCGGGTGGCCTACGTGGCGCCGCGGCTGGTGGTGGCCGTGACGGAAGGCATGCTGTACGCGTCCGAGGAGGGCGTGAGCCTGCAATTCCTGAACCCCCTCTCGCCGCTGCTGTTCGAGCACGAGAATCCCCCGGGCGAGGAGCCGTCTCAGAACCTGATGTTGGGGCTGCAAGTGTGGCACCGGCTGGGTTCCCTGGAGCTCCACGGCGAAGGCCTCTTGGACGACATAGACGTCCACGGCGACACCGTCTTCAACCGGCGCGCACCGACTCGTTACGCCTTCCGGGTGGGGGCTCGTTGGCGGCCCGTGGGTCCTGGGCTCGAGGCCAACGTTGACTACGAACGCGTCTCTTCCTACGCCTACCGCAGCTACCGCCTCCCCGACCGCTTCGATTACTTGAGCCGTGGCCTGGGTGTCAACTTCGCCGACTACGACCGCGCCACACTGGTGCTGGACCTGTTCCCGCCGGTCCCCGGCCTGCGATTGAGCCCAACCTTCCAGCTGCTGCGACAGGGGGAAGGGGACTACCGAGTCCCCTTGGCCTCCGATTCGGCGTTCCGGTTCAGCCCGAGCCTGTTTCTGGGCGTGGCGGAGCACACCTACCGGTTGGCGCTGCAAGGGCGCTACCAGCCGGTCCGGCAGGTCTGGCTGACCTGGGACCTCGGCGAGAACTTGGTACGCAACGCGGGACACGTGGCGGGACGGAACGGGTCCCGGTTTGTGGCCTTGGGGGTCTTCCAGGCGCGGTTCCAGTGGCCGCGGTGAAGGGCCTTGGGCCACGGCCGTTGCTGGTCGCGGCGCTGCTGGTGACCGGCGTACGCGATGCACCGGCCCAGAGCGCGCTCGGCTCGCGTTACCTGCCTCTCGACCATTGGGCCTACGAGTACATCCAACCGCTGCTGACTCGGGGGTTCCTGCCGGGTCTCAATCCCCTGGTTCAGCCCTACCGGCGGCTCGACGTGGCGCGCGCGCTGTCGCGAGTTGACCCGGATACCCTGCGGCAGCCGCTGGCCGGCTGGGTGCGGCTGCTGAAGCGAGAGTTCGCCTCCGAGCTGAGCCGGCAGTCAGGTGAGCAGCGGACCAGCGCGGGTCTCGAGGCCATCGCAGGGGCCCGGGGCTCGAGCAGCCGCAGGCTGGATCCGGCGCGGCCCGTGGGTACCGCCAACGCGTGGCCGTGGTACCGCGGCGGTGGGTGGGTAGAGGCCGGCCCTCTCGCGGCGGAACTGCGGGTGTACGGAGACCTCTACTTCCGGGACGACCCAGACGGCAACGATCCGGGGTTCGATCCGCGGTTACGCCGAGGCGGGAAGAGCGACAATGCCTACGGCTCCGTGGCCCTGCCGTTCGGGGAGCTGGTGGTGGGCCACGTTGCGCGCAACTGGGGGCCCATAAGCAGCCCGGGGCTCATGGTCTCCGGCGTGCCCACGCCGTATCCCCAGCTCGCGGTCGAGCTGGTGGCGGGACGCTTCGCGCTGCGTTCGTTCGCGGCGGAGCTGGACACGGTGGGGACCGCCAGGCGGCAAATGGCCGCTCACCGCCTGGACTACACCGCGAAAGACCTGGTTCTCTCGCTGGGTGAAGCGACCGTGTACTTGAATCCGGCCCTTCAGCTGCGCTTCCTGAATCCGTTCGAGCTGCTGGTGATGGATGCGAACGATCGCCCCCAGCAGAATCTGATGCTCGACGCGCAGCTGTGGCTGCGCCGCGGGGGGTTGGTGGTCTACGCGGACGCCCTGCTGGATGACATCGACATCTCGCCCACCACGCCGGAGCCTGAGCCGCCCCAGTACGGGTTCACCCTGAGTGCGCGGTACGCGGGGCGCGGCGAACGGAGTGGCGCTGGCGGATCCGCCGCCCGCGGCGCACCGCTTGTCTTGCCGCCCTGGATCGAGTTGGGGGCGGAATACCAGCAGGTGGGGGCCTGGACCTACCGCACGCCCAACTTCGCGGACCGCTACAGCTACTTCAACCGGGGGCTGGGCGCCAACTACTCGGACTACGATCGCCTCACGCTCTGGGCCGATCTCTACCCGCCGGTGCCGGGCCTCCGGATCTCTCCCACCGCGCTGCTTCAGCGGCAGGGGGAGGGGAACTTCCGCGATTCGATCCCCGGCGGCTACTACTGGGGCCGGCCGGCGCTCTTCTGGGGCGTCAAGGAAACCACTCTACGCCTCGGTCTGCGGGGGAGGTATCAGCCGATCCGCGAGTTGTGGATCAACTGGGACCTGGGGCCCAACTTCACACGCAACCGGGCTCACGTGACGGGCGTGAACCGGACCAGCTTCGAGGCGGTGGGGGAGATCGGGGTGCGGCTGGTGTTCCCGCGTAGTCGTTGACCTCCGGCCCGTCCCTGGGTAAGATTGTAAGGAATCCTTGTTTCCTTGCTAACACCGTCCGGGGAGGGAGCCTTGCCGATCGCCAAGAAGACCTCGAAGAACCAGATCACGCTACCGCAGTCTGTAGTGGAGCGATTCCCGGGCGTGTCTTACTTCGACGTTCGCGAGGAGGAAGGCCGCATTGTGCTCCGTCCGGTTCGCCCGGACGGAGCGGATGAAGTCCGCAGAAAGCTCGCCGCGCTGAACATCCAGGAGCGGGACGTGGCGGCGGCGGTGCGCTGGGCCCGCAAGCGTTGAGGCCGCGGGTCGTGCTGGAGACCAACGTGGTCGTGTCCGCGTTGGTGTTTCAGCACGGACGGCTCGAATGGATTCGGCTTGCGTGGATGGCCGGTCGCCTCGTGCCGCTCGCGTCCCGGGCGACCATAGAAGAGATCCTACGCGTTCTCACCTACCCCAAACTCCAACTCAGCACCGACGACATCCGAGCGCTGCTGGCGGACTATCTGCCGTTCGTGGAGACCGTGGGGATCAAGGGCCGCCGCGCCGTGCCGGAGCCCCCGGATCCCGACGACCACATGTTCCTGGAACTGGCGGACGCCGCGGGGGCGGCATTCCTGGTGACCGGAGATCACGGCCTGCTCGGGATGCGGTCCATGGGCGACTGCCGGATCATCGCACCCGCCGAGTTCCGGGCCATCCTCGAGGGCCCGGGAACGGGGCGGTAACGAGCCCGGTAGCGATCGAGACGCTCCGGTAGCACTGTAAGAGCGCCCGGAACGTCCGATCCCACCCGTAGCGCGTGACCGCGGCGGTTCGCGCCTTGGCGCCCAGCGCTCGAAGGTCTCGCCCCAGGAGTTCGCGGGCGGCACGCACGAAGTCAGGCGGCTCCGCTTGCCGGTACAGCCGTCCCCACTCGACGTCGGCCAGCAGATCCGCAATAGCTCCCGCGTTCACGCCCACCACCGGCAGCCCGCAGGCCATCGCTTCGACCGCGGCGAGGCCAAACGTCTCGATGGGGAAGGGCGCCACGTAGAGGTCCGCGCTGGCCAAGGCCCTGGCGAGCCCCGCGCGATCGCGCTGGTACGGGATCACGGCGAGCAGCTCCGGATGCTCGCGCTCGAAGGTCTCGAACCGGGGCCGGAGGTGTCCCTCGCCGATCAATACCAGCTTGATGCCCGTGGCGCGGTGCAGTTCCGGCAGGCCGGCGAGTACTACGTCCAGCCGCTTCTCGGTGGCGAAGCGGCCGGTGTACACCGCCACGGGTTGCCCGTCCCGTGCGCCCACGGCGGCGCGCCAGGCCGGGTCCCGCCGATCCGGGTGAAACGTCTCCAGGTCCACGCCCAACGGGATGAGATGGACCCGCTCCACGCCCAGCCGCTCGAGCGCGCGTTGGGCCGAGGGTGTGGCCGCGATGGTGGCCGCCAGTGAGCGGTAGAGCCCGCGGAGGTACCGCTCGAGCCCCAAGCCCGCCGCGTCACGCAGGAGGCCGGGCCATGCGCGGAGCCCGTAGTCCACGTACACGCGCCGCGCGTCGCAGTGATAAAAGCCCACGAGAGCCGGCGGAGAGGGCAAGGTGCGCGCCGCGCGGCGCGCCCAGAATGCCGCCAGAAACGGGCTGCCGATCTCCACGATGTCCGGCTGGACGTCGGCAAAGATCTCCCGGATGCGCCGCCCAGCCGTGAGAAAGTGATACCCGGGGCTGGCCGGGACCCGCGGGCCGCTGAGCCGCAACACGCGCGAGCCTGCGAGCGTGGCTTCCTCGTCGCGCTGGCCGGGCAGCACGATGGTGTGCGACACGTCCGGCTGCCGGGCGAGCCACTGGGCTTTGGCGGTGAGATAGGTCTTCACGCCGCCGCCCAGCGGCGAGTAGAAGTCGGTGATGTCGAGGATTCTCACCGGAACACGAGGAACCAATCCGTGCTCACGCCCACCACCCAGTGCGCCGCCAGGGCGCACCAGATGGAGCCGGTGCGGAGCGTGGCCCAGCCGAACAAGAGGCTCGCGGGAAACGCCGCCGCCATCTCCATGCCGGGCTTGCCGAAGTGGAAGGCGGTGGCCAGGCAGGCCTGGAGCAGATTGGCTGCCGCGGGCCCGATGTGATCCTTGGTGCCGAGCAACAGGAACCCGCGGAAGAGGTACTCGAAGCCGAGGTAGTAGAGCAGGTAGAGGCCGGCATGCAGGGCGAACGCGGCGGGGTCCGGCTCCAGCGCGCCGCCCAGCGGATACACGGCCGCGATGGCCGGCGAGCGGGCGCCGACGTACCCCGCCACGACGGCCAGGGGCGCGCCCCAGGCGAGCGCCTTGAGGGCGAACCGATAGTCGCCCAGGCCTAGCCCGAGCGTGAACGGCGTGCGCCCCAGCACAGACTGGGCCAACAGGAAGGGGCCCAGCCCAAACGCGATGAACGTGCCGGCGAACGCGGCGTTGGCCGGCAGGGCGCTTCTGGTGACGGTGAACCACGGCGCGGCGCCGCGTTGGAGGGCCAGCGTGTCCGCGCGGCCCAGATACCAGACCACCGCCACCAGGACCGTGGCAATCCCGTAGGCCCAGGGCCAGCGCGGGTTGGCAGGAGTCGCGTTCACGCCGCTCCCAGCCACGCCACGGTGGCGGCAATGCCCTCCCGCGCGCTGCGGGGCCGGTAGCCCAGCTCGGTTTCGGCCCGGGCGGATGAGCGGGGCTGATCCTTGGTGAGCAGGTCCACCCAGTCCCGCGTGATCAACGGTTCGATCCCCAGCCGGCCCGCCAGCTCTGAGACCCAGGCCACGGCGCGCGCTGCCGCCTGGGGCGCCGCCACGACGCGGTGCCGCCGGCCGGTGACTTGGGCCACCAGGTCCAGCAGCTGCGAGATGGTGAGGTTCTCGCCGCCCAGCCCGTACGCGGCGCCGCGCGCCCCGCGCTCGGCGGCTTGGAGCAAGCCGTTCACCACGTCGTCCACGTAGACGTAGTTGGCCCGAGCTCCCCGGTCCGCGATGCGGACGCGGAACAGCCCGCGCCGGTAGAGGGCGATGATCCGGGTGACCGAGTTGGCCGGACTGAGGGGACCGGGACCAAACACCCGCGTCGGCCGCACGATCACCGCGTCACCACCTCGAGCGAGGAAGTCCCGCACGGCCGCTTCCGCGCCGCGCTTGGAGCGTTGATAGGCGGTCTGCTCCCCGTCGACCAACTCGGTCGAGACGTGCACCACGCGGCGGATGCCGGCGGCGAGTGCGGCGGACAGGACGTTGCGCGTCCCATCGACGTTGACCCTCTCGAAGTCTTGGGGATCGGCGGCCCAGGCGCGGGCCTGCGCCGCGAGGTGAAAGACCACGTCGGCGCCATCCAGCAGCCGCTCCACCGCGGCGGGATTGCGGACATCACCCCAGATGATCTCGGGCTGCGTCTCCCTGGAGCACATCTCGAGGGTTGCGGCATTGGGTTGAGACGAAGGATCTGGGACATGCGACCGCGGGCTGTTCGGAAAGGGAAGACGGAAGGTGGACCCCTGAGAACGACTGTGTCGTTGCCGGACCAGCACTCGGATGCGCCGACCGTGGTGCAACAGCCGGTTCACGAGGTGCCCGCCAATGAAGCCGGTGCCGCCCGTGACGGCCGTCAGCCCTGGGGTTACATTGTGCGCCTCTGTGCGCATAGCTCTGTTTTCTGAGACCTTCGCTCCCCAACGCAACGGCGTCGCGCTGATCCTGGGACGCCTGGTGCGGTTCCTGAGCGATCGGGGGCACGAGGTGCTCGTCACCACCGCGGACTTCGATCTGGGAGGCCAGCCCGAGCCGCCCAATCCCCCCGGCGTACAGGTGGTCAAAGTACCCGGATTGAAGCTGCCCCGGTATCCGGATCTCACGATGGCCGCGCCGTTCGCGCCGCGGGTGCTCCGCGCGGTCCGTGAATTTCGGCCGGACGTCATCCACCTGGCCACCGAGTACGCACTGGGCCTCTCGGGCTTGTGGCTTGCGCGCAGGCTGCGAGTGCCCGCACTGGCATCGTTTCACACCAACATTCCGAGCTACCTGCCGTACTACGGCTTTGGCTGGGCCAGCGGGCTGTGCTGGGACTACCTGCGATGGTTTCACAGTCGGGCCGGACTCACGCTGTGCCCATCGGAGACCAGCCGCCAGATCTTGCTGAGCCGTGGGTTCGGCAACGTGCGGGTGTGGGGCCGAGGGGTGGACACCGAGATGTTCGCGCCGGATCACAGAAGTGACGCGGCGCGACGACAGAACGGGCCACCGGACGCGGTGCATCTGCTGTACGTGGGTCGGCTCACGCCGGAGAAGGACCTGCCGACGTTGTTCCGCGCCTACCGCCAAGCCGCCACGACGCGGCCGGATATCCCGCTCCACCTGGTGCTGGCCGGAGACGGCGCCTACTCCTCCCGCATGCGCCGCCTGGCGCCGCCCGATGTGACGTTCGCGGGATACCTCGAAGGGCAGGCGCTGAGCCGGCTCTACTCAGCCGCGGACATCTTCGTCTTCCCCTCCCGCACGGAAACCCTGGGCAACGTGGTGCTGGAGGCCATGGCGTCCGGGCTGCCGGTCATCGGGGCGGACCAGGGCGGCACGGTGGAGAACGTACGGCACGGGCTTAACGGGTTGCTGGTCCCCGCCGGCGACGCGAACCGCTTTGCGGAAGCCATCCTCCGCCTGGTAGATGACCCCGCCCTCCGCAGCCGGCTGGCGCGGAACGCCAGAGCGTGGGCGGAGGAACGGAGCTGGGAACGGGCGTTCGAGACGCTGCTCGAGGCGTATCGGGAGCGCCAGCGCACGTTCCGCCCCCGCGACGCGCCGCACCGGTCATGCGCGTGAGCTACCAGAAAACGACGAACCGACCTTCGGCGCCGTCGAACGCGCCTTTGCCCTGGCCGGGGTCGCCGTCTAGGTCAATGCGGTACCCCGCTCTGAAGCTCGCCCGCTCCCCAAACGACCATCCCACCTCGAGGCGCAGCCGGCTGTTGTTTCTGGACGCTGGAGCGGGGACCTCGCCTAAGCCGCGCGCCACCTCCCGGGCGACGAACTCGAAGCTCGCGTCGCCGCGGAAGCCGGTTCGTCCACCGTACGCGAGCCGCGCATCACCGCTCACCCACCGGTCTTCGAAATCGACGTCCATGCCGCCGGGTGTCCGGTTATCCCGCCGCTCGGGCCGCGCGATCCGCGCCAACCAGCCCTCGAATCGGAGGCGCTCGGCAAGCTGTGCCAAGGCGAACGCGCCGTACCGCGTGGTGGTTTCGGTGAGCAGGAAATCGTCTTCGGTGGGGCTCATGGGTAGCGGGGTCCGGTCGGTCTCTGCGCGGACCAGCGTCCCAAACCCGCCAACTCGGATTCGGTCGCCCGCGCTCCATTCCAGCAGTGCGGCCGCGAACCGGTAGCGCTCCTCCTGTCGGAATCCGCTGTCCGGCGCCACCTGGCGATAGGCGCGGACCGTAGCGGGCATCATGACCCCGCCGTGGGCTTCCAGGCGCAGGCGTCGCCCGAGGGGCCACTCCGCCCAGCTTCGCAGCGTCAGAGGCTGCCGCTCGTAGTCCAGTGCGGTATCGGCGTACCCCTCCCACACCTCCAGCACCTGGTAGACGATGTCGCTGAAGGCGTCGAGGAGCCCCACGGCGGTCCCAACCTCCCGCCCGCCGGGGCCTCGGTACCCGGCGCGCCACTCCAGGTCGATGTCGGGCTTGATGGCGTCCAAGGTGCCGTGTGCGCCCGAGAACACTCCGGAGTTCCAGCTGCGCTCGAATTCCAATCGCACGAGGTCTCTCAGCAGCTCGCGCGAATGCACCTTGTTGAATCGCACGGTCGCCTTCCAACCACTCCCGAGCAGGACCTGGGCCTTGACGTCGAACGCCGTGACCAGCTCTAGGTGATCGATGCTGGTGCCCCAATACCGGGCCCCGGTGGGCCGGCGGTGCCAGAGGTAGTCCTCCGAGAGGCCGAACGGGCCGGAGATGAGATCGAGGTAGTACTCGTCGTCAATCAGCGGCTGGAACCGCTGCAGCATGCCGTTCCGGCTCAGCCGCCCCCCGATAGCGCCGCGCCGGTCGAGGAGTTGCAGCCAGGTGTCCTCCAGCCAGCCACGCAGGGTGGCGTGCAACGTGGAGGAATCCGCCTGGGCCCGGAGCGTGCCGGGGGCCGGCAACGCGATCAGCACGACGGCCAGTCGCAGGGCGGCGCGAGTCGCCGGCCGGGTCATGGCGCGCCGAGCACGGCCTGCCGCAGCACGTCCGCCACCCGTCTGGCGAACTGCCTGGCGGAGAAACGATCCTCGGCCCGGCGCCGCGCCGCCTCGCCGAGCGGCCGGAGCTGGTCACGCGGCAGGCTCAGGGCCTCCCGGAGCGTCTCGGCGAGGGCGGGGACGTGGCGAGGCGGCACCAACCAGCCGCACGGGGTGCGATGGCCGATGGGCGATCTTCTATGTCCGTTCTCGGGCCGGTGCGGCGATCGGGCGGTCGGGCGGTCGGGCGGTAGGCCCGTCGCTCGATTCCCGAGTATCTCAACCGGCCCCCCTTCCGCCGCCGCGATCACCGCCACACCGCACGCCATCGCCTCCAGGATGACTCGGCCGAACGGCTCGGGCCGCAGCGAGTAGTGGACGGCGAGGTCGAGCTCCGGGTAGACCAGCTCGATTTTCGGCTGGAACCCGAGTAGGTGTATCCGGGTGAGCGGTGAGAGGTGAGCGGAGCGGGACCCGCCCGGCTTTGTGCCAGGCTGCATCCCCCCCGCGTACCGCTCACCGCTCACCATTCCGGCACGAACGTGGCTCTCCAGCTGCGAGGCGTAGGTGCGCTCCGCCGCCGTGTCGTAAATGCTGCCACCGACGATCACCAGATGGACATCGGGGAACTGAGAACTGACAACCGAAAACGCCTCTATGACCTCCATCTGCCCCTTCCATCGCGCGAACACCGCCGGCATCCCGATGAGCCGGTGTTGGCGCGGGATGCCGAGCTGGTCGTGGATCCAGTAGCTCCTGGGGCGGGGGCGGAAGCGATCGAGGTCTACGCCGTTGGGAATGACCGTGAGGCGCGAACCGTGAAACGCCAATGGCGTGGTGGGCGAGCCTCGCTTGGTGCTGACCGGTTCATGCCGCGCAGTTCCCGGCTCACGCTTCACGTCATTGCTCCGCCGCCCGGTCCACGCCCGCGCGGTCGCCTCGCTGTTGGCGATCATCGCATCAGGCACGAACCGGCTGGTCAGGCGCCACAGGATGGACGTGGCGGCGGGTGGGTACTCGTGAAGATGCCAGACCACCGGATGGCGCCGCAACCACGCCACCGCCAGGTGCGCCTTGAACGCCACGGTGTAGATCGCGTCCGCGTCTCGAAAGAAACTGTGGCGTGCGAGGCGACGGGCCCAGCCAATCAAGCCCGTGACGGAGCCCGGCAGGGTCCAGAGGTGTCCTAAGCGCTGCGAGCCCGCCAGCATGCGGGCGCTCGCCGGGACCACGTCGGCGGGGACGCCGAGGTCGTTCAGAATCCGGATCAGCGGCCCGTCGCGGGGCGTGAGCACGCGGAGGTTGATGTCGTGCTCGAAGGCGCGGGCCGCGACATCCAGCAGCACGCGCTCGGTGCCGCCCAGCTGGGCGGACGCCGCGACCGCCGTTATGCGAACGGCGCGCCTAGCCACCGCGCTCCTCTACTGCCGGCACCCTGAGGGCGTCCCTGAGCGCCGCACGCTAGCGGCGCACCATGGCGCGGTAGACTTCCGCGGTCTTGCGCGCGGCCTCCACCCACCGGAACCGCCGCGCGCGGTCGATGCCGCGCCGCACCAGCTGCTCGCGCCACGGAGGAGTGGTTGCCAAGCGGCGCAGCGCCTGCACGTAGGGCCCGGTCTCCCGACCGCCCACCACCACCGCGGCATCGCCCGCCACCTCGGCTAAGCCCCCGGCGCCCGAGGTGACCACGGGCAACCCGGAGGCCATAGCCTCCAGCACGGGGAACCCGAAGCCCTCGTAGTGCGACGGGAACAGCAGGACATCCGCGGCGTGATACGCGGCCCGGAGATCGGTCTCGGCCGCCTCCGTCACGTTGCAGGTCACCTGCTTGAGGCCCTGGGTGGCGAGGTCGTGCTGCTGCTCGTCGGAGAACGCGCCGCCCACCTGGAGCAGCCAGGCGTCCATGCCGCCCTGTCTCAAGGCCCGCACCGCCGCCATCACGGCGGGCACGTTCTTGCGAGGCCCCACGGTGCCCACGTGCAGCACCACGAACGCGGTCTCCGGAATCCCCAGGCGGCGGCGCGTGTCGGCGCGGTCGGTCGCGGGCGGAGCGAAGAAGGCGTCGTCCACTCCGTAAGGGATCACGTGGATCCGCTCGTCGTGCCCCAGCCACTGGCCCAGCTCGCCGCGCAGCCACTCGGTGGCTACGATCCAGGCGTCCGCGGTCCGGAGTGCCTTGAGCACCCGCTCCAGCAGGCGGTTCCGCATCCGCTCCCGCATGGTGGTCCCGCCTCGCTCCACGGTGAGCACCGGCAACAAGTCGTGCACCGTGACGATCCGCGGGCCCTTGCCCCAGGTGAGCACGATGTGGGCGTACGAATGGTCCAGCACGTGCAGCAGGTCCGCGTTCATCCAGCGGATGCGGTAGGGATAGGTCCAGTAGCGCGACACGTAGCGCCGGGTCTCGTTCAGGCCGGGCGTGGGCAGCAGCGGGAAGGGCGTGGGATTGGACGAGACGATCCCGACGTCGGAGGCCGGCTGGTCCACGGTGAGCCCGCCGATCTCCCCGGCGACGGTAATCTCGAGGTCGGGCGCGTAGCGCTTGAGATAGAGCGCCAGCCGGGAGGCGTAGCGGTCCATGGAGGGCCAGCGCTCGAGCGGGAGATCGGGGACGAGGAGGACGCTGGTCACGACGCGCTGGCTGAAGACGTCCGCAGGTGACGGCGGTTGGGGATACGCGGCGACACGTGGCTCATGCGGACTTGCATCCCATGACGAGCAGGTTGTCTGACAGGGCCCGGGGAAACAGGCGGGACACCGGGCGCGGGTAGTGGCGCGCTGTAAGGGGGATGCGCCCTTCCTCGCTGTACCGGACCACGGTTTCAGTCAGGGCACACTCCTCGACGATCCGCCGCAGGTCTACCTCCAGCAACGCGGTGCGGTGGGCCGGATAGTGCACGTCCTGGAACGCGGAGAACCGCTGCTTGCCGACCAGCGTGAGCAGACTCAAGAGGCTCAGTTGGTTGGGGGTGGTGATCACGACCCAGCCACCGGGCTTTGCCAAACGGGCCAACTCGCGCACGAAGGCCCGCGGGTTCTCCAGATGCTCGATGGTCTCAACCGCCGCCACGACCTCCGCCACCGCGTCGGGCAACGGGATGCCTCGGTCGAGATCCGCCGGCACAAACTCGGCAGCCGCCGGCAGGCCCGGGTATCGCACCACGTCGGCGCCAAGATACCGCTGGAAATGGGTTTGCACCCAGGGCCAGAGGTTCCCCATGCCGCACCCCACGTCGAGCAGCGTGCCACCCCCGGGGTGACGTCCTTCCAGGGCTCGCGCCACCATCCGGTAGATCGCCACGGCGCTGGTTCCGCCGCTCAGGGAGGCGCGCAGTTCGACATCCGAGGTCACGGCGGCCGGCACCGTTACCTCGCGGGGTCCGGGCTTCCTGGGGCGCTCTCCAGGACGCCGAGTTTGAGAAGCGTACCGAGGAAGAACCACCAGATCGTCGCGTGCGGCACGGATGACAACGGAGACCCGATCAAGAGCAAGACCCCGGTCGCCAGCACCACCGCGCCCAGGCCGAGTCCGAGGTCTTCCGCCTCGCCCGGCACCAGGTGGCGCATGGCGCGCGCCGCGTACGGCAACAGCGCCACCAGGATCAAGACCAGCAGCAGGAGTCCGAAGACGCCCATCTCGACTGCCGCGCGGCCGATGTCGCCGTCGCTCCCCACAATGTATCCGGGGGGATAGGATCGCACGATCATGTACGGCACCCCAACCCCACTCCGCCCCAATCCCAGGCCGAACGGCGCCTGCTCCAGCGCCCGTTCGGCGATGGTCATGGGTGCGTAGACGTACCTCCAGAGCAGGCCCTCGCTGAGCAGCACGCTTCGCCACCGGGCCACGATGGTCCCCGCCGTGAGCATGGCGGCGCCGTAGAACGCCGCCAGCAGCACCGGGACCAGCAGCAGTTGCCGCAGGCTCAAGCCCCGGTACCGGCCCAAGATCAACAACCCGAGGAGCAGGATGATGAGCGCGGCGCGGGTACCCGAGACGGTCATGCCGACGAAAAACAAGGGAATCAGCAGGAGGGCCGTGAGGCGATGCCACGCGGGACGCAGGGCCGAGAGGGCGATGGCAGCGGCCAGCAGGATGCCGAAGACCATCATGCCGGCGAACGGGGCGGGGAAGGTGAAGGTCGAGAACGCCCGGAACTCGGACCGGCCCGCGGCCACCGTGTAGAACACCGTGGGACCGTGGCGAATGCGGGCCAACTCGCCGCCCAGCGCGATGTCCGGGCCGGCGCGATACTGGACGATACCGTAGATGGCCGTGATGGTGCACAGGAGGAGCAGCAGGCCGACATACGCCCGTGCCTGTCCCCGGCTCTGGATCACGCTGAGCGCCATGAGACACGCGATGGGGAATTCGGCCCAGGCCCGCAGTCCGGCGATCTCGAGGACCAGGGGCGAGCCCGGGTGAAGGAGAAACAGGGTGGGCACCAGAATGGCGATGAGCACGACGCCCGGGACGATGCCGGGCCCGCGCACCGGCAGGTGGCGGATCACCAGGGTGCCGAACCACGCCACGAACGCGGCCACGAACAGGAGTTCGGCCAGGGCGTACGGCACCAGGCCCGGGATCCGGTCCTTGAGGTATCCCTGGAACGTGCCGGCGATGATGCTGCCCATGATGCCGAGGTGGACCAGCGCGTCGCGGCGGAAAATGTCGGTCCAGCGATCGGCGAGGGCCGGCGCGCCGACGTAGGCGACCTGCGGGGCCAGCGTCACGGTGCGCGCGCCGGGGGCGCGCGACGGAGCGCGGGCATGCCGGAGCCCCTAGCCACGCGCGACACCGCCCAGCACCTGGGCCAGCCGCTGCGCGGCCGCCTCGGGTGCGCAAAGTGCCGTGGCCCGCGCCGGAGCGGCCGCGCGCAGCCGTTGCCGGAGGCCGGCGTCTACCATCATGCGTTCCAGGGCGTCGCGCAGCGCCTGGCGGTCGCCGGGCG
>Ga0209172_10003820_pt1 | contig 21895 bp, 23 predicted proteins | sample LarsenN4metaG_FD_184113 | JGI IMG/M metagenome (GOLD analysis project Ga0209172, IMG submission 184113) | Hot spring sediment bacterial and archeal communities from British Columbia, Canada, to study Microbial Dark Matter (Phase II) - Larsen... ... | reverse complement strand
GAGCCCTACATCATCCAATCGACCTTGCTGGCGAAGCGCGCGGAAATCGAAGCGATTGGCGGTTATCGCCACGTGCCCAATTCAGAAGACAGCGACCTCTTCTGGCGCCTTTCCGAGCGCGGCGAACTAGTGAATCTGAGCGAGAGGTTGGGCAAGTATCGCGTGCACGCAGCGAGCGTCTCCAGTTCGATCGTCAACGGTCGCCTCATGGCTGTGGGTTCGCAGTTGGGAGCGATGTCCGCGATGCGCCGCCGCGCGGGCAGGTCGGATCTGGTTTTCTCGCATCAGCTGCATGCCGCTCTGAGAAAGGCGTCCACGATGGACGCCATGTGCGCACTCGCCGGGGAACAGCTCGATGCCGATGAGAGAGCGCATCTGCGCATTGCCGCGGCAGCGAAGCTCATGGAGCTCGCACGTTATCGTCCTTACGAGCTGGATGGCGGCGACTGCGCTTTCGTGCGCGCAGCGCTGTCGCACGTGAGCCGCCTGACGCCGCAGAACCAGAAGGAAGTGGAGTGGTACGTCACGGTCACGGCTGCGCGCCTTGTTCGCAAAGGCATGCTATCCGAAGCGTTGGGATTGACGCCGCTGAGCGCCTATCCCGTGACGGCCGCGCGCGTGCTGTTTTCGCGCTGATGTAGTTGGAAAGTTGTCAGCTGCTAGTGCGGATCTTCCGGCCAGTTAAGCAGCCCGTCGCGCACCGCGCGTTTGAACCACTCCGGCATGAGGAACGCCCACGCACGGCGAGGGACCTTGAACATGCCTTTGCGCTTCAATTCACGCCAATGCGCAAGCCGCTCGCGGAACGGCATCACCCCGATATAGCTCTTCTCGTATTGTTCGATCGGCCAGTTGCCGCCGAACAGGTCCTCGTGGCGCACATCGAGTTCGCCGAAACTCGGCGTGTCGCGCGCGGCGAGCATAGCGCGATTATCGAGCGGGGGCAGTTCGGCGGCGCGGGCGTAGACCGCTTCCAACCAGGCGTTCCAGCCAGGCGGGTTGTGTGCGGCCGCCACCGCTTCGCATGCTTTACGGCCCATCTCTTCGCGCAGTGCAGGATCGCCGATCAGCTTTTCAAGCATCGCGCGGTATTCATCAAAACTGCGGGCCTGCCACGTATTGCCCACGAGCGCGAAGTGATTGATTGCGGTGATGCGCACTTCGTCCGGATGCGTGAAGATGCTCACCGCTGGCGCGCCATGCCCCGACGCCTCCATCATCGAAGTGGAGGATACGAACGGGTAGGAGTCCACGTAAATGTCGGCGGCTTCGTAATAGATGCGCGGGTTAGGCGTGGGCTGCAACGATTGCAGCCGATCGCCGAACTTTTCGAAGTAGGGCGCCCAATCCGGCTGCTCGGCGCCGCCGACGACGATAAGCGAGACATTGGGATGCTTTTCCAGGATCGGCGCATGGATCGCAGCGTAGCTGTCCCCCTCGCGCGTGAGGTACTTCAGCTGCCGCGCGACCGAAACCATCAAGATTGTATTCGGCGCGATACCGAGTTCGCGCTTGGCCTCTTCGCGCGTACGCGTGCGCCTGATGCTCTCCGAAATGGTCGGCATCAAGATGTTGCGTTCGCGCGCAATGCCGCGTCGGGTTACCGCAAGCTCGAGCGCAGCATCGCGCAAGTCGATGTTAAGGTGGGCGATCGAGGAGTTCAGCCAGAACAGATGGTCGGCGTGATTGAGCACGATGACGTGGGGATATTTGGCGGATTCGATCGCGCCAAACGCCAGCAGCGGCACGACATCCTCACAGTGCGTATGCAGCACGACGAGGTCGTAGCCTTGCGCAATCCGTCGCAACCGACGCGCCCAATCGATCTGGTTGCCCCGGCTGCGGTTGAGGAAGCGGACGCTGCCGCCTGAGGTTCTAAACGCGTCGAACACGAATTGCGGCGTCGGGCCGCGATGTTGGGTTAGCACGAGCGAATGCTCGCGGCCGCTGTCGGCGGCGACCCATTGGCAGAGCATGCGCGTGAGCCCGCCCACCGGGGCGGCTTGCGTCATTACGCTGAGAATGCGTTTGTACCGCGCCGGGCGCGCATGTAGTGGCCCCGTTGTTTCGGTGGCGCGTGCGATGTCGGTGAGCACCTTCTCGACGCGCGGGCTCCAGAAGATGCCGCAATGGTTCTGTACGGGAATGTGCGCGGCGATGGAGCAGTAAGCAGCCGCCGTCGCAAAATCGCCCCGGGCGAAGAGGTCTTCGGCACGCGATACGTACGTATCGAACAGCGCGAAATTGGCCGCTAGGCGGGCCTTCTGCTTGGCGAACGGCTTCACATCGGCTTCAGCGACGGCGGTCATTGGCGGCCTCGCTCAGCCGGGGCTCGACTCCTTGGCCGATCCGCCACTCCCCGGGCTCGTGATAAACGCCGTAAGCTTCTGCCAGAAGCACGGGGTGGCGCACATGGAAGTGGCCGCCGATCTGCGCCGCCAGCAAGGACGATTGCGCGTCGCGCACGACGATGTTGGCCACATAGAGATCCGACACCAGTTTCACGGGCGGCGTACGCAACTCGATCTCGCCTTCGCCTTCGACGTAGGGGATCTCGATCTTGTCGCTAAAGGTGGAGTAGGTCGTGCAGGCCACTCCATCGTCCCGGTCGAAGCCGATGCGGAAGTCCGGCCGCTCCACGCGCCGGTGAGCGCTGTATCTGAGCCGGATGACGATGCGCTCGCCATAATCGAACACGGTGGCGATTTCGCCGCGCTCATTGCAGAGTTGTACGTCGGTGAACTTGATCGGCGCATGCGCCGCGTCTGGAAACCACGGCGCGTCCGCAAGGCGGCTGTCGCCCTCATAGAGCCTCAGCCCTTCGGCCGTGGGCCCGTCGAACACGATCTGCCCTTTTTTCAGATAAATGACGCGCTCGCACATCGTCTTGATCGAGTGCATATTGTGCGAGACGAAGAGGATGGTCGCGCCTCTTTGCTCGAGGCGGCGCGCAAAGGTCATGCATTTGCGCTGGAACGCGAAGTCGCCAACGGCCAGCACTTCGTCCAGCAGCAGGATGTCCGGATCGAGGTGCGCGGCGACTGCGAAGGCGAGCCGCACGTACATGCCGGACGAATAGCGCTTCACCGGCGTGTCCATGAAATCTATGATCTCGGCGAAGTCGACGATCGCGTCGTATTTGGCGGCGACTTCGGCGCGCGTCATGCCGAGGATGGACCCGTAAAGGAATACGTTCTCGCGGCCCGTCAACTCATGGTGAAAGCCGGTGCCGACTTCGAGCAAGGCGCCGAGCCGGCCGTTGATGCGGATATGGCCGGTGGTCGGCGTGGTGATCCGTGAAAGGATTTTTAACAGCGTCGATTTGCCGGCGCCATTGAGACCGATGATGCCGACGTTCTCCCCGCGCTTGATCTCGAAGTTGGCGTCCTTCAGCGCCCAGAAGGTCTGCCGCTCCTGTCGAGCGTCGCGATCCTGCTTCGACGCGAACAGATCCTTTATGCCGGCGCCGATGACGTCGCGCAGGGAGTCGTGCTGGCGGTCCTTGATCAGGCGCTTGTAGCGTTTGCCGACGCCTTCGCCGCGGATTGCCAGATCGCCGTCCATCAGATTACGTCCGCGAACGTGCGTTCCATGCGGCGGAAGAAGATCAGACCGCCCGCAAGCAGACTCACGATAATGACCGCGCTCATCCCAAGCGCGGTGAAATTCGGTTCGCCCTGTCCAAACACTGCCCAGCGGAAGCCTTCGATCACGCCGACCATCGGATTGAGCGAATAGAGCGTTCGCCACTGCTCGGGCACGAGGGAGAGCGGATAGACGATGGGGCTGGCGTACATCCAGATCTGAATCATGAAGGGTAGGGTGTGCTTGATGTCCCGGAAGCGCACGTTGATCGGCGCCAGCCAGAGCCCGATCGAAAGGGCTAGAAGCGCCGCGACGATCATCAGGAACGGAATCACCAACATCTTCACGTTCGGCGCGACGCCATAGAAGCCCATCACGACCAGCAGCACGACAAAGGCGATGCAGAAATCCACCAGCGGCGAAACCACGTTCGCCAACGGCATGATGATGCGCGGGAAGTATATTTTGCGCACAAGCTCCGCATCGGTGACGAGGCCGACGCCGGAGCGCCGCACGGCTTCGGCGAAATAGGTCCACGGCAGCACGCCCGCGAAAGCGAATAACGGATAGGGCACGCCTTCAGACGGCATGCGCACGATGAAGCCGAAGATGATCGAGAAGATAACGACGGCGAACACCGGCTGCAGGATCGCCCATCCGGCGCCCAGCAGCGCCTGCTTGTAGAGCACCTGGATGTCGCGCATCATCAGCACGACGAAGAGTTCGCGGTAGCGCCAGACGGCGCCAAGGTCGAGATCGAACCAGCCCCGGTCCGGGCGGATCACGGTGACCTGCTGCGAGGCAGGCGAGGGGTTCGCCGGCTGGGCGAGACTCATTGGGCGCATACCCGTTTCAGGGTTTCGGCGACCTGGACCTGCTCATCATCGGTCATTTGGTGATAGAGCGGCAGTATGATGCGGCGGTCCTGGGCGAACTCTGAATTCGGCAGTGGGACGGCGCGGCCGTTCTTGTAACCCTCCTCGCGATGCGCGCACATGACGCCGCGGCGCGTGGCGACGCCGGCGTCCAACATCGCCTGCATCACCGCGCGCTGATCGCAGTGCGCGGGCAACGTCACCGAATAGCTTTGCCAATTGGTTCGGCGGTTGGCGGGCTCCACCGGGAGCTCGATGCCGACGTTATTTTGCAGCAACTCATTGTAGCGCGCCGCCAGCCGCCTCCGCGTGGCCACGATGTCAGGGACGCGCTTCAGTTGCTCGCGGCCGACCGCCGCCTGGATGTCGGTCATCCGGTAATTGTAGCCGAGCACCGGATGCGTTTCGAAGATCACCTGGTTCGAACCGTGCCGCACCGTGTCAGGCACGCTCATGCCGTGCTGACGCAGCAATTTGAACTGCTTGTCGTACGCTGCGTTCTTCGTGGTCAGCATGCCGCCGTCCCCGGTGGAGACGATCTTGCGTGGATGGAAGGAAAAGGCGGCTATCTCGCCGCGCGGCGCGCCGATCTTTTCCCAAACGCCGTCTATATTTATTTCCGAACCTATGGCGCAGGCCGCGTCCTCGATCACCGGGATGGCGTGGCGCGCGGCTACAGCGAGCACGCCCTCAAGGTCGCACGGCATGCCGATCTGGTGCACGCAGAGGATCGCCTTGGTTCTCGGCGTGATGGCGCCTTCGATCAGGTTGGGATCGATGTTGAAGGTGTCGAGCTCGATATCGATGAACACCGGCTTGGCGCCGCAATACTTTATGGAGTTCGCGGTTGCTATGTAGGAATGCGAGACGGTGACCACTTCGTCGCCGTCGCCGACGCCGACGGCCAGCAAAGCCAAATGCAGCGCCGTTGTGCAGTTCGAAACGGCCGTCGCGTATGGGGCGCCGACAAAAGCCGCGAACTCTTTCTCAAACGCGGCGACCTCAGGGCCTTGCGTCACCCAGCCGGACAGGATGACGCGCGAGGCCGCCTCAGCCTCGCGCTCGTCCATCAGCGGCTTCATCAACGGGATCATGCGACGTGCTCGCGATTGGCGCGCCACCAGTTGACCAGACGCTCTAGGCCTTCGTCGAGGCTGACCTGCGGGCGCCAGCCGAGCATGCGCTCGGCCTTTTCAATCGAGGCGAGACGGCGCGGCACGGCGTTGACTTTCCGCTCAGGGCCATATTCGGGCTGCATGCGCGCGCCCATGACGCGCATCAACGCTTCGGCCAGTTCATTCAGCGTCGTCTCGACGCCAGAAGCGATGTTGAACACCTCGTCCGAGACCTCGGATGTCAGCCCAGCGACGTTGGCGCGGGCGATGTCGTCGATGTAGATGAAGTCCATCGACGTGGACCCGTCGCCCAAGATCAGCGGCGGTTGGCCGGCTTCGATCCGCTCCATCCAGCGGATCAGCACTTCGGTGTACTTGCCGTGGATGTCCATGCGCGGCCCGTACACGTTGAAATAGCGGAACGCGACATAATTGGTTCCGTACATGTCGTTGAATGAGCGCAGGAGACCTTCCAGCATCACCTTGGCCGCGCCGTACCAAGTGCGGTTGTTGTACGGGTGATCCGTTTCGGCGGTCGGGAAATTGTCCGCAAGGCCGTAGATCGAGGCGGAGGAGGCGGCGACGATCTTCTTCACGCCGGCCAGATGCGCCGCTTCCACGACGTTGAAGCTGCCCTCGCACATCACTTCCAGCGCCTCGCGCGGATTTTCCGCGCAGGCCGTGATGCGTATGGCGGCCATGTGGATGACTGCATCCATGCCCTGGCTCACGCGGCGGATCGCGTTCACATCGCGGATGTCGCCCTTCACCAGTTCGACCCGCTTATCCTTCAGGATCTCGGCCACGTTGTGCATCGAGCCGCGGACCAGATTGTCGAAGATCACGATCCTGGCCACGTCTTCGCGCAAGAGCTGGTCGATCGTGGTCGAGCCAATCAGGCCGCAGCCGCCGGTGACCAGGATGTTGGCGCCGTCGAGGATCATCGCGCCAGCTCCGCAGTCTTGTGCAGTTCGATGACGGCGGCGGCGACACGCTCCTGCATCTCCGGCGTAATCTCCGCGTACATCGGTAGTGAGAGCTGCTCGGCGGCCGCGCGCTCGGCGTGCGGGAAGTCGCCGCGCTTGTGGCCGAGATCTGCCCAGGCCGGCAGCAAGTGGATGGCGATGGGATAGTGAATGCCGGTGCCGATCCCTTTGGCGCCGAGTTGTTCCTGCCAGCGCGCCCGATCCGGGGTGCGCGTCGAATAGATGTGATAGACGTGGCGCGCCTCGTTGCGCACATAGGGGGTCGGCACGCCAGAGCCGGCGAACAGCTCATTATAGCGTTCTGCTGCAGCGCGTCGCGCTTCGGTCCATTTTTCCAGGTACTTGAGTTTCACGCGCAGGATGGCGCCCTGCATGCCCTCAAGGCGCATGTTGTAGCCCTTGAGTTCGTGCATGTACTTTTTTTCCGCGCCCCAGTCGCGCAGCATGCGAATTGTGCGGGCGTACTCGGCGTTATTGGTGGTCACCATGCCGCCTTCGCCGTAGGCGCCGAGATTCTTGCCCGGGTAGAAACTGAACGCCGCGAGGTCGCCAATGCCGCCGACGCGCTTGCCTTTCCATTCGGCGCCGTGCGCCTGGCAAGCGTCTTCGATCAGCACCAGACCATGGCGCTTGGCGAGATCGACCATCGCGTCCATGTCGCACGGCTGGCCATAAAGGTGCACCGGCAGAAGCGCTTTGGTGCGCGCAGTGATGGCTTCCTCGATCCGGTTGGGATCCATCAAGTACGTCTTGGGCTCGATGTCGACAAAGACGGGCCTGGCCCCGGTGTAGCCGATGGCCGCCACGCTCGCTACGAAGGTGAATGGCGTGGTGATGACTTCATCGCCCGGGCCGATGCCGGCCGCCAGCATGGCCAGATGCAGCGCGCTGGTGCCGTTGTTCACGCCAATGCCGTGCGCCGCGCCCGAATAGGCGGCGAATTCCTTCTCTAATTCGGCCACTTCAGCGCCGAGAATGAACTGGGTGTTCTCCAGGATATGCTGGATGGCGGCGTCCACTTCCGGTTTGATCGAGTGGTACTGGGCCTTGAGATCGACGAAAGGGACGGTCACAGCACGCGCTCCGCACGGGGAAGGTGAATGGTTTCGCCGCGCGCCCGCATGGACGACGTCGCGGCTTCGATGATCTGGATGACGCGCCATCCAAGGCGGCCGTCACACAGGGTCTGCCTCTTGCGCTCTATGGCTTCAACGAAGTCAGCAGCGCTGGCGCGCAGCGCTTCGGATTCGTCCAGCTTGGGCGCCCACATGTCGCCTGTGCGATAGCCGACGCGCATCTGGTAAATTTTCTCGGGATCGTCCGTGAAGGAGACTCCCTTGTCGTAGATCTTCAGTTTCTCGGAGGGTTGCAGGTCGTCGTAGACGAACATTTTCTTCGTTCCGCCGATCAGCACGGTGCGCACTTTCACAGGCGCGAGCCACGAGCAATTGACGTGGGCGATGGCGCCGGAATCATAGAACATCGTGATGTAGGCGAGATTCTCCGGCGTGCCGGGAAAATGGTTGATGCCCCCGGCCGAGACCGCGACCGGCTGCTCGTTCAGCAAATGATCGAGAATAGAGAAATCATGCACAGCGAGGTCGGAGATGACGCTCACGTCCCGCTGAAACAGTCCGAGGTTCACCCGTGTTGAATCGTAATAGAGAATTTTCCCGAGCTCGCCAGCCTTCACGAGTTCGGCCATCTTCATGACGGCGCCCGTGTAAATGAAGGTGTGATCGACGTGAAGGACGAGTTTGCGCTTCTCGGCGCAGTCGATGAGTTGACGGGCTTGCAATGACGTCTCTGTCATTGGCTTTTCCAGCCAGACGTGCTTGCCGGCCTTCAGGGCGGCCATGCCGAGTTCGAAGTGCGTGTTGACAGGCGTGGCGATGGCCACCGCGTCAATTGAAGGATCGCGCAGCAGCTCCTGATAGTCGGTCGTCGTTTTCACGGCCGGGAAGCGTTTGGAAACCACCTCCAGCTTCTTTGGGTCCAGGTCGGCTACAGCAGCGACCCCAGCCGGCCCCAGCTCCGCAAAATTGCGGACGAGGTTCGGCCCCCAATAGCCGTATCCGATAACGCCGATCCTGATCATTCTGATCCCCGGTGATCCCCTAGGGGCGCGTCACTCCGCGCCGGTTTAGTCCCTCTTGCTCCGCGTGTCGCCCACCACCTTTGCAGGCACGCCAGCCACAATCGCGTAGGCAGGCACATCCTTGGTGACTACGGCGCCTGCGCCGATAAGGGCCCCTTCGCCGATCGTGACGCCGCCCATGATGGTGGCGTTGGAACCGATCGAAGCGCGCCGCTTCACCAGCGTCGGCACCACCGTCCAGTCAGTTTCGCTTTGGGCCGAGCCGTCCTCGTTTGCGGCCTTGGGGAAGATGTCATTGATGAACATCACGCCGTGGCCGACGAACACCTCGTCCTCGACGGTCACGCCTTCGCAGATGAAGGTGTGGGACGAAATCTTGCAGCGCCGACCGATATCGGCGTTCTTCTGGATTTCGACGAAGGCGCCAATGCGCGAACCGGCGCCGACCGAGCAACCGTAAAGGTTGACCAGTTGGGGATGGTGGATCGTCACCCCATCGCCCAGGCGAACATTGTCCGAGATCGGCATTTCCGCTCCTTGCGCGCGAGCTGTGCCGCGCATCGCAAAAATTGAGCCGCATCATGCTTAACGCAGGGCGGGCGCAGTGTTGAAACTGAGTCGTGTTGGCGTTTTCCTGAGCGAGCTCTAGCCCGGAAAGAAGGCCTTACGGCGCTCAGGAGAAATTCGCGCTTATTGGGCGGCGGACGCAGGTTCGCGCAAGCTGTTTCCGCCGTGGCTGCCGCCATCTTGCGCAGCTGTTGTGGATGCCGCAGCGAACTCCCCTACGACGCTGACGAAGTGGTCGCAGCAGGCCGCGGGGGAGAAGTGGCGATGCGCACAAGCCAAGGCGCGAGCGCCCAGTTCCTGGCGCGCGGAACGATTACCGAGGAGGCGCGCGGCGGCGTCGGCGAAGCGGCGCGCGTCGTCTTCGATGACAATGGCGTCCTGGACAAGATGGTGAACGCCTTGCGCCGTAACAGTCGTGCCAACGATGGCTTTGCCCGCCGCCATTCCTTCGATCAGCTTGATCTTGAGACCCGAACCGGAGACGAGCGGGGAAATGACTACCCCGGCGTCGCGATAGAGCGGCGCAAGGTCGCCCACCACCCCGAGGCAGGCGACGCCGTCCGGAAACCTGAGAGGCGCACGGTTGACCGAACCGGCGACGATCAGCCTGGCGGTGGGCCGGGAGGCGCGGACCAGCGGCCAGACATCGGCGAAGAAGCGCTCGAGCCCCGTCACGTTCGGCGGCGTGTTGCTGCCGACGAAGAGCAGGGTGTCGTCCGCGCCTGGCTGCGGCTCGGCGACCACGGTGGCGGCGTGCGGCGCGACGATCACCCGCGCGGACGGCAGCGCCGCACGCACCGCGCGCGCTTCCTCCTCCTGAATGGCGACGACCACATCCGCTTGTCCGAGAAGGCGGAATTCCCTGTCCGCGTTCAAATCGTAGGCGTCGGCCTTGGTCGGGTCACGAACGCGGGCGGACATGAGATCGTGCATGATGACCAGGCGTGGGGCCGCTGGGCTGAGCGCATAAGGCGCCAAGGGCGTCAGGAAAGCGTAGTCGCAGATGACGGCTTTCGCGTCCGCGGCTGCCTGGCGGGCGATGTAGAGCTGATCGGCGCGCGTCGCAGGCGCGTTTTGCGCCGCCGCGGCGGGCGTTGAGCGAACAGGCGCGCCAGCTTTGTTCAGCGCGGCGCGCGCGATGGCGAGCGCCGCACGCAGCCAGACCGCCGGATTTCTCGCCAGAACAAAAGCGCCAACGCGCAAACCGCCGTGAACGACATATCTGTCGAACGCGCCGGTTTCCGGCTTGAGCCGCAGAACGGCCCAGCTGCCAAAAATCCTGGGTGAGACGCCTATGTAATCGACCGCATAGCCGGCTGCTTTCAGCGCGGCGGCGAGCCCCAAAAGATAGGCTGAGCTGCCATTGGTGGCGCCGACAATGCGCTGGCGTGAGACGAGCGTCACGCGCGGCGCATCTGAAATCGCGGACGCCCTGCGTCGCTTTGGCAGGCGCGCGGCGATGGGGTCCTTGAGCAACCTTAACGCGCCCGGCCGCCGTGCTGCGATGGCGACCGCGCCGCGAAAATCGCGCGCCTTCAGAGCGTTCACTAGCAGGGTGAATGCGCGTGCGTCGGCCATAGCTTGGCGTCCGGCGCGCACTTCGCGGTCGAGGGCTGGATTGCCGCCTGTATCGAGGCGCGCATAAGCTGCATCCATTGCGTCGATCGCAGCCACATCAAGGCGATGCGACACGGAGCGCGCGTGCTTGCGGTAGAAGTAGCCCAAATCCGGATAGACGCGCATGCGCGCGCCGCCGACAAGGAGGCGCAGCACGAGGTCGGAGTCCTCGGCGATGCGCAGGCTTTCGTCGTAAACCGGCGCAAGGCTGCGGCGGATGATCGGCTTCAAGTAGCCGAGCGCGCGCCGGCCGCTGAGCAGCCGGTTGCTTCGTTCGTACTCGGCCGCGCCGATCCAGTGCGGTGCGCGCGCCAATCTGCCGCGCAGATGCGCGTGCGGCGCGCGTTCGCCATTCTCGTAGAAGGTGAGGAGATCGTCAGCGGCGATGTCGGCACCGTCCCGTTCGGCCGCGGCGACCAGCCGTTCCAGCCGTTCGGGATGGATAACATCGTCATTGTCAACGATCGCGATCCAGTGTCCGCGCGCTAGGGCGAGCGCCCGGTTGCGCGCGGCCGCCGGGCCCGTGGGTCCCCGGTCGGTCCTTAGGACGATGAACCTGGGGTCATGGTTAGCGGCGGCCAGCGCGACCTGCAGGGAGTTATCGCTGGATCCATCGTCGCTCAGAATGAGTTCCAACGACCGCTCGGTCTGGCGCAGCACCGAGCGCACGGCGGCGGCGATGTGCGCCGCGCCGTTGAGGTTGGCCATGACAACCGTGACCCGTGGTGTGTCCACGCCTTCGTTCATTCTTGGCTCAGGCCGGCTCCTGCAAAGCGTGCACCGCACCCATGCCGGGGAGGGAACGGCGTTGCCAGAGCTTGCACCCGGTCATAAGCCATTTGTTATGAAGCTGCTGCGGATGTTCGAGCGCGCGCCGCCGCCCGCCGCCAGATTCCCCGCGGGCCGGGTTGGCTTCGCTGTGGGCGACATCCACGGCCGGGCTGACCTGCTTGGCGAAATGCTCGCCGTGCTTGAGGAGCGCGCCGAAGCGGAAGTGCGCGAGGGGGGACCCCCTATCGTCGTGTTCCTCGGCGACTACGTTGATCGCGGTCCGAATAGCGCCGCCGTGGTGGAAATGATGCTTGAGGGGCGCCCGTATGGCTACGAACGGCGCTGCCTGAAGGGCAATCATGAACAGTCGATGCTGCTGTTCATGGAAGAGCCGCTTGAGAACCGCGCGTGGCTGCTGCAGGGCGGGGCGGAGACGCTCGTCTCGTATGGCGTCCAACCACCCGCGCCGGTCGGCGCCCGGGATGAGGATTGGGTCGCAGTCGCGCGCGCGCTCAAAGCGGCGACGCCGCCCGCACATCTGGCTTTTCTCAACAGCCTCGAACGCTACGTTGTCTATGGCGATTATGCTTTCGTCCACGCCGGCATCGACGCGGCCCGGCCGCTGGAAGAACAGACGGACGACGATCTCTATTGGGCGCGCGACCGCTTCATCGCCAGCAAGCGGCGCTTCTCGCACCGGGTCGTGCACGGCCATACCCCGGTGGATCGTCCTTATGCTGACGAGCGCCGGATCGCGGTAGACACGGGCGCCTACGCGTCAGGCACGCTGACAGCGGCCCGTTTCGAGGGCGAGGACGTGGCCTTCCTTTCTGTCTCAGATCGGAACAGAGGCCGAGGCCCCGCGACGCCGGGGCGCTTGTGAGCCCAGGCGGCGCAGTCTAAATCCCGCCCCGAGCAGCGAGGAGACGGCGCATGGCGCAGGCGAGCGCGCACGACCAACACGGCACCATGGATATCCGCGACCAGAAAGAGACCTTTCATGGCTTTCTGATCGCGACGGTCTGGACCTGCGGTCTGTTAGCCCAGATGGTGGCGCTGCTGACGCTTGGGTTCGCCATCGGCGCCGGCTTCTGGGCCGGTTTTGCGGTCTATGTCATGATCGGCATAGGTGTCGGGATGCTGTTCCGGCTCTCGGGGGTTTACTGGGCAGTGCAGATTCTGACGTGGGTGCTGCTCGGCGTTGGCGGGCTTATCGTCCCGGCGATCGCCGGCATGGCGAGCTGATCGGTGCGCATTGCCGTTCTCAAGGAAAGCGCGCCCGGTGAGACGCGCGTGGCGGCCACGCCCGAGACGGTGAAGAAAATCGTGGCGCTCGGCCACAGCATCACAGTGCAGACCGGGGCTGGCGCGAGCGCGAGCTACCCCGACGATTTGTACAAGGCCGCAGGCGCCGAAATGGCGGCTGACGGGGGCATTGGCGCAGCCGACTTGATAGTCAAGGTGCGCCGGCCGACTGACAGTGAAATCGGCAAGATGAGACCGGGCTCCGGTTTTGTGTCTCTGCTCGAACCGTATGGCGACCGCGGTGCCGTCGAGGCGCTGGCGAAAGCCAAGGTCGAAGCGCTGGCGATGGAGTTCATCCCGCGCATCAGCCGCGCGCAGTCGATGGACGCACTGTCATCGCAAGCGAATCTCGCCGGCTATCGCGCGGTGATCGAAGCGGCGGCGCTCTATGGGCGCGCGTTTCCGATGATGATGACCGCGGCCGGCACGATCGCCGCGGCGAAGGTCTTTGTGATGGGAGTGGGCGTCGCCGGCCTGCAGGCCATTGCCACCGCGCGGAGGCTGGGCGCGGTCGTGAGCGCCACCGACGTGCGCCCCGCCACCAAGGAGCAGGTGGCCTCGCTGGGCGCCAAGTTCATAGCCGTCGAGGACGAGGAGTTCCGGCAGGCCGAAACCGCCGCCGGCTATGCCAAGCCGATGAGCGCGGAGTACCAGGCCAAGCAGGCGGCGCTCATCACCGAGCACATCGCCAAGCAGGACGTCGTGATCACGACCGCGCTCATCCCGGGCCGCGCGGCCCCCGTCCTCATTACCGAGGCGCAGGCCAAGTCGATGCGTCCCGGATCGGTGATCGTCGATCTCGCGGTTGCGCAGGGCGGCAATTGCCCGCTGTCGAAACCCGATGAATGCGTGGACGTTGGCGGCGTGAAAATCATGGGCTTCACCAATCTTCCCGCCCGCCTGCCAGCCGACGCTTCCTCGCTTTATGCGCGCAATCTATTGGCCCTCCTGCCGCTGCTGACGGACAAGGAAAGCAAGGCATTCGCGCCCGCGTGGGAGGACGAGATCGTTCAGGGCGCCATGCTCACGCGCGGCGGCGCGCTCGTGCATCCCCACTTTGCACCGAAGAGCGCAGCATGAACGACAGCGATTTCGCCCGCCGCTATTACGAAGCCTGGAACGCACGAGATATCGAGGCGATTTGCGCTCTCTATGCCGACGACATCGAGTTTTCCTCACCCTATATTGCCGCGCTCGGTTTTGCACCCGATGGCGTTATCGTCGGCAAAGTAATGTTGCGCGCTTACGTCGAACGGGCGTTAGAGCGCGCGCCGAACCTCACCTTTACGCCGGAGGCGCTCTTCGTCGGCGCCCGAGGCCACACGCTTCTTTTTCGCAACCATCGCGGCGAACGCATGGCGGAAAGTCACGAGATAGACGCCGCGGGATTCATCGTGCGCGCTGACGCGACGTACGAGACGACCTGACTCGTTGCACTGCGCGCCCCGCCGGCCATTCGAGCGGCCATCGAGCAGCAAGGTGATCCAATGTTTCGATATCTTTTGACTCCGGTTTTTATAGCCGCAGCATTGTTCTCGCCGGCTCAGGCGCAGGACGATCCCAATGCAAGTCTGGCGCAGGACCTCAGCAATTGCGCTGGCGCAGTTGCTGCCGCTGGCAATCTCGATGTGCTCAGCCATCCGCAGGGTGCGAGCGGAGCGTGGTCTGCGGCGCTGACGCGCATCCTGGCGCTGCTAAACGCGGAGCCGGGCGTTGAGGGGATGACGGGGCGCTACGCGGCCAGCGCCGCCAGGGATTTCTGGGCGGAACAGCCGCGCGCCGAGCGCGAAGCCGCCGCCATCGCCTGCCGCGATCGTTTCGCCGACGACTAAGCCGTTGACCCGGCAGGCCCAGCCCAGCTTTAGTCCCGTCGCGCTTTGAGTCCGCGAGGAGCCATGGAAGCTGTCGATCCGTTCGTCTTTTATCTCGCCATCTTCGTGCTGGCGATCTTCGTGGGCTATTATGTGGTCTGGTCGGTGACGCCGGCGCTGCACACGCCGCTGATGGCCGTCACCAACGCCATTTCCTCCGTCATCATCGTCGGCGCGTTGATCGCCGCCGCAGCCGGCGCGGACGCGGATGGCGGCTGGATCGCCAAGGGCGCGGGCGGGCTCGCCGCGGGCCTTGCCGCCGTCAATATCTTCGGCGGCTTCCTCGTCACCCAGCGCATGCTGGCGATGTATAAGAAGAAAGAGAAGAAGTGACTCTCGGCCCAAGTCGAAAGGCGTCCCGGCTGCGCGCCGCGCGGTCCGCGATCGTGTTTGGACTGGATCGATGAGCGCCGCGGACTGGCGCGCGCTCATCGAGGCCTATCTCGACGGCCGCCTTTCGCCGGAAGCGTTCATGCGCCGGTTCGTGGAAGCGTGGGAAAGTTCGCGCGAGCCCATTCCCGAGGCTGTCGCGCGGTTGCAGCCGCATGTCGAAGCGTTTGAGGCGCAGCTTAGCGAGGAACGGGAAGAGGGCGCCGTCAATGACGACGAGCTGCGCCAAGCGGCCCAGCGCGCTCTTGCAGGCCTCGCCGAGGATATCATTGTCTCGCCGCACACGTTCGACCGCACCCGCGCGCGCGAGGATATGCGCCGTTTCGAAATCCGGGTTCAGCGCCTGGCCGGACTGGGGTGTTTAATCGCCTTCGCCTGGGTGGCTCTCTGCATCCTGCAGATCAACTACGTAATTGAGTGGATCCACGCCAATCTCATCGCGAACGTCTGGCTCTCGGCGATTCTCGGCTTTTTCCTCGCCTTCGTCCCGGTGATCGGCAATGTCCTCGCCTTCTTAGGCTCGAGTGCCGCAGGCTGGCCGACCTGGGTCGCCGCCATCGTTTTCTTCGCCGCGCCAGCGGCGACTTTTCTGTCAGGCTGGACACGCTGGTGCCGCCCTCGCCGATAACTTGACGCAAGCATAAGAAGGGCGGATTTTCGCCGCGTGACCAAGCTGCTCGACACCGTCCTCGAAACGATCCGCGCACGCCGCGAGGACATCGAAGCGCGCTACGGCATCCGTTTGCTTGGCGTGGTCGGCTCCGTGGCGCGCGGCGAAGAACGGCCGGACAGCGACGTGGACATCTTCGCCGAGAAGGCTGGCCGGCCCACGCTGTTCACGCTGGTAGATGCTCAGTTCGCTCTTGAGCGGGACATCGGCAGACCCGTTGACCTAGTACTGCGAGAGGAACTGCGGCCCGCTGCGCTAGAATTGATGACGCGGCACTTCGTCGGTGCGTGATGGACGACGGTGTTCGCCTTAGGCTTGAAGACATGCTGGAGCATGCGCGGCTCGCCCGTGATATGCTTGGCGAAACCGATGCGGCAATGCTTGCCTCCAATCCCGAAAAACGCCTCGCGGTAATCAAGGCGATCGAAATCATTGGCGAAGCAGCGAGTAGGATCGACCCGGGCCAGCGAAACCAAATCCCCAGCCTTCCGTGGGATCAGATGCGGGGGATGTGCAATCGTTTGATCCACGATTATGGCCATGTCGATCTTGGCATCTTGGTCGACACAGTGCGCAATCATATTCCGCCGTTGATCGTCGAACTCCAGCGCATTCTGAAATTCGATCCACAAGGCCAATCATGAACGCAAACCTCGCCGCTCTTCTGTATCTGGTCTCAGGCGTGCTCTTCATCCTGGCGCTGCGCGGACTCTCCAGCCCCGAAACCAGCCGGCAGGGCAATATCTACGGCATGATCGGTATGGCGATCGCCATCAGCACGACGCTGTGGCTCGTCGCGCCCGACACCGAGACCTGGCTAATTATCGTCGGCGCCATCGCCATCGGCGGGGGCATCGGCGCAATGATCGCACGTTCGATCCAGATGACGGCGATGCCGCAGCTCGTCGCCGCGTTTCACTCGCTGGTGGGTCTGGCCGCAGTGGCCGTCGCCGCCGCCGCCTTTTATGCCCCGGAGAATTTCGATATCGCGCTGCCGCTCGGCATCGCCGGCGCCGAGCGCGGCATCAAGATGCAGTCGCTGATCGAGCTGTCTCTCGGCACGGCCATCGGCGCCGTCACCTTCACCGGCTCGGTCATCGCCTTCGCCAAGCTCAACGGCAACATGTCCGGCGCGCCGATTATCCTGCCGGCGCGGCATCTCATCAATATCGCGATCGGCCTCGCGATCGCCGCGCTCATCGTGGTGATGATCCGGGACGCCGGGCGGACCGAATGGCACTTCTGGGCGATCGCGGGGCTCTCGCTGCTGATCGGCGTGCTGCTGATCATCCCGATCGGCGGCGCCGACATGCCCGTCGTCGTCTCTATGCTCAACTCCTATTCGGGATGGGCGGCGGCGGCGCTCGGCTTCACGCTCGAAAACGTGGCGCTTATCATCACCGGCGCGCTGGTCGGCTCCTCGGGCGCGATCCTCAGCTACATCATGTGCAAGGGGATGAACCGCAGCTTCATCTCCGTCATTCTTGGCGGCTTTGGCGTGGCCGAAGGAACAGGGCCTGCCGGCGCGAAGGAAACGCGGCCCGTCAAGCAGGGCAGCGCCGACGACGCCGCCTTCATTATGAAGAACGCGAGCAAGGTGATCATCGTGCCGGGCTACGGCATGGCGGTGGCGCAGGCGCAGCACAGCGTGCGGGAGATGGCCGACATGCTGAAGAAGGAAGGCGTCGAAGTGAAGTACGCCATCCATCCGGTCGCCGGACGCATGCCGGGGCACATGAACGTGCTCCTGGCGGAGGCGAACGTGCCTTATGACGAAGTGTTCGAACTCGAAGACATCAACAACGAGTTCTCCTCCGCCGATGTCGCTTACGTGATCGGCGCGAACGATGTGACCAATCCCGTCGCCAAGACCGATCCCAAGAGTCCCATCTTCGGCATGCCGATCCTCGACGTGGAGAAGGCCAAGACCGTGCTTTTCGTCAAACGCGGCATGGGCTCGGGCTATGCCGGCGTCGAAAACGAACTCTTCTTCCGCGACAACACAATGATGCTGTTTGGCGACGCGAAGAAGATGACGGATGAAATCGTGAAGGGGCTGTGATAAACACCCCACCATGCGCCATCGGCACATCGAACCGCAAGGACTGACCTTGGCCGCCATCGACGACATCATCGCGCGTGGCGCGATGGCGGATTGGCTGGTGTTGCGCGATCGCGTGCGCGGCGATGCGGCGTTCGCGAAGCGCGTTGTGGACCTCGCGCGCGCCGCAATGGAGGACGACCGCGACCTGCGCCGCCGCTTCTGGGCCGACTATGCCGCCCGTTACGCCGCCTGAAACACCGAACTGGGACGAGGTCCTTTCAGCCGCCGCCCGGCTGCAGACGATCGTGCCCGGCGCAGTGCTAGCGGGCGGAACCGCCGCAGCGCTCGTCGCGCGCCATCGTTTTTCTCAGGACGCGGATCATGTTGGTATGGATCTTCGCGGCCGTTTCGACGACGTGCTTGCCGACCTTGAGCAAGTGGCCGGCTGGAGCACCGCGCGCATTCGGCGCCCCGTCCTAATACTGGGCAGCCTCGATGGCATAGAGACCGGCGTGCGGCAGCTCGTTCGCAGCGAACCCTTGGAGACGATGCAGATCACAATCGACGGGCAAGAGCTGTCGATGCCCACGCCGGCAGAGACCCTTCGGATAAAGTGCGCTCTGATTTTGAAGCAAAACGCGGTGCGGGACTACGTGGACGTGGCGGCGCTCTCGCATCGTCTCGGAATGGACGAGGTCGTCAAGGCGCTCGGCAGCTTCGACGAACTCTATCCGCAGCCTGGCGGCCAGTCCGCGATGCAGCAGCTTATCGTGCAGTTGAATGCGCCGTCGCCGTACGATTTGGATCAAGTCGAGCTCAGCCAGTACCGCGCGCTTGCCGCGCCATGGACGGATTGGACCGAGGTCGTCAAACAGTGCGCCGCAGTCGCCGCCGCGCTCCTGGATGCAGCGTCATGATGCTGTTTGGCGATGCGAAGAAGATGACGGATGAAATCGTGAAGGGGCTGTGATGCCAAAGCCCGAACCGAAAACCCAGAAGACAGAAGCCTCCGTCGCCGCTTTCATCGCGGCGGTGGAGGATGAGACGCGACGCAGGGATGCGAAAGTCATCGACAACCTCATGCGCGAGATCACGGGCGAGAAGCCGGCGATGTGGGGGCCGTCGATTATCGGCTACGGGGTGTACCAAGGGCCGACTGGCGTGTGGCCGCGTCTGGGATTCAGCCCGCGCAAGGCCAATCTCGTTCTGTATCTGATGGATGGCTACGACGACGAGCCGCTGATGAAGCAGCTCGGCAAGCACAAGACGGGGAGAAGCTGTCTCTACATCAACAAGCTTGCCGACGTGGACGAAGGCGTGCTGCGCAAACTCGTCGTCAAGAGCTGGCAGAGAATGGCGAAGAAGTATCCGGAATAAAAAGGGGAGCGGCGGACGCCGCTCCCCTCACGCATGTCGTGTCGGACGAGGCGCTTACCAGATGGTGACGCGATCGGCCGGCGCCAGATAAAGCGCATCGCCGGGCTGCACGTTGAACGCGGCGTACCAGGCGTCCATGTTGCGCACCGTGCCGTTGCAGCGATAAACCGCCGGCGAGTGCGGATCGGACAGGATCTGGTTGCGCAGCGCGGCATCGCGGATGTTCTGCCGCCAAGCCTGCGCCCAGCCGAGGAAGAAGCGCTGATCGCCCGTCAGACCGTCGAGCACAGGCGCCTCGGCGCCGTTCCGCGACAGAGTGTAGGCGTGGTAGGCCACTTGCAGGCCGCCATTGTCGCCGATGTTCTCGCCGAGCGTGAGACGCCCGTTCACAGTGATGCCTTCGAGCGGTGAGAACTGGTTGTACTGCTCGACCAGACGGTTCGTGACTTCCTCGAAGCGGCGCACGTCTTCCGCATTCCACCAGTCGCGCAGCACGCCGTGCGCGTCGGAGCGCGCGCCCTGGTCGTCGAACCCGTGCCCCATTTCGTGGCCGATCACGCCGCCGATGGCCCCGTAGTTCACGGCCGGATCGGCGTTGGGATCGAAGAATGGCGGCTGCAGGATCGCGGCGGGGAAGACGATCTCGTTGAACACCGGATTGTAATAGGCGTTCACGGTCTGCGGCGTCATGAACCACTCATCCCGGTCGGTCGGACGCGACAGGCGCGCAAGATCGAAATTCCAGTCGAAGATCTGGAAGCGCTTCAGATTGCCGTAGGCGTCGCCCGCGCGCACTTCGAGCCCGGAGTAATCGCGCCAGCGGTCGGGATAGCCGATCTTCGGGCGGAAGGTGGCGAGCTTCTCGCGCGCCGCGACTTTCGTTTCCGCCGACATCCAGCTGAGCTGGTCGATACGCTGGCCGTAGGCGGTGCGCAGATTTTCGACCAGTTCGAGCATTTGCTGCTTGGCTTCCGGCGGGAAGTGGCGCTGCACGTAGATCTGGCCGACCGCTTCGCCGAGCGCGCCATTAACCGCCTGCACCGCGCGCTTCCAGCGCTCGCGCTGCTGCGGCTGGCCGTTCAGCGTGCGCCCGTAGAAGTCGAACACCTCGTCGTCGATGGCGCGCGGCAGCACCGCAGCGTTGTTCCGGACGAGGTGATAGGCAAGGTAGGACTTCCACGTCGAAACCGGCGTCGCCATGAAAAGCTCGGCGAGCGGCCCCATCGCGGAAAGCTCGCTGATGACCACTTCCTGCACTGCGCCCATGCCGCTGGCTTCGAACGCAGCGTCCCATGGGAAGCGGGGCGCCAGCGCGCGGACTTCGGCGCGTGTCTTGAGATTGTAAGTGCGGCTGCGGTCGCGGCGGTCGGCGATCGGCCAATGGCGTTCGGCGATCTGCGTTTCGAGCGCCAACACAGCTTGTGCGCGCCTGCTCGGATTGTCGAGGCCTGCCAGACGCAGCGTGCGCTCGATGTGCGCTGCATAGGCGTTGCGGATGTTGGGGAATTCGCCGTCGGTGCGGCGATAGTACTCGCGCTCGGGCAAGCCGAGGCCCGCGTGCGTCATGTTGGTGATGTAGCGGTCCGGATTGCGCTCATCGAGGCCGACGAAAATGGCGATCGGCGAATTCACGGCGATGCCCGGAGTGGCGATCAGCCGGATGGTCTCTTCGTGATTGCGCAACGCAGCGATCTGCGCGAGCTCCGCCTGCACCGGCTCCGTGCCGCGCGCGTCGATCGCGTCATGATTCAGGAAGGAATTGTAGTAGTCCGCGATCTTCTGCTGGATCGTGCCCGGGGCGCCGCCGGCCAACGCGACTTCTTCGATGATGACGCGCTGATCCCGGTCCGACTTTTCGCGCAGAATGTCGAACGTGCCCCAGCGCGTGCGATCTTCCGGGATTGGCGTGTTCGCAAGCCACGTGCCGTTGGCGTAGCGGAAAAAGTCGTCGCCGGGTTTGACGTTGAGATCACGCGCGGCGAGGTCGACGCCCCAGGCGCCGATCGCTGCGGGCGCACGCGGCGCCGGCGCGGACGACGAGGTGGCCGCCCCGGTGGCGCACCCGGCCAACAGGGCCAAGCTCGACGCACCCATGGTGCGGCGGGTCAACATGATCATGTGGTTCTTCCCTCCGAGTAATTCTTATTCGGCCGCAGCCAGCTTGCGGCGACCCCCATACAGGCGCGCGTAGAAGCCGAAAAGGCCGGTCGTCACGCGCTTTATATCGATCCCGATCATGTAGAAGGCGGGGGTCAGGATCAAGGTTGCCGGCATGCAGACGAGCACGCCGAACGCCAGGCTGATCACCATGGGCTTCAGGAACTGCACGATGGCCGCGTTCTCCAGAATCATCGGCGAGGTGCCGACAAACTCCGTGACCGAGGTCAGGAAGATCTGACGGAAGCGCGAAATGGAAGCCTCCGTGATGCCGCGCTCGGCCTTGACCCGCATCACCTGAAATCCGAGCCCCTCCAGCTGGAGCGCGCGCTCGCGGTATTCCGAGCTGTCAAAACGCAGCTGGTCGGAGGTGCGCAGCTCGATCGGACCCTTCTGGAAGCCGGAAGCTGCGCCTTCGACGATCATTTCCTCGTGGGGCTCAAGGTCGGGCGCGATGGCTATGTATT
>Ga0209172_10003817_pt1 | contig 21900 bp, 14 predicted proteins | sample LarsenN4metaG_FD_184113 | JGI IMG/M metagenome (GOLD analysis project Ga0209172, IMG submission 184113) | Hot spring sediment bacterial and archeal communities from British Columbia, Canada, to study Microbial Dark Matter (Phase II) - Larsen... ... | reverse complement strand
CCAAAAGTGGACGATGCCGATTTCCAATTGGAAACCTGCCCTCAACCGTTTCGCCATTGAGTTTGGCGATCGCTTTCCAACTTGAATTTTTACCTTTGACACAATCTATTTGACATACCCGATCGCGCTTAACCTGCTGCACTTGTTTCTGGGCTGCGGCGCTCTGCCAACTGCAACGTTGTGTGGTCAAACACGTCTCCATCAGCCCCAATCGCTTGAATTTGGAGGCGATCGTCAAACACCTCCACAACGGTAAAGCCATGCCGCGCTGCGGTGTAAGCAACCCAGTTTTGCAACTGCACCGGGTACAGAGGTGCCCCTCCATTACCAGCAACCAGGTAAGTCACCCCTCGAATTACCTTACTGCGCTGATAGTTATGCTCGTGGCCATTCACGTAGAGTTGCACGCCGTATTTTTCCAGCAGGGGAGTCAGGGTTTTGAGTAGTCTAGGTGTGTTTCCATAGCGACCACACGAATAAACCGGATAATGCCCACATACAACTTTCCAGGGAGACTCACTTTGCTGGAGTTCGGCTTCTAGCCATTTCAATTGAGCCTGCCAGTCAACATTATTGTTTGTATCCAGCATGAAGAACTGAACGTTTTTTTCATGAAACGTATAGTAGCGGCCAGCCATGTTGAATAGCGGATAGTTGACCTGCCCATCTCCATTGTTCGTTCGAATATCGTGATTTCCTAAACAGGCTCGAAAAGACACCTTTGCGTTTAGTAAAGCACGATAGGGACGCTCAAACACTGGCCCAATCTTCCACATTTCACCATTGCGGTAAATGTTGTCACCCGCCAGTAAGACAAGAGGATAGGGATACTGCTGATAGTAACGGGTCATGGCCTGAGCCACTCCATACTGGGCACTATCTCCCCACCCCGTATCAGCAATAATTGCAAACCGTAACCTCAAACCGGGCGGGTCAGGCATCTGAGCGATCGCAGGGTCTAGCTTAATCTCTGACAGGTTAAACAACCAATCCGCTCGAATGCCCAAAAAATCGGCAACATACCGAGTCACAACCAGAAAAAACGCTACCAGACTGCTCTTGATCAACATATCGCGCCGCTTCATCTGCACTCGGTTCCTCTTGAGATTACGTGTTACGTCGCTAAACCCTTAGTAAACACAACGACACTCTTGTGCATTCCGCTTTAATAACGGGTAGATTCAACTAAACTCAGGAGCCTATAAACACCAAAATGGAGCTGTATCAAGCTCCGAATCCGTCTTCTCTCTGACCAGGTTAGCCAGTCAAACACTGGACTGTCAAAAGTAGAAACGCCAGGGCACAGATATCTTCACGTTACAGAGCGAATCGCACTCAGGATCAGTGCGACAGCGTGAAAAGAGAACCGTTAGCTGCACGTTTCGATATCCAACAAACCTGCTTGAAGATTGATCAGGTATTCACCGATTAGGCATTGAGCCTCTTCTTCAACCCTCGAATCATGCCCGATCGCCCGGAGATCGAAGCTGTATCTTTTTCGATCTGCACAAAAATCTTGCCCGAAAACAAACCGCTGGGAAAAGGCCGTTCGTAAACAGTGATATCTTCTAGGCTGTCTGTCTCTGCAAACCCCATCTGCTCAAGGTTTGTTTGTAACTGCTTCGCAAAACCTCCTTTGTTCTTAACAGGCATCTCTAGGGTGTCTGTGCTGTTAAAGTAGCCGCCTAAGCCACCTGCAACCAGTCCCAGGGCGATCGCAATCTGGCTGGGGTCAAAATCAAGCTGATCGCCGATACCTTTTGAGAGGACAAATAGCGCGATTAACGTCGTGCTGACAAAGTAGTAGAGGAAGGTAGGAACAAACCGAGGCCCTAAATCATACATAGCTGCTTAAATTGTTTGAACAAAATCAAGTAAGTGATGTGCCATCTGTAGCTTACTGCACGGCTCTACCACCTGTTGCCGCCCCTGCCGATCAACAAAAATAGCCTGGTTTGTATCACTGCCAAAGCCGCTGTTGGGTTGGTCAACCGGGTTAGCGGCGATCGCGTCGAGCTGTTTGCGCACCAGCTTCTCTTTTGCAGGGGTGAGAATATCACCCGTCTGAGCCGCAAAACCAATTAACTTTTGATGGGGCTGCTTCAATGTGCCAAGCTCGGCTGCAATATCTGGCACCGATTCAAGCGGCAAACAATCGGGCAAATCAGCCTTTGCCAATTTCTCATAGTGGCATGTTGCAGGTCGCACATCTGCCACAGCCGCTGCCATGATCGTCCAATCTGCTTGGGGAAAGTTTTGCACAAGCGCCTCCCGCATTTCGGCGGCAGTGGTAACAGGAACAGCCTGAAAATTGCCGAATAGTAAGCGCGACTCCATTGGGGCGTGGACAAGAGTTACCTGGGCACCCCGATGACTCGCCGCCTGAGCTAGAGCCACGCCCATTTTACCCGTTGACGGATTACCAATAAACCGAACTGGATCAAGAAATTCACGGGTGCCACCTGTGCTAATCAATAGATGCTTTCCCGTTAAATCACGCTGTCCCTTTGTATGGAGCAACGATTCAATCTGCGCCAAAATTTCAGGCGGTTCTGCCATGCGTCCGGCACCGACGCGATCGCACGCTAAGATTCCGGCACCGGGACCAACAGCATGAAACCGGGCCTCAGTCTGGATCTGCTGCCAGTTGCGTTGCACACTTGCCTGCTCCCACATATCCGTATTCATCGCTGGAGCCAGCAATACAGGGCAGGTCGAAGCCAACACCGTATTGGTCAACAGGTTATCGGCCAAGCCGTAGTTCAACTTAGCCAGGGTATTGGCTGTCAAGGGGGCAATCAGCATCACATCTGCCCATTCACCTAGCTCAATGTGCAAAGGACGCCCCTGATTTGGTTGCCAGAAATCGCGATCAATATAAGCTGGGTGCCGACAGAGGGTTGCGATCGTCAGTGGCGGGATGAACTGTTGCGCCGCTTCCGTCAAAATAGCGCGGACTTCAACACCCGCTTTTGCCAGTGTTGAGATCACTTCGCACACTTTATAGGCAGCAATACCGCCACCAATGCCGATCACAATCCGTTGTTTGCCTATCATGATGTGTTGCGCGAAAGAGCTTTCTCCATCATGCCGCTCCACAAACCGGATGCATTATTTTCTTCAGCCGATTTCCAAGCTAAACTCCGGTGCTAAGGTTGGGGCAGGCATCTGGCAACATGCCTAAGTACCGCAAACATTCTTCAGGCTTGAGTTGCCGAAAGGTACGATCGCGGGCCAGGTCGAGTAAGCCTTCCCAATTAGCAGCCCAAATGAAGACCTTTTCTTTGGTTGTGGCAATGACATAGCGGCCATCATTGCTGAAGAAAGCCCGTTGAAACACTTCAGAGTTGGATTCATCCTCTAACCGCAGCGTTGTCCATTCGCGACCATTTTGAGCATTCCACAAACGCACAGTCCCATCACTGCCTGTGGTCACAATCGAGTCACCCTTGGGGCTAAAGTTAACTGACAGTACGCCACCTCGGTGCCCCGTCAACAAAACCAGGGGCGTTCCTTCGGAATCAATCACATGCGTTGCACCAGTTGTGCTAGCCAGCGCAAGCGACTGACCATCGGGATTGTAGCGAACACTCACCAACGGGTAGGAATATCGCACAATGCGTAACGACTCAGATGAAGTCGTGCGCCAAAAGCGGAGGGTATCATCCTGGCTGACCGTCGCGATTTCGTTACCATCGGGGCTAAATTGGGCATCCGTAACGGGCTGAGTATGGCCACTCAAAGTGGTGCTCAACCGTCCAGTAGCGAGTTGCCAAACAACTACGCGATCGCCGAGGTTCCCTAACAAATAACGGTTTGTCGGGTCAAATACGAGATTTTGAAGTGCCTCAACTCCCGCTTTAGGCGGTTCCATGCAGTTCAAAGGTTCCAATGTCAAATCAGCATTCACCTGCCAAAGGATTAGCCCCTGAGAAGTCACAGTGGCAGCAAAGGAACCATCCTGACTTAACATCATCGCTTCAGGTAACTCAGGCAACACAGAAGCTTGGGATGAGCGAGCGAGTAAATCTGCGGAACAAAAATTGGTACTTTGAATCCGCAGTGGCTCTAAAGGTGTTTCAGTAAATTGACGATCAATTGCAGAGGAAGACATCGGTAGGCTAGGTGAGAGAAAAGCCAGCCCCTGCTGGTCAAGAAACCAACTCAGTTGATGCCCCATTTGGGCAAAAAACTGTTTCACCGTTTTATGCAGAGAGGGAGAAGCGTTATTGGCGGCGATCGCTTGAGGTGCGTTTGCCGTAACAGGTAAGCCCCAGGTTTGCAGCCCGCCCTTTTGGTTCAGGGTGAGTAACCCGCCTGCATAAGCGATCGCCAACTCAGTTCCTGTTTCACCCAGATTTAAGGTTGGCAATTCACCACCGCTTTCAGCTGCCCACAGTTGGGTTTCACCTTGAGCGTTGCCTGTCACAATCAGGGAACCATCCTGACTAAACTGAGCCGCTGTCAAGGGTGACATTTCCCGCTCCAACCGCTCAACGATTTGCCCTTGCTCTAAGTCCCAAATCTCCATTGAGGCTTCAGCCGGGTCACGACTTAAAGTCACCAAGCGACGACCATCAGGGCTAAACGCCAATGTTTGAGGATCGGCTTGTGCTGTCTCTCCCAAATCAATCTGTAGTTGACCTGTACTCACTTGCCAAACTTGGAGGCGATCGCTTGCGTCTGCAGTGAGCAACCATTGTCCATTGGGACTAAATTGCAGATGCTTGAGAGATACTCTTGGTGTAACTCGTTTGGGCAACGCGAAGGTACGCAAAACCTTACCTGAAGCAGCGTCAAGTAACCGAACCGTATGGTTATCACTCGCAACCGCCAGCAGTTTACCGTCTGGGCTGTAAGCAATTTGACTGACCGTTGCAGCCTGGTTCCAACTTGCGATCGGCTTTTGAATGGTCAGACTCCAAATTTGAACAGTCGTCTCGGTTGCGATAGCCAGGGTTGAGTTCGCTGGTGTAAACGCGATCGCGCGAACAGGCTGACGAAAGCGATAAATCAACTGGCGTCGCTTTGACTGGGCTTCCCAGACTTGCAACAAATTATCTTCTCCAACGGCTGCAACCCAGGTTCCTTGCTGGCTCCAACGCAAGTGGCTGATTGACTTTTGAAAGCCAGCTAACTGCAAGATTGCCTCGCCCGTCTCGGTTGACCAGACCGATGCTGATTGCCGATTGGGTGCGATCGCGGCCAGATAAGTACCATCGGCTGCAAAGCCAAGTTGCCTGTAACCTCGGTCATGGCTGGGCGCAGCATTTGGGGCTGAAGCAATCGTGCGCTTCAGAATTTGGCGTTTTGCCGACCAGAGTTGAATGCCACCATCGGTTGCTGTCGTGGCAAATTGATCGCCAGCGGGATCAAAGGCAATCTGCTGAATACGGCCCTGATGCCCAGATAACTCCTTCTGCAAACGGAGTTTTTGCAGCACCGCTCGTAGACTGGCTTGTGCCTCAAACGATTTTTCGCCCTGCTCGATCGCAAGCCGACTGATCACAAGTGCCGCCGCCGGATCACCAGCGGGTTCTTGCAAAATCGCTTGAGCGATCGCCGCACGCTGGCGTGACAGAGCCAAATGGGTCTGAAAATCTTTTTCTGCCTGACTTTTTACCACAACCTGATATTGAAACAAGGTCAACAACAAAGCAGATAACAATGCACCCGGCACACTAAATTGCAGCAATCGAGTTTGGCGTTGCTGTCGCTGCGCTTCTTCCAGGCTAGTCGTGACAAATTGCTGGGCAGTTGTGGATAAATCGTCTGGGTAAGACTCAAAAAAGGTGCGGGCTTCAAGCAGGCGATCGCCCGTCAGCAAATATTCAGGCGAAGCGGGTTGGCCAGCACTACTCCACTCCCAAGCATTGCGCTCGATTCGACGTTGACGCCAGAGCAGTTCCCGGTTTTCGTCGAGCCATTGCCGCAAGAGTGACCAGTTACGAATCAATGCTTCATGCGCCACATCAACCGTCTCTTGAAAACGAGCACGCGTCAGAAGCGGAATTGGTAAAGCCGCCAACTCCTCCATTGGTTTGCGGGTCAGATTTTCAATGGTGCGATCGCGGTCAATATCTACCACTGTTTGCGCCCGATAGAATAACGACCCGCTTGTTTGACTCGGAGTTTTGCCTCGGCTCCATTGAGCTAACCGCAGCGCCGTAGACATATTGGCAAACCCCTGGTCAATATGCTCTCGATGTGAACTTGCCAGGGAAATTCGGTTGGTCACAACCAGCTTGGCAGCAACTAACTTTTCTAAAACTTGTTCAATCAGCTCTGCCGAAAAGCGGGAGCTGACCAATTCTGACTTGAGAATACGGCGGCGAGTGTCTTCTGTGCCTTCGCCTAATTGTGTTAAGGCAATGAAAATGCGTTTGGCAACCAGTTGTTCTTCGGGGCTGAGGCTAAAGAAGATTTCATCGGCTCGCTTTTGCAAGGTACCGCGCACCCCACCTAACTCGGTGTAGGCGTCGAGGGTCAGGCGAGTCGTTCCATCGGTTGGGTTTACCTGACGTTTACGCCACAACTCAAGCAGTGTGTACTGCAACAGGGGAAGCTCGCCGGGGGCACCCACAATATCCATCAGGATGTTGTAAACCAGGTTGGATTCACACACCAAGCCAACTTTTTGCGCGGGCTTCACGATCGAAGCCTTTATTTGTTCATAGGTCAGGGGTGTAATCGTAACCAGACTTTGCTCAATTTGCTCTACTAACCCGTGATAATGGGAGCATTTTCCAAAAAAGTCAGCCCGCAGCACAATCACGACGGTTAAAACATCTTTTGCTTCTTTCAAAGCGTTGATCAAAATGTTGATAAACCGAACGCGATCGCGCTCAGCATGGGTTCCCTGACATAGCGTGAAGAGTTCCTCAAACTGGTCAATAATCAGTAACAGGTGTTGGTCTTGGCTCGCTTGTAAACTGGCTCGCGTCAAGTATGAAAGACCACTCGTGCCCTCTCGCAGCATCGTCTCGGCTCGACGCAGTTGCTCGGCCCGTTCAACTGCACTACTGGTTGGGTTAACAAAAGCTGTAGCTAAGCTTTTTAGCGGTTGCTCAGTCGGAGTAATGATTTGAACCCGCCAGCGGTTGCTACCCGAAAAAGCGTGCCCCTGATGAAGCTTGTGAATTAAGCCAGCTCGCACAACGGATGTTTTACCACTTCCTGATGCACCCAAAATTGCCAAAAAGTTGTGCGATCGCAGCTTCTCAATTAACTGATCCGTTAAGTTTTCTCGGCCAAAGAAGTAATCAGCATGAGCTTCATCAAAATACTCTAAACCGCGATAGGGGCAAACCTCTGGGAGCAACTCAGTTTTGATGGGCTGAGCAACACCCTGGTTACGGGTCAACAAAATCTCGCTACCCGAATTTTCAAACAAAGGCTGCTGCATCTCGCCCTTAAGTGCAGTGCTGACCCAGTCGCTCAGTGCGTAGTTTGTCACCTCACCTGTATGGCTATGGGCTGGATCTAAACCCTCCAGCAACGCTTTTGTAAAAACACTGTACTGTCCGTTAATCGACTCGTAAGCGGCCTCATACTCACGGGATGCCGCCATAAACAGGCGATCTGTACCTGCACAAGCACCGGGGTCAGCTTCTAAAAAGTTAAGCAGTTCGCCGCTATGGCAGCAATCCAATAGCAAAATGCGCTGCTTAACAGGGCTTTCTTGCAAGAGGCGACGCAACCAAAACAGAGATAACCCGTAAACCCCAGCATCAGGATTGGCATCACTGGTTGCTAGATATCCCTCCTGAATGCCAGCGTCTTTTTGTAACCCATGCCCCGAAAAATAAAACAGAGCTGTTTGAGGAATATTTTTTCCTTTCGGTTTAAATAAACGGACCAGCGCCGCTTCTAAATCTGCCAGTAAAACGGGCGTGCGTTGCCCAACTCGCGATACGCCTGCCTGAATCGTATCTGGCATGCGTGTAACCCGAAAATCACCATGTTGATGCAGGCATTGAGCGATCGCCTCCGCATCATAAGCAGGTGCATTCAGACCTGGCAAATACTGATAAGTGCTGACACCAACAATAAGGGCATCCCGTGACATTTTTGATATTCCTGATGATGACGAATTAAAGACCGAATCAGTAGAAAAAAGGAACTCATTTTTGCTTATTTCCTAGAAGGGAGAAAACAGAAAGCAGCATCAGCAATATAGCCTAAACTCTCAGCCAAATATCGTATTAATCTCTATGTAAAGTTTGACGACTTTTCTGTATCTCCCTCTGAAAAAGGGTTCAGAAGTTCTTTCATGTTAGTGAATGAGCGTTTTTTACTTTTTCTAATTTTTAGGAATAAATCCTTAAACCAGAAATTATTGTGTGCTTTTAATAAGAAATTAATATGTCAATTTTGGATTGAAAAAGGGGGTGAGACCCCCAACAATCAGCATTTATTCTTTTGTCTTTAAATCGAGGGTAAAGCCCCTCATAGCAGAAGCTTTGTTTTTTTGCGAAAAGAAGATTTATAACTGTTATTAACACTGAGCTTACATCGCTGAAATCAATCTTATTTCCGTATTTTCTTGGCATGTTTTGGTTCTAAGACCAATAGTTACCGTGCGAATACGGACAGAAAACTAAAGAAATTGCATGGCTGCAAAGAAATTACTGAACTTTGTCTAAATTCTTCGGCTTGTCAAGTTTTATGCTTACTGTTGCTTGCTTCAATTAAAGTGGCTAGATTATCGGCATTAAGATAGGTGACAAGGTAAAAGTGATGAAGCGGCTTGTGTGGGCGATCGCCTTTTTGTGTAGTTTTTGCGTAGCCGTAGGAGGCAGTCAGTTACCCGTTTTTTCGCAGACGAAACCAGCTCAAGTGTTAGAGTCAACCAGACACGCTGTCGAAAAAGCTGCTTCACTCCTGACATCTGAAAAGACGAGCGCTACGCCCAAAACACCGATTGCAAAGCCGACTTCCTTTGAAAGTGCCATCAAAGGTAGCAAGCAAATTGATGGTCTCTTTACGCTTTACCAAAATGCTGAGAAAGGAAAGCTGTTAGCAGAAATAGAACCCAACCAACTCAACACCACTTTTTTATTAACCGTCACGCTCGAATCAGGCATCGGGGAAAGTGGGCTTCACAGTGGCTTGCCGATCGCTGATCTATTATTTACGCTCCGCAAGGTCGGGGAGCGGCTTCAGTTTTCTGTGCCGAATGTTTACTTTCGCACCGACCCAGGCGATCCACTTCAACGCTCAGTGCAGCGATCGTTTAGCAACTCAGTCCTACAAACATTACCCATTCTCAGCACCCATCCCGACCGCAAATCCTATCTTGTCGATTTAGCACCGCTCTTTTTAGCCGATTTGCCCGGTATTACGCCAATTCTGCCGTTTTTGTTAGGGGCTTCTTACACCCTTGATCCAAATAAGTCCTACTACGACACGGTTACGAATTTTCCAACCAATACTGAGATCCGCAGTGTGTATGGCTTTTCTGGGGGAGCTTCTTCTGAGGCTTTTCCGGCCTTTGTTACAGCCCTGCCAGATAGTCGCGCCTTCAATCTGCAGATTCACTATAGTCTTTCGCAGTTACCAACCAATAATGGCTACCGTCCACGCTTAGCCGACGATCGCGTGGGCTATTTTCTAACGGCCTACCAAAACTTCTCTGATGAATCGCCGCGATCGCCCTTTGTGCGCTACATCAATCGCTGGCATCTCGAAAAAGCCAACCCCTCAGCAGCCATGTCTCCGCCCAAAGAACCGATTGTCTTTTGGATTGAGAACACAGTGCCAGTGGAATATCGCGATGCCGTGCGAGATGGCGTTGAAATGTGGAACAAAGCCTTTGAAAAGATTGGCTTTCAAACTGCGATCGTGGCCAAGCAGATGCCTGACAACGCTGATTGGGATCCAGCCGATGTACGCTACAACACAATTCGCTGGCTGACAGCTTATGACGTTGGCTTTGTAGGCATTGGCCCTTCGCGCGTCAACCCGTTAACCGGACAAATCTTAGACGCAGATATTTTGATTGACGCTGGCTTTGCCCGCTTTCTCAAGCAACAGTTTCAGTCGGTCGTTGAGCAAAACGAGTTGCGCATGATGCCCGACTTAGCGAGACTCACAGGCGTCAATGCGCTCTGTGGTTATGGCATCGATTCACAACAGTTGCAAACCACTGTGAAACCTCAACCTTCGCCCAAATGGGCTTTTCGCTGGTTAGCCAGCTATGACCTGTGTTATGGCTTAGAAGCACGACGGCAGCTTTCAGTGGGTTCGATCGCCCTATCAACCATGCAAAATGTGTTGCCGAGCGACAGTGAAATGAAGCAATTTGTGCAGCAATATTTACGTATGTTGGTTGCCCATGAAGTCGGTCATACCTTAGGATTACGCCACAATTTTCGAGCTAGCTCAATGCTGAAGCCAGATGAGTTACACAATGTCGAAATTACCCGCCAAAAAGGGCTAGTTGGCTCTGTTATGGACTACAGCTCGGTCAATCTGGCTCCGCCTGGGGTTAAACAAGGGGATTATTTCACACAGGTTGTGGGTCCCTATGATGAATGGGCGATCGCCTATGGTTACTCCATCAGTCCTGATAATCGGGTGCCGCAACTCGAAAAACGCTTTTTAGATGAAATTGCCCGCCGTGCGCCCGAACCAGAGTTGGCCTACGCCACCGATGAGGATTTATTTGTTCGGCTTGACCCTCAAACGAATGTGTTTGACTTGAGCAGCGACTTACTCACTTTTGCACCGTTGCAACTCGAAAACGCACTACAAATGTGGGAGCGGGTAGAGCGTCGCTATCCGTTAGATGGGCAGAGCTACAACGACGTACGGATCATTTTTGACGATATTTTCAACTATTACTTCCAAAACTCACGGTTTTTGGTGAACTTTATTGGAGGACAGTCATTTAATCGCTACCGGGGTGGAGATAGCCGCGATCGCCTGCCATTTGAGCCAGTTTCGGTTGATAAACAACGTAAAGCCCTGGGACTCATCAAAACCTACGTCTTTGATGAAAGTAAATTTCAGTTTTCGCCAGAACTGCTGAATAAGTTAGCTCCGGCACGCTGGTTTACCTGGGGCGAGTTTCCGGAAGTAGCGCCGTTAGAGTATCCCATCTACGATCGCGTCCTCCTCTTTCAATCCATCATTTTGCGCGACTTGCTATCGGGAAGTCGTTTAGCCCGTTTGCGGAACATCGAACTGAAAACCACCAGTGCTGAGCAAGCGCTGACATTACCAGAGCTATTTGACACAGTTCAGAATGGTATTTGGGGAGAAGTTCTCAACCCTGAGCAGGATCTGAAGCTTTCCAGCATTCGGCGGGGGTTACAGCGCGAGCATTTGAATCTTATGAGTGGCATGATTTTGCGATCGCTCTCAGTTCCAGAAGATGCCCGCAGCCTTGCCTGGTACGAGTTGCGTCAACTTCAAAAAGCGCTTAACAATACACTAAAGCGGCGGGGGGATGAGATGGATGTCTACACTCTGGCCCATCTCGAAGAAACCCGCGATCGGGTCAATAAGATTCTCAACGCCCGCCTCGAAACCAAGTAGCCTCAAGCAAGCGGTGTAGAACGGGCAATCTGGCTTCATGTGAAAGCACACTTATTTGAGAAGAGTGCTTTAGTTTCAGAAGGGGGGGGGCTCAGATCATCCTTCAAGGTATCCACTCCGCATCCCCTTAAATGACATAATCCCCAAATGCGCCAAACATCTGGGGATTATTAGTCTCAAGCGACTCTCCACATTATTCTGCAAAGATTCATCAAGACTCAAATTGAACTAAATTTCAGCGACAGCCCGCTCAACTAAGCGACGACCAACCGTCTGCGCTCCAGTATGTGAATAATATTTCACCAGAATATCGAGCAAAGCTCCCAGATAATCAACTTTATCATCTGAAAATTCAACAAAGCCGCGTAACCGCTCGATTAAACCCTGTTGAGTCAAGTTGTTAGCCCCAACAAAGTTGCCCATCCAACCCATCGTGGAGCTAAAGCTCTCAGCAATAAAACCCTTCTTGCTTTCGGTGGTACTACCGGGCACTTCTTCTTCAATACTTTTGAAGGTTCTATTGTGCGAGAGATCATTAGGGTTACTGCCTTGCAAAGTATTCAATGCCTTATCAAGGAAGTTGGGGCCTAACGGAATCAAGCCATCAAAGCAAACGAGGGCAGCCATGCGTGTGAGTGATTCACCACCGTAATCGCCCAGAGCTGCTAAAAAGTCGCCAATGCTATCGCCGGGGATGCCGTTGATTTTGGTAAAGGCTAACAGCTCCGTGACCAACTTAATCGTCAGGTCAATGCTTTGAGCCGTTTCTGGCTTAGGAGTTAAGGCACTTAATAACCCACCCACCAGTGGAATTTTGCCACCGACTTTATCAACCATAGAGGCGGTTGCAAGTGCGCCAGCAGCGCTGTCAACAGTATTGTAGAGCCAAATTGCTCGCTGATAGCCCTGCGATTTATCGTTGTAGAGGTAAACGGCGCGATCGCCAATTTGTTGAATCACACCTTCATCGGTTTCGCCGGTTACGGTACGAATCATTTGCTCAAAGTTTGTAATGTTGTCCCAGCCTCCAGGCACAAAGGCATCCAGAGATTTGAGTGCCATTACAGTAGGACCGCCTGTCGGCAAGTCGTTGATAATGTCGTAGATTGCTTTGCTCATAAAAAATACTCGTTTTGATAGGGATCAGCCCGTAAACCAAGTCACTGAAAGCGAGCCAAAACGATCCTCGTGGTGGTAGCTGTCACAACCACCAGAAACATAAATTCGTTGCGAATCGAAGATCGGCGTTTGTGCGCGGCTTCAGCTACCTTGTGCAGCCTTCTCTTTCGCCGCTTTCAAAAGTTCGCTGATCTTAGAGGTTTTGTCTTGTGCGGCATCACTCGCTTGGTCAGCAGCAGTATCAACGGCTGATTTAGCTTGCTCGGTCTTAGCCTTAAGATTTGCCGGAGAAATGGCGTTAGCGGGTTTCTTGGCGGTGTTAGATGCTTTTGAAGCACTGCTCAAACGGGCTAAACCGGCCAGGTCAAACTTTTTCAACCAGGCTTCACGCTCAGCCGCCTTAAAGTTGACCGGGTCACGAGAAAGCACTTTAACCTGATAGCGATCGTCCACCAGAATAGCTGTCTGGGTTGTGCCGACTGTGACGGCTGGGTAGCCTGCAATCTTGGTTGTAGAAGTCTTGAACTTGTCTGCCGCAGGAGTCCCCTTGGTATCAGAGATCGCTAGCATTGCGACATCTTTGCCATCTTTCTTGAGCTTAGCTTCAGCAAACCCCTTCTTCTCTTGGGTAAAAACTCGCTCGTAGCCTCCGCTCGGCTTCGGGAAAAACTTGTTAAACTCACCACCCTTAGTTGCATCTTTTGCAACAGCAGGTTGGGCACCTCTTTGAGTACTTTCTTTTTGAGCCTGCTCAAACCGATTGGGGGGTTGAGGGGTACAGGCACTTACCAGTAGTAGAACTGAGATCAGAATTGGCGCGAACACTCGCCGCCAGTTGAAGGCTGTCATTGCGCTCTCCTAGTTGATACTTTTGTTTCAACAATTAGTAAAAATGAATCGTTTCATCCAGCAGAATAGAAATGGAGAAGGATTCAACAATCAGACTTAAGCCAGTTATTGTTTTTCTCCTAATAAGGTATCGGGTGGATTGACACAATTCAATCGCCCAAAGGTATCAGAAGAGCCTTGCTTTGGGAGATAGTTATGAACTGTGCTGACACGATGATTGTTACGCGATCGCCCACGGAACAGCCCAAATTACCTCACTAAATCATGCGGGGCAAGCGCCAAAAATTGGTATGAAGTGTTACATTTCTTCAATAGAGAATATCCACACTTTTAAGTTAAATAACCTCAAATTGTCGATAAAAAGGGTCAATTTAGGTCAACGCTTCAAATAACTGGGGCTTTCGCTTACCATCTAGGTAATTTACAGAGAAAATTGCACGCCGTTATGACCTTCCGTCCTTTGGGTGATCGCCCGTTGCTTTCTGTTGCTTCGCTTAAGCGACTCCTCACAAGCTTCAGCCTGGTGGGGCTTTTGAGTGGTTGTATTGTGGTTGAAGAGCCTCCCACTTCTTCGGCTCCAACGGCCCCATCGGGACAAACGACCCAACCTGCACCATCACCTGGTAACGCTGCTCGAACCCTGCCTGCACAAACTCCGCAAGCAATTAAGGGCACTGGTCGCATGAAAGTCGTCTATTACCCGGTGAAAAACCCGATGTCTCAAGCGATGAAAGACATCTATCAAAAAACTCAGATCTTTGAGCGCATGAGTGCCCTGATTGACAGCGATATTAAGCTTCCTCGTCAGGTGACCGTCGAGTTGGCGGAGTGTGGTTTTGAGAATGCATTTTATGAGCCAGCCAAGCATCGCATCGTAGTGTGCTACGAGCTAACACGGTATTTCATCAACCTATATCGCAAGCTGGGGTTGTCTGATCGCGAGGCGGGTGAAAAGGCAATGTTTGCCACTGTTTTCACCTTCTTTCATGAAGCGGGGCACATGCTAACCAATGAGTTAGAGTTGCCCATTACAGGCCGAGAAGAAGACGCAGCCGATCAGTTCTCAACTATCATCCTGGCAGAGCGGGCGGGCGAAGCGGGTGAAAAAGCGGCTGAAGCGGCAGCACTTTGGTTTGGGGCGGCTGACTCACCCGCAACTCGAACGCGCTTTATGGATGAACACTCGCTTGACCAACAGCGGTTTTACGCGATTATGTGCTTGCTTTACGGCAATAATCCCCAAAAGTATGGCCGCACAGCCACTCAGTTAGGCTTTCAAGAGACTCGCAAAGCCAAATGTCAACGTGAGTATGCGCAAGTCTCCCGCTCCTGGAAGGCTCTCCTAGCACCTCATGTACGCAATTCACGCTCTTAATCTTCGTCAGGCAGATTGAGAAACTGACGGATTGTTTCGGTAGTTCGTTCCAAAATATCTCTGCGATAAGCGCGATGCTGCCACAGGGGAATGGTTTCGCCTGTAGTCAACATGACATTTGCCTGATAGTAAGGACTACCATCTGAGTCGTTGATCTCGGTGACTATTGCATTCTGCACTTGGGCGAGTGCCCAGGTGGTAGTTTTTGTTGTCAAAAGCGATCGCCGGGTGCGAGTCAAAGTGTCATCTTGCTTATCAAACCGCAGCGAGTAAATTGGGACGCGCAGCAGCGGCAGAAACAGCCCTAAACAACCAATTAGCGTCATCACCCCTCCAACAGTCAAAGCTTCGCGGCGATCGTCCCAATTCAAGTTCAGCGATGATTGCTCACCTTTAAGAAAAGCGTTGATAGTCTCAACCGTCTGCTGCTGTTTGACAAAATCACTCAACCACGCCTCACTCAGGGCAATATCCTGGTTGTCGAGCGTCAGCACCACCCGATGAAACTCATCGCGATCGCGGGTGCGAGTCTCTATTCTCACGTCTTGTAGTTGCCCCTCTGCCACGGGTACAACGCGCTGGCTGAAGACTTGCTGACTCGTTAACTGACACTGCACTTGATTAGCCCCACTGCGATCGCACTGTAAGGTTGTGACTTTTGCCAGCATAATCAGTGTGATCAACCCACCGACTAAAAACGGCAGAGCAAACATGAGCCACCCGACGAGAGCAGTGAGCCAACGACTTTGTAAACGCAGAAGCGTAGAGGTTTGTTGAGTGATGCGCATACGAAAAGATGAATCAGAAAATTTTAAATTTGAGTTAGAGACAGGTAGTAAAAGCGATTGTAAAAGATAGCAAGAGTAACCTAAGAGAGATTTTAAGGAGATGTTTGCGATCGCCAGATTTTATAAAAACGAACACTTTAAGAACATTTCAATGAGTGCTATTCTTGTGGTTCTAATGAAACATCCCATTCTGTCATAACAAAAAACGGACGTTCCTCGGTACGATTTGATCATTCACAGGCAAATCTTCAACTTTTTGAGGGGCGATCTCACCCTAAGTCTGATTTTAGATAAGTTTCCTCTCTCACTCCTATTTCTCGCTCAGGCAGCAGTTCTTCAATGGTTTCAACGGGTGATAAGCATGGACATCATTCAAGCGTTAAAAGCCGACTACCTCCGCTTTCCCGAAAATCAGACCTTTTCTCTCTATGCCCCAAATGTTTACTTTAAGGATCCAATGACGCAATTCAGCGGCATCCAACGCTATCAGCAGATGATCGGCTTTATTCAACGCTGGTTTCTCAACTGTGAGATGGAGTTACACAGTATTCAGCAGACAGGCCAACAGATTAAAACTGAGTGGACACTTCGCTGGAACACGCCCCTTCCCTGGCAACCACGCATCGCTATCAGCGGCTGGAGCGAACTCACCCTCAATGATGACAGCTTAATTGCCTCTCACATTGACTACTGGCACTGCTCCAAATGGGATGTGATTCAGCAGCACTTTCAAAATCAGGCGTAAGCTAGCACGTCTTCAGGCGTAGCACTTGGCCAGAGGGGTTTATCCCTCTATCCTATGTTTCGATTAGGGTTCTGTCACGGCTTCTATCTCAAATTTGCATATTTCCTAAAATCTGTTTTTGCTTTATTAATAGACTTTGAAACCGTTCACCAGTGCCATGAACTCTTAACAGGTTGATGTTAGGGTAAGCGCAGGTTTGGGTACTTTCTTATTTAGCCTCTTAAGAGATAGTGAAAAAAGCGGCTTACTTGGGTGTTCCCGTAAGAGCTGGAGAAGTGCATGGTACAGGGAAAAAGCAAGAAGCTTAAGTTAATGGTTGTGGATGACGAACCCGACAACCTTGACTTGCTTTATCGTACCTTTCGGCGCGATTTTGAGGTGATCAAAGCAGAAAGCGCGATCGCCGCCCTCAAAATTTTGGATGAGATAGGGGAGATGGCCCTGATCATCTCCGATCAGCGGATGCCTGAGATGTTGGGCACCGAGTTTTTAAGCAAAACGGTCGATCGCTTTCCTGACACGATTCGAATTGTGTTGACGGGCTACACCGATGTAGAAGACCTGGTAGAAGCGATCAACTCCGGCAAGGTGTTTAAATACATCACGAAACCGTGGAGCCATGATCAGCTCAAAGCAGTGGTAGACCAGGCTGCTGAAACCTATCAGGCGATTAAACAACGTACGCGTGAGTTGCAGCGTGCCCTGCGGCGTGAGTCGCTTTACAACACGGTGACAACCGCCATTCGCGAATCGTTGGATTACCGCAGCATGTTGCAGACGATCGCCGAGACGCTGGGCACAAACTTTGAAACCTCAGAGGCCGTGCTTTACCCAATTGAGGTCGATGAGTTATCAACTGACACCTTTACTTACCGGGCAGAAGCGGGTGAGTCACTGGCGCAAAAGCCAGAAACCGATGAGTTGGTGCAACGGGCGATCGCTTCCCGGCAGATCCAGTTTGGGGTGAATGAGTCAAATGGGGCTTTTCAAGCGATCGTGCCGCTAGCCTACCAACAAGAGTTTCTGGCAATTCTTTGCCTTTACCGGGCCAACGATCTGCAACCCTGGACAGATGATGAAGTCGAGCTATTGACTGGGGTAACAGAGCAAGCAGCCCTGGCGTTGTCGCAAGCCCGGTTATATCAGCGCATTCAGTTGCAGGCTGAGCAGATGCGGGCCGAGTTAGAGGTAGCACGTCAGATTCAGGGCAACCTGTTGCGGCAGAGCTTGCCAGAGCTGGATGGGATGAAGGTACAGGCTTGCTGCTTCCCGGCGCGCGAGGTGGGGGGCGACTTCTTTGAGGTGTATACTCACCCGCAAGGCGATATTTGGTTAGCGGTGGGTGACGTTTCAGGGAAGGGGGTGCCAGCCGCCTTATTTATGGCCAGTGCGATCTCGGTCTTACGGCGAGAGTTATCACAAGAGTCTCCGCCAGAGCCAAATGTGGTGATGCAAAACCTGAATCAAAGTCTGTCTGATGACTTGATCAGCGCAAATTGTTTTATCACAATGGTATTGGCGCGATATACACCATCAACACGCCAACTGGTCTATGCCAATGCGGGTCATATTTACCCCTTGGTCTGGTCGAGTCAGACAAATGCTCCGGCAACATCAGACGACGATGCAACTGAGCCGCAGTATCTCAAAGTGCGGGGCATCCCTTTGGGAATTCTCCCAAACTGGAAAGCCGCCGCCGGAACTCTAGAGTTAAACTCTGGTGAGGTTTTGTTACTAACCAGCGACGGTATCACTGAAGCCACCATCCATAATGGTCGGGGCAATGGTGGTAGCGCTGTTAGTAGTGCAATGCTACAACAGGCTGGTTTGTGGAAGCTTTTGCTGGAAGAAGATAAACCTTTTGACCTGAATCACCTTCTTTCTCGGATCCGTAATCAAACGATGATCCAGGAAGATGACCAAACTATTTTGTCTTTAGAGGTCCTGTAGCCGATGAAAACAGAGCTTCATGTGCCCAGTGATTTGCAATTCCTAAACGTCGTAGAAAACTGGCTGTTAGGAAGCCTGGAGCTAGTGATGGGCGATCGCGTCGATTGGCAACGTCAGTCTAATCGGCTGCGGCTGGTGCTAGTGGAAGCCTACTCAAACGTGGTGCGGCACGCCCACCGAGATAAACCGAATTTGCCGGTGTTGATTCGCCTTGAGTTGAAGGGGCGCGATATTGCGCTTGAAATTTGGGACCAGGGCGATGGTTATGACTTGACAAACTATCACGAGCCGGATCCCGAATCGCTGCAAGAAGGCGGTTATGGGTGGTTGATTCTCAATCGGCTGATGGATCAGGTAGAATACACTCTCCAGGTTGATGGGCTTAACTGCCTCAAGCTGCAAACGAGTTTGCCTGAGCTAGCTCAGACAAATAAAATCTGAAAAACCCAGAAAGTTTCTCAAAGTCAGCTCAAAAGTAAGCTAGACTTCTGGCACACTTGCTTAAAGCAGTGATGATGAAGTGAGCCTCTGTTGCCAGATTTCGAGCTTTAGTTTGGGTTTTGCCCATTTTTTTAGATGGGTTAATTGTTGTGCTAATGATGGGGCTTACCGTGCAGGAGCAATCGCTCCCTGTTATTGACATATTTCTTTTAGATACCCTATAGGTAGCGTGTGTCTTAAAAAACAACTCCATCTGTAGTAATCCTACAGATTTTTCGGTGGGTGAATCTGCTATAAATGCATAGGTATATTTCTTTGGAACACCTGCAAATTGCTAGAGCAGCAAGTTTGCGGAAATCTTCATTTGTCTTGGTGTCTTCCTATCCCTAGAGGTCTGCGGTGGAAACGAAACTCTCATTAAATGAACGCTGGGCAGAAGTGCTAGAGCGACTCCAACTTCGGTTAAGCCGCCCTACCTTTGAAACCTGGATTAAAACCACCACCCCAGAAGAAATGGAGGGCAACCGTCTGCTAGTGCGATCGCCCCATCCTTTTGGTCGCAAGTGGATCCAGAAGTACTACATCAAGACCATGACCGAGGTAGCCCATGATGTGTTTGGGTTTCCGGTCGATATTCAAATCAAAAGTGTGACTAGTGAAGACGGCACGATTGATGACCTGGAGATGTTTTTGAACCCGTCAGAGGCACCAGTAGAGCTACCACCCCTTCCAGCTCCGGCTGCTGCACCTGAGAGTAGCCCACGCGAAGGAAACGGGCGATCGCACCATTGCGAACTCAACCAAAAATATGTGTTCTCGCGCCTAGTTGTAGGTTCTAATAACCGAATGGCGCACGCAGCATCCCTAGCAGTCGCTGAGTCGCCCGGACGCGAGTTTAACCCCCTGTTTCTCTGCGGTGGGGTAGGGTTAGGCAAAACCCACCTGATGCAGGCGATCGGGCATTATCGTCTAGAAATTTGCCCCACCTCGCGCGTTTTTTATGTCTCTACTGAGCAATTTACCAACGACCTGATCACTGCCATCCGTCGCGATAACATGCAGAGCTTTCGGGAGTTGTACCGCGAAGTCGATGTGCTGTTGGTAGATGACATTCAGTTTATTGAAGGGAAGGAGTACACCCAAGAAGAGTTCTTCCATACCTTCAACACTTTGCACGAGGCTGGAAAGCAGGTAGTGCTGGCCTCCGATCGCCCACCCAATCAAATTCCCCGTTTGCAAGAGCGGCTTTGCTCGCGATTTTCGATGGGGCTGATTGCCGATATTCAGCCACCAGATCTGGAAACTCGGATGGCGATTTTGCAAAAGAAGGCAGAGTACGAAAAGATTCGCCTGCCGCGCGAAGTGATTGAGTATATTGCTTCACGCTATACCTCTAACATTCGAGAGTTAGAGGGCGCTTTGATTCGCGCGGTTGCTTACGTGTCGATTTCGGGGTTGCCAATGACAGTTGAAACCATTACCCCGGTTCTAAATCCACCCGTTGAGCAGGTTGAAGCCTCGCCCGAAGCGATTATCAATGCGGTTTCTGAAGCATTTAATGTGCCTGTCGAAGACTTGAAGAGCAATTCTCGGCGGCGAGAAATTAGCGTAGCGCGTCAGATCGGGATGTATTTGATGCGGCAACACACCGATTTAAGCCTACCCAAGATTGGCGAAGAGTTTGGTGGCAAAGACCATACAACAGTGTTGTATAGCTGCGACAAAATCAGTCAACTCAAAGATAACGATCACCAAATGGCACAAACATTAAAGCAATTGAGCGATCGCATCAATCAAGCGAGTCAAAACTAATAGTTCACAAAAAGAGCTTTGCAAGGTCGATCATGCCTGAGCCATGCGTCATCGGTCATTCGTTTTTTCTACCTGGCGAAGTTGGCTTGGCAGGCCACTAGGTGTAGTTTAGAGGTCTGGGAGAACATCCTAAAGCTTTTCACAACGCTCCCCTCTCAGCTGTGAGTTTGAGGCCGCTTTATTTTAAGTTTGAGCGGATTAACTCATTCGAGAGGCGTAAGTCTGGCAACATCGCGACTGAGATGACTGCATTTCTACCTTGGGTTTTGGCTGCATAAAGGGCTAAATCAACCACGTGGAGAAGTTTGTCAAAGGTGTTGCCGTGTTGTGGGAAGATGCCAAGCCCAATTGATATAGTGCTGCTAATGCGTTTGTCGGACGAAACAACCTGTAGGGTCTGAAATGCTTTGCGAATCGCTTCTGCCCGTTGGGTTGCCAGTTCTAAATCAAGCCCTGGCATAACGACAACAAATTCTTCACCACCATAACGGCAAACTAAATCGCTTGCCCGTGTGTGTTGACGCAGCAGTTTTCCAAAGGCTTGAAGGACGCGATCGCCTGCCTGGTGCCCGTAGGTGTCATTGATCTGTTTAAAGAAGTCAATATCGAGTATGAGTACGGCTACGGATTGTCCAGTTTGAGCGGCTTGAGCTAACTCATGATGAATCTGTTCCTCAAGGTAGCGGCGGTTATGTAAGCCCGTCAGCCCATCTCGAATCGCTTGATCGCGCAGTTGAGCTTGGAGTGACTCAATCTCTATGAGCTGTTGTTGCAAACACTGATTGGCCTGCCGCAGTTGAGTTTCGGCTTGGTAGCGGTGCGTCACATCCTGCACGATCAGCAGAAAGCCAATGATGCGCTGGTCGCGATCGCGCAGTTCAGTTGTTTGCAGCTCGACATAACGCGTCTGTTCACCCTGTAAGGCAAGGGCAGAGCGGCTTCCGGTTTGAATGCGGTGCAGCCAGATGTCATGCCAGGTAGGAAAAATTTGCTCGATCGAGGTGCCTAGTGCTTTTTGCTGCAAGCCGATCAGCCGTTGGGCAGCAGGGTTAATGTCCACCACTCGGTGCAATTTGTCCAGCACGATCACCCCATCTTGCATATTCTCGATCAGCAAGTCACGGGCGATCGGCACCAGGTCAAGCATTCTGGATTGACACTCCCCATCTTAAAGAAGATGGGGATTCTTAAGAGATTTTCATTCTTAAAGGCTGAGCCAAAACAGCCACTACCCACTCCGAGTTAAACCCATCGTGGCTACTTTTCTTACCAATATTGGC
>Ga0209172_10003816_pt1 | contig 21908 bp, 26 predicted proteins | sample LarsenN4metaG_FD_184113 | JGI IMG/M metagenome (GOLD analysis project Ga0209172, IMG submission 184113) | Hot spring sediment bacterial and archeal communities from British Columbia, Canada, to study Microbial Dark Matter (Phase II) - Larsen... ... | reverse complement strand
AAGAGCCGCTGGTTCAGCGGCGATGGGGCGCCGGTGCAAAAGAGCCCGGCCGAGCAGGGCAGCGCCATGGCCTTCATCGTCTGGCGCGTGGCGGTGCAGATGCTCAAGCGCATGCGCGCGGCCGAGTTCGACATCGACGCCGGCGCGCCCTACTTCGCGTTCGTGCGCGAGGTGCTCGTCTTCCTGGTCGCGGTGGCCGACCGCATCGCCTACGCGCGGATGGCGCCCGAGCAGCGCGAGGAGTTCCTGGTCGCGCTGGTGCGTCACGTCGCCCGCCACCTGCAGGAGAACGCCGACGACCTGCTCGGCCCGCCGCCGCCGGGCGAGGCCGGCCACGGCGACCGCTTCATCGACCTCTTCAACGAGCTGGCCGGGCACTACGCCGAGTTCGGCGCGGCACCCGGCCCCGTCGCGGCGGAGGCCGGGTTCCAGCCGGACTTCCCCTTCGTGCGCTACCTCGGCGCGCGGCTGGAGCCCACGGTGCCCGAGCATCACCGCCGCTGGGTGCTCGACCAGGTGATGGCGATCGAGGCGCCGGAGGCGCTGGAGATCGTGCAGCGCTCGATGCGCGAGCTGTTCGACCCCGCCCCGCCCCGCCGCGCCGGCGGCCGGCGGGGCGCGCTCACCGGAGAGTGAGGCGATGCCCGTCGCCGCGTTCGCCCCCGACGAGGCCGCCGAGGCCGGCGGGCCCTTCGACCTTGCCGACGACACCGCCTATCGCGCCTGGCGCGACTGGAAGCTGGCGCACCGCGCGCGGTCGCTCGCCGACCTGCTGGTCGAGGTCGACGACCCGCGCCTCCTGCGCGCCGCCGAGCGGCAGCGGTTGCTGGAACGCATCGCGCGCCACGGCGTCGCCGTCTACCGCTCGCCGCACGTGGGAGAGGACGCGAACCTGCCGCGCGCGCTCGGGGCGCAGCTCGGCCTCGTGCGGCTGGACGCCAACTGGCTCGCCGACGAGGACGGCCTGTCGCGCATCGCGGTGGCCGCGCAGGCCGGCACGCCGGGAGCGCCGGCGGAGTCTGGCGCATCGCCGGCGCAGCGAGACGGTGCGCGCGGCGACTTCATCCCGTACACGGACCGCGCGATCGGCTGGCACACCGACGGCTACTACCACCCCGAGGCCCGGCGCATCCTCGGCATGATCCTGCACTGCGTGCGGCCGGCCCGGGCCGGCGGCGAGACTTCGCTCGTCGACCATGCGCTCGTCTACATCGCACTGCGCGAGCGCGCCCCCGAGCTGGTGCGCGCGCTCATGCACCCGCAGGCGATGACGATCCCGGCACGCGAGGACGAAGCCGGCGTCGCGCGCGCGGCGCAGAGCGGCCCGGTCTTCGCCGTCGTCGATGGCGGCCACCTGCACATGCGCTACACCGCGCGCACGCGCAGCATCGCCTGGCGCGACGACCCGGCCACCCGCGCCGCCGCCGAGGCGATCGCCACGATGCTGGCCGGCGACTTCGAGGGCCTGCTGCGCTTCACGATGCAGCCGGGCATGGGGCTCGTCGGCCACAACGTGCTGCACGCGCGCAGCGCCTTCGCCGACGACCCGGCCGCGCCGCGCCTGCTGTACCGGGCGCGCTACCTCGATCGCGTGCACGCGGGGGCGGACTTCGCCGCGGCCGGCGCGCTGCCCCTGCCGCAGCCCGACGACGCCAGGGAGGCCGCGTGTCGCACTGGGTGACCATCTGGCGCGCGGCGCAGCTGGTGGGCGTGCCGCGCGGCACGCTGCAGCAGCGCGTGCGCGCGGGCGAGCTCGAGCTCAACGACGGGCTCGTCTCCACCGAGGCGTTGCTGGCGCTGTACCCGCAGGCGCGGCTGGAGGAGACGGGGCTGCTCGAGCGCGTGGTGCAGATCCGCGACGAGGCCTTCGGCAAGCGCCTGCGCGAGCGGCTGCTGCCCAGCCAGGAGGTGCTGGCGCAACGCCTGTTCCGGCAGAGCCAGGAACTCGCCGACGTGCAGCGCCACCTGCAGCGTTACCACGCGCTCGTGCTCGCCCTGCGCGACCGGCTGCGCCTGCTCGACGCCGAAGCCGGCGGCTCCGATCCGCGATTCACCGAGGTGCTGCGCCAGCTGAACGACGGGCTGGCGCGGGCATTGGCCACCGAACCGGTCGACGTGCTGGACGTGATGGACGACATGCTCAAGGTGGTGTCGGCCCAGGTGACGGTGCGCCCCAGCGGCCACCAGTTCACCGTCGAGGGGCGCGACAGCCTGCTCAACGCCGGCATGAAGGCCGGGCTGAAGCTGAACTACGGCTGCGGCAACGGCAGCTGCGGCATGTGCAAGGTGCGCATCACCAGCGGCCAGGTGGCGCGCTGCATGCACAGCGACTACGCGCTCTCGGAGACCGAGAAGGCGCAGGGCTACGTGCTCGCGTGCGCGCACACCGCCGCGAGCAGCGAGCTGACGATGGAGACGCTGGAGGCCGGCGGGCCCGAGGACATCCCGCTGCAGACCATCGTCACCAGCGTCCGCACCGTGCGCGAGCTCGGGCCCGACACGCGCCTGCTGCACCTGCAGACGCCGCGCACGCACCGGCTGCGCTTCCTGGCCGGGCAGTCGGTGACGCTGGGCCTCGCCAGCGGCGACGACACGCGCGCCACGCATCCGGTGGCGAGCTGCCCGTGCGACGACCGCAACCTGCTCTTCTACGTGCCGCGGCGCGACGACGATCCCGTGGCCGCGCGCCTGTTCGGCGGCGGCCTGAAGGCGGGCGACAGCGTCGCGGTGCACGGGCCGTCCGGACGATTCGTGCTCGACGAGGTGCCGCTGCCGCTCGTCTTCGCCGCGTGCGACATCGGCTTCGCGCCGGTGAAGAGCCTCATCGAGCACGCGCTTTCGCTCGACGCGGCACCGTCGATCGCGCTGTTCTGGCTGGCCACGCGGCCCGACGGCCACTTCATGGGCAACCAGTGCCGCGCCTGGAGCGAGGCGCTGGACACGTTCGAGTACAGCCCGTTCACGCACGCCGACCCCGCGACCGGCGCGGTCCAGATGGCCGCGGCGATGCGGGCCGATCTCTTCGGCATCGACAGTGCCTTCTACGTCGCCGGCCCGGGCGCATTCGTCGACGCGCTGTGCACGGAGCTCCTGACCGCCGGCGTGCCGCAGGCGCAGATCCACGCGGAGGTGGTGCCGTGACGTTGCCCGCGATCGAACCGGAGGCCGCCTGCAGCGGCAGCGAGTGCTTCGCGCTGCGCGTGCTCGGCGAGGACATGGCGCCGGAGTTTCGGCACGGCGAGATCATCGTCGTCGAGCCCGGGGGAGCGGTGAAGGACGGCAGCTTCGTGCTCGCCCGCCACGACGGGGAGTGGCTGTTCCGCCAGTTGTGCCGCGAAGGCGGCGGCTGGCGACTGCAGGCATTGAACCCCGACTGCCGGCAGCACGCGCGCGTGCCGCTCGCGGACCTGGCGGCGGTGCGTGGCGTCGTCATCCAGAAGGCGGTGCCGGGGCGGCGCCGGCTGTCCCGGTTCTATGTGTGAGTCCCGTTTCGTGCCCCGGCCGGCGGCGGCCACGGCCGAAAGGGATGGGGCGTCGAGGGCCGCGGCCGGGCGGCGGCAGCCCTTCAAGGCCGCTGGCGGCCGCTGAAAAGGAACCCATGCCGTACTTCGTCTTTGCCGTGCGCCCGTTCGCGCAGCTCGAGTGCCTGGGCGAGCATGCCGCCTTCCGGGACGCCTCGGCGATGGCCAAGGCGCTGCGCGCCGAGCGCGCGGCGCCGGGCGCGGCGCCGGCCGGAGAGCAGATCCGCGTGATGTTCGCCGAGACGGCGCAGGCCGCCGAGGACCTGCTGCTGCAGGTGCGCGAGCCGCCGCCGCCCGGCGACGAGTGAGGAGGCCGAGCGTGGCACGCCCGGGGCGTTCGCGATGACCGACGAGGCCGCCGGCTGCTGCGGCGTCACCCACGGCTGCGTGTTCGCGAAGGCACTGCTGGCGCGCACCGCGGCGTGCCGGTGGTCGGGCCGGCAGCTGGCGGGCGAGGCCACGGTGATCGACTGCCGCTCGTCCGCGGCGCACGGCGACTGCGAGTCGTTCACGGCGCTGCTGGCCGGCAGCGCGCGCTTCGCGTTGCGCCTGCCGACGGCCGGGCGGCCGATGCTGCACGTGCAGGCGCTGCGCCTGCAATGCGGCGGCATCGCCGCGCTGCGGAGCCATCTGCAGGCCCCCGAGGCCGACGTGCACGAACTGGTTTCGCGCGCCCGGCCCTGGGACGCGTTGCCGTGGCCCGAGCTCGTGCGCTTGCTGGCCGCCTGGCAGCCGCGCCGGCGCGGCCAGACCACGCCATGACGCCGGCCGAACGCGAGCGCCTGACCGAGGTGGTGCAGGCGAACTGCGACATCGCCGACGCACGCTCGGCGGCCGAGATGACGCTGTGCGTCTACCTGCTGCAGATGCGGGAGTTCTACCGCTGGGCGCGTGGCCTGCCGTTCGAGGCGGTGCTGGCCCGCGCCGAGGTGGGCGAGTGGATCGCGGCGCGCGAACGGCGCTGGGCGGAGGTGGAGGATCGCCCGTTCGCGGCCCTGCCGCTGCCCGGCGGCGGCGAGGCCGATCCGTTCGACGTGGCCGCGGTCGATGCGGCCGTGCGCCCCGCCGGGCTGGTGTACGGCGCCGGCCGGCTCGGCCCGGGGCGTGCGCTGTTCTTCCTTGCCGAAGCGCATGGTCGCTCCGAGCGAGACGGGCTGCCCGTGGTCGTGGCCGGCCGCGAGCTGGCCCGCGGCCTGCTGGCGCCGCCGGCGGTGTTGCAGGGCGCGGGCGCGGCGGCGCAGATCGTCGTGCGGCGCGACGCACTGGCCCGCTGGGGGTTCGAGAAGTACGAGGCCTTCACGCTCCGGCGACAGCCGGGCTCCGCCTTCGCCGAGGTGGCACGGGCCTGGGCCTTCGAGACGCAGGGATTCAGCGCCGCGCTGCCGGGCTGGCTGGACGAGCAGCAGGAGACGATGGTGCTGCACGAGATCGGCGAGCATCGCGTCGGGGAGCGTCTCGGGCCGGACTGGGCGGCGATGCGCGAGCAGCTGCCCACGCGCCGCGGCGACCTCGCCGCGCGCGCGCTGCGCGATCAGCTGGCCGACCTCGGCACGACACTGCCGGCCCTGCTGGAGCGCGGAGCGTCGGCCGCGCTGCATTTCTGGTTCGCCAACTACGAGGGCCTGCGGGCGCAGCTCTTCCCAGGGCTGCAGGACGCCTACCGGCACTGGGTGCGCGGCGACGGCGGGCGGGCGCTGCGCGCCGCCTGCGCCCTGGGCACGGCGCACTTCGAGGCCGCGGCGGCCAGGGCCCTCGAGCGCCACCGCGCGGGCGGCGCCGGGGCCGGCGCGGCCGTCGAGGCCTTCCTGACCGGGCCCGAGGTGCGTTGCGAAGCGCCGCCGGCCTGAGGCCCGGCCCCGGCGCTACGGGGCGGCGCGCTTGAGGGTGATCGCGCCGCGGATGTCGCCGGGGCGGTAGCCGACGCCCTTGTCGTCCGGATAGAGCGCCTGCAGCCGGGCCACGACCTCGGACTTCATCTTGTCCGGGGCGCCGTGGCACTGCGTGCACAGGTCGATCACGGGCAGCGCGCGCATGTAGCGTTGCACGGTCTTGCCGTCCTCGAGCTGGGAGACGGCGATCTCGAGCTTGCCCGGCGGCTCGCCGGCGGCGGCGCGGCGGTCGAAGTCCTCGAGCGCGGCGCGTTCCCAGGCGTCGGGCACGGCCTTCGGGTTGCGGTTGCGCAGGCTGACGCGGCGGATCGCCCAGCCACTCTGCTCGGAGGCGGCGCGCGCCAGCTGCGGCGCTCGCTCGCGGCACTCGGCGATGGCGCCTTCGGGGCCGCTGCGGGCGATCTCGGCCTGAAGCACCTCCAGCAGCTTGGGGGGCACCGAGGCGGCGACGCTGCGCGCCTCGCCGACCCACGGCGCCTCCTGCGCGCCCGCGGCGGTGGCCGCGGCCAGCCCCGCGAGGACCCATGCGGCCATCCTGCTCATTCGCGTTCCGCCTTCCAGAGGAGGTACTTGAGGGTTGCCACGCAGCCGAGCACCAGGCCGGCCAGCGCGATGAAGGAGCCGATCGCCAGGGTGGACACGCCGGTCAGCCCCTGGCCGACCGTGCAGCCGAGGGCGGTGACGCCGCCGAAGCCCATCAGCACCGCGCCGACGATCTGCGTCTTCAGGTCGTCGGTCGAGGCGAAGCCCTCCCAGCGGAAGGCGCCGGTCAGGCGCGACACCACCGCCGCCCCGAGCACGATGCCCAGCAGCGACGTGATGCCGAAGGTGGGGTGCAGCGTCTTGTCGGTCCACAGCAGCAGCAGCTCGAGCGTGAAGGCGGTGGGCGCGACGTAGCTCAGCGACTCGACGGTGCGCGTGTTGGTGGCGAAGTACACCTGCTCCAGCGTCTCGGGGTTCTCGCCGTAGCCGAGGTGGCCGCTCAGGTACCAGCCGGCCACGACGAGCGCGCCGAGCGCGATGCCGCTGCCCACCTGCATCGCGTTGCCGCGAAAGCGGGCGTCCTTGAAGACGAAGGCCAGCAGCGCCAGCACCAGCACCACCGCCACCGCCACCATCGCGCTGCCGGCGCTCAGCCCGGTGAGGTTGGCCAGGGCCTGGCCGAGCGAGGCGTCCTTCAGCGAGGTGCCTTCCAGGCGCACGTTCACCGGGTCGAGCCAGGCGGCGCGCCACTGGCCGAACAGCCCCTTGAGCGTCATGTAGGCCGAGATGGCCATGAAGGCGAGCACCACCAGCGAGCGCAGGCTGCCGCCGCCCAGGCGCAGCAGGTTCTTGTTGGCGCAGCCGCCGGCCAGCGTCATGCCGATGCCGAAGATCGTGCCGCCGAGCAGCAGGCTCAGCCAGGGCAGCGTGGTGCCGCGCCGGTAGATCGAGTGCGCGAGGTTCACCTGGCCGAAGTGGTGCAGCGCGGTCGCGCCGGCGATCGCCACCGCCATCGCCAGCAGCCACATGCGCGCGCGACCCCAGTGGTTCATGTTCACGATGTCGGACATCGCGCCCATCGTGCAGAAGTTCGAACGCTGCGCCACCGCGCCGAATGCGAGGCCGAGCGCGAAGCCGCCCCACAGCACCGTGCCGATCATGCCCTCCGCCGTGCTCATCGCCCGTCACTCCTGCCTGTGATCCTGGGCATGCCCGGTGCGTCCGGTCATGCCGAATGCGCGGAAGTCACCGGCCAGGCCGGCTCAGCCGCTGTCGCTGGGAGGCCCCTCGCCCTGTCGATGCCGCGCGGGTCCGTGGCCCGCCGCGATTTTCAGATGAACAGGCAGACGTCGGTCTCGCCGGCGAACTTGAGGAAGGTCGCGGCGCCACCGTACTCGATGCCGTCGATGAAGTCGGCCTTGCTGAAGTCGAACAGGTCCACCGTCATCTGGCAGGCGATGAACTTGACGTCGGCCTCGAGGCAGATCGAGCGCAGCTCGGCCAGCGAGGCGACGCCCTTCTTCTTCAGCTTGGCCTTCATCATGCTCGTGGCCATCGCCTGCATGCCCGGCAGCGCCGAGACCATCACGGGCATCGGCACCGGCATCGGCATCGCGGGGTTCGCCAGCGGGCTGATCGCGATGCCCGAGAGGTCCTTGCGCAGCAGCTGCAGGCCGTAGAAGGTGAAGAACACCTGCACGTCCCAGCCGAGCGACGCCGCCGTCGAGGCGAGGATCAGCGGCGGGTACGCCATGTCCAGCGCACCCTTCGTGGCGATGATCGCCATTTTCTTGGCAGCCACGGCGCGATCAGCCCTTCTTCAGGAAGAACACGTACTTGCCGCCTTCCTGCCCGGAGGACAGCAGCGGGTTGCCGGTCTGCTCGGCGAAGGCGGCCATGTCGGCCACCGAGCCGGGGTCGGTGGCCACCACCTTCAGCACCTGGCCGCTGGCCATGTCGGCGAGCGATTTCTTGGTCTTCACGATCGGCAGCGGGCAGGCGAGGCCCGAGGCGTCGAATTCCTTGTCGAAGTTCATTCCGTGTCTCCGTGGCGCGGCCGGGGCATGGCCCGGCACCAAAGTTCCCGAGCGGCATTAGCGTCGCTGCGACGTGCACCGTCTATTCCCGCGACGGGTGATGAACCGTAGCCCATCCGGGTAGTATGGTCTTCCCGGGCTGTCGCACTTCCCGGGGCGAGGCGTGCCCCGCGACGCGCGAGCGATGGCACCATGCGCCGCGAACCGCTCGCCGCGTCGGCTTGAGCGGTGCCAAGGAGCCCCGCACGATGAACTGGCGTCAACTCACCCTGGCGGTCGTCCTGGCCGCGTCCGCCACGATGGCCTGTGCGCAGGACCAGGTCGTCTACCACATCGACGACACCGCCACGCAAGGGCTGAAGGGCCTGCGCAACATCCGCAACCATCTCGACACCGACCCCGGTGCGCGCATCACCGTCGTGACGCACGCGATGGGCGTCGACCTGCTGATGGAAGGCATGAAGGACGCCAACGGCGGCCTCTTTGCCAGCCCGGTGGCCGCGCTGGTGGCGCGCGGCGTCAAGTTCGAGGTCTGCGAGATCACGCTGAAGAACCGCAACCTGAAGAAGGAGCAATTCCTCCAGGAAGCGTCCTTCACGCCCTCGGGCGTGGTGCGGCTGACGAAGCTGCAGAAGCAGGGCTTCGCCTACATCAAGCCTTGATCGATCGACCGCGCCCGGGGAGCGCGGGGCGCTGGCCATGCCTGCCTCGTTGAATCACAATATGCGCAGATACTGATATGCATCGGGCGCGAGCCCGCTGCAACGAGGGAGGCCGAGCGTGAGCCTGGAGTCGATCGTCGAGAGCGTGGGCGTGCACCGCGTGCTGCTGGCCGGCGGCCTGGGCCTGGGCGTGGCCTTCGGCTTCCTCGCGCAGCGCTCGCGCTTCTGCCTGCGATCGGCCGTCATCGAGTTCGCGCGCAACCACGGCGGCGGCAAGCTGACGGTGTGGCTGTTCGCCTTCGCGGCGGCGGTGATGGGGACGCAGGCGCTCGTGATGGCCGGCGCCTTCGACAGTTCGCAGGCGCGCCAGATCGCCACCCGCGGCAGCCTGTCGGGCGCCGCGGTCGGGGGCGCGCTCTTCGGCATCGGCATGATCCTGGCGCGCGGCTGCGCGAGCCGGCTGCTGGTGCTGGCGGCCCAAGGCAACCTGCGCTCGGTGCTGTCGGGCCTGGTGTTCGCCGTCACGGCGCAGGCGGCGTGGTCCGGCGCGCTCGCACCGCTGCGGCTGGCCATCAGCGAGTGGTGGACCATCGACGGCGGCGGGCCCCGCGACCTCATCGCGCGCACCGGCATCGGCCATGGCGGCGCGTTCCTGTTCGGTGCCGTGTGGCTGGCCGCCGCGCTGTGGTGGGCCCGGCGGCAGCGGGTGCCGGCCTGGGGCTGGGGCGGCGCCATCGGCGTCGGCCTCGTCGTCGCGGCGGCCTGGGGCTTCACGCAGGCCGTGGCAACGGCATCGTTCGACCCGGTCGGCGTGCAGAGCCTCACCTTCGCGGGTCCGTCCGCCGAGGTACTGACGCACGTGCTCTTCGCGCCGGACAAGCCGCTCGGCTTCGACGTCGGCCTCATCGTCGGGGTCTTCGGCGGGTCGTTCATCGCCGCGGCGCTGTTCGGCGAGCTGAAGCTCGAAGGCTTCCAGGGCGGCGCCAGCATGCGCCGCTACCTCGTCGGCGCGGTGCTGATGGGCTTCGGCGCGATGATGGCCGGCGGCTGCGCCGTCGGCGCCGGGCTCTCCGGCGCCTCGGTCTTCACCGTCACGGCATGGGTGACGCTCGGCTGCATGTGGGCCGCGGCCGCGGTGACCGACCGCCTCGTCGACCGGGAGCCGAGCCCGGCCTCGCCTCTGGACCAGCCCGTGCCGGGCCGGCCGGCGCAGGCCTGAAGGCAGTGCATCGGCCGCCGGCCCGCCCCGCCGCAACCGATCCATCATCCGAACCGGTCCCGATCGACCCACGTCCGAAGGAGAAATCGTCGATGGCAAGGCAATCTCTCGGCAGGCCCGGCGCGCCTGCGCGCCACGTGCTGGCGGGCCTGGCCCTGGCGGCGCTGGCCGCTGCGGCGCCCGTGCTGGCCTCCGATGCCGCGGCCCGCGCGCAGGAGATCGTCTCCGGCAAGTGCTTCATCTGCCACGGCGCCGATGGCGAGAGCTCGAGCCCGGTGTTCCCGCGCCTGGCCGGGCAGCACTCGGCCTACATCGCGCGCCAGCTCGCCGACTACAAGAGCGGCCGGCGCAAGAGCACGACGATGCAGCCGATGGTGGACGACCTGGCCCCGGCCGACTTCGCGGCGCTCGGGGCCTACTTCGCGTCCAAGCCCACGCACATCCATCCGGTCGAGGACAGCGAGCTGGCCGGCATGGGCCGCTTCATCTTCAACCGCGGCAACCCCTACTCGGGTGTCGCGGCCTGCGCCACCTGCCACGGGCCCGCAGGGCACGGCACCGAGACGCTGCCGCGCCTGGCCGGACAGCACGCCCAGTACACCGAGAACCAGCTCAAGCAGTTCAACAAGCGCGAGCGCACCAACGACAACGCGGTGATGCACGGCATCGCGAGCAAGCTCACCGAGCTCGAGATGAAGGCCGTCGCGGCCTACATCAGCGGGCTGAAGTAAGCCCCCCCGAAAGCGCCTTCGGCGCCTCCCCCGGAGTCTGCGAAGGAGACTCTTCGAGTCTCAGGGGGCAACACCGGCGGGCCGGCGAAGCCGGACCCGCGGTGTCCGCTGGGCTGGCGGTACCGTGCCGGATCAGACCGCCAGCGCGTCGCCCCAGATGTTGTCGGCCCAGCTGAGCGCGTAGCGGCCCTCGATCTGGTTGGCCGCGGCGCTCAGGCCGCCGGAGCCGGGCACGGTCTTGAAGGTCGCGTCCTTGGCGTCGTACTGGTGCACGCTGGCCACGTGCACGACGTCGCGCGCGGTGACGAAGCTGTAGCAGGTGTTCATCACCACCGGCGTGGAGTTCACCGGCTCGCCCCTGAGCTGCGCGATGATGGCCGCGGCCGCCACCTTGCCGTGCTGGTTGGCCATGTGGCCGCTCTTGGGCATCGCCGGGGCCGACAGCGTGGCGTCGCCGAGCGCGTGCACGCCGGGTGCGGCGGTGGACTCCATCGTCAGCCAGTTGACGCCGACCCAGCGGTTGTTGGCGTTGACGATGCCCGCGCTGCGCGCGATGTCTCCCGCGCGCTGGGCCGGGATCACGTTCAGCACGTCGGCCTTCACGTCCTCGAACTCGAGCCTGGCCGTCGTGCCCGACACCTCGCGCAGCACGGCGTTGGCCTTGTACTCGATGATGCCGGCGTAGTGGTCGGCCCAGGCCTTGCGGAAGAGGCCCGCCTTCGACGTGATGTCGGGGTTGGCGTCGAGGACGATCACCTTCGAGCGCGGCTTGGCCGCCTTCAGGTAGCTGGCGACCATGCAGGCACGCTCGTAGGGGCCGGGCGGGCAGCGGTAGGGCGCGAGCGGGATGCACATCGCGAACACGCCGCCGTCGGGCATCGCCTCCAGCTGCCTGCGCAGGGCCACCGTCTGCGGGCCGGCCTTCCACGAGTGCAGCACGCGGCCGCTGTCCAGCGCCGCCTGCAGGCCGGCGACGCCCTCGGTCATGAAGTCGACGCCCGGCGAGAGCACGAGCCGGTCGTAGGCGAACTCCCCGGCCGCCGTGCGCACCTTCTTCGCCGCGACATCGACGGCGGTGACCTCGGCCTTGACGACCTTGACGCCGAGCGCCTTCAGGCCGTCGTAGCCACGTGTCACGTCGCCGATCTGCTTGTAGCCGCCGAGCACGAGGTTGCTGATCGGGCACGACACGAAGGCGTCGTTGCGCTCGATCAGGGTGACGTCGACGTTGCCGCCCCACATGCGCAGGTAGCGGGCGGCCGTGGCGCCGCCATAGCCGCCGCCGACGACGACGACACGGCCGATCGGCGCGCCGCCGAGGCTGGCACAGGACGCCAGGCCGATGGTGCTGGCAGCGACGCCGACGCCGAGGACGCGGCGGCGGGTCAGGCCGCTGGTCGCGGGGAGGTTGTGGGCTTCGTGGTTCATGGTGTGGGCGCTCCTCGTTCGCTTCACTTGCCGGCCGGCTTCTGCGCCGCGAAGTACGCGGCGACCAGCTTCAGCTGCTCCTCGGTGTAGCCCTTGGAGATCTGGTGCATGATGGTCGCGGGCTGGTTGCCGCTGCGGAAGTCGGCCAGCATGGCCAGCATCTTGTCGGCCGGCATGCCCGCCAGCGGCTTCATGTCGCCGCGCGCGTTGCCGTTGGTGCCGTGGCAGTTGGCACAGGTCGCCGCCAGGTTGCGGCCGAGGTTGGCGTCCTGCGCCATCGCGGCCTGGCCCGCCAGCCCCAGCAGCGTTGCGGCCGCCAGCACCAGGCTGCGGGCGCCCCTCGTGACGGGACCGAAGGGGCCGGCGTGGAGAACGCGGCGCGTGCCGCGGCGGGCTGGGCTCATTTGTCTTCTCTCCTGGTGGTGCGGTGGACGTCCCGCGAAGGGCGCGCGGGGCAGCGAAGTGTGCCCGCGCGCGGGCCCGCGGGAAACTTCGGCCACAGCCTCGGGCCTCGATTCCCGCTAATATCACTACATGCGAATGTACGGTTCAACGCACGGCGCACCGAGCGTGGAAACCCGCGGCCAGCGCGCCGTGCAATGGTCGGGGCTGGTACGGGCGGCGTCGGGGCTTCCGACCGTGCTTGCGGTCTGGGCGGTCGGCGCGGCGCTGGCATTGCCGGGCAGCGGCCGGGCCCAGCCGGCAACCGCCGCTTCGGCCCCGGCCGGCGACGTTCGCCCGGCGGTCTCCGCCCACGATGCGCCGCCCGTCATGCCGGTCGAGGTGGCGCCGGGCATCCATCTCGCGCAGGGCGTGCCGGCGATGGGGTCGGCGGCCAACCGGAACTTCGTCTCCAACGCCGCCTTCGTCGTGACGCCCGCAGGCGTGGTCGTGATCGACGCGCTCGGCGCACCGGTGCTCGCCGAGGAACTGCTGGCCGCCATCGCCCGCGTGACGCCGCTGCCGGTGCGTCTGGTGATCGTCACGCACTTCCACGCCGACCACATCTACGGCCTGCAGGTGTTCCGCGACCGTGGCGCGAAGATCGTCGCCCACACGGGCGGGCGCGCCTACCTCCAGTCCGAGACGGCCACGCTGCGCATGGCCGCCAGCCGCCAGGAACTCGCGCCCTGGGTGGACGAGGACACGCGCCTCGTCGAGCCCGACCAGTGGATCAGCGGCCCGCAGACGTTGCAGTTGGGCGGCGTCGAGTTCCGCCTGCTGCCGATGGGACCGGCGCACACGCCGGAGGACCTTGCCGTATTCATGCCGCAGCGCGGCGTGCTCTTCAGCGGCGACATCGTCTTCCGCAACCGCGTGCCGTGGGTCGGCCAGGCCGACAGCGCACGCTGGATCACGGCGCTGCAGGAGCTGATCGCGCTGAAGCCGGGCCTCATCGTGCCCGGGCACGGGCCCGTCTCTCGCGCACCGGCCGAGGACCTCGCGCTCACGCACGACTACCTCGTGCACCTGCGCCGCGCGATGGGCGAGGCGGCGCGCAACCTCGAGCCGTTCGAGGACGCCTACGCCCGCGCCGACTGGTCGCGCTTCGAGCACCTGCCGCTGTTCCGCTCGGCCAACCGCATCAACGCCTACAACACGTACCTGCTGATGGAGCACACGGGGTCACGCTGAGATGAAGCCGCCACGTCGCCGCAAGTTCCTGCGCTGGCTGCCGGGCCTGGCGGGCGCGCCGCTCGCGGTCGGCACCGCCGGCGCCGCGGATCACGCGGCCGGACTCGCAGCCGGTCGTGCAGCCGGCCCCGCCCCCGCTGGAGCAGGCGGTGGGCCCGCGCAGCCCGGCGAGCCGGTCGCATGGCCGACGGTGCGCCTGCTCGACGGGCAGCCGATGGGCGCCGCGGAGGTGGCCGGGCGCGCGCTCGTGGTCGTGTTCTTCACGACGACCTGCCCCTTCTGCCGACGCCACAACCGCCACCTGCAGCGCCTGTATGCCGAGGCGCCGCCCGGCCTGACGGTGCTCGGCGTGGCCCGCGAGACGGACGCGGCGCGCGTGCGCCGTCACGCCGCGGCCGAGGGGTACCGCTTTCCGATCACGCTCGAGGCGGAGCCGCTGGCGGCGGCGCTCAGCCGCCGCCGGCTCGTGCCGCTGACGGTGACCGTCGCCCGCGACGGCACGCTGCGGCAGGTGATCCCGGGCGAGATGAGCGAGGAAGACATGCTCTCGCTGGCACGGCTGGCCGCGGGCTGAGCCGCTTGCCGATTGATCCCACAATCCACGCCGGCCACGGCCCCGAACCCGGAGGAAGCGACGATGAGCGGATCGAACCCCACAGTGCGGCAGGCGCTGCCGCCGGCGCGGCCGGCGCGCGGGCTCGCTGCCGTGCTCGCCCGTGGCTGGCGCTCGCGGCTCCGCGCCGGCGCCGCCGCCCTCGCGGCGCTCGCGATCGTGCCCGTGCTTGGCGCTCTGTCGGCGACGCCGCAGGTGGCCCGCGCCACCGAGCTGCACCGCTACCCCGACGCCGACATCGCCCTGGGCGAGAAGCTGATCCGCGAACACCAATGCGCCGAGTGCCACATCCGGCGCGTCGGCGGCGACGGCTCCGCCATCTACCGCCCCAAGGGCCGCATCAACAACCCGGGCGCGCTGCGCGGCATGGTCGACTACTGCAGCGTCGAGCTGAAGCTGAGCCTCTTCCCCGAGGAGGTGACGGCCATCGCCGCGGTGCTGCAGCGCGACCACTACCGCTTCCCGGCCACGCCGGCCCGCTGAGGAGAGCACCGGACATGGATACGCGCCCTGCGCCGCCGCCCGCCGAAGAGGCCGGCGCCGACGAGTCCGATGCCGTCTTCGCCTCGGCAGCCGAGCTGTTCCGGCTGCTGGCCACGCCGATGCGGCTGAAGATCATCAGCGCCCTGTGCGGGCGCGAGAAGAACGTCTCGCAGCTGCTGGGCGAGATCGACACGACGCAGCCGAACATGAGCCAGCACCTGGCGGCGCTGTACCGCGCGGGCGTGCTGGCCAAGCGGCGAGACGCGACGCAGATCTACTACCGGATCGCCAGCGAACGCGCCGCGACGCTGTGCCGGGCGGTGTGCATGCAGATCGCCGTCGAGCTCGACGGCAGCCACGACATCCCGCCGGAGGAACGCCTGGCGCCGCTGGCGCCCCACAAGGGGTAGGCGGCCCCCCGAGGCTCAAAGGCGCCCGGCGGCCTGGAAGCCGAAGGCCGGGCTCAGCAGCGAGGTCGGGAAGACGGTGATCGCCTCGTCGTAGGCGGCAGCGGCATCGTTGTAGAGCTGGCGCGCGAAACGCAGGCGCTGCTCGGCCTCGCGCCAGACGGTGCGCGCCTCGGCGACTGCCGCATTGCCCGCCAGCGCCTCCGCGTGGCCATCGGCGAGCGCGAAGACGCGCGCCGCCGCCGCCAGCAGGTGCTGCTCGGCTTCGGTCCAGGCGCGGGCGTTGGCAGCCACCAGCGGGCGCGCCGACATGGCACCGGCGGTGCGGGCCAGCGCCGCCTGCGCCGCCCACAAGGCATCGAGCGCCCCGGCCTCGGCGGCCAGCGGCGCACGCAGCGCCGCGACGAGCTGCTCGGTGCCCTCGCCCCGCCGGCGCTGCGCCTCGTCGGCCTGGACCCAGGCCGCGGCCACCGCGTTGCGCAGCGCGACCAGCCGGTTGTAGGCGCCGAGCACCCAGAAGCCGAGGACGGCGGCGATGCCGAGCGCCGCCCACGCCGCGCTGGACATGGCCGCCTCAGCCGCCCGGGCCCCGCGGCCCCGGCTTCGGCATGCCGGCGCGGGCCGGCGCGCACAGGCGGCCGCGCGGGCTCATCCGAGTTCCTTCGCGCCGCGCGCTCCGGCATTCGCCCTTCGGGCGGCCGGGCGGGCTCATCCGAGTTCCTTCGCGCTGCGCGCTCCGGTATTCGCCCTTCGGGCGGCCGGGCGGGCTCATGCCCGCACTTCGCCCTGGCCGAGCACGACCCACTTCATCGAAGTGAGCCCCTCCAGGCCCACCGGGCCGCGGGCGTGGAACTTGTCGGTCGAGATGCCGATCTCGGCACCGAGCCCGTACTCGAAGCCGTCGGCGAAGCGCGTGCTCGCGTTGACCATCACGCTGGCCGAATCGACCTCGCGCAGGAAGCGCATCGCGTGCGGGTGGTTCGTCGTCAGGATGGCGTCGGTGTGGTGCGATCCGTAGCGGTTGATGTGCGCCACCGCCTCGTCGAAGGTGTCGACGACCTTGATGCTGATGATGGGCGCGAGGTACTCCTCGGACCAGTCGCCCTCGGCCGCGGGCACCACCTTCGGCCACCCGGCCAGCAGCGCCTGCGCGCGCGGGCAGGCGCGCATCTCCACGCCCTTGGCCGCGAACACCGCGCCGATGCGCGGCAGGAAGGCGGCGGCCTGTGCCGCATGCACGAGCAGCGACTCGGCGGCATTGCAGGGGCTGTACTTCTGCGTCTTCGCGTTGTCGGTGACCTTGAGCGCCAGCTCGAGATCGACCTCGGCATCGACGTAGACGTGGCAGTTGCCGTCCAGGTGCTTGATGACCGGAACGCGGGCCTCGCGGCTGATGCGCTCGATGAGGCCCTTGCCGCCGCGCGGGATGACGACGTCCACGCTCTCGGGCATCGCGATGAGGCGGCCCACCGCCTCGCGGTCGGTGGTCTCGACGAGCTGCACCGCCTCGGCCGGCAGCTCCGCCTCGACGAGCGCCGACTGCACCAGCCGCGCCAGCGCGAGGTTGGAATGGAAGGCCTCAGAGCCGCCGCGCAGGATGCAGGCGTTGCCGCTCTTGATGGCGAGCGAAGCCGCCTCGATCGTCACGTTCGGCCGGCTCTCGTAGATCATGCCGAAGACCCCGAGCGGCACGCGCATCTGGCCGACGCTGATGCCGCTGGGCCGGCGCTTGACGCCGGTGATCTCGCCGATGGGGTCGGGCATCGCCGCGAGCTGCTCGCAGCCCTCGGCCACCGTCTCCAGCACCTTCGGGGTCAGCCTGAGCCGGTCGACGAGCGGCGCGGCGAGGCCGGCGGCCTCGGCGGCACGGATGTCGGGTTCGTTCGCCGCCACCAGCGCGGGCGCGTTCTCGCGCAGCCGGCGGGCCAGGGCCCGCAGTGCGGCGTCCTTGGCCGCCGTCGACGCCGCGGCCATGCGGCTGGCGGCCGCGCGTGCCGCGGCACCCATGTTCGCCATGTAGGCGTTGAGGTCGGTGGGTTCCATCGCGCCGCGATTGTCCCAAATCGGCCCGCCCGCGTCTGCGCGCGGCGCCTCGGCGGGCCTCAGCGGGCCTCAGCGGGCCGCACGCTCGGCGAAGGTGGAGGCGATCAGCTGCCGCAGCCAGCCATTGGCGGCGTCGTGGTGCATGCGCGCGTGCCAGAAGACCTTGATCGGCGCCTGCGGCAGCCGCACCGGGTGTTCGGCGACCGCGAGGCCGAACGGCTCGGCGAGCCGCTGCGCCAGCCGTTCGGGCACCGTGGCGATGAGGTCGGTGACGGCGAGGATGTGGCCGATGGCGACGAAGTGCGGCACCGTCAGCCGCACGTTGCGGCGGATGCCGCTGCGCTCGAGCATCTCGTCGACCTTGAAGTGGCCGGTGCCGGCCGCGACGACGCCCAGGTGCTCCGCCGCCACGAAGGCCTCGAGCGTGAGCCGGCGCCGCGGCTGCAGCAGCGGGTGGCCGCGCCTGAGCAGGCACACGTAGCGCTGCGCGAACAGCTCGCGCTGGTGGAAGCCGCCGCGAAGCTGCGGCAGCAGGCCGATCGCCAGGTCGATCTGCCCCTGCACGAGCGCCGGCTTCAGGTCCACCGCGGTGTCGCGCACGGTGCTCAGCGTGACGCCGGGCGCCTCGGCGGCGAGCCGCTCCATCAGGCGCGGCAGGAAGTAGATCTCGCCGATGTCGCTCATGCCGATGCGGAACTCGCGCGCCGTCGCCGCCGGCGCGAAGCGCTGGCGCGGCGCCAGCGCGCCCTGCAGCATCGCGAGCGCCTCGCCGACCGGCCCGGCGAGCTGCTGCGCGTGCGGCGTGGGCAGCATGCCCGCGGGCGTCGGCACGAAGAGCGGGTCGCCGAGCGCGCGGCGCAGGCGGGCGAGCGCGTTGCTCGCCGCCGGCTGCGTGAGGCCGAGGCTCTCGGCCGCGCGCGACACGCTCCTCGTCTCGTGCAGGCGCTGGAACAGCAGCAGCAGGTTGAGGTCGAGTGCCGAAGGCTGCACGCGCATCGGGGGCCTCCCTTTGCCGGGCGTTCGCAGGACATCTGCCGGGCGATGGCCGTGCACTGCATTCACTGCCGTGATGGCCGGTATTCAGCTCATTCTATTGGCTGATCCCCGGCAGGCACCGATCATCGAGGCCTGCTCCATCGCCGCAGGTCCTCGCATGCCGACCGCTGACGCCCCCTCCTCCCCGGTGCTGCCGGCCTGGCCGGCCGAAGGCACGCACCGCATCCCGTTCGCCGTCTACACGCAGGAAGACCTGCACCGGCGCGAGCTCGAGCGCTTCTTCTACCGCGGCCACTGGTGCTATGTCGGCCTCGAGGCCGAGGTGCCGAACCCCGGCGACTTCAAGCGCACCGTGGTCGGCGAACGTTCGGTGATCCTCACGCGCGACGCCGACGGGCGGCTGCACGTCTTCGAGAACGTCTGCGCGCACCGCGGCATGCAGTTCTGCCGCGAGCGGCATGGCAACCGCAAGGAGTTCGTCTGCCCCTACCACCAGTGGAGCTACACGCTCGCGGGCGACCTGCAGGGCGTGCCGTTCCGCCGCGGCGTGCGCGTGATGACGCCCGAGGGCCCGCGCGTCAACGGCGGCATGCCCGCGGACTTCGACCCGAAGCAGCACGGCCTGACCCGGCTGAAGGTGGCCACGCGCGGCGGCGTGATCTTCGCGAGCTTCGACCCGGACGTCGAACCTTTCGAGGACTACCTCGGCCCCACGATCCTCGGCTGGTTCGACCGCCTGTTCAACGGCCGCAAGCTGAGGATCCTCGGCTACAACCGGCAGCGCATCCCGGGCAACTGGAAGCTGATGCAGGAGAACATCAAGGACCCGTACCACCCGGGCCTGCTGCACACCTGGTTCGTCACCTTCGGCCTCTGGCGCGCCGACAACGAGGCGCGGCTGCAGATGGATGCGAAGCACCGCCACGCCGCGATGATCTCCACGCGCGGCAACGCCAAGGCCGCCAACGAGGTCTCGCAGGGCGTGACGAGCTTCAAGGCCGACATGCAGCTCAACGACGCCAGCTTCCTCGACATCGTGCCCGAGCCCTGGTGGGGCGGGCCGACGGCGGTGATGACGACGATCTTCCCGAGCGTCATCCTGCAGCAGCAGGTCAACAGCGTCAGCACGCGCCACATCCAGCCCGACGGGCATGGCGCCTTCAACTTCGAGTGGACGCACTTCGGGTTCGAGGACGACGACGAGGCGATGACGGCACGGCGCCTGAAGCAGGCCAATCTCTTCGGTCCGGCGGGCTTCGTCTCGGCCGACGACGGCGAGGTGATCGAGCTCTCGCAGGCCGGTTTCGAGAGCAAGCCGCAGCACCGGGCGCTCGCCGAACTCGGCGGGCGCGAGGTCGGCGAGACGCCGCACATGGTGACCGAGACGCTGATCCGCGGCATGTACCGCTACTGGCGCGAGGTGATGGAAGCGCCCGACGCCGTCGCGCCGTCCGCCCGTCCAGGAGACGCGGCGTGAGCGCGCGCGCCGAACACCTGCTCGGCCTCGTGCAGCTGCATGCCGAGTACGCCGCCGCCGTCGACGGCGCCGACTGGGACCGCTGGTGCGAGCTCTTCACCGACGACTGCGTCTACCGCCTCGTGCCGCGCGAGAACCACGAGCGCGGCTTTCCGCTCGCCACGCTCGCCTTCACGAGCAAGGGCATGCTGAAGGACCGCGCCTACGCGATCCGCGAGACGCTGTTCCACGACCCCTACTACCAGCGCCACGTGATCGGCCTGCCGCGGCTGCTTGCCGAGGAACCCGGCCTGCTGCGCGCCGAGACGAACTACGCCGTCTTCCGCACCAAGCTCAACGGCGCCAGCACGGTCTTCAACGTCGGCCGCTACCTCGACACGGTGGTGGCCACCGACGCCGGGCTGCGCTTCGCAGAGAAGATCGTGGTCTACGACAGCGAGATGATCCCGAACTCGATCATCTATCCCGTCTGAAGGCGGCGGAGGAACCGATGACCCACGACCCGATGGCCGGCTGGACCGACGCCGCCGCGGCCGACGACGTCTGGGAGGGCGCCGGCGTCGAGGCGGAGGCCGGTGGCCGCACGATCGCCCTCTTCCGCGCCGACGGGCAGGTGTTCGCGACCGATGCGTTGTGCACGCACGGCAATGCCCGCCTCTGCGAGGGCTTCGTCGAGAGCGGCGCGGGCCCGGCCAGCGTCGAGTGCCCGCTGCACCAGGGGCGCTTCGACCTGGCCACCGGCCGGCCGCTGTGCGAGCCGGTGACCGAGCCGTTGCGCACCTACCCCGTGCGCATCGAGGGCGGGCGGGTCTGGGTCGCGCTGGCCTGAGCTCCTGTCGGGCCGTGCCGCCGGCGTCCCACGCGCGGCGCCCCGCGCGCGGCGGCGCGGGTCAGCGGAAGTGCAGCATTTGCCCGTCGTGCGGGCTGGCGCGCCCTTCGGCCAGCGCCGCGTAGGCCGCGGCGATCGCCTCCGGGCCGTGCCCATGCGCCACGTGCAGCCAGGGCTGCGCCGGGTCGGACACGCGTCGCAGGAAGGCCTTCCACGACTCGGCGATGCGCGCGTTCAGCACCGCCGCCCCCCAGTCGGCCGTCCGCTTCTCGATCCGTGCCGGCGCGAAGAAGAACACCGGCTTCGGGCCGGGCAGGCCCTTGCTCGAGCCGAAGCGGGACCAGTCGGTGGTGCCGACTGCGCAGCTGTGCGCCAGCCGGTCGCCGAAGCGGCCGTGTACCGCGGCGCGCACGGCGGCGCTGCCGTTGAAGTCGACATAGACGCTCGGCACGGCCGCATCCAGGCCGGCGATGGACTCGTAGGCCACGGCGTCCGTGTAGCAGCCCAGGCCCCGCGTGAAGCCGAGGTGGGCGGGCGAAGTGAGGCCCACGCGCGCCACGTCGCCGCCGCGCTGCGCGAGGCAGAACGCGGTCGCGTAGGCCGTCTTGCTCGATGCGCTGGACAGCAGCACCTGGCGCGCACCGAAGAAGCCCTGGTCGTGAAGGAAGTCGTCGATCAGGAAGGCGGTCGCGAAGAGCGGCTGCAGCAGCGCCTGCTCGGCCTCGCGCGCGGCGTCGTAGCCCGGGTCGGCGGCGCAGCGCCGGTAGCGGTTGTAGACGGCGGGCAGCGCGGCGCGGTGGGCACTGGCGTCGACGAAGCCGGCCTCGCGCACCTGGGCCGGCAACAGCGTCGCGTGGCTCGCGATCGGCCAGTAGCCGTACAGCCGCTCGCCTGCGGGCACCGCCGCGCAGCGCGACTCGACGACCGTGGCGAAGCCCCACACCGGCACGAGGCCCGTGGCGGCGTCGCCGGTGGGGAAGAACGCCCAGTAGCTCATCGCCTCGCCGAAGGCGGCGTAGGTGATGTTGTTGGACGTGAGCGCAAAGGCGTCGATGCGCGCACGGACCGCGCCTTCGGGCAGGTCGCCGCCCTCGACGGACTCCCAGCGCACGCGGCGGATGTCCTGGCGGTCGGTGACGAGGCGGTGCACCGGGTGCTGCATGTCGGAGTCTCCTGTTGCGTTGCAGACGCCACCTTGGCGTGGCTGCGGCACGACCGGCCGCGCGGCCGTGCCGCCGGTTCAGGCCCGCGCGCGCCGCGGCAGCGAGGCCGCCTCGTCGCCGAGGTCCCACCAGAGCCCGGCCATGATCTGCAGCGCCTCGCGCGCCACCGGCGCCAGCAGGTGCTCGTCGGGGGCGTGCTGCGAGCAGGCCGGGTAGCTGTGCGGCACCCACACCGTCGGCAGGCCGAGGATCTCGGCGAACACGTCGTTGGGCAGCGAGCCGCCGAGGTTGGG
>Ga0209172_10003813_pt1 | contig 21925 bp, 18 predicted proteins | sample LarsenN4metaG_FD_184113 | JGI IMG/M metagenome (GOLD analysis project Ga0209172, IMG submission 184113) | Hot spring sediment bacterial and archeal communities from British Columbia, Canada, to study Microbial Dark Matter (Phase II) - Larsen... ... | reverse complement strand
CTCCCCCCTCGGCGACCGAGCACCCCCCGCGTTGAGCCCCGGCGCGCCGGCCTGCCCCAGGCACGGGCGGGCGGACGCGCGGACCCTGTCGCTTTCCTGGAATCTGGCCATGAAACTCCCCCGCACCCAGGCCTACTCGCGCGGCGCGGCGCTGCCGGCCCTCCTCGCCGAACGGATCGTGATCCTCGACGGCGCCATGGGCACGATGATCCAGCGCCACCGCCTGGGCGAGTCGGACTTCCGCGGCGAGCGCTTCAAGGACCACGCGAAGGACCTGAAGGGCAACAACGACCTGCTCGTGCTCACCCGGCCGGACGTCGTGCGGCAGATCCACACGCAGTACCTCGCCGCCGGCGCCGACGTGATCGAAACGAACACCTTCGGCGCGACCTCGATCGCGCAGGAGGACTACGGCCTGGCGCACCTGGCACGCGAGATGAACCGCGCCGCGGCGCAACTCGCGCGCGCGGCGGTCGACGCGCACGTGGCCGCCGAGGGCGCCGGTGCACGGCCGCGCTTCGTGGCCGGGGCGCTGGGCCCGACGCCCAAGACCGCGAGCATCAGCCCCGACGTCAACGACCCCGGCGCGCGCAACGTCAGCTTCGACCAGTTGCGCGACGCCTACCGCGAGCAGGCCGAGGGCCTGCTCGAGGGCGGCTGCGACCTCTTCCTCGTGGAGACGATCTTCGACACGCTGAACGCCAAGGCGGCGATCTTCGCGCTCGACGAACTGATGGAGGAGCGCGGCGAGCGCGTGCCGGTGATCATCTCCGGCACCGTGACCGACGCATCCGGGCGCATCCTCTCGGGGCAGACCGTGCAGGCCTTCTGGCACTCCGTGCGCCACGCGCGGCCGCTGGCGGTGGGCCTCAACTGCGCGCTCGGCGCGGCCGTCATGCGGCCCTACATCGAGGAGCTCTCCCGGGTGGCCGCCGACACCTTCGTCAGCTGCTACCCCAACGCCGGCCTGCCCAACCCGATGAGCGAGACGGGGTTCGACGAGACGCCCACGGTCACGGGCACGCTGCTGGAGGACTTCGCGAAGAGCGGCTTCCTCAACATCGCCGGCGGCTGCTGCGGCACCACGCCCGAGCACATCGCCGAGATCGCTCGCCGCCTGAAGACCTACCGCCCCCGCACGCGGCAGGACCCGCTGTTCAGCCCGCTCCTGGCCGCGTAGCCGCCGCGTCTCCGACGCGTCGAGGCCCCGAGGCGCGCCGCACGCCCGATCCGCCGCGCCCTGCCCAATACAGCCGGCGTGCGCGGCCGGGCTCCGCCCGGCTCGCTGCGCGAGCCCCCTCGGGGGGCAGCGACCGGAGGGAGCGTGGGGCTCAGATCTCCAGCTTCGTCCCGAGCTCGACGATCCGGTTCGTCGGCAGGTTCAGGAAGTCCGCCGCTGCCGCCGCGTTGCGGTGCATGCTCGCGAACAGCTTCTCCCGCCACACGGCCATGCCCTCGCCGAGCGCCGGCACCACGATGTCGCGGCTGAGGAAGTAGCTCGTCTCCATCTCGTCGAGGTTGACGCCGCGGCCGGCGAGCAGCTTCAGCGCCTCGGGCACGTCGGGGTCGTTCTTGAAGCCGAAATGCAGCGTCACCTGCCAGCAGTCGTGCCCGAGGCTCTCGACCTCGACACGCCGGTCGAAGCCGATCCACGGCACCTCGTGCTGGGTCACGGTGACGAACAGGTTCTGCTCGTGCAGCACCTTGTTGTGCTTGAGGTTGTGAAGCAGCGCGAAGGGCGTCGTGCCCTTCTCGGCGTTGAGGAACACCGCCGTGCCCGCCACGCGCTGCGGCGGGCTGATGAAGATGCTCTCGATGAACGAAGGCAGGTCGATCGACTCGGCGCGCAGCTTGGCCGCCATCAGCGCCCGGCCCTGCTTCCAGGTCATCATCAACGCGAACATCACGCCGCCGATCAATAGCGGGAACCACCCGCCCTCGAGCACCTTGACGATGTTCGCCGCGAAGAAGGTGATGTCGACGACGAAGAACACGCCGGTCGCGAGCAGGCACAGGGCGAGCGGCAGCCGCCACGCGAAGCGGATGACGAAGAACGTCATCACCGTGGTGATCGTCATGTCGATCGTCACCGCGATGCCGTAGGCGTGGGCCAGCGCGCTGCTGCTCCCGAAGACGACGACCGCGAACACCACGCACCCGTAGAGCGCCCAGTTGACGAAGGGCACGTAGATCTGCCCGGTGTCGCGGACCGACGTGTGCGCGATGCGCAGGCGGGGCAGGTACCCGAGCTGGATGGCCTGCTTGGCCACCGAGTACGCCGCCGTGATGAGCGCCTGCGAGGCGATCACGGTGGCCAGCGTCGCCAGCACGATGAGCGGGTACAGCGCCCACGACGGCGCCATCTCGTAGAACGGGTTCTTCGCGTTCTCCGGGTGCTGCAGCAGCATCGCGCCCTGGCCGAAGTAGTTGAGCACCAGCGCCGGCATGACCACGGTGAACCAGGCCCAGCGGATCGGCGGCTTGCCGAAGTGCCCGAGGTCGGCGTAGAGCGCCTCCGCCCCGGTGACGCACAGCACGACGGCGCCGAGCGCGACGAAGGCGATGCCCGGGTGCGCGATGAGGAAGGCCAGCGCGTGGTGGGGCGACAACGCTGCCAGCACCTGCGGGTGGTCGACGATGTGCGGCACGCCGAGGGCCGCCATCGTCACGAACCACACCAGGGTCACCGGGCCGAAGAAGCGGCCGACCATGGCCGTGCCGAAGCGCTGCGCGGCGAACAGCGCCGTCAGCACGACGAGCGTCACCGGCACGACGAAGCGGTGCAGTGCCGGCGCCGCGACCTCCAGGCCTTCGACCGCCGAGAGCACCGAGATGGCCGGCGTGATGACGCCGTCGCCGAAGAAGATCGCGGTGCCGAAGATGCCCAGCAGCAGCAGCCAGCGGCGCAGCGCCGGTCGATCGCGCACGGCGTTGCTCGCCAGGGCGAGCATGGCGATGAGGCCGCCTTCGCCGTTGTTGTCGGCCCGCAGGATCAGGACGACGTACTTCAGCGACACGACGACCGTCAGCGTCCAGAAGACGAGGGACAGCACGCCGAAGATGTTGGTCGGCGTCAACGGCACGCGGCCGGCGGCGAACACCTCCTTGAGTGCATACAGCGGGCTCGTGCCGATGTCGCCGTAGACCACGCCCAGCGCGGCCAGGCTGAGGGCGGCCACCGCGGCCGGCGCCGCCGGGCGGCGACCTTCGGAAGGTGATGACATGGGTGCGGGGCCGTGGCGCGCGGCTCGCGGGCGTGGGCGGTGCTCAGGCCTCTTCGAGTTCGGTGGCGGGGTCGGTGGCCTCGAGCTCGTAGGCGGCGCCCAGCATGGCCAGGCGGCCGACGACGCCGTACATGTAGAAGCGGTTCGGTGCGCTGGCGCCCGGCTTGGCCCCGCGGCGCGGCAGCTGGTGGCTCTCGGCAAACGCCAGCGGCACGAAGGCGGAGCCGGGTGCGTCGAGGCTCTCGTCGGTGCCGCGCTTGGCGTGCACGCGGTAGAAGCCGCCGACGACGTAGCGGTCGATCATGTAGACCACCGGCTCGGCCACGGCGTCGTTGAGGCGCTCGTAGGTGGGCACGCCCTCCTGCACGATCACGTCGGCCCCCGGCGCGCCGGCGGGCTGCGCCGGCATGCTGCGCGCCAGCCGCGCCCGGCGCTCGGGATCGTCGAGGTCCTTCGCGTCGCGCACGGTCAGCACGTCGGTGCCGCCGGGACCGTCGGACTTGACGACCACGAAGGCGCGCTCGGCGATGCCGTACTCCTTGTGCTTGCGCCGCACCTTCGCCAGCAGGGAATCGACGTTCGTCTTCACGCAGTCCAGGCCCGCTTCGCTCGTGAAGTCGACCTGGCCGCACTGGCCATGCAGCGTGTGCAGCAGCCACGGGTCCATGCCCAGCAGCTTCGCGAAGCGCTTGGCCACCTCCTCGTAGCTGTGCAGGTGGCGCGACTTGCGCCGCAGCGCCGAGCTGGCGTGCAGCGGCGGCAGCAGGTACTGCTCGTGCAGGTCCTCGAGCAGGCCGGGCACGCCGGCGGCGAGGTCGTCGTTGAGCAGGATGGTGCAGGGGTCGAAGTCGGGCAGGCCGAGCCGGCGCGCGCTGCGCACGAGCGGCTCCAGCGTCAGCTCGCCGCCATCGGGCGCCGCCAGCTTGCGCGGCTGGTCGAGGCCCCGCGCCAGGCTGCCCAGGCGCACGTTGAGGCCGGCGAGGGTGAACACCTCGACCAGCCTCTGCAGGTGCGTCAGGTAGAACGGATTGCCGTCCAGCGCCTGCGGCCCCGGCACGAGCAGCAGGTTGCGGGCCTCGGGGCAGATCTTCTCGATCGCCGCCATCGCCGCCTGCACCGCCAGCGGCAGCATCGGAGGCGTCAGGTTGTTGAAGCCGGTGGGGAAGAGCTCGGTGTCGACCGGCGCCAGCTTGTAGCCCGCGTTGCGCAGGTCGACCGACGTATAGAACGGCGGCGTGTGCTCCATCCACTCGAGCCGGAACCAGCGCTCGATGGCCGGCATCGACTCGAGGATGCGCGCTTCGAGTTCGTTGATGGGCCCGGTGAGCGCGGTGATCAGGTGCGGAACCATTGGGCCATTCTAGGTAGAACCCCGGGCCTGGGGCCCGGGAGGCGCGGCGCGGCGGGCCGCAGAACGCAAAAGGGCCGGGCAAGTGCCCGGCCCGGCCCTCGGCGGGAGGGACGCGACGCGCAGCGCGTCGGTTCCGCCCCGCCGGGATGCCCCGGCCCCGGCACCCGCCGGGGCCCAGGGCATCGTCAGTTGTACGCCGTCTCGCCGTGGGCCGTGATGTCCAGGCCCTCGCGCTCCTCGTCCTCGGCCACGCGCAGGCCGATCGTCAGGTCGACGATCTTGTAGGCGATGAACGCGACCACGCCCGACCAGACGACCGTCAGCAGCACGGCCTTGAGCTGGATCCAGACCTGGGCGCCGATGCTGTTGCTCGTGACCGAGGCCGTGACCCAGTCGCCGACCAGACCCGGGCCGCCGAGGGCCTGGTTGTTGAAGACACCCGTCAGCAGGGCGCCGACGATGCCGCCGACGCCGTGCACGCCGAACACATCGAGCGAGTCGTCGGCGCCGAGCATCTTCTTCAGGCCGTTCACGCCCCACAGGCAGGCGAAGCCGGCCACCGCGCCGATCACCAGGGCACCGACGATGCCCACGTTGCCCGCCGCCGGCGTGATGGCGACCAGGCCGGCCACCGCGCCCGACGCCGCACCCAGCATCGAGGCCTTGCCGCGCATCAGCGCCTCGCCGGCACACCAGGCGAGCACCGCCATCGCCGTCGCCGAGAAGGTGTTCATGAAGGCCAGCGCGGCGCTGTTGCCCGCCTCCAGGGCCGAGCCGGCGTTGAAGCCGAACCAGCCCACCCACAGCAGCGAGGCACCGACCATCGTCAGCGGCAGGCTGTGCGGCGTCAGCGCCTCCTTGCCGTAGCCCACGCGCTTGCCGAGCAGGTAGGCACCCACGAGGCCCGCGACGGCGGCGTTGATGTGCACCACGGTGCCGCCGGCGAAGTCGAGCGCGCCCCACTGCCAGATCAGGCCGGCCTTGGCGTTCATCGCGTCGACCACTTCCTTGCCGGTGTAGGCGTCGGGGCCCATCCAGTACCACACCATGTGCGCGATCGGCGTGTAGGCGAAGGTGAACCAGAGCACCATGAACAGCAGCACGGCCGAGAACTTCATGCGTTCGGCGAAGGCGCCGACGATCAGCCCGCAGGTGATGGCCGCGAACGTGGCCTGGAAGGCGACGAAGACGATCTCGGGGATCACCACGCCCTTGCTGAACGTGGCGGCCATCGCGAACGTGCCGGCAGCCGGATCGAACACGCCCTTCAGGAACAGCCGGTCGAAACCGCCGATGTAGGCGTTGCCTTCGGTGAACGCGAGGCTGTATCCGTACACCACCCAAAGCACGACGATCAGCGAGAAGGTGACGAACACCTGCATCAGCACCGACAGGATGTTCTTGCTGCGCACCAGGCCGCCGTAGAACAGCGCCAGGCCGGGGATGGCCATCATGATCACGAGCAGGGTGGACACGAGCATCCAGCTCACGTCGCCCTTGTTCGGCGTCGGCGCGGGCGGTGCCGCGGCTGCTGCCGGTGCGGTTGCGGCGGCGGGGGCGGCCGCGGCGGGGGCGGCCGCCGGCGCGGCGGCGGCCGCCGAGGCCGCCGCTTCGGGTGCCGACGCTGCCGGCGCGGCGGCTTGGGCCAGCACCTCGGGGCCGACGCTCAGGAGCGCCAGCCCGAGGGCCAGGATGGAGAACAGTCTTTTCATGGTGGATGTCCGTGGTGGAAGGGCCGCGCGGTGGCGGCATCACGCTGGGTTCTTCGGGGGAGGGAGCGGCCTCAGAGCGCGTCCTTGCCGGTCTCGCCGGTGCGGATGCGCACCACCTGCTCGAGCGCGGTGACGAAGATCTTCCCGTCGCCGATCTTTCCGGTGCGGGCCGAGGCCTCGACCGCCTCGATGACGCGGTCGACGAGGGCGTCGTCGACGGCGGCCTCGATCTTGACCTTGGGCAGGAAGTCGACCACGTACTCGGCGCCGCGGTAGAGCTCGGTGTGCCCCTTCTGGCGCCCGAAGCCCTTGACCTCGGTGACCGTGATGCCCTGCACCCCGATGCCACCGAGCGCCTCGCGCACCTCGTCGAGCTTGAAGGGCTTGATGATGGCAGTGACCATCTTCATGACTGCGTCCTCGTGATTTGCTGCTGAACGGTTCGGCGCCTGCGCGTCCTCAGAACACGTACTTCACGCCGACCACGGCCCCGGCCTTGCCGAGGTCCTTGCCGTTGGCGGGCGACGCGTAGGCCTTGGTGCCGCCGATCGACTTGGTGTCGGCGCCGACCACGCCGCCGCTCACCGTGAGGCCCTTGATGACTTCCTTGCTCACCAGCAGCGAGTAGTCCGTGTACGAGAAGTCGCCGTTCTTCGCGACCTTCTGGTAGCCCAGGTGCGGCGTCAGCATGACCGGACCGACCTCGAACGTGGCGGTCAGGTCGACGTAGCTGCTGTTCTTGCTGTCGGCGAAGCCGAAGAGGTTGCTGAGGCTGTGCGAGTACTTCAGCGTCGCCGGGCCGTACGTCAGCGCGCCGTAGATCTCGGTGGTGTTCGGGCTCGTCGCGAGCTTGTGACCGGGATACTGGTAGGCCAGCAGGCCCACGTCGTAGGTGAGGTCCTTCGTGATCTCGCCCTTGTAGCCGCCGTAGATGTCGATCTCGACCTTGTTGCTGCTCGAGGGGTTGGCGTCGTCGATCCAGCGGATCGTCGAGGCCCAGACGCCGACATAGAAGGGGCCCGCGCTCCAGTCGACGCCGCCCTGCACGGCCGGCTTCAGGCGCGATTGGGAGATGCCGCGATAGCGGTAGTCGCTGACCGCGCCGACGTTGTAGGAGAGGTCGGCGAGCGCCAGCGAGGGCAGTGCCAGCGCGGTGACGAAGGCGGCCGAGGACGCAGCCAGGGCCATCAGGGAGGTGGACTTCTTCATGGGGTGCTCGCTCCGGATCTGTGGATGCGCCACGAGGTGACGCGGGGAAGGACAAACCCCGGTTAGCAGCTTCCATGCCATTGGCTGCCGCCCTGCGTGCTCGGCGACAGGGTAGCCACGGCAAAAGCAGGGGTTGGCGCGCGGCGCCCATGCGCACCGGGCTGGCGCCGTCCGGGCGCGCCCAAACGGGTGCACACGGCAGCGGGCCCCGATTCGGGTGCACTCGTTTGGTGCGACGCGCCGGGACCGTGCCGCCACAGAATGGATCGACGCCCGCAGAAGCGCACCGCATGTCCCTGGCCATCGTCTTCAGCCGTGCCCTGCTGGGCCTCGAAGCCCCGGAAGTGCGCGTCGAAGTCCAGCTGGCCAACGGTCTGCCCTCGTTCACGCTCGTCGGACTGGCCGAGACCGAGGTCAAGGAGGCGCGCGAGCGGGTGCGCGCCGCGCTGTTGCAGAGCGGCTACGCCTTCCCGCACAACAAGCGGGTGACCGTCAACCTCGCCCCGGCCGACCTGCCCAAGGACTCGGGCCGCTTCGACCTGCCGATCGCGTTGGGCATCCTGGCCGCCGCCGGCACGCTCGACGCCAACCGGCTGGGTGCCTACGAGTTCGCCGGCGAGTTGTCGCTCGCCGGCGCCCTGCGCGGCGTGCGCGGCGCGCTCGCGCTGGCACTCGGCGCGCGGCGGGCCGCAAGCGGCCGCGCGCTGGTGCTGCCGCGCGCCGACGCCGGGGTGGCCGCCCGTGTGCCGGGCCTCGACGTGCGCGCGGCGGACACGCTGGCCGAGGTGGCGGCATCGCTGCTGCCGGGCGAGGCAGCCGTGCCGCTGGCGCGCGCGGGCGCGGGCAGCAGCGAAGCAGCGCCCGCCGCCACGGCCGCCGGCGCGTACTCGCTGGCTTCCGATCGCACCGCCCGAGGGACCTCGGACCTGGCCGACGTGAAGGGGCAGGCCGGTGCCAAGCGCGCCCTCGAGGTGGCAGCCGCCGGCGAGCACAGCCTGCTGCTCGTCGGGCCGCCCGGCACCGGCAAGTCGATGCTGGCCCATCGCCTGCCGGCGCTGCTGCCGCCGATGCCCGAGGACGAGGCGCTGGACAGTGCCGCCCTGCTCGGGCTGGCCGGCGACGGCTCGGTGCCCTTCGGCGAGCGTGCGCTGCGCTCGCCGCACCACAGCGCCAGCGCCGTGGCGCTGGTGGGCGGCGGGTCGCCGCCGCGGCCGGGCGAGATCTCGCTGGCGCATGGCGGCGTGCTCTTTCTCGACGAACTGCCCGAGTTCCCGCGCACGGCGCTGGAGGCGCTGCGCGAGCCGCTGGAGACCGGCACCATCTGCATCGCGCGCGCCGCCCGCCGGGCGCGATTTCCGGCGCGATTCCAGCTGGTCGCCGCGATGAACCCCTGCCCGTGCGGCTGGCTCGGCGCGCCGGCCGGCACCGGGCGTGCCTGCCGCTGCACGCCGGAGGCCGTCGCGCGCTACCAGGGCCGGCTCTCCGGGCCGCTGCTGGACCGCATCGACCTGCGCGTGGAGGTGCTGGCCGCGCCGGCCGGAGACATGCTCGCGGCGCCGGCCGGCGAGCCGAGTGCCCGCGTCGCGACCCGGGTGGCCGAGGCGCGCAGGCGCCAGGTCGAGCGCCAGGGCTGCGCCAACGCTCGCCTCGACGCCGCCGGCATCGACCGCCACGTGCCGCTGGACGACCGGGCGGCCGCCTTCCTCGAGGGCGCCGCCCGGCAGCTCGCCTGGTCGGGAAGGCGCCTGCACCGCGCGCTCAAGGTGGCCCGCACCGTGGCCGACCTCGTCGGCAGCCAGCGCGTGCAGGTCGCGCACCTCGCGGAGGCGGTGCAGTACCAGCGGGTGCTGACTGGCTAGCCGCCGCAGCCGGCCCGCGCAGGACGACGGGCGCCGAGGGCCACCCTTCGAGCCGTGCCGGCTAGATCGCCAGCGGGTCCACGTCCACCGCCCAGCGGATCACGCCGCGGTGCCGGCGGTGCAGGTCGACCAGGCCCGGCAACCAGGCCGCCAGCGTGCGCTGAAGGGCAGGCCGCGATCTCGACTCGACGAGCATCTGCACGCGCTCGACGTCGGCGACGCGCGCCATCGCCGGCGGCACCGGCGGATAGACGCGCACATCGCCCGGACGGTCCTGCACCTGCTCCTTGAGCTGGCCGGCGGCCTCGCGCAGAAACGCGGTGGCGGCGGCCGTCTCGCGCGCCTCCGCGCGCACGAGCGCCAGGTGCGTGAACGGCGGCAGGCCCGCGGCACGGCGCTCGTCGAGCTGCGCCTGCGCGAAGGCCTCGTAGTCGTGCTTCGCGAGCGCGGCGTACAGCGCATGTCCGGGGCTCGTCGTCTGGATCCACATCTCGCCGCGCTGTGATCGCGCCGCGTCGCGCCCGGCGCGGCCGGCCGCCTGCATCAGCAGCGCGAAGAGCCGCTCGGGCGCGCGGAAGTCGCTCGTGAAGAGCGCCCCGTCGGGGTTCACCGCCGCCACCAGCGTGACGCGGCGGAAATCGTGGCCCTTCGCGAGGATCTGCGTGCCGACGAGCACGTCGACCTCGCCTTCGTGCACTGCCGCGAGCTGGCGCTCCAGCTCGCCCGCGCCGCGTGTGCTGTCGGCGTCGATGCGGGCGACGCGCGCGCCCGGCAGCGCGGTGGCCAGTTGCTCGGCCAGCTTCTCGGTGCCGCGGCCGATCGGCGCGATGTCGAGGTTGCCGCACTCGGGACAGGCGCGCGGCACGCGCTCGGCCAGGCCGCAGTGGTGACAGCGCAGCGTGCGATCGGCCTTGTGGAACACGCGCCAGGCGCTGCAGTGCGGGCAGTCGCTCTTCCAGCCGCAGGCCGGGCAGTGCAGCACCGGCGCATAACCGCGGCGGTTGAGCAGCAGCAGGCTCTGCTCGCCCCGCTCCAGCCGCTCGCGCAGCGCCGCGAGCAGCGGCGGCGCGAGGGCCGCGGCCTCGCCGGGCGCGGCGCCCGCGCCGGCAGCTGCCGGCTGGCGCATGTCGACCAGGCGCACGCGCGGCAGCTCTCCGCCGCCGATGCGCTGGGGCAGGGCCAGCCGCCGGTAGCGGCCCTGCTGGACGCGCAGCCAGGTCTCCAGCGACGGTGTCGCCGAGCCGAGCAGCACCGGCACGCCGAGCTGGCGCGCCCGCCAGACCGCCAGGTCGCGCGCGGAATACCGGGCCCCCTCCTGCTGCTTGAACGAGGCGTCGTGTTCCTCGTCGACGACGATCAGCCCCAGGCGCGGCAGCGACGCGAACACCGCCAGCCTCGTGCCGAGCACGAGGTCGGCCTGGCCCGCGTGGGCAAGGAGCCAGTGGCGCAGACGCTGCGCCGGCGTCAGCGCGCTGTGCAGGCTGGCCAGCACCCGCCCCGGGAAGCGCGCGGCGAAGCGTGCCTCCAGCTGCGGCGTGAGGTTGATCTCCGGCACCAGCACCAGCACCTGCCGGCCCGCGTCGAGGGCCTGCGCCGCAGCGCGCAGGTAGACCTCCGTCTTGCCGCTGCCGGTGACGCCGTGCAGCAGCGCCGGCGTCGTGTCCGCGGCAAAGGCCTCGAGCGCCGCGGCCTGGTCGGGCGTGAGCGCCACCGGCTCGGCGCCCTGCTGCCCCGCCGCAGCTTGCGCGGACTGGCCGCCGGGCGGTTCAGGCCCCTCCGCGGCGTCATGATGGCCGAGCCGCTTCAGGCGGCGCGCGAGTTGCGTGTCGTCGATCTGGCGCAGCTGGGGCGGCAGCACGGCCAGCGCGAGCTCGCCCACGCCACGCTGGTAGTAGCCGGCCGCGAAGTCGATGAGCGCACGCCAGCTGGCCGACAGCGGGGGCATCGCGTCGAGCACGGCCCGCACCGGCCGCAAAGCGGCCTGTGCCGGCCCGGCCTCGTCGGCGGCCGACACGGGCGGATCCCAGACGAGCCCGGCCACCTCACGCCGGCCGAGCGGGACGCGCACCAACGTTCCCGGCGCGAGTGCCCGCTCGCTTGCGTAGTCGAGCATGCCGGGCGTCGCCCCAAGCGCGGCATGGCGCGGAGCCTCGACAGCCACGCACAGGCGCGTGGCGGTGTCCGTCTCGGCGCTCATGTAACCGCTCGCCACAAACCTCGCACCTGGCGAGGCATCGCCTGAAGACCTCCACCCAAGTTCATGATTCCCAACGACTTTTCGGGCTATCCAGAGATTCTGTGGATAACAATGTGATCAAGCTGCGCTCAGGCGCCGCAAGTGATTGATTTTTCGGGCCCCGGGCCTGCCTGCTCGCGAATGAGGCAGAACGATGACATCAGGAAAATCAACCACTTAGAACACAAGGCGTGCGTTTCCGGCAGCCGGCGGCCCCACGCGAACGCGGGGGACCCCTAAACCATGGCTCATGGGGATAAGTCAAGCCCTGAGCGCTCACTTACCCGGGAGGCGCCTTGTCGCGCCGGCCGCCGGCGGTGCCGGCGGTTACGTCGCGTTGCGCCAGCGGCGCGAATGGGCGTGCACGGCCTCGACGAGCGCGGTGACGTGTTCCGGCGGAGTGAACTGGCTGATGCCGTGGCCGAGGTTGAACACGTGCCCGCCATGCCGCCCGTCGGGCCGGCGCGGTGCGCCGAAGCTGTCGATCACGGCCCGGGCCTCGGCAGCCACCACCTCGGGCGGGGCAAAGAGCACCGCCGGGTCGAGGTTGCCCTGCAGCGCGACGCGGTCGTCGATGCGGCGACGCGCGCGCCCCAGGTCGGTGGTCCAGTCGAGGCCGACGACATCGGCACCGCAGCCCTGCTCGGGATCAGCGATCTCCTCCAGCCAGCCACCGCCGCCCTTGGTGAAGACGATGCACGGCACGCGCCGGCCCTCGGCCTCGCGCTTCAGGCGCCTTACCACCTCGCGCGTGTAGCGCAGGCTGAAGTTGCGGAAGGCCGCATCGGCGAGCACCCCGCCCCAGGAATCGAAGACCATCACGGCCTGGGCGCCGGCGTCGATCTGCGCATTCAGGTACTCCGCCACCGCCCGTGCATTGACCTCGAGGATGCGGTGCATCAGGTCGGGCCGCGCGTAGAGCATCGACTTCACGAGGCGGTAGTCGTCCGAGCCGGCCCCCTCGACCATGTAGCACGCGAGCGTCCACGGGCTGCCCGAGAAGCCGATCAGGGGCACGCGCCCGGCCAGCGCCTTGCGGATGGAGCGCACGGCATCGAACACGTAGCGCAGCCGTTCCTGGTCGGGCACGGCGAGGCGGGCCACGGCGGCCTCGTCGCGCACCGGGTGGGCGAAGCGCGGGCCCTCGCCGGCGGCGAAGCTGAGCCCGAGGCCCATCGCATCGGGCACGGTCAGGATGTCGGAGAACAGGATCGCCGCGTCCAGCGGCCAGCGCTCCAAGGGCTGCAGCGTCACCTCGGTGGCGAAGTCGGGGCTCGTCGCCAGGCCCATGAAGCTGCCGGCCCGGGCACGCGTCGCGTTGTACTCGGGCAGGTAGCGGCCGGCCTGCCGCATCAGCCACAGCGGCGTGTAGTCCGTCGGCTCGCGCAGGCAGGCGCGCAGGAAGGTGTCGTTGCGCAACGCGCTGGCAGGCTCGCTCATGGCGAGGATTATCCAGGCGGCGCAGCCGGCTCCTGCCCAGTCTGCGCGCTGCGCCACGACGCCCCGGCCAGCCAGGTCCGCGCGCGCGCCTCGCCACCGTCGGCATCCTGCGCGAGCTGCCACAGCAGCGACTGCGGGACGACGTACGTGCCCGGCGCCGCCAGCGGCAGCGCACGCGCCAGCGTCACCGCGAGGCGCGCCAGCACGACGGCGCGCAGCGGCTGCTCGCGTTGCGGGATCATCCAGCGCAGCTGCGAGAGCCACCACTGTGCGAAGCGCTCGAGGTGGCGGCCGGCACGCGGCGCCGTGGCGTCCTGGGCGGGCTTCAGCAGCAGCAGATGCTCGAAGCCGAGCGCCGCCACCGCGGCCTCGTCGTGCGTGGCGAGGCCCTCGGCCAGCGCCTGCGGCAGCATCGAACTGGCATGCGGCAGCACGACCAGCAGGCGCCGCACGCCGCCCTCGCGCAGCCGCCGCGCCAGTGCCGGCAGGTCGTGCGGCTGCGGCATGACGAAGGCCTCGTCGCGGCCATTGCTGAAACGCTCGCGCTCGAAGACGATGAACGCCGTGCCGGCCTGCAATGGCCCGGGAGCCCAGAAGCGGTCCTCGGTGAGCGGCGCGAGGCCCCGCATGGTGCTGAGCAACGGCGCCGCCACCCAGGCCTGCACCGATGCGAAGCGGCCGGCCACCAGCGCTTCCGAGAGCAGCGCCGAGCCGAGCCGTCCACCGGCCCCGAGCACGAGCGCCGGTTCGAGTGGCGCGACGCGCGCCGGCGCATCGGCCGCTTCCGGCGGACCCGCGGCTGCCGGTGCAGCGGCTCCGGAGGCGGCGCGAAGGGCGGTGGCGAGGCGATCCATCGGCGGCGAGGCTTGAAGCTTGATTGTCCTGCCCCATCTGCGCCGCCGGGTACGATGCAAGCGCGCCACGGGGTGGTGCGGGGATCAGGAGGACAGAAGATGACGACGTTGCGCGCGGCGGGCGCTGCCCGCGGTGGTTGGCGCGGCCGGGTGGCCCTGTGGGGAGCGCTGCTGTTCGCGGCGCTGGCCAGCGGCTGCGGCTACAACGATTTCCAGCGCCTGGACGAGCAGGTCAAGGCCTCCTGGTCCGAGGTGCTGAACCAGTACCAGCGCCGCGCGGACCTCATCCCGAACATCGTGAACACGGTGCGCGGGGAGGCGAATTTCGAGCAGGAGACGCTGACCCGCGTGGTCGAGGCGCGCGCCAAGGCCACGGGGATCCAGGCGACGCCCGAGCTCGTGAACAACCCGGAGGCGTTCGCGAAGTTCCAGGCCGCGCAGGGCGAGCTGACGAGCGCGCTGTCGCGGCTGATGGTGGTGGTCGAGCAGTACCCGAACCTGAAGGCCAACCAGGGCTTCCAGGACCTGCGTGTGCAGCTCGAGGGCACCGAGAACCGGATCACCGTCGCGCGCAACCGCTACATCAAGGCGGTGGCCGACTACAACGTGCTGGCGCGCCAGTTCCCGACCAATCTCACCGCGATGGTCTTCGGCTACGAGGTCAAGCCCAGCTTCACGGTGCAGAACGAGGCGCAGATCTCGACGCCGCCGGTCGTGAGCTTCGACAAGCCGGGCGCGGCGCCCGCGCCGGCCTCGGCCGCGTCGAAGTAGCGGCGACGCGGGCGGGCCCGCAAGGAAGCCTCCTCCATGCCGTTCGCTGTGCCGGCCGGCGGGCCCCGGTGGCTTCGCGGCCTGGCCGCATTGGCGGCGTTCGCCCTGGCGACGCTGGCGCTGGCCGCCCCGGCCGCGGCGCAGCTCGCGGTGCCGGCGCTCGCCGCCCGTGTCGTCGACCAGACCGGCACGCTGACCGAGCCGCAGCGCGCCGCCCTCGAGGCCAAGCTCGCCGCCTTCGAGGCGGAGGCCGGGCCCCAGATCGTCGTGCTGCTGGTCGCGAGCACGGCGCCGGAGGACATCGCCGCCTATGCGCAGCGCGTCGCCGACACCTGGAAGATCGGGCGGCGCGACCAGGGCGACGGGCTGCTCGTCGTGGTGGCCAGGAACGACCGCCGCGTGCGCATCGAGGTCGCGAAGGCGCTCGAGGGGGCCATCCCCGACCTCGCGGCGCGCCAGATCATCGACAACGCAATCCGGCCGGCCTTTCGCGCCGACGACTATGCCGGCGGCCTGAATGCCGCGGTCGACCAGCTGATGATGCGCATCCGCGGCGAGGGACTGCCCACGCCCGCGCCCGTCCCCGCGCGGGACGGTGCGCTGCCGGGATTGCAGCTCGAAGAGCTGGCGATGTTCCTCTTCGTCGCCGTGCCGATCATCGCGACCGTCCTCACGAGCCTGTTCGGCCGCAAGCTCGGCTCGCTGCTGGCCGCCGGCGGGGCCGGTTACGCGGCGTGGTGGTTCACGGCGAGCGCGCTGATCGCGGCAGGCGTCGGGCTGGTGGCGCTGGTGCTGGTGGGCATCATCGGCTTCGGGGCGGCGGCCGGGCGCGCGGCTCGCCACGCCGGACGCCGCGGGCGATCGCTGCCGCACGTGGGCGGCTGGGATGGCGGAGGCTGGGGTGGCGGAGGCGGCTGGGGCGGCGGTGGCGGTGGCGGCTTCTCCTCCGGCGGGGGCGGCGACTTCGGCGGCGGCGGAGCCTCGGGCGACTGGTGAGGCCGAGAGATGAGCAGTCCGATGCGTTCGTCGCAACCCCTGCGCCACGGCGGCAACCGCTGGCTGCGCATCCTGCGCCACCGCTGGGTCGACGAGCGCGACGCCGCGCGCGCGATCGACGGCGCGGCGCTGGCTCGCCTCGAGCAGGCCGTGGCCGGCAGCGAGCGGCGCCACAGTGGCGAGATCCGCCTGTGCATCGAGGCCGGGCTGCCGCTGTCGTATCTCTGGCGCCGCGCGACGGCGCGCGAGCGCGCGGTCGCCCTCTTCGGCAAGCTGCGCGTCTGGGACACCGAGCAGAACAACGGCGTGCTGATCTACCTGCTGCTCGCCGAGCACGCCATCGAGATCGTCGCCGATCGCGGGCTGGCCCGCCGCGTGCCGCAGTCGCACTGGGACGGCGTGCTCTCGGCGATGCGCGAAGCCTTCCGCTCCGGCCGCTTCGAGCAGGGCCTGCTGGACGCGGTGCGGGCGGTCGACGCGATGCTCGCCGAGCACTTCCCGCTGGCCGAAGGCGAGGCGAACCCGAACGAACTGCCCGACGTTCCCGACCTGCGTTGAGCGCGCCGCGTTGGGGCGACGCGAGCCGGTTCGCACCCGATCTAGGGTTGACCCTGACGCATGCCGGTGCCGCATGACCGTTTCCCATTTGGGCATTGGCCGAGACCCTCGCGTCTCGTTAGAGTCCGCGCCCACCGCCCGGCGGCGCTTCCTAGAATCGCACGCTTCACTCCGCAGGCACGCAACGTGCTGCAGCCCTTCCCGAGGACCCACGCATGACCCGATTCCTACTTTCCGCTGCGGCGCTGGCCGCCGTCCTGTCGACCTCCCTGCCGGCCGCGGCCGACACGCTGGCCAAGATCAAGAGCAGCGGCAGCGCCACGATGGGCGTGCGCGAGTCTTCCGGCGCGCTGAGCTTCACGCTGGGCGACGGCAAGTACGCGGGCTTCCACGTCGAGATCTGCCAGCGCGTGCTGGCCGACATCCAGAAGTCGCTCGCGCTGCCCAAGCTGGACGTGAAGTACCAGGCGGTCACGTCGCAGAATCGCATCCCGCTCGTGCAGAACGGCACCGTCGACATCGAGTGCGGTTCGACCACCAACAATGCGGCGCGGCAGAAGGATGTCTCCTTCGCCGTCACCACCTTCGTCGAGGAGGTGCGCTTCGCGGTGAAGGCGAACTCGGGCATCAACTCGATCGCCCAGCTGAACGGCAAGAAGGTCGCCACGACCACCGGCACGACCAGCGTGCAGCACCTGCGCAAGCACGAGCGCGCCACCGGCGTGCGTTTCGACGAGGTGTTCGGCAAGGACCACGCCGACAGCTTCCTGCTGCTGGAGAGCGGGCGTGCCGACGCCTTCGTGATGGACGGCCAGATCCTCGCCGGCAACATCGCCAAGGCGAAGAACCCGGCCGACTTCAAGATCGTCGGCGAGGTGCTCTCGGTCGAGCCGATCGCGATCATGATCCGCAAGGACGACCCGAAGTTCAAGGCCGCGGTCGACGACAGCATCAAGGCGATGATGAAGAGCGGCGAGATCGCCAAGCTCTACGACAAGTGGTTCATGCAGCCGATCCCGCCGTCGAACACGCGCGTGGGCCTGGCGGTGAGCGAAGCGACGAAGGCCGCCTGGGCGAGCCCGAACGACAAGCCGCTCGAGGACTACCTGAAGAAGTGACGTGACTTGCCGAGGGCCCGCCAGCGCAGCGGGCCTTCGTTCATGACGCCGAGGCAGGCGCGTCGCGGGGGATCGCGCCGCCATCGGAGCCACCAGCCTGAGGAGAGCGACGCGTGGCATGGGACTGGCAGGTCTTCTGCAAGGAGACCACTTCGGGTGAACAGGTCGCCGGCTGCCTCGGCAGCGGCGGCGACACGACGTACCTGAACTGGCTGCTCTCGGCCTGGGGCTGGACGCTCTCGGTGGCGCTGCTGGCGCTGGTGGTGGCGCTGGTCTTCGGCTCGCTCGTCGGCATCCTGCGCACGACGCCCGACCGTCGGCTGGTGCTGTTCGGCAACGCATGGACGGAGCTGTTCCGCAACATCCCGTTGCTGGTGCAGATCTTCCTCTGGTACCACGTGCTGCCGGCGCTGGTGCCGCCGCTGAAGTCGTTCCCGAGCTTCGTCCTCGTCGTCTTCGCGCTCGGCTTCTTCACGAGCGCGCGCATCTCCGAGCAGGTGCGCGCGGGCATCCAGAGCCTGCCGCGCGGCCAGCGCTACGCGGGCCTGGCGCTCGGCCTGACGCTGCCGCAGACGTACCGCTACGTGCTGCTGCCGATGGCGTTCCGCATCGTCATTCCGCCGCTCACGAGCGAGAGCATGAACATCGTCAAGAACTCGTCGGTGGCCTTCGCGGTGAGCATCGCGGAGCTGACGCTGTTCGCGCTGCAGGCGGGCGAGGAGACGAGCCGCAACGTCGAGATGTACCTCGCGGTGACGGCGCTCTACTTCGTGAGCGCCTTTGCGATCAACCGCTTCATGCTCTTCGTCGAGGAGCGCGTGCGGGTGCCCGGCATGATCGGCGCGAAGTAGGCGGGAGGAGCAGGCGATGAACCTCGACTTCTCCTTCCTGAACTGGGGCGTGGTCCAGAGCTTCGTGCTCAAGGGCTTCGTCTTCTCGATCCAGCTGACGCTGATTGCGATGGTGGGCGGAATCGTGCTGGGCACGCTGCTGGCGCTGATGCGGCTGTCGAGCAAGAAATGGCTCGTGATGCCGGCCGCCGCCTACGTGAACACCATGCGCAGCATCCCGCTGGTGATGGTGATCCTTTGGTTCTTCCTGCTGATCCCGCTGCTCATCGGCCGGCCGATGGGCGCGGAGCTCTCGGCGATGATCACCTTCACGCTGTTCGAGGCCGCCTACTACAGCGAGATCATGCGCGCGGGCATCCAGAGCGTGCCCAAGGGGCAGGTGTACGCCGGCTACGCCGTGGGCATGACGTACAAGCAGACGATGCAGCTGGTCGTGCTGCCGCAGGCATTCCGCAACATGCTGCCGGTGCTGCTGACGCAGACGATCATCCTCTTCCAGGACACCTCGCTGGTGTACGCGATCGGGGCCTACGACCTGCTCAAGGGCTTCGAGATCGCGGGCAAGAACTTCAACCGGCCGGTGGAGACCTACCTGGTCGCCGCGGTCATCTACTTCGTCGTCTGCTTCAGCCTGAGCATGCTGGTCCGGCGCCTGCAGAACAAGATCGCCATCGTGCGCTAGCGCGGCGGCAGCCTGCGCGGAGTGAACCCCATGATCGACATCAAGAACGTCAGCAAGTGGTACGGCAGCTTCCAGGTGCTGACCGACTGCACGACGAGCATCCGGAAGGGCGAGGTCGTCGTCGTCTGCGGGCCCTCGGGCAGCGGCAAGAGCACGCTCATCAAGACGGTGAACGCACTGGAGCCCTTCCAGAAGGGCGACATCGTCGTCGACGGCATCAGCATCGCCGACCCGAAGACCGACCTGCCCAAGCTGCGCAGCCGCGTCGGCATGGTGTTCCAGCACTTCGAGCTCTTTCCGCACCTCTCGGTGACGGAGAACCTCACGATCGCGCAGGTCAAGGTGCTCGGGCGCAGCAAGGACGAGGCGACGCAGCGCGGGCTCAAGATGCTCGACCGCGTCGGCCTGATGGCGCACAAGGACAAGTTCCCCGGGCAGCTCTCCGGCGGTCAGCAGCAGCGGGTGGCCATCGCACGCGCGCTGTCGATGGACCCGATCGTCATGCTCTTCGACGAGCCGACCAGCGCGCTCGACCCGGAGATGGTGGGCGAGGTGCTCGACGTGATGGTGCAGCTCGCGAACGAGGGCATGACGATGATGTGCGTGACGCACGAGATGGGCTTCGCGCGCAAGGTGAGCCACCGCGTCATCTTCATGGACGCCGGCCGCATCGTCGAGGACTGCAGGAAGGAAGAGTTCTTCGGCAACCCCGACGCGCGTTCGCCGCGGGCCAAGGACTTCCTCTCGAAGATCCTCGCGCACTGAAGCGCCGGCCCGACGTTTCGTGCCGGCCGGCGCACGGGGCGTGGCGGCGTTGGCGCGGCGTTGTCGATATCGATGGCGATGGCGACGGACAGCGAACCCTCGGCGCCCGGGGGGCGTTTTGTCTGGGAGACCGACGGCGATGCCGCGCCCCGGCCGCACGGGAACACCTATTGGCTCTGGCCGGGCCGCGTGCTCGCCGGTGAACATCCGGCGGTCGGCGGCACGGCAATGCTCGACCTGCGCCTGCGCGGCCTGCAGGCGGCCGGCGTCACCTGTTGCATCGACCTCACCGGTGCACACGACCCGGCGGGGGCCTACCAGCCGCTGGCGGTGGGTTCCCGCCCTGCGCGGCGCCTGCCGTTCGGCATCGCCGACTTCGGCGTGCCATCGGTCCTCGACATGCGGCAGGTCCTGGATGCGATCAACGAGGCGCTCGGCGCCGGCGAGCGGGTGTTCGTGCACTGCCGGGCCGGGATCGGCCGCACTGGCGTGGTGGCCGGCTGCCTGCTGGTCGAGCACGGCTTCACGCCCGCGGAGGCACTTGCCCTGGTGCAGCGCAAGTACCGGTCGATGACGAAGAGCGCGCTCGTGCCGCGATCCCCCGAGACCGCGGGACAGCGGGACTTCGTCGCCGCCTGGTCGCCGGGCAAGGGGCGGGGCGGTCCCTGAAGGGCGGAGTCGGGGCAGTCGACGCCTAGCCTTCCGCCAGTGCGATCGTCGGCGCGGGCCTGCCGCAGGCCGCCGGAGGCGGCCGCCGCGTTCTCGAGCGCGGCTGCGCGGGTGGCGCTCAGCGCGCGCGGCCCAGCACCCTGGCCAGCCAGCCGCGCAGGCCGCCGGACGGCCGGCGCTCGGACGAGCTGCGCGGCGCCTCGCCGCCCTCCTGAGCCGCGAACGCGGCACCGGGGGCCTGGCCGGCCTGCACCATCAGCGTGAGGGTCGAGTCGGCGCCGGCCGAGGTCAGCCGGCTGGCTGGGCGGCCGTCGCCGGGGCCCCGCAGCCCTGCGGGCGCCGGCACGTCGGCCGCGGCCCGCCGGAAACTCTCGGCGAACTGCGCCAGCAGCCGGTCTCCGGCGCTCGTCAGCACGTGCCGATCGCGCAGCCCCAGGGGCCCTTCGATGCTGAACGAGCCACGCCCGAGGAGCGCGCTCGTTCCGGGCACGTCGCCGGCGTCGACGCGAGCCGTCAGCTCCGCCGTGACGCTGGACCCCTGGGCGTCGCGTCCCTGCGCGCGCAGGCGCAGTTCACGCTGTGCGGCGTCCATGCCGAGCAGTTCGATGCCACCGTCCAGGCGCACGGCCTCGGCGCCCAGTTGCAGGCCGAGCGTGCCCTGGTACCGGCGTGTGTCGAGCTGCGTCGCCAGCACCGCACCGGGCCAGCAGGCCGCGGTGGCGCGGATGTCCGCGAGAACGGCCCAGGCCTGCTCGGGCGTGGCGGCGACGGGGTAGCGCTTGTCGTATTCGATCTGCATGGGTGTCCCGCGTTGACCGGACGTCGGGCCGATGATGCCTAGATCGGCTCGAGGCCGTGCTTGAAGCGCTCCTTCAACGGCTCGTGACCGAGCGGCGGGAACTCGACCGGCGACTCAGGCACGCGGTGCTCGGGCACGGCCTCGAGCAGATGACGGATGAGCGCGAGGCGGCCTCGGCGCTGATCGTTGAAGTCCACCAGCACCCACGGGGCGTGCTTCGTGTGCGTGGCTTCGAGCATGACCTCGCGGGCGCGCGTGTAGTCGGCGTACTTCTCCCGCGCCTTCAGGTCGATGGGCGAGAGCTTCCAGCGCTTCAGCGGGTCGGCACGCCGTTCGGCGAAGCGCTCTTCCTGCCGCGCCTGGTCGACCGTGAGCCAGTACTTGAGCAGCAGGATGCCGTCGTCGACGAGCAGCTTCTCGAACACCGGCGCCTGCCGGAGGAAGGCCCGCGCCTCGTCCTCGGTGCAGAAGCCCATCACCCGTTCGACGCCGGCGCGGTTGTACCAGCTGCGATCGAACAGCGCGATCTCTCCCGCCGCGGGCAGGTGCGCCACGTAGCGCTGGAAGTACCACTGCGTGCGCTCCCGGTCGCTGGGTTTCGGCAGCGCGACGATGCGGCACTGGCGCGGGTTGAGCGTGTCGGCGATGGCGGCAATGACGCCGCCCTTGCCGGCCGTGTCACGCCCTTCGACGACCACGAGCAGACGGCGCCCTGTGTGCTGCAGCCAGCGGGCGACGTCGTTGAGCTGCAGCTGCAGCGGCGCCAGGGCCTCGTAGTACTCGGCCTTCGAGAGGCCCTTGCCGCCGCGCGTGCCCTTGCCGGCGGCCTTG
>Ga0209172_10003811_pt1 | contig 21934 bp, 18 predicted proteins | sample LarsenN4metaG_FD_184113 | JGI IMG/M metagenome (GOLD analysis project Ga0209172, IMG submission 184113) | Hot spring sediment bacterial and archeal communities from British Columbia, Canada, to study Microbial Dark Matter (Phase II) - Larsen... ... | reverse complement strand
AAAATCCGGGCGTTGGCGGGATGGAGGGCGGGATGGGAGGCCATGCGCCGCCTCAGGGCGGCTTCGGCGAGGGCGTAGCGCTCCAGGAGGCGGCGCGCCTCGAGCAGTTCCTGTTTCTCCTCGGGAGAGAACGCCAAGGCCTGGGCGGCGGAGGCGAGGAGGTGAGGAACCGGGGTCAGGTCTTGTCATGCCACATTCCCGAAGATGAATGATGAAGTATCCGCGCCATGGAGGAGACAGGGCCACGGGGTGAAGAGAGTTCTTGCGGCAATGTCCGCGTGACCGCTGGGGCCGGCCTTCAGTGAAGGTTCGTCTGGAGAATCTGTGCAGGCCCGTGAGCTGAATCGCCGTCCGCCGCAGGCGGATGGCGGCGTCCCGGCGCCTCCCGCCCAAAGCCAAGCGCACCCAGCGCTTGGGCGGCCTGCCCCGCCCTTCGAGACGCAAAGATCCGCAAGAGGAGCCTCAGTGAAAAATCCGGGCGTTGGCGGGATGGAGGGCGGGATGGGAGGCCATGCGCCGCCTCAGGGCGGCTTCGGCGAGGGCGTAGCGCTCCAGGAGGCGGCGCGCCTCGAGCAGTTCCTGTTTCTCCTCGGGAGTGAACGCCAAGGCCTGGGCGGCGGAGGCGAGGAGGCGGTCGTCGTCCACCGAGGAGAGGTCTCCCATGAGGCGCTGGAAATGCTCCTGGCGGTCGGGGGCCAGAAGGGGGAGGGAGGCCAGGAGGTCGAAGCGGGCCCTCACCACCGATTCGCGCTCGGACTCGTCCACGGCGGCCTCGATGGCCTCGGCCCGGACCTGGCGGTAAGGAGTCACGACGTCCAGCTCTTCGACGACGCGGAAGGCGGTGACCCCCACCAGCCAGATCAGGAAACGGCCGTCTTCCACCTCGAAGTGCCGGCTGATGCGCCCCGCGCCGCCGATTTCCCGGATGGGAGGGGCACCCGGCAACTGGTCCTCGGTCCCCGGCCGGGGCTGGATCATGCCGATGACCGTCTGCCCCTCGAGGGCGTCCCGCACCATGGCCCGGTACCGCGGCTCGAAGATGTGGAGGGGCAGCACCTCCCCTGGAAGGAGCACCACCCCCGGAAGGGGAAACACGGGGAGGACGTCCGGCAGCTTCTTGGCGGTCCCACTCAGCTTTCGCATGCCCATCTTCGGGGCAACGCCTACCCTCCTGCCGGAATTCCGCCTCCGGGTTCCCTGCGCCCGCCGTTGCCGCTATACTTCGTCCGCGGGCGCTCCCGCGGGAGGTTCGGATGCGTTGCGGCTTCGTGGCGGTGGTGGGGAGGACGAACGTGGGCAAGTCCACGATCGTCAACGGGCTGGTGGGCGAGAAGGTCTCCATCGTGACGCCCAAGCCCCAGACCACGCGAAACGTGATCCGGGGCATCCTCACCGAGCCCAGGGGCCAGGTCGTGTTCCTGGACACGCCCGGCGTCCACAAGCCCCGCACGCGCATGAACGAGGCCATGAACCGATCGGCCCTGGAGAGCGTGGAGTCGGTGGACGCCGTCCTCTGGGTCCTGGAGGCCGGGCGCCCCTGGGGGGCCGAGGAGGGCCGCCTCGCGGAACGGCTCAAGGGGCGCGCCCAGGGGCTCCTGATCGTCCTCAACAAGGCCGACGAGGTCCGGAACAAGGCCCTGCTCCTGCCGGTGCTGGAGGACCTCTCGCGGCGCTTCCCGGAGGTCCCCCTCTACCCCATGTGCGCCCTGGACGAAAAAGACCGTAAAGGGCTCCTGGACCAAATCTTCCCCCTCCTCCCCGAGGGGGAGCCCCTCTTCCCCGAGGACGTCTACACGGACCAGCCCGAGCGCCAGCTCGCCGCGGAGATCGTCCGGGAACACCTCTTCGGGAGGACCTTCCAGGAAGTCCCGCACTGCGCGGGCGTCCTCGTGGAGCAGTTCGAGGAGGCACCCGCGGAGGGCGGCAAGGTGACCATCCACTGCGCCATCCTCGTGGAGCGGGAAAGCCAGAAGCCCATCGTCATCGGGAAAGGCGGCCAGAACCTCAAGGCCATCGGGACCGGGGCGCGGAAGGAACTGCAGTCCCTCCTGGGATGCGGGGTGGAGCTCCGGTTGTTCGTGAAGGTGCGCCCGGAATGGCGGGAAAACGCCGCCATCCTGAGGGAAATGGGCCTGGCCTGACGGAGGCGAAACCCATGAAACGGCAACGCGCTACGGCGTCGGCGGTCCTGCTCGCCCTGCTCCTGGCGGCCTCTCTGCCCGCCTCGCTCCCCGCCGACGAGGAACTCCTCATCACCTGCCGGGGCGCGGCGGCGGCGCTTCAGCGGGGCCTGCAAGCGGCCCTCTCGGCGGCCATGCGGGAGGGCGGCCCGGAGAAGGCCGTGACGGTGTGCCGGGACCGCGCGCCCGAGATCGCCGCCGACATCTCCCGCAGCGAGGGCGTCCAGGTGCGGCGCACGGCCCTTCGGGTGCGAAATCCGAAGAACGCCCCCGACGCGTGGGAGCGCGAGACCCTGGAGGCCTTCGCCGCCCGCATGGCCGAGGGGGAGGACCCCGCCGCCCTGGAGCGGTGGGTCCTGCGCCCCGAGGACGGGAAGCTGGTCTACCGCTACATGAAGGCCATCCCCACGGGGGAGACGTGCCTGTCCTGCCACGGCCCCGCCGTGGAAGAAGGGCTCCGCCGGAGGATTCAGGAAGCCTACCCGGAAGACGCCGCCGTGGGTTTCGCCAAGGGCGACCTGCGCGGAGCCTTCACCATTCGCAAAGTCGTCGGGACGGCGGCTCCGGAGCCGCCGCCCCGCCCCGCCGAACCCAACTCCTGGAGGAAGCCATGAAGAAAGCCGTACCCGTCCTGTTCGCCCTTGCCCTGGCCCCCGCGTGGACCTTCGCCCAGACCGCTCCGGCGTCGGAGAAGCCCAAGCCGCCCGAGCGTCCGCCGATCAAGGCCCTCTACGAAGGAAAGAGCGCGGAGGCCGCCGCCCAGGCCCTCGTGGACCAGGCCCTCAAGATCTCCCAGAACGACCCGTGGGTTACCTTGACGGCCGCCCGGGTCCTCTATCTGGGCGGGAACAAGGCCGCCGGACAGGCCCTCGTGGACAAGCTCTCCGGCGCGTCCCTGGATGGGGAGTCCCTGCTGGTGATCGCGGGGATGTACGCCCAGGCCGGCGAGTTCGACCGCGCCGAACCCTACCTGAGAAGGGCCCTGGTCGACGAGGATCCGGACACGGTGGTGCAGGTCGCCGCCCTGTACCTGGCCCACGGGGACCGCGCCAAGGGCGAGGAGGCGTTGGCGAAGATCTTCTCCCGGCCGGATTCGGACCCCGAGACCCTTCTCAAGGCCGCCGCGGGTTTCCTGAAGGTGGGGAACTAGAGAGCGGCAACCGGGATTTCGGGATGGATGGATGCCGGGATTCCGAGAATCAGAAAGTCCGCGATGAAGAAATGAGGGGAAAGGGGAGGGCACGGAAGCCCTCCCCTACGAAACCCGGGCGGCGTGCGTTCTAGGAACGCTCTCCAGAGCGCCGCCGCCCGCCTTCAAAGGCCTCCCATGGTGCGGCCCTCCGTGGTCGCCCTTTTCGAAGGCCTCTTGTTCAATGTCCCCTGTCTTCAAATCCCAAATCCCAATTTCCAAATCCCCAATGGCCTTTCTTTCCCTCCGCCTTTCCCGTTGTTCGTCTGACGCCCTACGGTATTTCCACGGCGCTCGGCAGGTACCAATCCAGGGAATCCGGAGCGATGACCTCGGTTTGGCTCGCCCGGGCCAGGAATCCCGCCAGGCGGCCCTCCAGGACGTAAGCCCCCGGCTGGAGACAGCGGCGGACGCCGTCGGGAAACGCCGTCGCGCCCGGCCGCAAGAACTCCTGAACCACCCAGGTCCCCGGCCGGGCGAAGGCCCGCTCCACCGCAGAGGCCCACTGTGAAGGGGAGGCGTAGGGACCCGCCACGAGGCCGCGCCCTTCGTAGCCTCTGGCGGGCTTGAGGAGGAAGGACTCCCGGTCCGAGAGAAGGAGAGACCGGAGGTCCCGCCGCGTTCCCGCGTACTCCACCTCCCCCTCTCGCACGAGGCGCGTCCAGGGAACGTGACCCGCGACGGCCTCGCGCAAGGGGCGGGGGAGCGGGGCGGAGAGGGACGGGTCCGAGAGAACGGCGAGAAGCGTCTTGCTCCATGCCGGATCCGTCCGGAAGGAGCCCACCACGCAGGCCGATCCGTCCGTGCACGCTTCCAGAAAGGGCCCGATCTCCCGGGCCCTCTGGAAGGCCTCCTCGCTCACCAGCCGGCGGTAGACCAGGTGGATTTCCCCGCGGGGTCCCAGGAGGCGCCCCCCCGCCTTCCGCAGTTCCCGGGGGTCCACGACGGAAGCGGGACAGCCCCGGGAGGCGAAGAGGTCCGCCAGGGCCTCCTGTTCGGCCCGGGTTCCCACGTCGGCCCAGTCCACCAAGGCGATGGTGGGCCGGTCCACCCCGGTGCGGTCCCAGCGCCGGAAGCAGGCCAGGAGTTCTTCCAGCAGGCGCTCGGGCAGGGGGCGTTCCTCCGGGGGAAGTCCTTGCCGTTCCCGCCAGAGGGCCGTGAGGGCCGCCGTGTAGTGCCACCCCGCCGTGCCATCCGTGTTGAACTCCATGACCTTGGGGACGCCGTCCACGACAAAGAGGTCCATGCGCCCCAGGGGGATGTGGGGGGCGTAACCGGGGTCAGCCAGGATGGCGGCCTCGTGGGGAGGGTCGTAGCCGAAGGCCGCCCGCAGGGGCCCGCCCGTCAGAAAGGCGTCGGTGACCGCTTCGGCGGCCTTCCATACCGCTTCGGCGCACTTCGAAATGGCCTCCAGCGCCTCAGGGTCGAGTTGCAGGGGATAGGGGAGACAGGGGAGGGGGCGTCCCCCGAAGGAGACGCCGCGGCTGAGGAGGTCCACGGAATCGAAAGGCGTCTCCAAGACAGCCTCCCCCAGGCGAAAGGGCGGCCTCGGCCGCCCTTTTCGCTCGCGGGTTTTCTGGAGCCGGCACGCGGACTTGAACCGCGGACCTACTGATTACGAATCAGTTGCTCTACCAGCTGAGCTATGCCGGCCCCGAGCCCCATTATCTTAAGCCATGGCTCCACTTCCGTCAATGAGGGGCAGGGTCGGGGGGCCACCGGGGAGGGGAGAAAGGGAGGGGCGGCCCTCCATGGCCGCCCGCCCCTCGGTCCTGTAACGCGCGCGATCGCGCGCCTTCGAAGGTCTCCCGTGTAGCGGCCCTTGCTTGCAAGGGCCGTCCTTCCGGCCGATGCGAGCATCGGCTGCTACGAAAGCCATTCTTTCTATGGGTTGCCATGTTCGCCGTTTCTTCAAATCCCGAATGCCTCTCCTGCCTCACTGCCTGGGTGAAACCCAGCGGGTCGCTCTTCCACTCCGTCCTTGGCAGGGTATACTCAACCCATGAAGATCTCGAGCCTGGAAAGGGCTTTCCGATCCGTCAACGAAATGGTCCGAGAGGGTGTCTTTCAGGCCTATGCCGTGGGCGGGGCCATGGGCGCCCTGTTCTACACGGAACCCTCCGCCACCTACGACCTGGATATCTTTGTCCTCCTGTCGGATTCCGATGGGGCGCTCTCTCTGCCCCCCCTGGCAAGGCTGTACAAATTCGCGCGGGCCAAAGGACACGTCGTCGAGCGGGAGCACATCCTGCTGAACGGGGTTCCCGTTCAGTTCTTGCCCGCCCCATCTGCGCTCGTAGAAGAGGCGGTCCGATCGGCCGTGACGAAAAAGGTCGGGACCACCCCGGTCAAGGTTATGCGGCCCGAACATCTGGCGGCGATCATGGTGGAGGTAGGCCGGCCCAAAGACCGCCTGCGCTTGCAAGCCTTCCTGGCGGAGAAGGTTATTACCGAGAAGGACATGGAAAGCCTCCTGAAGGCCCATCGCCTCTGGATCCGCTGGCAGGGGATGAAGAGGGAGATGGGGTTCCCATGAAATCGGGACAAAGGAACAGCAGACCCGCATCGTCTTTTCCCGTGGCCAAGGGCCTCCGCCGAAAGCGCCTGCGCACCCTGCCCTATCTCGAAAAAGTCCGCATCCTGAGGGACCTACAGCGCATGGAAAACGAAATCCGCAGGGCCTCGGGGCGCTCCCCTCGGCCTGAGTGGCCGGACTGAGCCCGGATTGAGCAGGGAGTAGATGCCTATCGGCGGCCCCCCTTGGCCGCCTTCGGACGTTGTAGGAGCGCTCTCCAGAGCGCGATGGCGCTGGCCGCAAAGGCCGGGAGGGCACGGAGGCCCTCCCCTGCGGGCTCCGAAGCGCCCCCCCGCGGTCCTGTGACGCCCCTGCCTTTCTCGTCTCTCGTCTCCGTTTTCTCCAAATCCCAAATCCCAAATTCGCAATCCCGAAAGCCCCTGTTTTCCCTCCTCCTACCGCCAAAATAGGTGGCTGTCCCCAATTTTCTCTTCCCCCTTTTCTTCAAATCCCCGGTGGGCTATGCTGGAACGCAGTCGGGGCGTAGCGCAGCCTGGTAGCGCATCTGCTTTGGGAGCAGAAAGTCGCGAGTTCAAATCTCGCCGCCCCGACCAGTTCCTCCCGCCCCCCTGGGTGGCGTCGCACGGCGCCGGTCTCTCGTAGGAGCGGCCCTCCGGCCGATGCGAGCATCGCCGCTACGAAGGCCTCTCTCCGAGGGATCTGCCTATGGGAGCGGTCCGGGGGCAATAAGCCCTCCTTTTCCGGCGTTGTCATAACCCCATCGAGGATCGCGTCGGCCCCGTCCGCCTTGATGAGGCTGGATCGAGGAGAGTGACATGGCGCCCACGCAATCCCCTGAACACCCGACTTCCGCGCCCGCGCGCGCCTCCCGCCCCGAGTGGCTGGCGGCCATGAGGGCCTTCGAGAGGCCCAGTCTCCGCAAGGCCCTGTGGCAGATGCTCGACACCTTCGTACCCTACGGGGCGCTCTGGGCGCTGATGGTCCTGCTCGTCCGCCAGGGGGCCCCCTACGGGCTCGTCCTTCTCCTTTCCGTGCTGGCGGCCGGCTTTCAAGTCCGCATCTTCATTCTCTTTCACGACTGCTGTCACGGGTCTTTCTTCCGGTCCCGCCGCGCCAACTCCGTTCTGGGGACCCTCGCGGGGGTGCTGACCTTCACGCCCTTCCGGGAGTGGCGCCTCGCTCACAACGCCCACCACGCCACCGTGGCGGACCTGGACCGGCGCGGCATCGGAGACGTGACCACCCTCACCGTCGAGGAGTACCGCTCCGCCCCCCTCCTTCGGCGGTTGCGCTACCGGGCCTACCGGCACCCGGTGGTGCTGTTCGTTCTGGGGCCGGTGTGGCTCTTCCTCCTCTCGTTCCGCTTCTTCCCCAAAGGCGCCAAGGCCCCCGAGCGCCGGAGCGTCCTCGTCACCAACCTCGCCCTGGCCGCCCTCGCCCTGGTCTCGAGCTGGACCATCGGCCTGAAGACCTACCTTCTCATCCAACTGCCCGTCCTCCTGATCGGGGGGGCTTTCGGCATCTGGCTCTTCTACGTCCAGCACCAGTTCGAGCGGGGGTACTGGGCCGCCCACCCGGCGTGGGACCCCGTGGAGGCTTCGCTGAAGGGGAGTTCCTATTACAAGCTTCCCAAGGTCCTGCAGTGGTTCAGCGGCAACATCGGCCTCCACCACGTCCACCACCTCCGGCCCCGCATCCCCAACTACAACCTGCAGCGGTGCCTGGAATCCCTCCCGGCCCTTCGGGACGTGGAGCCCCTGACCCTCTGGAAGAGCCTCCGGACCCTGCGGCTCCGCCTCTGGGACGAGCGCGAGAGGCGCATGGTCGGCTTCGCGGCGCTTCGCAAGCTCTCCGCCTCCTGAGGGCGAACCAGCCAACCCACGTAGCGGCCGATGCTCGCATCGGCCGAGGGGCCGGCCTTTGCAAGCAAAGGCCGCTACAGCGGAGGGAGGCCGTTGTGGGCGGGCGGCCGCGGAGGGCCGCCCCTGCGAGGGGATCGGCGTCGGGTGACGGGGCAAGAAAAGAGGGAGGGCCCGGGGGCCCTCCCTTCCACTTCCGGGTGATCCAGCGCCGGGGCTATTCCATGTCGTCGAGGAGGATTTCCTTGCCCGACTTATAGGCCACCTTGCGCGTGATCTTGATCGTGTTGCTCGTGAACTGCTGTCCGTCGAAGTCCGTGGACTGGACCTTCAAATAGAACTTCTTGGCGCCCGGGTAGGGGTTGGGGAAGGTCGCGGTGTAGAAGGAGTGGTTGCCCTTGGGCTGGGTCAGGGTGCCCTGGACCGGCGCGAAGGAGCCCGGGTCGTCGCTCTTGGAGGCCAGCACCTGGAAGTTCGCCGTGCCCGATTCCACATTCGTCCGCCAGTTCACCGTCACCGCGCCTTTCTTCAGCGACGCATCCGCTGAAGCGAAAACGCCAGCGGGAGTGGGGTTGCCAATCACGTTGGAATTCGCCGAGAGTATGGGAAGGTAGTTGCCGGACCCATAACCCGTATCGAAGATCATCTGGTATGCAAAATAGAGGGTCTCGCTGGTGCGGTCAAAGGGCACTGTAGCCGAGAAATCGCCTGTAAGTCCTGTGGCGGAACTCAATACGTCGACCACACCATCATTAGCGGTTCCGCGAACCGGAGTCCACATGGTTGCATCAGAAGGGTCTCCGTTAGTAGGGGCAGAACCGATATGGTAGTAGGCCTTAAAACCCTGGATGGGTACACCCGCAGGCGCACGCGAGGAGTTGTAATAGCCGCGCATCCTATCCCCGTAGGATGGAGCATTGAAGTTCAATCCGAACGTCCAGGTACCATCCCCGTTGTTGACGCTGGAATTGATCCTCGGCGCGGGAACGGCTTGCAGCGTGAGAAGATTGTTGGCTGCTACATAGGGGTTTAGTGCGGCGTTATCTATCGCATCAAAATTGTAGGCCGAACCACCAATGCCGTAACTCTCAGTGAAAACGGCATAAAGGGCAGTATGAGAAGCCGTGCCAGAGTTGGACTCCTGCCAATATGCCATGGTGAGTTGATCTGTTGAAGTGACTGGACAACCTGCAGCAGATCCATCCAACGTGTTGCCAAAGACCTGCCAAACTGGCCCGAATCCAAAATCCCCGGAATAGCTTGCCCAGTAATTTCCCCCACCGTTTGAAGTCCCACTATTTTTCCCGACCGATCCAACAACCCACCAATGAGCAGCGTATTGTCCAGCAACCAAGTTGTTAATGTGTCCCAGTCCCGCGACAGTTGTGTAAAACGTGATGTTGGATCCACAGGCAGCCCATGCAAGCGCAGAAATGAAGAGCAAGATGGCGCCGCCAAGCAAGACACGCCAGGGCATCTTGTGTCTATTCATTTTCGCCACTCCTTAATAATGAGAAGGTGTCCAAGAGGTCCCGGACTTGACCTTGACGATGTACGCCGTTCCCGGTACAACGGGAAAATCAGTGCCAGTCCAGATTCCGAAGGCATTCCTTGAGCGAATGACCAAGCTACTCGTCGAAGGATCGTACCTTTGCACTTCCTGGCAAACCGTCATCCCCACGCTGTAATAAAGATCGCTCGCGGTCTCTGATCCTGGGCTTGGGTCCGTATAGCCACTCCAAGTGCCTGAGGTAAAGTGGTATGGTACTGAAACAACATTTGATCCATCACCTGCGGTGGTCATGGTGAGGGCCAGCGAAGGATTATGAGAGCCAACGCAAATGTAATTGGCTCCGGTCTTCACCTTAACAATGTAGCCCTCACCAGCGACAATTGGAAAGTCGGTGCCAGTCCATATACCGAAAGCGTTGCGGGAGCGAATTTGCAGGGAGCTGGTGGCTGCATCGTACCGCTGAACTTCCTGGCAAACGGTCATCCCCACATCGTAATAGAGGTCGCTTGCTGTCAATGAACCCGGGCTTGGGTCAGTATAGCCAGACCATGTACCAACGGACCAGTAGTAGGGAATCGAGACAAAATTACTTCCATCACCCGTGGTGCTCAACGGTATGCTGATCTTGAACCCCATGTTGCTCCCGATGGCGACGGTGCTGACGATCGCCATGAGGAGCGCGGCGACGACGAGCAAGACCTTGGTTCTCATGCAAACCTCCTTTTTTCGGGACCCTCAAGAAGAGATCCACTTCCGCGTGGGAGGCGTCGCCAGACGCCGATCTCCTCTCCTTACGCTTTCGGCTCGATTTTATAGAACACGACGGGGCTGTCGTTCATTTCCGGGTCGGTCCAGCGGGTGCCGCGGACGACGCCGGCGCTCGCGCAGGTGTCGAAGGTGGGCCGGGTGCACCGGTAGACCACGTACTCGCCCTGGGGGTCGCCCTGCCAGGTCAATTCCACGCCCGCGGGGGCCTTGGACAGGCGGGGAGTGGGAGGAGGCGAAGGCATTTGAGATTTCGGATTGCGGATTTGGGAATTGGAAACCGGGAGCGGGGAAAGAGAATTGGGGATTTGGGATTGCGAATTGGGGATTGGGGATTGGGGATTTGGGAATTGGGATTTGGGATTTGGGATTGGCGCAGAAGAGGCGGAGAGCGAAGCATCGGCCGAGGCGGGGGCCGGGGCGGGGGGCTGGAGCCGGGCCATGGAAGCCGCGTCCCCGGTGGAGGTCTGGAAGAGGCCGGGGAGGACGTACAGGGAGAGCAGGGCCACGGCGAAGCCCGCGGCGATGCCGGACGTGCGCGCCACGCGGCGGCGTCGCGCCTCGCGTTTCCGCACGCCCTGGATGGCCCGCGCGGCCTTCCCTTCCAGGTCCTTCACCTCCCAATCCTGCGGCAGCCAGTCCGCCATGTCGGCCTCCTGAAAGCCTATACCCAGGGTAGGGGCGGATTGTTCAATCGAGAAGCGAGACGGGAGACGGGAGACCGGAGGCGGAAGGGGGAAGGGGCATTTGGGATTGCGAATGTGGGATTTGGAAATCGAAAGGCAGGGCAAGAGGCGAAAGGCGAAAGGGAAGAAAAGGGCATTTGGGATTGGGAAATTGGGATTTGGGATCTGGAAAACAAGGCCAAAGGCAGAACCGTTGAAAGGGGGCCTTCGTAGCGGCCGATGCTCGCATCGGCCGAGGGGCCGGCCCTTGCGAGCAAGGGCCGCTACATGGGAGCCCTTTGTGGCGCAGGCGGATGGCCCGCCGAGGGTCTCGTAGGGGAGGACCTCCGCGCCCTCCCGTCTTCGCGGCCGAGGGCGGCCGCCTGCCTGATGCAGGCAGGCGCCACAGCGCCCCTCCGCGGTGCCCCGGCTCGGGGTCAACTCATCGCGACGTCACCTCGTACCTTGCCTTCTACTGCGCGATGGGCTTGACGACGAGCTCCTTGGGGAAGCGGTTCATCTCGGCCTTCCAGACCGTGCTCTGGCGCTCCACGACCATGGCCGTCCACTCCTTTTCGTAGGTCTTGCCGGAGACGACGACGGTGACGCGGATGCGGTGGGGGCCGGGGAGGAGGTTCATGCTCTTCTCGAGCCGGTACCGGTTGTCGGAGGAGGCCGTGAAGGCCTCGCTGGCGAGGACCTGGCCGTTGAAGGCGATGGTGACCTGCCCCTCGTCCACCTTGGTCTCGAAGATGACGCCGAGGGAGCCCTTGGGCGTCTTCACCTTGGGGGCGGCCTCCTCGTAGGCGGGGGCGGGTTCGGCGGGGCTGGGTTCGGCGACGGGCCCCGCGGGCGGAGGCGTGGCCTGAACCGGCGGCGACGGCCGAGGCTTGGGCTTGGGCGTCACGGGCGCGGGGGCCCGGTAGGGCGCGGGTTCGGGTTCGGAGGGCCGGGCCTCTTCCTGGGGCTCCGGTTCCGCGGGTTCGGGCTCGGCCGGCGCCGGCTCGGTGGATTCGGAGGTCCACGGCGTTTCCTGGGGGGTCTCCTCGGTGAGCATCGTCTGTTCGGCCGCGGCGGCGCGCCCCTTGTACCACTTGTATCCGAAGAAGCCTCCCACCCCGATGGCGATGAGGCAGAAGAGCAGGAGAACCAGGACGATCGCTATCAACAGGCCCTTGCTTTTCATGGCGCCCTCCCCTTATGGGAACTGACCGCAGGATAGCACGGGAACGGGGAAGCGGGAAAGGCGGAAGGCAAGAGAGGCAAGGCGGAAGGCGGAAGGGGGAAGGCGGAAGGGAAGAAAAGGGCATTTGGGATTGGGAATTTGGGATTTGGAAATCGAAAGGCAGGGCAAGAGGCGAAACGCGGAAGGGAAGAAAAGGGCATTTGGGATTGCGAATTTGGGATTTGGAAATCGAAAGGCAGGGCAAGAGGCGAAAGGCGGAAGGGAAGAAAAGGGCATTTGGGATTGGGAAATTGGGATTTGGGATCTGGAAAACAAGGCCAAAGGCAGAACCGTTGAAAGGGGGCCTTCGTAGCGGCCGAGGCTCGCATCGGCCGAGGGGCCTTCGTGGGTCGGGCGCCCCGCCCGCCGAGGGTCTCGTAGGGGAGGGCCTCCGCGCCCTCCCGGTCTTTGCGGCCGATGGCGGCCGTCCGCCCGAAGCAGGCAGGCGGGGCAAGGCCCTTCATGCCGGGCCCGAAGGCGAAAGCGCCCCCCGGACGGGTCCGGGGGGCGCGAAGCGCATGGCGCTGGAATGGCGGGCTTCTACTGGGGCAGGGGGAAGCTCCTCGGCGTGAAGGGGTCGTAGACGGGAGCCATGGTGAAGAAGTGGGTGTCGAAGACGGGCTGGCCCTGGCCGCCCATCCCGATGAAGCCCGACTCGCCCAGGGGGAACATGGTTTCGAGGCGCACGGGTCCAGCGGGGCCGTATTCGATGCACTGGGCGTAGGTGGACCGGTTGGAGTAGGGCGTCGTGTGGATGGGGCCGAGGAGGTCGTGGCGGTGGGTGATGACGCCCCGGGGCACGTTGTAGGGCGGCATGCCGATGCGGTTCATGACGCTGTCGAGGGCCAGGACAATGAGTTCCTGGGGATCCGTGGGCAGGCCCACCTGCTGGGTGTCGAGGAACCACGGGTAGTTGTTCACGACGCCCGAGGAGGCGCCCTTGAGGGCGTGCAGGCAGACGTTGAGGTTGTTCATGGACGGGGCGCCGAGGGTGGTGCCCACTTCGTTGGCCATGACGAACTTGATGAATTCCTTGGTCCACTCCTCTTGGAGGTACCAGGCGTCGGCGCGGGTGGTACCCGTGGCCCACTGGGAGGGGCCGCCCGCCACGAAGTGGCCGTCCCAGGCCCCGATGAGGGCCAGGGCCGCGAGACGGTGGGGCGCCGGGTGGGCGTTCACGGCGGCGGTGAAGTAGGGGCCCACCTGGCTCCAGACGACGCCCCGCCCGATGGCGAAGGAGTCGGTCGTGGCGATGTTGAGGGCCAGGTCGCGCACCTGCTCGAAGGTGAGGTCGTCGTGGGTCTTCAGGTAGTCGTCCACCACGTGGGCGCCGTGGAAGGGCCCGAAGTTGTAGCCGAGGTTCTGGGGGGCGTTGTCATAGGAGGCGCTGGCCTTGTTGTTCCATCCGCAGTAGTACCCCTGCGGGGTGTTGCGGTCATGGGCCCGGGGCTTGAGCTGGCCCGTCCATTCGTGTTCGAAGTCACCGGGAGAGGGCATGCGCGGGTCCTGGTTGGCGGAGCGGACGGGGTCCCACCCCGACATCCAATAGGCGATGTTCCCGTCCCGGTCGGCGTAGCAGAAGTGCTGGCTCACGCAGATCTTCTCGATGCCCTGGCCGAACTGGTCCATGGAGGTGGCGCGGGCCAGCTGGAGGAAGCCGTCCAGGGCCCCCCACTCGTGGCCCCAGTGGGCGTTCTTCCAGGCCACGGTCACGTCGTTCAGGTTCTTCAGGTCATAGGGCATGGGGTTGACGATGGGGCCGTGGCTCGAGCGGTAGACCTTCAGCCGCACGTCGGCTCCGCCCAGAACGTGGATGACCTCCTTGTGGTGGAGTCTGGCCGCCAGGGGGCTCTCGATGTAGTAGTCCGTCGTATGGGCGTGGCCCACCTGCATGGACCAGGCGTGATGGGCGGTGCGGGCGATGATGAGGCCGGGAATCCCGGGGACCGTCATCCCCGAATAGCTGAGGGTGGGGCACTTGATGGAGCCTTCCGCCACGATGGCCGGAACGGGGAAGCCCATCTGGGGCCCGGAGTAGAGGATGGGGTTGCCCGAGGCGGTCTTGTCGCCCGAGACCACCCAGGCGTAGGAGCCCATCTTCACGCGGGCGTTGATGCGGTCCAGGTTGTCCTTGATCCGGCCGAGAACGCCGCCCAGGTTTTCGGAGGCGGCCTTCAGGTCGGGCAGTTTGGCCACGTTGGCCTCGAGGCGAGACAGGTCCTCGGGAGAGGGGGGGGCGGAGGGCCGGCTGCCGGAGTCGGGAATGTAGGTGAGGGCGTCGGGATCGTTGAGCCACCGCATGTCGGCGAACATGGCGAGCCCCGCCTGCCCGTACATCCCCTGGAGGGTCTGGGCGATGACGGCGTTCTCGAGCTGGCCCTGGTTCAGGGCCTCCGGGTCGAATTCGCGCTGGAGGAGGACGAGCCACGCCATGACGTCGTAGCGCGTCCACTTTTCGGGAAGGATCTGCTGGTGGACCTGGGCCGAGAGGGCCTGGTACTCGAAGGGGAGAAGGGCCGGGTTGGCGCGCACCTCGTCCACGCGGCGGTTGAACCCGGCCACGAAGCCGTCGATGCAGTCCTGGGCGTCCTGGCTGAGGGACTTGAATCCCTTCTTGTACTCCTTGTCCGTGTAACCCACGGTGCGCATGAACATGTCGGTTTCGAGCTGGCTCGCGCCGAAGATCTCGCTGAGCCGCCCCGTGGCCGACCGGTAATAAACCTCCACCTGCCACATGCGGTCCGTGGCCACGGCGTACCCCATGGCGTCGAAGGCGTCGCGGACGGAGGTCCCCTCCACGAACCAGACCCCCTTTGCGTCGCGGGACGTGGTGGCCGCGCCGGCGGGAATGGGCCCGAGGCTCCAGAGGATGGCTCCGAGGACCAGGACGAACGCCGCCGCCGAGGGAATCCTGCGTTTCTTGACCATGGGCACCTCCTAGAGTTCGCACTTCCCGGCCCGAAGGCCGCACCGTGAAACCCGCTGACGTGATGGCGTCAGGATAGCACAAAAGAGACGGGAGGCGGGAGACGGAAGGCAAAGGCATTTGGGATTTGGAAATTGGGATTGCGGATTTGAAGGAAGGGGGACGGGGGGCGAAAGGCGAAAGGCGAAAGGCGGAAGGCGGAAGGCGGAAGGCGAGAGGCGGAAGGCGAAAGGCGAAAGGCGGAAGGCGAAAGGCGAAAGGCGGAAGGCGGAAGGCGAAAGGCGGAAGGCGAAAGGCGGAAGGCGAAAGGCGGAAGGCGAGAGGCGGAAGGCGGAAGGCGAAAGGCGGAAGGCGAGAGGCGGAAGGCGAAAGGCGAAAGGCGAAAGGCGAAAGGCGGAAGGCGGAAGGCAAAGGCATTTGGGATTTGGAAATTGGGATTGCGGATTTGAAGGAAGAAAATAGGGACAGTTACCTATTTTCCCTCTCTCGGCCGGCGCGTCCGCGCCGTTCTGCGCAGGGCAGAAGAGGGCTCCGTCGTCGAGAGGGTCCTGTTCAGAATCCGAAATCCCAAATCCGAATTCCGAAGTTTTGCTCTCGCCTTACAGGTCGTGGATGGTCTTGAGCTCGAGGACCTCGAAGGTGCGCTTTCCGCCGGGGGTCTGGACCACCACCTCGTCGCCCTCGCGCTTTCCCAGCATGGCCTGGCCGATGGGGGACTGGACGGAGTAAAGGCCCTTCTGGAAGTCGGCCTCCTCGTGGGTCACGAGCCGGACCGTCAGCTCCTCGTCCTTGTCCACATCCAGGAGCCTGAGCTGGCTCCCGTAGGCGGCCTTGTCCGTGGGGATGGCGTTGAGGTTGATCCGGGAGAGGGCGCCGATCCTCTCGCGCAACTGCATGACGCGCGCCTTCACGTACTGCTGCCGCTGAAGGGCCATGTGGTACTCGGCGTTTTCCGACAGGTCGCCCAACTGGCGCGCGCGGTCGATCTCCTTGGGGAGGTCGATCCGCAGTTCCTGGTCGAGCTTCTTCAGTTCTTCCTCAAGGGCCTTCCGGGTCGCCTCGAGACCCTTGGAAACGGTCGCCATGGACGCCTCCTCAGAACGCTCATTCTAGCCGAAGGTCCCGGGTCGGTTCCACCGCCTGTCCTCTTTCCCGGACGGTCCGCTTCGCCCCTGCGGGGAACGATCGCCAGGAAACCCTTGATAAAACAGCACATCCCCCGCCGCGGAGGCGGATATCGGCTGGCACGTGCGTTGCTGGTGGAGGGCGAGGAGGTGACGTCATGGTCTCCGCCCGCAACCTGAGGATGGCTGGCCTTCTTGCCCTCGCCGCGCTTCCCGTACTTTCCGCCGCGCCCCGCGTCGTGGTGGTGCCCTTGCTGACCGCTCAAGAAGCCCCGGCCCTGATCCGCTCCGCCGACCGTCTGGTCTGGGACCGTGAAACGGGCACCGCCGTGGCCGAGGTGAACGGCTACGCGCCAGACCTGGCCCTGTCCGAGGTCCGCGATGTGGCGGAGGATACGTCGTTCGAGGCGGCGCTCGCCTCCACGCTACCCGAATTCGCGGTTCGGCGGGAATCGGGGAGCCAGGGGCTCTCCCGGTTCGCCGTCAAGGAGCCGGCCCGCCGGACCAAGCCCGGGAACCTCGTTCGTACCGATCGCATAGAGGCGGGAGCGCCCTCCCGGACCGAATCCACCTGCCTCTTCGAGGGCTTCGAGACGCTCCCCATCTGGGAGGAGGACGGGGGCGCCTGGTGGCACTACCAGGGCGGACAGCCCTACAACGCCGTGGGCGACTACTTCTGGCAGGATGCGGACTGCGACGCCTTCGGCGGATCGTGGAGCGCCGACGCCGTGCTGGGGGGAGACCTGGGCCTCCAGCTTCCCTGCTGGGCCGACTACGCCGATCTCACCGACTCCTGGCTGGAGTACGCCCCCTGGATCACCTGCGCCTACGGGGCGCCCTCGGCGGACTTGTCCTTCTACGGGAAGCTCCTCACGGAAGCCGGCTACGATTACTTCTATTACCTCGCCTCGCTCGACGGCGTGGACTACTACGGGTATCGGCTCTCGGGCGATTTCTCCGACGTCTGGTACGCCTTCAGCCAGGACCTGAGGCGCTGGTCCGGACTGGGCGACCTCACGGCCCAGCCCCGGTTCGCCCTGGCCTTCGCCTTCCAGTCGGACGGCGTGACGCCCGCGGGCTTCCACGGCTTCGGAGCGCGGGTGGACAGCCTCTCCCTCTCGACGGCGTCCCTCGCCGTGGACTCCGTTTACAAAAAGGGCGGCCCCTTCCGGCTCTACGTCTACGGGGAGGGCTTTCTTCCGGGAGCCTGGGTGTACGTGGACGGCCAGGCCGTGCCCACGGTGAAGTACAAGCACTCGGGGCTCCTCGTGGCCAAGGGCGGCACGGCGCTCAAGGCCATGATGCCCTTCGGCCAGCCGGTGTGCGTCACGGTGGTCAACCCCGGGGGCGCTACCTCAATCTGCTACACCTTCGTGCGGTGAGGCCCAGGGGGGATCGGGCAGGGTGCGTCCCGCGTCTCCCCGGGTCTCCCTCAAGCGCCTGGTGCGCGCCGATCGTGTCTGCGCTCATCGTTCGTCCAGCCTCACGATCCGGCGGATGGGTTCGGCGTCGGGCCAGGGGCTCATCCGGTAGACGAAGCTCTTCGTCCGTCCATCGGGGGCCTCCGACATGGCCTCCAGGCGGTAGAAGCGGCCGCCGTAAGCGAAGGTCAGGAAGGCGTTCCAGTCTTCGTGGGGCCGGTTGGCGCGAACCGCGAGAAACCCGTCTCCGGCCTCGATGCGGTCGGGCTCGGTGGGCAGGCCGTACTCCCTCGTGCGCCGCCCTTCCTCGGCAGCCCGAAGCACCCCGTCCAGGATCCGGAGGGGCGCCCAGAGGAAGAGGGATCCCATGGGCTCTCCGGTGGCGAAGGCCGTCACGAGGCGCGCCACCGAATCGCCGATCCAGAGGGTGAGGAGGGCCCCAGACAGGGTGAAGAAGAACGAGAAGAACATGGGGAGGCCGTACCAGGTGATGGCCCCCGGCTCCCGGTCGGACTCGGCGATGAGGGCCGTCACCTGCTCGGAGTAAGCGATCTGGTAGCAGACGAAGGCGCCGAACCAGGAGACGATGGACGCGACCGTGCACAGGTAGGCGGAGGCGTGGGCGAGAACGCCCGCGGTGGCGGGCAGGGGCCAGCGCCACCGCCGTCTCCACCCTTCCGGGAGGAGGGGCCACAGGAGGAAGGTACCCGCCGAAATGAGAACGCGCCAAGAAGCCACGGCGCCACCTCCAGGATCATCCCCCAGCGGGGCCTTCCACCACGCACACCCGGACCTCTTCGCCGAAGCCCTTGAAACGTCGCGCCTCAACGGGGCCGAACCGGAAGCGGCCGTCCAGGGGGAGGGCCACCGCTTCGGTGACGAGGACCGATCCGGGCGGACAGGCCTCCTCCAGGCGCTTGGCCAAGTTCACGCCCCGCCCGAGGGCGGTGAATTCCACGTGATCCGGGGAGCCGAAGTTGCCCACGGTGACGAGGTCCTGGTGGATGCCGATGCGCAAGCGCAGGGAATCCGGTTCGATGGACTGTCCCCATCGCCCCCGGAGGCCATCCATCCGGTCCTGCATGGCCAGGGCCATTCGCACGGCGGCTTCGGCTTGGAGGGCCGGGGCCATCTCGTCGGGCGTTCCGAAAAAGCCGAGGATCCCGTCCCCCATGAAGCGGGCCAGGGTGCCCCCGTGGGATTCGATGAGGGCCGCCATCTCCGAAAGGTACTCGTTGAGGATGGCCGTGACCCGGTCCGGGTCCGCCGTGTCGGAAAGGCGCGTGAACCCCGTGAGGTCGGTGAAGAAGGTCGTGACCACGCGCTTCTCTGTGGAAAGGCTCACGTCCTCGGGGGAGAGGAGAATCTTGTCCAGCAGTTTGCGCGGGAAGTACTTGGTCAGGCGCTTGTCCCGCACGATCTGCTCGAACTGCTCCCTCACCTTCTCCTGCAGGCGCGCATTGAACTCCTGGAGCTGGCTCCGCTGATCCTCCACGGTCCTGAGGGCGGACTTCAGGTCCGCCGTCCTCAGCGCCACCAGCCCCTCCAGCTCCCGCTGGCGGGCCTTCAGGCGCGCCACCCGCACCCAGTAGCCCAGGCCCAGGAAGCTGGCGAGCACGGCCACGACGAGAAGGAGGAAAGCGCGCGTCTCGTAGAAGTGGGGCCGGATCCGGAAGGAGAGCGCGGCTCCGGCGTCGTTCCACACTCCGTCCCGGTTGCAGGCTCTCACGACGAAGCGGTAGGAGCCGTGGCGGATGTTGGTGTAGTAGGCGGTGCGGCGTCCGCCCGCGTCGTGCCATTCCCTCTCGAAGCCTTCCAGGCGGTAGGCGAAGCGGATCTTCTCCGGCCCCAGGTAGCTCAGTGCGGTGTAACGGAATTCGAGTTCGCCGCGTCCCGGGGGGAATACCGGGTCCCGCCCGCGGAGGTCCGCGGGAGTCCGGTCGTAGAAGGCCCGCTCCAGAACCACGGGTGGAGGAGGGCCGCCGGGCCCGAGCCGCTGGGGGTCCACGAACACGAGCCCCCGGGTGGTGGGAAAGCAGAGCCTGCCGTCCCGGAGCGCGATTCCCGCGGGCTGTGTGCCGCCGTTGCACTCGGCGGAGCGCATCCCGTCGGCGCGGCCCAGGGACAGGCACGAGACGGAGGAGGCGCGGCCCTCCAGGAAGTCCTCCAGCTGGCTTTTTGGAACGGCGAAGATGCCCCGGTTGCAGGTCAGCCAGAACCGCCCTTCCCGGTCCTCGAGAATCCGGTAGACCACGTCATCGAAAAGGCCGTCCTTCTGGCGGATGCCCCGGGCGCGTCCCTCGCGCACTCGATCCAGGCCCCCGCCGTAGGTGCCGGCCCAGAGGCCGCCCTCGGGGTCCTCGTGGAGGCTGAAGACCATCTTGTGCGAGAGGCCCTCCCGTTCGGTCACGTTGACGAAGCGCTCCCCCTCGAGGCGGCTGAGGGCGCCATAGGTTCCCGCCCACAGGATTCCCTGGCGGTCCACGTGAAGGGCCACCACGGTAAGGTGCGCCAGCCCCGATTCGGTGCCGTAGGCGCGGAATCGGCCGTTCGAGAGGCGGCTGAGGCCGCCGCCCCCGGTCCCGAACCAGAGGCTCCCGTCGGGGGTCTGCGCGATGGCGTACACCATGGCGCTGGAAAGGCCGTCGGCCTGGGTGTAGCTCGTCCACCGGCCGCTTTTCAGCCGGCTCACTCCCGCGCCGGTGCCCACCCAGAGCCCGCCCTCGCGGTCTTGGCAGAGGGAGTAGACGGAGGCGTCGTTGAGTCCCTGTCCGACGCTGTAGACGGCCGTCACCGTCCCGTTCTCCACGCGGCAGAGGCCCGCCCCGTAGGTGCCCACCCACAGCGCTCCGTCGCCGTCCTCGAGCACGCACGAGACCATCTTCTCGGGGAGGCCTTCGGGGACGCCGAGGCAGGTGACCTTGCCGTCCTCCAACTGGTTCAGCCCGCCGCCGTACGTGCCCACCCAGAGAGAGCCCTCCACATCCTCGTGGAGGGACAGGACCACGTCGTTGGAAAGCCCGAACTTGCTGGAAAGAACCTCGAAGCGCCCCCCGCGGTACCGGCAGAGCCCCGAGCCGTAGGTGCCCACCCAGAGGGAACCGCTTCGGTCCTGGGCCAGGCTGTATACCATCCGGCTGGGAAGGCCCTCCCTCTCCGAGAACCCCTGGAGCGTGCGGCCGTCCCAGGACCAGAGCCCGCCCCCCTCGGTGCCGATCCAGAGGACTCCCGATGCGTCCCGCAAAAGGCAGTAAATCTTCGACGTGCCCAGGCGGTCGTTGAGGGGAAAGGGCGAGAGATTCCCTGAACGAAAGTGGAGGAGCCCCGCGCCGTAAGTTCCCAGCCAGAGTCCGCCCTCTCCGTCCGAGGCCACTCCGTTGACGCTGGTCTTCGCGAAGGGGCGGCCCGGCTCCGAAACGGGGACCATGCGGGCGCCTTCGACCCGGGTCAATCCTCCGCTGGTGCCGGCCCAGATCGCGCCCCGCTCGTCCTCAAAGAGGCTTCGGACCACTTTCTGGCTGGGCGCCTCCAGAAGGGGAAGGGGCGTGAAGTCCCCGTCCCGGTACCGGACCAGGCCGCCGCCTTCGGTGCCGATCCACAGGCTCCCGTCCCGTGAAGCGAGAAGGGACATGACGTTGTCCGCGCGGAGTTCGGGCGCCCGGGCGGAGTCAAAGACCTCGAAGGACGAACCGTCGTACCGGACGAGCCCCTCCTGGGTGCCCAGCCAGAGGTAGCCGTCGGCGGTCTGGGCGATGGCCTGGACGGAATTCTGGGGGAGCCCTTCGTCGGAGGTCCAGGAGCGGTGAAGGTACTGGGTGATGGCCCGACCTGGATCGAGCGGAAGGACCGGAACCGCGGACCAGGCCAGGGCGGCCAACGCCCAACCGAGCGCCCCCCTTCCTCCCCACCTTCTCCCGCCCGCGGCCATGGCTCAAGGATAGCACGGTCCAGGGGCACGACGGACCGGCCGGGTTGCGCACGCCCCGAGCGCCTCCAAACAAAGGGGGCGGGCCGAAGCCCGCCCCCGGAGGATCATGCGCTGAGAGAACTTACTTGACCGGGACCGTCACGGGCGCCACGGCGGAGATCTCCACCCGGCGGTTCTTGGAGCGCCCCTCCTTGGTCTTGTTGTCCGCGATGGGCTCCTTGGGGCCCATGCCGTAGACCTTGGCGATGCGGGACTCGGCGATGCCCTTGGAAACCAGGTACTTCTTCACCGACTCGGCGCGGTTGGCGCTGAGGGTGGCGTTCCACGAATCGGAGCCCAGGCTGCACGTGTGGCCCACGATGTTGATCTCCATCGCGTTGTACTGGTTGAGCTTGGCCACCACGCCGTCGAGAACGGGCTCGCCATCCTTGGGGATCGCCCACTTGTTGAGCGCGAAATGGAGCACCGACTCGTCCAGGGTGATCTGGATCATCTGGGGCGGGGGCGGCGGCGGAGGAGGCGGCGGCGGAGGCGGCGGAGGCGGAGGCGGGGGTGGAGGCGGGGGGGGCGGCGGAGGCGGAGGCGGTGGAACCGGTTTGCGCT
>Ga0209172_10003803_pt1 | contig 21991 bp, 12 predicted proteins | sample LarsenN4metaG_FD_184113 | JGI IMG/M metagenome (GOLD analysis project Ga0209172, IMG submission 184113) | Hot spring sediment bacterial and archeal communities from British Columbia, Canada, to study Microbial Dark Matter (Phase II) - Larsen... ... | reverse complement strand
AAATCGGCCGCAATTCATGGCCGCAAACGTGAACCGGTTTCAAATGCGTCACATCCCTTTTCATTTGCAACCCACTCATTTTATTGGTGTTGCCAATCAAGACAGATGAATCAACCGGACAATCCTGACATCATACATACTTTTTTCTGAATAAACAGCCCGCCCGTTCCGTCATACCTGTGTCGCATCCATCACTTCGACTAAACCCCGCATTAACGGAGAAACTTATGACCGGAGACGTTCGCAGTTCCCTTCAAGCCTACCTGGACAGCATTGGGCGCTACCCCCTGCTCACCGCCCTGGAAGAAGTCCAGCTGGCCAAGCGCATCAAAAAAGGGGACCGTGCCGCGCGCGAGCACATGACCGCAGCCAATCTGCGCCTGGTGGTCAAAATCGCCAAGGAATACAACGGTTATGGCCTGCCCCTGGAAGACCTCATCTCCGAGGGCAACATTGGCCTCATGCGGGCGGTGGAAAAATTTGATCCCAAACACGGCACCAAATTCAGCACCTATGCCTCCTGGTGGATCAAGCAAGCCGTGCGCCGGGCCATCGCCAACCAGTCCAAGACCATCCGCGTTCCCGTGCATGTGGCCGATAAAATCCAGAAAATGCGCCGCCTCGGCCACCGCCTGGCGGAGGAACTTGGGCGCGAGCCCGATGACGCCGAGCTGGCCGATGAACTGGAAATTTCCGAAAGCAAAGTGGCGCAGCTCCGCACCGCCGGCCTGCAGCCGCTCTCCCTGGACGCGGCCATGGGCACCGAGGACGACACCGCCACCCTGGGCGAAATCATCGGTGATCAAAGCGCCGTGGACCCGGCCCAGCGCCTGACCGATGAAAACATGCAGGAAACGGTCATGGCCGCGCTCAGCGTGCTCAATGAACGGGAGCTGAAAATCATTTCCCTTCGCTTCGGCCTGGACGGGCAAAAAGAGCTGACCCTGGCCGACATCGGGAAAAAATTCAAAGTCACCCGCGAACGCATCCGCCAGCTGCAAAACTCCGCGCTGACGAAGCTGCACAAGCGCATCCGCAAACAGGAACAGGCCGCCCTCAAGCGCGCTGAAGATTCCCAGCGGAACTGAACATCCCCTGCCCCCCCGCCCATTCCCCGTCCCGCAGGGCCCTGCGGGGCGGAACCGGCTACTTGAGTTCGAATTCCGCAGTCACCACCGAGCGGATTTTTTTGTCCACGGCCGTAGTGTCCAGCTCTCCGGTGGAGGATATTTCCCTGGAGGAAGCCGCCGTGACCTGGAAAACCCCCTGGCTGGTGGAGCGAAGGCGTCCGACACTGCGTCCGGTCTTGGATGCCATTTCCTCCGCCCGGGCCTGGGCATCGGCCATGGCCCGGCCCAAGAGCTGGATTTTCAAGTTCCCCAGCTCCCGGCGGAAATATTGCGTGGGCTCGAGGGCGATCTCGAACCCGAGCAGGAGCAGGTCCGGCGCTTTTTTGGTCAGGGTTTCCAGGAGCGCGATATCGGCGGAGCCGGCCTGGATGCGCTGGGTAACCACGTAGCTGTCCACGACCGAGGTGGACTGCCCGCTTTCGGTCAGGCGCATGAGCGGATAGCTCACCACCTGCTCCAGGACGATCTGGCTGGCGGGCAGGCCGCTGTCTTCCAGAAATTTGGTGACCGCGGCGGCATGGTTCTGGGCCAGCCGTGTGGCATCGGGAAGCCTGGAAGCCCGCGCCGTCACCGTGGCCGACCACAGGCCGTAATCCGCGCGGATTTCTTCCTCCGCGTAACCCTTGACGGTCACACTTTGGCGGGCCAGCGCCAGCTCCTTGACCCCGGAGCCGACCATGTAGCCCGCACCGGCGATGCCGAGGGCAAGGAACAATGCGGGAATTCCAAAAGAAGGACGGTCGGGCCAGGCCATGACCCGATCATTCCCCTCCCCTGCCGTCTGGCAAGCCCGGAACCGGTGGCGATTCCGCCCGGGCCTGATTGCGTTTGGCAGCAAATAAACGGAAGATTCGCAGCTGAACACAGGCATTCCTGCCTGTGCTGCGTTTTGCAATCAGGGCGAATGCCTTTCCTAACTCCTCAGCCTACCGAACACGATGCTGCCGCCACTCTTCCTGCACCATCCGCCACAGCACCCAGGCCATGCTGCAGGAGATCGCGGCATCGGCGATGTTGAAGGCCGGCCAGCGGGTGATCCAGAGGTTGAAATCAAAAAAATCCAGCACGTAGCCGAAGCGCACGCGGTCAATCAGGTTGCCCACCGCCCCGCCCACCACCAGCCCGGCCACCAGATTGACCTCAAGGCGGCTCCAGTCCAGTGAGCGCGTGGTCCAGAGTCCGGCGGCCAGGATGGCCAGGACCACGACCAACAGGAGCCCGTTGTTGCCCTGGAAAAGCCCGAAGGCGATGCCGTCATTGTGCACCCGCGTCAGGTCGAAAAATCCGGGGATGACCCGGATTTGGTCCCCCGGGAAGGGCAGCCGGACGTGAATCCACTGTTTCAACGCCTGGTCGGAGGCGGTGATGAGCAGCGCCACCAGGGGAAAGCAGGCACGGGGAGTGATCATGGGACGCGGCGCTTATCCCGCCACCGCGGCGGTGCAGCGCGGACAGAGTTCGGGATGTTCCGGATGGCCGCCGAGTTCCGGGAAAAATTTCCAGCAGCGGATGCATTTTTTCCCGGTGTGGCGGGCGGCACGGACGCTGATCCCCTCCCCGCCTTCGCTCACCTTCACCTCGGAAACCAGGCAGACTTCCGCCAGCAGCTCCGCATCTGCGGCACGCAGGCCGGGAGCCCGGACTTCGAGGGCGGCTTCCAGGTTTTTGCCAATGGCCTTCTCCCGGCGCAGGGCCTCCAGCTGTTCGTTGGCGGCGGCCCGCACATTGAGGATGCCTTCCCAGCGCGCGGCAAAGCCTTCCGGCAGATCCAGCTTCCGGGCCACCGGCAGTTCCTGCAAGTGGACCGATTCCCGGACCAGTCCGGCGGACTGCCAATCGGCCGAGCGGTTGGAAGCCATGAACTGCCAGGCTTCTTCCGCAGTGAACGGAACCACCGGCGCCAGCAAGCGGCAGAGTGCGTCCAGGATGGCGTGCATCACTGTCTGCGAAGAACGGCGCCGCGGGCTATCCGCCGGATCGCAATACATCCGGTCCTTCAGCGCGTCCACGTAAAATGCGGAGAGGTCCACCGCGCAGAAGCGGTTGATAAGGTGATAGGCCTGGAAAAACTCGTAGTTCTCATACGCCGCCCGCACTCCGGTGACCAGGTCCTGCAGGCGGGCCAGCAGGCAGAGATCAATCTCATCCAGGGCGGCATCCGCCACCGCATCGCGGGCGGGATCGAAGCCATCCAGGTTGGCCAGGAGGATGCGGAGGGTGTTGCGGATGGACCGGTAGGTGTCGGCCACGCGGGAAACGATGTTTTTGGAGAACGGGACATCGTTGGTGTAATCCTGGCTGGCCACCCAAAGGCGCAGCACATCGGCCCCATATTCCTGGATCAGCGTGGTGGAATCCGTGGCACCGCTGGATTTGGAGTATTTTTTGCCCTGTTCATCGACGATGAAACCATGGGTCAGCACGCTTTTGTAAGGGGCTGTGCCATGGGTCATGACCGAGAGGCAGAGTGAGGAGTTGAACCAGCCGCGATGCTGGTCGCTGCCTTCCAGATAGAGGTCGGCTGGGAAGCTCAGGCGCTTTTTGACCACTGCAGCCTGGCTGGAGCCGGAATCGATCCACACGTCCAGGGTGTCGCGCCCCTGGGTGAGTCCGGCGGGCAGGCCCATGCGGGCGGCCAGGACATCCGGCGCGGTCTTGAACCAGGCGTCCGTGCCTTCTTTCTCCACCAAATCGGCAAACGCGCGGACCGATGCCGCGGTCATCACCGGCCGGCCTTGGGCATCGTAAAACGCGGGAATGGGAATGCCCCAGGAGCGCTGGCGGGAGATGCACCAGTCCGGGCGGGACGAGACCGCGCCGTGGATGCGGTTGCGGCCCCAGGCCGGAATCCAGCGCACCCGGTCGATCTCCGCCAGGGCTTCTGCGCGGAACGCATCCACCTGGATGAACCATTGGCGGACGGAACGGAAGACAATCGGCGTCTTCGAGCGCCAGCAGTGCGGATAATCATGGACGTAGTCCTCCTGGGCCCAGAGCCGCCCCAGGCTTTGCAGCAGTTCCACAATCTTCGGATTGGCCTTGAAAACATACAGGCCCGCCAGCTCGGGCACGCCGCACTCCGCGGTCAGGCAGCCGCGGTCATCCACCGGCGAGAACGTTTCCAGGCCGTGCTGGCGTCCGAGGAAGTAGTCATCGGCTCCGTGGCCGGGTGCGATATGGACGATGCCGGTGCCGGCATCCGCAGTGACAAAATCGGCGGCATAGACCGTTCCCTGGCGCTGGAGGAAGGGATGTTGATAGGACAAGCCCACCAGTTCGGAGCCAGGAAACGGGCCCCGCAGCAGGGTGCAGTCTTCCAGGCCCGGGGTCCGGCCGGCCAAATCACACTGGACGATCAAATGCGCGCCCTTGCAGGCGTAGAGGCCGTAATTCAGCTTCTCGGACACTGCCGCCGCCAGGTTGGCCGGCAGGGTCCAGGGCGTGGTCGTCCAGACCAGCAGGGCGGCCCCCTCCGGAGCTTCCAGCCGCCGGGCGCTTTCCGCCGCCAAAGGGAATTGCACAAAAACCGCCGGATCGGTCTTGGACTGGTATTCCACTTCCGCCTCGGCCAGCGCGGTCTGGCAGCCGGTGCTCCAGGACACGGGGCGCAGGCCTTGATAGACCAGTCCTTTGTCCACAATCGCGGCGAAGGAGCGGAGCACTTCGGCCTCGTAGCCGGGGTCCATGGTGATGTAAGGGTTTTTCCAGTCGGCAAAAAGGCCCAGGCGCTGGAACTGGCCGCGCTGGATGCCGATGTATTTGCGCGCCATTTCCGCGCTTTTTTCCCGGATCAAAACGGGGTCGCCGCCCTGGTCACCCAGTTCCTTGGCCACCTTGTGCTCAATGGGCAAGCCGTGGCAGTCCCAGCCCGGGATCAAGGGGACGCGGAAACCGGCCATGGCGCGGGATTTGGCCACCAGGTCCTTGAGGGTGAAGGAGAGAACGTGGCCGATGTGGGCATCCCCGTTGGCAAAGGGAGGCCCCAGATGGAAAATGAACTCGGGCGCCTGTGCCCGCTTGGCCTGCAAAGCTTCGTAAATCCCCGCCTCATCCCAGAGCTTCTGCAGGAGCGGCTCGCGCTTGGCCAGGTCCGCCCGCATGGGAAACGCGGTTTCGGGAAGTTGCAGGGTCTTTTTGTAGTCCATGGAAGCCGCAAAGCGTAGGCAAGCCCCCCTGGAATGACAAGATGGGGATGCACCGGGTGTGATTGCCACCGGCAGCCGATGCAGGCGCACAGAGGGGACGGCTCGCGAACGCCTTCGGAGCTGTCCCCGGCTTGGTCGGTGGTGCCAGCACGCCAGCGTCGATTCTTCCTCCCATGCTTCCGGTGCCACCAAACTCAATTACCCCCACTTTCCATTTGCTCCCCCAGGGCGCAGGGAGTAGTCTTTCCTTTGCACAGTCTCTGGGGGCGATTTGGATTCGACTCTTGCAGACAGCAGCCTGTGGCAAGCCGAGGACTGGACCCGTTGGCCTCGTTAAATCCCCGGGTATCCAAACATAACTGCTAACGAAGAGTTGGCTCTCGCGGCCTAATTAAATACGGCCCGACGTTCCGCCCCTGACTCCGGCTGGGGGGATTGGAGCGACATCAGCCGGACCACGGCAGGGGTGGGTCCCCGACCTTTGCCGGGGAATCAACGTGGAGGCTAAGGCCGCCGGGCCCGTGGCTGGGCAACCGGTGGCACAAAAATCCAGCAGCCACTAAGCTTGTAGAGGCAGGCCGCTGCCGGCCTGAGGACGCGGGTTCGACCCCCGCCGCCTCCACTTTTTTAAGTGACTCTGAACAAACATCTTGTGAAAAATTGACTGTGCGGAAAAAACATTTCGGGACAAAGGCGGGACAGACATTGCGGCATCGGACGGTTTCGGTGGGGGCGGTTTCGGTTCGGGTATATTCGTTGCCCGACCGGGAAACTGTTTCCTGGCAGGAAAATGGACGGCGCCGAAAATCGTTTTCAGGTCATGATCGGGCCAATCTGGCAGATCGCTTTGCAGCAGATGTGGCACGCCGGCTGGCCAGCCAGGCGGGCGGGCTGGAGGTGTTGACGCTTCGAGGTCCGGAGGTGCGGGCGTATCGGCTGGCGCTTGAGGCGGCCCAATCGGCGGGGTTACCGCTGGATGTGCTGGCGCGGGAGGCGGCAGGGGCGATGGATTCTTCTGGGGTGGGCTTGCCTGAGCTGGCCCGGTTCTGGACGGCACAGCGGGGAACGGTGGAGCCGATCACTGTGGGGGACGCGGTAGCGGCCTTCCTGGCCAGCCGCCTCGAGGTGACGCGTCACCGCCAAGATTTGGCCAGCCGGCTGGGCCGGTTGGTGGGCCGCGCAGGTCAGCGACTGGTGACGGAGGTGTCCCGGGCCGATTTGCAACGATGGCTGGACGGCATTCCGGGCAGTGTGAAGACGGGCCAGCATTACCGCGGGGCGGTGGTGCAGTTGTGGAACTGGTTGCAGGGTCGGGGGTATTTGCCTGAGGGCCCGCATGCGGCCAGTCGGTTGGTATTGGCCCTGTCCGGCCGTACCTCGAGGCCGCAATCGAAAGAGGTGTTCGGGCCCGACGAATTGGATGCGTTGTTGTCCGCGTCCGCCGGTGAGCCTACAGTTTTGTGCGGGATGGCCATTCAGGCCCTGGCCGGGTTGCGATATGAGGAGCTTTGCCCGGAACTGGCGTCCGATCTGCACCGGCTGGAATGGCGGGATGTTTTGTTTGAGGAAAAGATGATTCACGTGCGGGCGGAGGTGGCGAAGGTGGGCGACGGGCGGTTTGTCCCGATCTGCCGCAGGCTGGAGGTGTTGTTACGGCCGCATGCGGGAAGTGGTCCGGTGTTTCCGGGACGGAAGCTGGTCAATGGCTATCGGCGGGCGGCCCGGCGGGCGGGGCTGAGGTGGAAGCACAATGGATTGCGCCACGGCTACGGATCCTTCCGGGCGGCCCTCACGCGCAACGTGGCCCAGGTGGCGGATGAGATGGGGAACAGTCCGGCCGTGGTCCGCCGCCACTACCGCACCCCCTACCCCGACGACATGGCCCGCCAGTGGTTTGGGGAGTAACTACTACCGCAGATTCTTGCCTCTTATTATTTATGTGCAGAATTCGGATTCGTATTTTTCAAAGGCTCTGCGACTCACAAAAAACCAGAGTAGATTATCATTGGAAACACGAAATCTAGAAAGTGAATTACCATCAAAGTCGTAAAAACCTAAGTTTTCGATCTCCAGAAAACAATGAGGCCACGCACGGACGGCAAATGCGTAATTAGAAAAAAACGTGTCAATAATTCTATTACGCCGAGCCGTCCAAGGCATCCCGCGCAGCTTGAGATTGCCTTCACGCAATATCATTTGAACGGTCATCCAGTGACTTGCTTGCGGATCTCTATAAGCATAGTTGTCCCACGGTCCAGTCATGAAGCGATTGTCATGAGCAAAGCCAATACGGAGAAAGGCGGAATAGTCGTGTAATCGAGATGGCCTAGATTCTTGTATGCGAGTATTGAACCAGCATTGCAGGAGCGCTTTATAGATCCCCAGGCTTGTCGATAATGGCACGGACTATTTTGGGCAGCCCAAATTCTTCTTGTCAAAGGTGTATAAAGGTGTAATACACCCATTGTGGCAGGCAAACGAAGCAAATACAAAGTGGCACGGACTATTAGTCTTCCTACAGAATTGCTCAAGGCGCTGGAAGAGCGCGCCAAAACTAGCGGGTCGGATGTGTCTAACGTGATCCGCGAAGAGCTGTCCAAACAATACGGCATGAAGTTTGATAACCGGGGAAAAAAAATCTAAAATATTTTGCTTGCAGGTGTATGACACCTGTGCATTAATACGCTCATGACGACTCGCAAAACTGTCTGCTTGCCTCTCGAACTTGCGCAGGCAATCGAAAAAGAGGCCGCACAGAATACCCGCAACTTCTCGCAGCAACTGACCCATCGCCTCACTCCCATTTTTTGCCCAAAGGTGTCATACACCCGATCGCGCAAGTCAGTGGCCAAAAAATCCCCCGCCCTCGTGCAGGCTCCCGGCCTGCTCGGCTCCGCAGCCAGCATGCGCGCCATGTTTGATCCCGGCTACGGGGCCAAAGTGCAGGAGTATTTCAACCCGACCGCCCCGGCCGGTGGCCCTGCTGGAGGGGGAGAGGAACTGCCGTTCGACCCCAAAGCCGCGATGGCATCTCCCAACACCCCCTTGGGCCAGGGCGCCGGCGTGTCCGGCCAGATCGGCCAGGGCATTGACGCGCAAAAGGCCACCTTGGACCGCAATGGCGGAAAATCATTCTTGGGCAACCTCACCTCATGGGTATCGATATGATCCAATACATCACCCTCCGGGACCAGGGCTTTTACGAGCCGTTCGACGCCGCCCGCCGCGGGGTCAACAACCTGCTGGGCATTTACAACACCTACAAGCCCGGCGGAACCGAAGACGAGCGCCGCGCCCGCCTGAAGCTGGCGGAAGATGAATCCGCCCGCCGGTCCGCCCGGGAAGACCGCGCCGACCGCGCCCTGGAAAACCGGGAGAAGCGCGAACAAAAGCTCTTCGACATCGGGGAACAAACCCGCACGGAAGCCAAAGCCAAGGCTGCCACCCCCGGTTACATTGGCCTGGAAGCCCTGGCCTATCCGGGCTTGGAGGATCCTGCAGGGGCCTCAGGCCCCGCCCCCCGACCTTTCTATGGAGAGCTGCCCGCCGAGCAGCAACAAAGCCTCGTCAACAAATACGGCATGGACCCGGCCGCCATCGCCAAGATTTACGATCCCGCCGTCACCTCCAGCACAGGCCGGATACCTGCCCCCGCTCCCCTCACCGCCCTGCCCGTCACCGTGGATGATCCCACCAAAGCCTCCACCCCCTTGGGCTATCAGGTCGGGGATCGGTTCATCCCCGCCCCCAAGACCGAGACACCTACGGCCCCACCCGTATTCCCCGTGCAGGTCAATGACCCCACCACCGGCAAGCCCCTGAATCTCGGCTGGCAGGTGGGCAATCAGTTGGTCCGCCCGCCCCAGGCGGAAGAAACCCCGGGCATCACCCTCCGGGAAGAGATTGACGACGGCACGAGCGTCTCCCGCCTCATCACGCCCGCCGAGTATGACCGGATGGCCGCAGACAAGCGCCAGCGCGAAATCATGACCAACCCGGCCGTGCAGTCCTACTTGGAAGCCCTCAGCGCCTACCAGCTTGACCCTGAGGGCGGCAAGACACTGGGCATCTTTGGAAAATCCAACACCGACCGCCTTGCGCAAGCACGCGCTTCCCTGGGAGCGGGCGGCATTGCCGAGGCCGACATTCCCGGCGCCCCCACCGCCCGCCCTGCCGCAGATTCCTCCCTTCCCACCGTCACCACCCAGGCTCAATTCGATGCCCTTCCCTCCGGAGCCCAATACATCGAAGACGGTCAGGTTTACCGCAAGCCCTAACCTCTATGGCCAGCAAGTTCGGCGGCATCCCGGTCGAGACCGCGCCCATGGACCTCCCGGGCGCCGCCCCCGCGCGGCCCCGCGCTTCCAAGTTCGGCGGCATTCCCGTGCAGGATCCGGCCCCCCCACTTCCGCCTCCTCCCTCTGCCGATCCAGATGCAGGGGGCGAAGGGATTGCCGGCAAAGCCTCCCGTTTCATGGAAGGCATGGGCACAGCCGCGCTGGACGCGGGTGCCGGTGCCGCCCGCATGGGGGGTGCGGCCATGGACAAAGTCCGCGCTATCGCGCCCGAAGCATTCAAACTGGCACCCTTGGTTACCGACATCCTTCCATCTCCCGCCGCCCCCATCGTGGGCGGACTGGTCCGCTTGGATCAAAGCAAGGCCCCGGATGCTTCCGGAACCCTCACCCGTGCGGCAGACACCATGACCGGCTTCAAGGAAGACACCGTCCAGCCCTACTGGAGACAATTCCAGAACCCCGAACAGGACCGCGAATTCACCGCCCAGCTCGCCAACGCGGCCGGCCAATTCCCGCCCCAGATCCTCGCCGCCGCCTCCGGCGTCGGCCTCCCGGCCAACATCGGCCAGATGTTTGAGCAGGAATACCAAGCCGCGAAAAAGACCGGCGCGTCCGAGGACATGGCCCTCACGGCGGGCCTGGCCAACGCGCCCGCCGCCTTCTTGGACTACCTCGGGGAAAAACTCATCGTCGGCAAGTTCCTGCCCAAAGGCACCAAACCCACCCCCGCCTCCATCGGGAAGGCACTCGCCCTCGGCTTTGGCTCCGAAGGCACCACCGAAGTCCTGCAAGACGAGTGGTCCAACTTCTCTGCCAGCAACGTCCTCGGCTACGACACGACCCGCGCGGTGGAAGAACGCTACAGCCCCGATCGACTTCCCGACACCGCGGCCCAAGCCGCCACCACTTTTGCCATCGGAGGTCTCTTGGGCGGCCCCGTCGCAGCCTTGGGCGAGGCCACCCGCCCCACCATTGACCCCCCACCCCTCCCAGCTCCCGCGGCTCCCCAATCAGCAATCCCGAAGGCCGCGTTGGGCGAAGCCCTCACGCGGAGCAATCAGCCATCAACAATCTCCCCCTCAGACCGCTCCCGCTGGCCGGGACTGGATGACCGCGAGATTGCGGAACTCAAAACCGCCGCCACCCCCTTTGCCGCCGCCTATGAAACTACCGCCCCGGGACCGACCTCAGCACCCGATCCAGTTGCCCAAGTCACCGAAGCCCCTGAAAGAGCGCCTGGTCAACCTCCTCAAAGGGTGGAAGACACAGAAGACGCCATCGACCTGACGCCCGTCCGCCCCACCCCGCCCTCGCTGCCTCTCCCTCAATCAACAATCCCGCAGGCCGCGTTGGGCGAAGCCCTCACGCGGAGCAATCAACAATCAGCAATTCCCCTCGACCCTCTCGCCTATCAAATCACCGCCGCGCGCGAACAGGCGGCTGAGGAAGAAGCGCGTCTGTCTCAAGAGCGGGCCTATCGCCAAGAAGCTGAGGCGGAGATGAAAGAATCTGCGGGCCCGGATTTGCTCAAGACCATCCGCCGCCTGGGCGGCCTCCCCACGCTGGCACGGGATAAATCGCTGAGGGGCGAAGTCAACATAGTCCGGGAGGCGGGAAAAAACGTCACCCTTCGCTACTTCCGAAAATCGCAAAAAAAAGATTTGGACCAGTTGCGCGAAGCTTTGGAAGAACAGGGGTTTTATTACGAAACGCCTGCGGACCTTCTTACCGCCGTCCAGACCACCTTGGAAACCGGTCGCCCGGTTTATGCTTTTGCCTCCAAGCCCCCGACCCTCCGCACCCCTCAGGCCCGCGCCATCCAGACTTCCGTCCAGCGCCTCACCGGAACCTGGAAGGGCCGCCCGGATGTCCGGATTGTCGAATCTGCCGAACAACTTCCCCCCACCCGCGCGGGCGCCGAAGTCCGCGCCTCCCTCCAGTCGGGCGAGCGCGTGGAAGGCTACTACGACCGCGACACCGGCGGGGTGGTCCTGATTGCCCCCAACCTGCCCGACACCCGCCGGGCCCTGGAAGTCTTCATGCATGAAGCCGTGGGTCATGGCGGGCTTCGCGCCTTGCTGGGCCAAGACCTTGACCCCGTCATGGATGCCGTCTGGCAGTCCATCCAGGGCCGCCCCCTGGACTCCCGCATCATCGAGCGCACCGGCTACGCCACCCCGGAGGCCATCGCCGCCGGCTACGGCCTCGACCTGAACACCGCCCAAGGCCGCCGCCTGGTGGCCGAAGAAGTGGCCGCTCGATATGCCGAGGTCCTCCCCACCGTCCGCAGCAAGCAGCCCACATGGTTCCGCCGCCTCCTCACCAGCCTGAAGCTGGCCCTTGCCAAACGGTTCGGAGGAAAAGTCACGTTCTCCGATGCGGACGTGATGGAACTGCTCCGCCGCGCGCTCAATCAAGTGCGGGAGGGTCAGGCTGGCGCCGCCGCGGGCTCCGCCCCTGTGGCCAGCAAAAGCCTATCCGACCGCCAGCAATTCAATGCCGATGCCCTGGGATTGCGCTCCCGATTCCGCGCCCGGATGAAGCAGGCGGAATACTCCGAGCAGGACATTGACCGCGCCCTGCGTCAGGCCGAGAAAGCTGCCAAAGGCGAGATCGATCTGCCCGATTACCAGTTCAGGAATGATGACGAGCTGACCGAAATCTACGCCGACTACGTGGCCGCCCTGACTGAGCGCGAGATCGCGCCCGACCGGCCCCAGCGCATCCGCGCTGGCCTGGCCAGCATGCGGGCTCCCAATGGCCAGCCATCTCTGTTGACCCCTGCCCAATGGACCCAAGTCCGCACGCCCGAGTTCAAAGCCCGTTTCGGCGATTGGGAAGCTTTGGCGCACCGCACGTTTTTGGATGGCCCGCCCGTCTCCACATTGACCGGGCAAGAATTCCAGAAAGAATCCGGACAATCCATCGTGGACCGGGTGGCCGACTGGCTTCAAACCGAGCACGGAGGGCAAGCCACCCATCCCGAGTTAGGGCGCGTCACTCTGGATAAAAATGGGGTCAAGTCCTCATGGTCGCATGGTGCGGGCAAATTCAAAGCCGCTGCCTTCGCCGCCGTGCCGGATGTGATTGCCCGCGGACGCATCATTGACCGGCAAGCCAACTGGAAGGGCCGGGGTTATGACACTGCCGTCTTGGCCGCGCCCATTGATCTCGGCGGAGAAAGCCGCGTGGCCGTAGTGGTCATTGAACGCAGGGCGGACAACCGCTTCTACCTGCACGAAGCCTACCTGAAAGAAAATCTCCTGAACGGCCTTTCATTCAAGACTGGGGCGTCACCGCAACCCAGGGCCGATTCAGGAGACATTCAAAGCCTACTCCGCCGCATCTTTTCCGTCAACCCCGGGGACGTTTCCGCTGCAGTGGACCCGAACGGCGAACCTCAACCGGTGAATGGATCGGCTGGCCCTGTTTTCATTGCCCTGGATGGCACCGAAATTTCAGCCACATCTGAATTCCCCCGCGCCGGAGAGGGCGCGTTGAAGTCCCTCCCTGCCCCGGCCCCGGCCCCCAATCCACAATCAGCAATCCACAATCAACAATCCCTTGACACGTCCAACCGCATCCCTGACAATGTCCGCAATGACCCCCTCTTCCGCCAATTCCTCGCCCAAGCCGACGCCCGCCGTCAGATCGCGCGTGAAGTCCTTGCGCGAATTCCTCCGCCAGAAAGTGGAGAAACTGCCCTCAGTTTCCTACGAAGAGGGCGTCAGGCAATTGACCCTGGGACGCCGCTCCGACAGTCTCAGCGGATCGACTTTGAGCGCGAACTCCTGACCGAGTGGGCGCGCCAGACCGGCCACCTTTTGCCCGCTCCTACCACCCCCAGCCAGGACAACGGCGGGGAGCACCTCGTCTGGATGGACCGCGAAAACGGGACCGTCACGAAGGTGACCCAGCAGCGCACCTGGGGCCTCGGCTATGCCTTTCCAGGATCTGGCCAGCGCGTGGCCTTCGATCCCTCCCCTGGCCAATACCTGGAGCGCCTTGAGCTGTGGAATCAGGGATTTTTGCCGGCCATCGACTTCGTGGGCGTCACGCCTGCCGGCCAGATCATCACCCGCCAGAAGCTCATCCAGCCCGCCACCGTCGATTTCGAGAATCCCCGGGCCAAGTATCCCACCCAGCGGGCCGTCGATGCCTGGATGCGCCGCCGCGGCTTCACCCCGCTGGATGACGCCACCTGGGCCTGGCAGATGGACGGCCTGACCGTCCTGGATGCCCGAGCCGATAACTTCATCCTCTCCCCCGAGGGCATCATCCCGATCGACCTGCCTGTTTACGACCAGTCCACCCTGGATGCCATCTTGGCCGAACGCGCGCCATCTGCTCTCCGCTCCGTGGCTGCCAATAACTCGCGCGAGACGGACATCGCCCGCTACCGTGAAATTGCCCTCCGCATGGGACAAGCCGTCGAGGCCATGCCCACCCTCACCCAAGATGAGTATCAGGCCAACCCGATTGAGGGCATGAAAAAACGGGAAAAACTCGTCCGGCGCAACATCAAGACCGCATTCCAGCAGTTGTCCGAAGAAGAGCGGGATTTCCTCCGCGCCGCTGAACGCCGTGCACATGACCGGGAAGTGGCTCAAATCGAAGCCCGCAATGCGGACTACCAGCGCCGCGCGCAGACTGATCTCAAGACACCCGGTCGCGTGGAGGAAATCCCTTCGTTTGAACCCGTTTCCGAGGCTGACATGGCCAATGGCCTCATGACCGCCTACCGGATGGCGCGCAGCATGGAGGCCATGGCCCAGCCCCGCACTCCATCTGCACTCCTCTCCAAGCGCCGCCCTGCTTTTCAGGCAGACCAAAAAGACTTTGACTGGGGCACGGAAGACTTCCGCTTGGCCCAAGAATCCACCTTGGATAGCGAGCGCATCCAGCGGGAAAAAGAAGACGAAGCCCGCCGCCGCCAAGAAAACGAGGATGCCCAACAAGCACTTTTCTCCAAATCCGTCACCGCTCAATTCAACGAAGACCTCCTCCGTGCCGAGATGGGCAGTCTGCCCCGTCCCCGCAGCCTCCAGTTGGGCCGTGTCCCGGAGGCCCTGCGCCTCGCCGGATTGCCAGACGGCCCGCTCTACATGAGCCAGGAAACGGCCCTCACCAAACCGCGCGCCCCCCAACACCCCTTCCACGCTTCCAAGCTCCGCAATCTCCCGGACCTCATCCAGCGCCCCATCCTCGTCCACGAAAGCTGGACTGAGGATGACGCCTACGTGGCTTTGCTGGATTCCACATGGAAGGGCAAAAACATGGTGGCGGCCCTGCACTTCCGCCTTGCCGCCGATGGCCTGGAAGTCACGGAAGTGGCCAGCCTTTACCCGCGGGATGCCGCTCAAATCATCGAGGCCCTGCAGCGCACCGTGGACGGCCGGGAAGGCCGCGTCACCTACTGGGACAAAGAAAAGACCCGAGTGTGGCTGTCTCAGCAGTCGGGGTTCAATCCCCCTCAATACTGGGTCCAACAACTCGGGCTTGTTTCCAATCTGCCCAGCGATCAGGACCTTGTCAACCCCAACGCCTCCCCCGAGCCCTACGTCCGCTCGTCCCTTCTTTCCAGGCGCCCCGACCCCTCCCAGCCCGAGATGGCCGGCCTCACCGCCCCCGCCGAGGTTCAGGCCCTCCAGACCCGCCTGGCCGATCTGGAAGCTCAGCTCGCCCGGCCCAAGTCCGATCTCCACCGCGAGTCCGTCCGCCTCGCCATCGAGGACGTGCGGGCCCAGCTCCGCGGCGCCCAAGCACGCCAGCAGGTTTCTGCCGAGCCTGCCGCCCGGCGGCTGGAGCGGGAGATCGCGGAACTGAAACTTCAGCTCGGATCCGCCCGCACCTACGTGGACAAGCAGGCCATCTGGACCCAGATCAACGACCGCCGGATCGAACTAGCCGACCTCGCCTATCAGGCGCAAAAGGGCTTTGACCGTGCCGAGTCTCCCCAGCCCACCGCCCACGACCTGCTCGTCAATGACGTGGAAAAAATCGACAGCCTCAACGCCCGGGATGCGTTCCTCTACGGCCCTCGCGTGCATGCTTGGTGGAGCCCCCGCGGATGGTCCCGCGCCTTCCTCGGCAGCGCCGACATCCTGCTCCGCACCCCTGGCTTGGAGTTTCTCGGTACGGCCGTCCGCAAGCACGTGGACCGCGCCCGCTACTGGCAGGGCCGCATGCTGTCCCCCTACCGCGCTTGGGCCCGCCGTCACAACCGCGCCGCCCGCCGCCAAGCCCAGGAAGAATTCGCCGCCTACTGGGCCAAGGTGGACCACAAGCAGGATCCCGCCCCCACCTACGCGACCGCCAGCCCCGCAGGCCAGCAACTCATTGACCTCTGGAAGTCATCTGCCGCGCTCGCTCAGGAACAGAATCGCGCCCTCCAGCTCGTCGTCTATGACGATGCCGAGCAAAAGTTCCGCCCCATCGGGACAGTCAAAAATTATTTCCCCCGCACATTGAAACCGGAAGTCCGGAAAGTGCTGTCCGATCCCTCTACCAACCCCAAACTCTGGCAGGACATCGTTCAGGCCCTCATCAAAGACGGCCACATCCAGCACGAGAGCGAGGCCGCCCGCTTCCTTGGTCAGGCATTCCGGGCCGAGACCAAGTTTGACCACTTGGGCAACATCGAGAATGCCCGCCGCCTCCGCCTCCCCGCCCTCCTCTACGATTACAGCCTGGACGCCGCCCGCCGCTACCTCGTCAGCTGGAGCGAGCGCGCCGCCCAAGTCGAAGCTTTTGGCCAAAAGGCTGGCAACCAGGGCAAGGACCTCTTCGACATCGCCCAGGCCCGCGCCATCAACACCCATACCAAGATTTACATCGAGGCCGTCCGCCAGCGCGCCTACAACGTCACCCCCAACGACGCATGGGCCCGACCCATGGCCGTCCTCAACAGCATCGCCACCGGCACCATGCTCTCCAACCCGGTCACCGTTGGGACCAACCTGATCTCCGGCATGGGCTACAATTTCGCCACCCTCGGGGTCCGGTCCTCTCTCAAAGGACTGGTAGAACTCCGCTCCCTCCAGCGCGCCGCCCGCGCCATTGACGACGCCTTCGAGCGCGGCGCCATACAGGACGACCTCATGAACATGATGGAAGACGTCCACGAGTTGGGCAGCCCCCGCCTGGACGCCCTCCAGAAAGGCACCAATGCCCTCCTGACCGTCTCCGGATTCAACGCCTCCGAATGGTTCGTCCGCGCCCACGGCTACGTCACCGCCCGCGCCTTCCTCCGGGATGCCCTGCGAGATTGGGGTCAGAACCCCACCTCCCGCCGCTCCCGCCTCTACCGCGCTTGGTTTGAGCGCAACGGCATGGACGCTGGTGCCCTATCGGCTGAGTCCGGCACCGGCCCCGAGACCGACCGCTTCCTCCGCACCGCCATCAACACCGCCCAGGGCGGCTACCGCTACGACCAAGTGCCCATCTTCATGGACACCCCCACCGGGCGCTTCCTCTTCAAGTTCCAGAAATGGGGCAGTCAAGCCGCCCGCAACTTCGTCCTCAACGCCTGGAACCCCGCCATCTCGCCCGGCATGGGGAAGGACGGGAAGTCGAACCCCCGCACCTTCACCCCACTCATCTCCTACCTGCTCGTCACCCTCGCTGTCGGGGAAGGGTTGGGCACCCTCTGGGAAGCGCTCTTTGGCCGCGCCCCCAAAGGAGCCTCCCTCGAGGAAATCGCCAACACGCTGGACGAAGACGCTGGCCGTGGCCTCGCCCTCATCACCGACCGGGCTTGGAAGAACATGATCGCGGCCGGCGCGTTCGGCATGTTTGGCAACTACGCCCAGATGGTCCAGGACTTTACCGCCCGCTCCCGCTTCAAAAACCCCATGGACCCCCCCGGACTCGCCACCATCAAGAATGCCGTCGAGCTGGTCATGCGCGCCCTCGAGCAAGGCACCCTCACAGCCAAGGACATTGACGACACCCTCGCCGCCCAGCTCTCCATCTACCGCACCAGCAAAGCCGCAGGCGCCCGGGCCCTCGGGCTGGTGGATGCCGAAGTTGCTTTCGCCCAAGACGAACTGGCCCGCCAGGACGCCGCCTGGATCGGCACCATCACCCGCCGGTATGCCGACGAGGTCGGGATCGAGGCCCGCCGGACCTCCCAGGGCCGCATCGGGAAAACCGCCCAGTCCCCCACTTACGATGCCGTCCAGCGCGCCCTACTCCGCGGTGACGTCCAGGACGCCCGCCAGACCGTGCGAGACTACCTGGAGCAATTCCCCAATCCGGACGCGCGCAAGACCGCCCTCTCCAACCTCGCCGCCTCCGTCCGCTCCCGCCGCCCCATCCGGATTGGCGGCACCCCCGGAGATGCCCGCGAGCAACTCTTCTACCAGTGGGCCGAAAAACGCCTCCCCAGCCAAGACCTCTCCCGCATCCGCGAGATTGACGAACGCTACAAACGCGCCGCCCAGCAGCTCGGCCTCATGAAAGAATCCGGCGACCTCTCCCCCCGGGAACTACAGGAAGCCCTCCGCCGCATGCTTTGGCGCAAGACCTCCCAGACCCTGCCCGAAAAGCCCGAAGCCCTGGAAGCCCAGCTGCAACTCGTCGCGGACGGCCGTAAACCCGCCCTCCTGATCCCCTCCGGCACCGAAGACACCATCGGCCCCGCCGCCGCTCAGGCTGGCCTCAAACTCGCCACCACGAAAATTGGCCACTTCTGGTTTGACCCCCAGCGGACCACCCGCATGGACATCCGCCGTGCCGTCAATGCCGACCGGGTCGGCGACATCCTCGGCTACGGCATCCCCTCCAAGCCGGACCCTGCGGAGGCCATCGGGGTCGTGACTGTCCGGGATCCCCAGGGCGTGGAAAAATTTGCCGTCGCCACCGATCGCCGCCGCCTCAACCGCGTCGCCACCGCCGCCGGCCGGGTCATGGATGAGAGCGACACCCTCACCCTTGAGCGCCCCGAAGACGTCCTCAACGCCCGCCTTGGATAACCCCAATCAGCAATCCACAATCATCAATCAGAGATTCCCCTGTTCCACATGGAACATAGATATTGCATTCTCGTCCATATCTGCCATGGTGTGGCCGTGGGGTAGATCAGTCCGGCAGATCGTCTGGCTCATAACCAGGAGGCCATGGGTTCAAATCCCATCCCCGCAACCTTTCAAAATCAGAGATCAGCAATCAAAGATCCCCATGCGCTTCTTCGCCGATGAACTCCTGACCGTCAACACAGACGCCGTCTCCCTCACCCCGGCCAAGCTCGATAACGTGGGCGGGGCCCGCGCCACCCGCGCCATCATTCAGGTCCGCGGTGCTGGCATCATCTACGCATTCATGCGGGAGCCCGACGCCACCCATTCCCTCCAGTGCGGCCCCGGCGGCCAGATCGAGATCAGCGATTACGACAACCTCGCCACCGTCCAGTTTCGCTGCTTGACCGGAGGCCCCGCCACCCTCTATGTTACTTATGGAAATTGAGTCCATATCTGGATAAAATTTCCAACCTCCTTTCAGACACAGGCGTGCCCCGTCGCGCCGAAGCTGAAAGCGAAGGCGGAAGATGGCTCGCTTACGCGGACAGGAACCCGCGCCGGTCCTAACTGACCCTTAGGACCATGACGGATTTTATCAGCAAGGGCTCCGGCCCCATCGATGAGAGCACGGCCCGCACCGCGCCCGCCAGCGATTCCGTGCAGGTCATCGGCGGCCATGACGGCACCGGCGCCGCCCGCCGGATCCTCGTCAAATCCACCGGAGAACTGGACCAGCCCGCCCTCGAAACCCGCCTCGGCGCCCCTGCGGATGCCGCCGCCGCCAACGATGCCGCCACCGCAGGGATCATACCCTTCCTCAAACGCCTCGCCGGCAAACTGACCGCAGACTTGGGCCAGGCCGGAGACGGTGCTGCGGGCTCGGACACCGGCTCCGCCTCCCTCCTCGCCCTCTGCAAACGCCACCTCCAGCAATGGACCGTCCTCCTGGCCCGCATCCCCGCCCTCGTCTCCGGCCGTGTCCCGGTGGATGGATCCGGCGTGACCCAGCCCGTCAGCGTCGCCGCCCTCCCCCTTCCCTCAGGAGCCGCCACCGCCGCCAACCAGACGGCCGTCCAAGACAATGGCCGGAACCGCACGATCGAAACCGTCCAGTCCGCCGGCGTCCTGGAGGTCCAGACCTCCGCCACCGGGGCCAACTTCGCCCTCTTCGCCTCCCAAGCCTGCCGCCAGCTCACCCTCTTGAACGATACCGGGACCGACCTGGAGGTGCAGCGCGGAGGCACCGGCCAGGCCCTGCGCGTGCAAGATGGCATGGGCTACACCTTCCGCGGCCTCACCAATGCCAACCAGCTCGGCGTCCGCCGCGTCGATCAATCCAACACCCAAGTCTCCGCCCGTGCGGAGTGGGAGAACTGAGTTATGGGAGCCTACAATCCAGGATCCCGCGGGCCCGGACCCGCCACCGTCAACACCCCCCGCGTCGTCTTGGCCGAGGGCAGCCCAGGCATCAGTCCCGCCACCGCCGCCTTCGGCGCTGTCACCACCGCCAACCCTGGCAGCACTTGGACCCCACTGCCATCTGCCCTGGCCCGCGCCGTCACCCTCCTAAACGGCACGGGTGCTGACCTGGAAATCCGCCGCGGCGGCACCGGCGAGACGTTTGTCCACCCGGATGGCCTGGCCTACACCTACCAGGCCATCACCAACGCGGACGAAATCGAAGTCCGCCGCCTTGACCTTTCCAACACCCCCGTCACCGCCCGCTACGAACTGGAGACCTGACCATGCCCGCCAAAGGATTTTTACTGCCCAACCGCTTCGTCAAACGCTCTGGCGGCACCGGGGCGCTGGACCTGTCCGGCTATACCCTGACCCTCCCCTCCGACCTCCTCATTCAGTTCCGGCGGGGGACGGCCTCGGAACTCGCGGCCACCACTCTGGCCAATGGTGAGCCCGGTTGGACCACCGATACCAAGCAACTCTATATCGGGGACGGCTCCACGGCGGGCGGATTGGAGCGGGGGCTGCTGAACTACCCGGGAATTTGGACGGGACCTGGCGCTGCTGGGGAGCCGCCTCCGCGCCAGGGCACGATCATGCTCGCCAAGAAGTCCGCGACAAGCACTTCAATTTTGTCTCCAGTCGAACTTAATGCGAACGGCGTTTTAGAGTGGGGGCCGCTATTGGAAACCAACATGGGGTCCAACGGAACAGGGGCGAACGGGGGAAGAAAAACAATGGCATACCCTTGGCCCGGCTTAGGCCGGATTACCGGGGGCAGCGGTGGCAATGGTGGCGCAGGCTCCGGTGCCTCGGGTGGAGATGCAGGCTATTTCGACGGACCTGATCACATTATTGATTTTAAGGTCGGTAACGGTGGCAACGGAGGCACAGGCTCAGATGCGTTCGGCGGCCAAGGAGGCGGGATTTTCGGATCGCTGCTTGCTTTTAGAGGCGGCAACGCAGGCAATGGTGGCAGCGGACCTAACGCGTCTGGCGGATTTCCAGGAGGATTTTTTGGGGGCTTGAGTTTCGTTCAGGGCAATGCAGGCAACGGAGGCACAGGCTCAGGCAGCTTTGGCGGCGGTTCAGGGAGCTTTGGGACAATTACAATCTATGCGGGGGGTGGAGGGAACGGCGGAACCACGGGAAGCGGAGGCGACGGTGGAAGCTCCGGTGGACTCAGCCTTTCTGGCGGCAACGGCTCTGACGCGTCCGGCGCCACCAATGGCGCAAAAGGTGGGGATGGGGGGTCGATTTCTCTTTCCGGCTCCGCTGCGGTGGGCGCAGTCCCGGGAGCTAACGCAGGAGCCATAACCTCCAACGCCAACGGCAACCGCGCAGGCGGCTCGCTCAACCTTTCCGCAGGCGGCACCGCACGCGGTGGGAACGTAAACCTAGCAAACTCTGGCATTGACATTCTCAGTGGCACCGCCTCACCCGAGGGCAGCGTCACGGCCAACCCCGGGGCGCTTTACCTGCGCTCCAATGGCTGGCCAAGCTTTAAGGGGTCTGGCACCGGTAACACTGGCTGGGAGACCATTGGCCGCACTCACATTTTGAGCTCGGTCAGCGATGTGGTCATTAACAACTCATCCACCTTGCAAACCTTGACAGGGTATTCGGTGACCCTGCAACCCGGGACCTATAAATTCACATGCGCACAATCGTGGTCCTCTGCGACTGCGACGGCTGGCTTCAAGCTGCGTTACAATTTTTCCGGAACCATTTCGCGTTCAGGGATTATAGAATTGGGCGCGCCCAATTTTTCCAATGCCTCTACAAACACAAACATTTTAAACAACGACATTACTGAGCTTCGCATAGCCTGTTAACAATCTAAGGCCAAGCCAGGCCTGTTTGTTTCCAGAAGGATTGAAGCAACTCGGGGCGTCTCTGGGTGCTGCGTAACTGGCTGCGGGTTTGGCCCAACAAGG